>Ga0315298_1002869_pt1 | contig 28231 bp, 20 predicted proteins | sample WHS_1_MG_FD_203077 | JGI IMG/M metagenome (GOLD analysis project Ga0315298, IMG submission 203077) | Extremophilic microbial mat communities from Washburn Hot Springs, YNP, Wyoming, USA - WHS_1_MG | ecosystem: Environmental > Aquatic > Thermal springs > Hot (42-90C) | place: USA: Wyoming... | reverse complement strand
TCGTGGTGGCGTTCAGTACGCCAAGACGCCGCCGCAGCGCCGGTTGCGATCCTTCCGACATGACTTGAGCAGGGTATCACACTCGGCCCGTTTGTTTGGCCGCCCAGGCGGGACCCACATCGTCCAGACGACCGCGGACTGGCGAGTTTCGGAAGCCGGGCGAACAGGCCTTGACCGCTCTTGGTGAACCGGTATATGTTGGATCTTTCCGCTGGCGCAGCCGGCCCTGCCGGAAGGGGTCTCCCGTGGGATCGCGCGACGGCGGAAAAATGCAATCGGGAGGTGGGTGGATGCTTGCACGATTGGTTCTGGTCGTCATCCTCACGCTCGCTGGCCCGGGTTTCACCTTCGCCCAGGCGGTTAAGGCCAGTTTGGTGGGCACCATCACGGACAGCTCCGGCGCGGTCGTGCCGGGCGCCAAAGTTACCATCACAGAAATCAACACCGGCTTCACCCGTTCGATGGAAACCAACGAGAGCGGGTATTACGTTTTCAGCAATCTGGATCCCGGCTCCTATCGTGTCGAAGTGGAACAAACCGGCTTCAAGAAGGCTGTGCGGGACCGCGTGGATGTCATCGTGAACACCACGGTGCGGGTGGACTTGCAGTTGCAGCCGGGACAGATCACCGAGACGATCGAGGTCGTCGCTACCCTGCCGCTTTTGCAGACGGATCGCTCGGACGTCGGGCGCAAGTTCGAAACCAGGCAATTGCAGGACTTGCCGCTGGCCATGAATCGGAATTTCCAGGGGTTGATGCGGATCATGCCCGGAGTGTTGGGCGTGGAGCGGCCCCATTCGGAATTTTTCAACCCGCAGGACAGTCTGGCAGCGAGGGTCAACGGCCAGTCCCGCTACGGTAACAACGTGCAACTGGAAGGCATTGATAACAACCACCGCACTGGTCTGCTGACCGCACTCATTCCGCCCATCGAAGCGATCCAGACTGTGGACATCACCACCAGCAACTACGACGCGGAATTGGGGCGCGCGGGCGGGGCCGTGATCAATGTGACCTTCCGTTCCGGCACTAACGACTTTCACGGGAGCCTTTACGAATTCAACAAGGTGAGCCGCCTGGCAGCCCGCAACGTCTTCGCTACCACGAAGGCGCCTACCGTCTACAACCAGTACGGAGGCACTCTGGGCGGCCCCATCCGTCGCAACAAGACTTTCTTCTTCACGGACTACCAGGGCACGCGCGACCGTCGCGGCGACGTCACCCGCGCCACTATCCCCACCATGGATTTCCGCCGCGGCGACCTCAGCCTGGCCACAACGACGATTTACGATCCGCTGACGGGCAAGCCCGATGGCACCGGTCGCATTCCTTTCCCCAACAAGCAGATCCCCGATAGCCGGATCAGCCCCATCGCCAAAAAGATCCTGAGCTTTATCCCGGCTCCTACTTTCCCAGGCTTCACGACCAACTACGAAAGGGCCACGGTCCGTCAGAAGGATACCCACTCGGCCGACGTCAAGATTGACCACCAGTTCCGGGAGAGCGATACCCTTATGTACCGCTACAGCATGCAGCGGTCGCGCATCTTCGATCCCGGCCTCTACGAAATCTATGGCGGACCCAAGTCAGGAGGTTTTGCCGGCGAGGGTAAGCAACTCTCCCAGAACACCGCCCTCAACTACACTCACATCTTCAGCGCCCGCACCATTACCGAGCTGCGGATCGGCGTCATGCGCTACCGCAACGATGCGCTCAATCAGGACAGCGGTCGTAAAACGGCCGAAGAAATCGGGATCCGCGGAGTGAATCTGGATCGGTGGACGAGCGGCCTGACGAGCATCAACGTGGACGGCTACAGTAACCCGATGGTAGGTTTCTCCGCCAGTCTCCCGTGGATCCGTTCGGAAACCAACTTCAACTTCGTCTCCAACTGGACCAAGATCATCTCCAACCACACTCTGAAAGCCGGCGCCGACATCCGCAGGAATCGCGACGATCTGCTGCAAACCCAGACCTATAATCCGCGGGGACTTTTCATCTTCCGCGCCGGTCCTACCGCTTTGAATGGCGACCCGCGCACCAGCTTCGCCAACTCTTTCGCTGCTTTCCTGCTCGATGTCCCCAATGAATTTGGCCGCGATCTGGCGGGGATCTTTCCTACGTTCCGGCAGACCCAGATCTTCGGGTACTTCCAGGATAAATGGCAGGTCACGCCACGCCTGACGATGGATCTTGGGCTGCGTTACGAGCTCTATCTGCCCCCGACTACCGTGCACCGGGCGGGTTTCTCGAACTACAACCCCGAGACCAACAGTCTGGAACTGGCCGGGGTCGGCAGCATCCCGTGGAATCTCGGCTTGCAAACCGACTTCAAGAACTTTGCTCCTCGGTTCGGCCTGGCTTACAGACTTACTCCGGCCACCGTGATCCGCGGCGGCTACGGAATCACAATTGATCCCACCTATCCGGATGATAAGTGGGCCTTCGCCTTTCCGGTCAAGCAGAATAACGCCTTCTTTGCCCAGAACTCTTTCGCTGCGGCAGGTTCCATGGCCGGAGGCTTCCCGCCGCCGATCGTGGCCCAGATCCCTGCCAACGGCATCATCAGTCCGGCCCCCGCGGGCAATTACCTGCATCTTCGCAAGGACCTTCGCCAGGGTTACTTGCAATCCTGGAATGTGACGATCCAGCGCGCCCTGCCCTACAAGCTGGCACTGGATGTCGGCTATGTCGCCAATCACGCTCTCGGCGTACTGATCAACCGCAACATCAATGCCGGCATGGTTCCCGGCGCCGGCGCAGCCGGCCAGCCCTTGAACCAGAAATTCGGGCGCAAGGAAACCACCAACGTGTGGACTCCCTTCGGTTCCCACTACCAGTCCCTTCAGGTCAAGCTGGATCGCCGCTTCTCGGGAGGGCTGGTCCTCACCACGGCTTATACTTACGGAAAGGCGATCAACTTTGCGGACGACAACGGTGGATTGTTCATCCACCTCGATCCCAGAATGAACCGAGGCCGCTCGGCTCACGACCGAACCCACGTGCTCGCCAGCGGCTTTGTCTACGAGTTGCCCTTCGGGCGCGGCAAACGCTGGGCGCAGGCGGGGGTCGGGCGCTGGCTGCTGGGTGACTGGCAAATCAGCGGTGCTTTCATGAGTATGACCGGTCTGCCGCTCAACTTGACTTACAGCGCGGCTACCTTGAACGCCCCAGGCAACGGCAATCGCCCCAACGTTAACGGCAAGCCCGAGATTTACGGACAAGTGGGCCGTGGCGTCAAGTGGCTGGACGTTACGAAGTTCTCCGCGCCGCCCCCGAACACCTTCGGCAATGTCGGGCGCAACATTCTCACAGGCCCCGGTCTGGTCAACCTGGATTTCGCGGCGTTCCGAAAGTTCCGTATCATCGGCGACCGCCTCGGCGCCGAGTTGCGCATGGAATCTTTTAACTTCACCAACACGCCGCACTTCAACAATCCAACGGGCGATTTCGGCAGCGCCAGCTTCGGCGAAGTAACTGGCGCCGCCGCCGATCAGCGGGCGTTTCAGTTCGCCCTGAAACTGGTTTTCTGAATCATCGGGAAGCGCCGCATCTGGCGTCGTTCGCGTTCCCTACCACACCAACAGGGAATCGCCCAGGCGCCGGGGGGCGCGGGGCGAAGTGCAGACATGCTTCCCACGCCTCACGGAGCCGGGCGGTAGCCCTGCCGCCGCGAGGAATTGCCTCGGCGGAATCCACAGGAGAACCCCATGTGCACGGGCCTCCGGCGGGGGCGACAACGTCGGTGACCTTGACTCCGGTGTCCCGGTTTGGCCGCTCGAATGCGCCGACCGGGGCCTTGAGCCAGGCAGCACGCGTCACCCGATCCGATCGCGGAGAATGATGCGCGCCGCGTTGTAGCCTGGCACGCCCGTTACGCCGCCGCCGGGGTGCGTGCCCGAACCGCACAGATAAAGCCCGCGGATCGGAGTTCGGTACTGCGCCCAGCCCGCCAGCGGCCGCATGGCGAACATCTGATTCAGGCTCATCTCGCCGTGAAAAATGTTGCCGCCCGTCAAGCCGAACGTGCGCTCCAGATCAAGCGGCGTCAATACGTGGCAGGCTTCCACGATCGAGCGGATGTTGGGAGCGTACTCGGCGATGAGATCGAGCACGCGCGCGGCGTAGCGCTCGCGCAGCTCGTGCCACGTGCCCTCGCGCAGGGTATAGGGCGCGTATTGCACGAAAACGCCCATGATGTGCTTGCCCGGCGGCGCCAGCGAAGGATCGTACAGGGTCGGGATGGTGAGCTCGAGCATGGGGCTCGCGGATGGCCGCCCGTATTTTGCGTCATCCCACGCGCGCTCGATGTATTCGATCGAGGGACAGATGTGAATCGTGGCCCGGTGCTGCGGCCCCGGCGCGCCAGGCACGGCGCGAAACTCCGGCAACCCGCCCAGCGCGAGATTGATCTTCAGCGACGTGCCCTCGCAGCGATAGCGTCGGATCCCGCTTGCGAACTCCTGCGGCAACTCGTGCTCCTCGATGGGTTCGAGGAAGGTTCGCTTCGGGTCGAGGTTCGAAACAACGACGTGCGACTCGATGGTTTCGTCCTCGGCCACCACCACCCCCTGCACGCGCCCGTTGCGCACCCGAATCTGCCGCACCTCGGCGCCCGTGCGGATCTGGGCGCCCCAGTGTCGCGCCGCGGCGGCCATGGCCTCGGTGACCGCGCCCATTCCGCCTCGAACAAAGCCCCACAGGCCGCGCTTGCCGCCCACGGCTCCCATCGAGTGGTGCAGCAACACGTACGCTGTGCCCGGCGAGCGGGGGCCGCCATTGGCGCCGATGACGCCATCGGTCGCCAGCGTTACCTTCAACTCCTCGGATTCGAACCACTCGTCCAGAAAATCTGCAGCGCTCTGCGTGAAGATCTTGACCAGCCCGGCCAAGTCCCGCCGTCCGATTCGGTGCAGTCGCGCCATGAGCTTCACCCAGTCAGCGAGGTCAGCCAGCCCTTGTGGCGGAAGGCGTGGGGGCGTCTGGAACATCAACCACTCCACCAGGCGCGCCAGCCGGTCCAGATGTTCTTCGTAGGTCGGGTACCTTTCGGCATCGCGTCGCGAGAAGCGGGCGATCTCCTCGACCGTGCGGCGCCCGTCCTGCCACATGAAAAGATGACGGCCGTCCGGGAACGCAGAGAAGGAAGCGGGATCCTTCGGATCTACGCGATATCCGTAACGCTCCAGCTCCAGCTCGGCGATCACGCGAGGATGAAGCAGGCTGGTCAGATAAGCGGCAGTCGAGACGCGGAAGCCCGGCCACAAAGGTTCCGTAACCGCGCATCCGCCCACGCGTTCGCGCCGCTCCAATACGAGCACCTTGCGTCCGGCCCGCGCCAGACAGGCCGCCGCCACCAGCCCGTTGTGGCCGCCCCCGACGACAATCACGTCATACGATCGAGCCATACGGGCGCCATTTTATCGGATCGAACGTTACTTCTCACTTCTCCCCAAATTCCATCGCCGGCGCCCATCCAGAGTGCCGGTCGCTTTTCGGTGGGTGCAAACACCTCTTGGTGACCCAAGTCACGGCGCCGGCCGCCAGCCTTGTCCTACTCTGGAAGCGGAACAGGTCTGCGCAATGCAGCCAGGAACCCGACCCGCAGCGAACGCTTCGAGAGAGGGCGTCCTGTTGCCCAGGGAACACGGCGCCTGGGGCATGCTGATCGTTCCCTGGCTCTGTTCCGCCGTGCTTGCCGGCCGGTTCGACGCCAATGTCGTGGCAGGCCTGGTCGCGGCCCTGTCGTTGTTCCTTTTGCGCGAGCCTCTGATTGTGCTGGCCCGTCAGCGTTGGGTCTGGCGCGTGCGGAAGCCAGAATCGGAAACCGCCCGGCGATGCGTGGTCGCTGAACTCATCGTGCTCGCCGTCAGCGGTGCGTGGCTGTGCTGGAACACCCCGTGCACTCCCCTGTTCGCGCTGGCTGCGATGGCCGTGACACAGACGGCGTTCGCCGTGGCGATGGCGGTACGGAACCGGCAGCGCTCTCTTGCCTTGCAGATCAGTGGCGCCATTACGCTTCCCGCGACTGCCTTGCTGCCCGCTCACGCCGCAGGCGCCCTGGATCGCTCCTGGCCCTGGCTTCTCTGGCTGGCTCTGGCCCAGCACCACGTGGCCGCCGTGCTCGTTGTCCGCAGCCGGCTCGCCATCCTGGCAGGCAAAGTCCGGCGCCCGCCTCGCCTGCTCTCCATGACGGCTTTCGCCGTGCTCTTGCTGGCCGGAGTTACCGCGCTGGCGGTGGGGACGCTGCGCCGGGCACTGGCAGTGCCGCCGTTATTCTCGGCAGCCGTCCATCTGGTCGAGCTGGCGCGCTTGCGCCGCCCGGCGAACTTGGAGGAACCGATTCGCAGGGTGGGCTTCCGCGCTTTGGGAAACTCGATCCTGCAGGCCGCGATGGCGGCATGGGCCGCTGCGCCCCTGGCCGCTTTATGAACCGATTCCGCCCGGGACGAATCTCTTACCACACAAGCAGGTAATCGCCCAGGCGACGCGCGCCCGGTCCTTCAGGCAAGTCGCAGTACCACGCATTCGACGCCTCGGTGAGCGCGAACTGCTCCCTGACAAGGGAGGGAAATTCCGTGCGCGGATTGAGCAGCCAGATCAAGCGCGCTCCTGGCGGCACGCGGATCACCAGCGGCGGTGGGCCTTCGATCATTTCAGCCAGACGGTTTCCCGACCACACTTTCGCCACCGCAGGCGCCGGACCCGCGAGTCTCTTGCGCTCCAGCACCACGATCGGCAACCGCGGATGGTAATAGCTCGCCTTTCGCCAACACAAGAGGCCGCGTTCCCAGAGGATCACCACCGGCCGCCCAGCCTCGCGGCTCAATTCCGCGATAGCCCGCAACGCGTGATCGTCTCGCGCCGTCGTCATTCGCACCTGCTCGAGGCTCATGAACGCCAGGCCCGAGTAAAAATCCTCGAGCAACGAGTGCCAGCGGCTGGCGGACCCCTTGTAATACCAACCTGGGCTGAAGAACACCATGGCGTTCAGGAATATCGCCGGCGCCAGCAAGAACGCGGTCGCCTGCACCCGAGGCGACGGCTTGAGCGCCTCGTCGGTCCCGTAGCGCATCAGCCACCCCACCGCTAGCGCCAGCCCGGGCGTAAACCACAGCGTCCCCGCCGGCCCCAGCACGGACAAGGCCACCCCTGCCATCGTCATCAACCAGACCAGCCCGTGCCAGGTGGATGGCCTTCGTTCGATTTCCTCGCCCGCCCGCGACAGCACGTGGCCGCCCAGCAGGCAAACCCCCGGGACAATGGCCAGCGTCTGACCCGCGTCGGCCACGTGCACTGCGATGGCAAAGGCAACAGCCGGCAGCAACCAGAGCGCCAGGAAGGCCCATTGCGAAGCGCTGACGCGCCGCCCGCCCTGCCGCCCAACGATCAGCGCCAGCGGCAGGGTCCAGCCGAGCACGCCAAGGAAGGTCCACGCTACGAAGCGGCAAACCGTGATTTGCGCGAGCCGGTCAGGCGCCCCGAACAGCGGGGAAGTCAGCGCCGCCTGATCTTTCAGGTACTTCCAGCAGGCCTCTACGTAGGCTCTCGGCCCACCCGAGCTGGCGGCCAGCGGCAGCAACCAACTCAAAACCACCGCAACGTACAATCCCAGCGCGCCGGCCCACGCACGCCAGCTCCGGCAGCCGCGCCACCCCGCCACGGCCCACAACGGCCATAGCACCGCCCCCAGCTCCGGGCGCACTCCCGCCCCGAAACCCAGGAGCGCAGCGCTGCCATATACCCACTTGCGCTCGCCCTGCCACGCGCGGTAGCACGCCCACGCCACGGCCACCGAAACTACGGCGAGCTGCACTCGCACGGCGGAGGTGATCCCCGCATACCAGAACGAAGGGTGCAGTAACAACAGGAGCGCGGCCCACAAGCCGGCGTACCCGCCGAAGAACCGGTTGCCGAACCCCCACAGCAAGCACAAGGCAGCCACGCTTGCTGCCACCGCCAGGGCCAGTTGTGCGCTGCGCGGATTGCGGAAACGCAGCAGGTGCAGCAACCGCAACTGGAGCACGAAAAGCGGATCGCCCGGCGGCTGGGGCTGGCTCAAACGCACGTCCAGCTTCCCAACCGCCCACGCGAAGTTCACTTCATCCTCGGAAAAAAGCTGGTCCGGCGCGAGCGGCAGCCGCGTCGCCAGCACAGCGACCAACATCAGCACACAGAACGCCAGGCGTGCCCGGACGCTCACCTCGCTGTCCGCCTCCCCTCCACTGCGATCGCCGCCAGCCCGATCGCCGCGGCCAACAGGCTCGCCCACCGCGCCAGCATCGCCTCAACGCCACCCGTGAACTCCAGCTCGACCTGGCAGCGGCCTTCACACTCCGGTTCCACCACCATCAGACTCAGCCCGTCGGCTCGCACTTTTGCCGGCCTGCCGTTCACACGCGCGCGCCAGCCCGGATGAAAACTGATGGCTACTGACAGCACGTGTTCGCGATGCAGCTCTCCGATCACGACGGCCTGCTTCCGGCTGCGCCAGCGCCACTCGGTCAGCGGCAAGCTGGTGTCATCCAGCGCCGCCACGAACGGTACGAGCGCGTCCACGTCCACGGCGGAAGGCGGCCGCTGCTCTACCAGGTCCTTGCGTCGTACCACGCGCGCCAGTGAGTCGCTGCGCTGCGGCACCGCGTACACCACATCGTCCCCTTCGCGCCAGAGCTCGGGCAGCAGGCCCGCGAACTTTTGCGGGTTGCGGTAGGGCTTGTAGAATTCGCGGCTGTGCGGGCCACCCACCGCCACGGCGTGGACGCCGAAAGCCTTCAGCCACAACACGGCGATTTCGCCCTCGCGCGGCCCAGCATTCATTCCCGAAAAGATCTGAAAGAGTACGTGCGGGATCAGCTCGCTGGTCACTCCCTGTTCGAAGCCGCCGCCAAGTTGTGGCGTGTCGGTAAAGGCGTTCATCCAGAACGATATGCTGCCCGGGGCCATCACGCGTCGCTCGCCGAGATGCTCCCCGAACCACCGCGCCATCCGGTACTCGATGGTGCTCGTCATCTCCACTGGCTGGATTAATCGGCGCGCAAACGCGCGGTAGTTGCCGAACTGCCACACCCCGAGTATCGCAAGGATCAACGTCAGCGCCGCCGCCCGCCGAGCGGCCCCCAGCACTCGGCCTGTCAGAGCGCCCACCAGCAATGCGAGCCCCGCTTCCATTTCGAGGTGATATCGCTCAGGCTGCGGCAACAGGTTCCACCCCGCCCAGTGCGCCGCCAGCGTCATTGTGCCGGTCAGCAAGGTGAACAGGCTGGCAAAGTGCACAAGGCGTGACGCCCCGGCTCGCCGCAGTAACGTGTGCACGATGAGCAGCGCGATGAGCACCACGGCCCAGGAGAACGCCTGAGCGGTGCCCATGGCGTACCTGCCGTGGACCCACTGCGCATTGCGGAAGACGGTAGCCAGGGTCGAGGGCGGAATCCAGGGCGATGCCAGCGCGTAGGCATACAGCCCGAGCGCCGCTGCGCGCAGCCAACCTTTCCGGTCCTCACCCGCTGCCAGCAGCCAGCTCAGCACCGCCGCCGCCAGCGCGGCTGCCCCCAGCCAGTTGGTCAAAACGACGCTGGCCAGCCCGCAGGCCGCCGCGACGTACCAGACCGCACGCCTCCTCTCAAGCGCGAGGCCGAAAAGCGCCACGGCCGCCGCCAGCAGCGTCATGGAGGAGACGTGCGGACCTTCGCCGTAGTAGACCAGCGCGTGCAAACGTCGCGCTGCCCACGGCGATCCCATGTCCGCCGCTACCGCCGGGATCAGCCAGGCTGAGGGCGAAGCGAGCGAGTAAAAAAGCCCGGCCACAAACGCAGCCCTGCGATCCGCCCCCAGCCGCCGCGCCAGCCAGTACAGCGTCACGCTGCCTGCGCAATAAAACGCCGCGGTTACGACGTGATGCGCCAGCGCAGGCGAAGCGCCCGTGAGAGCGGCAAAAGCAGCCACCAGCAAGTGGAGCAACGGCGGGTAAGTGTTCTGGTACGGGATCCCGGCGTACCACAGCGGAAACCAGTTCAGGTCACGCCAGTTCTCGAGGATATAGCGGCTCAATCCCACATAGGCTGCTTCGATCGAGCCCAGATGCTTCAGATACTCGATCCCGAACAGCTCGCGGCAAATGAGGAAGTTCAGAAGGAAGAGAGCGGCAAGCGGGGCCACGCTTCTTACGACGTCACGGCGCATCGCAGCCCGTAATTATCGCAAACGCGACGCCCGCCCCCGCTCAACGCGCTCGGAGCCAGAGGAGCCAGTCGCCTTCGGCAGGGGTCTTCAGCGTAACTGCCGGCAGCGGCTTGAGCCGTCCTGCCGCCCGGCGCTCGCCCGTGCGCGGATCCAGCCAGATGGCCTCGACCGCGCCCCGGAAGCCGCTCAGGTTGAGCTTCACCTCGCGGTTGGCCGGGAGATAGATCAGAGCGAAATCACCGCCCTCCGAGCGCGCGGGCATGATGTACGTGCGGAACTCGGGATCCCGCGGATCCTCGGCCAGCAGGGAGCGATCCGGGCCTGAGCCGCCACCACTCCAGCGAATCGAAGATCCGCCTGAGCACCTGCATCTGCCGCGCGCCGGGATAATTCAAGCACACGTGCCACGGCTCGGCCACCCCGCTGCGCGGATGGTCGAGCGGGACTTCGGGCTTGCGGATCCAAGGCCAGATCCCGTGGGCGCCGTAGGTGACGCCCGCAGGCGGCCCGGCCAGCAAGCTATAGTAGGCCGCACGCCTGACCTGCGCGTCGCTGATGGGCTGTTTCGTGTGGTAGTCCAGATGCCCTTCGTAATTGATCTCGCCGTCAATGACCGGGCGCGGCGGCTCCAGCTTCCAGCCCGCGGCGCACCCCTGCGTGGCGTTCCACTCCCACTTCTTCGCGTTGTTGCCGTGCCCGCTCTGGTACATCAGGAAATCGAGCCACGGCTCGTCTTTCAGATCCGGCCACGGATCCTGCATGCCGCGCGGATGGAGCGTCACGGGGCGCCGCGCGAACCCGTTGGGGAACACGGCGCGCCCGATCGTGCGCCAGCGCTCGGCCTTTTCGCCGCGATAATCGCCGTCGCCGCCCAGAATCCACATCACGGCGAAGGCGTTGTAGCGGGCCACCATGTAACGGGCCAGCACGATTGCCTGATGCTCCGGCAGGACTTCCCCGGGACTCTCACGATCCTTGGAGGTGAGCGCCCACAGGAGCACGCAACCGGCCACCAGCCCGTGGTCGTTCACCGCCCGGATCTTGCGATCCATGCGCTGGAAAAAGGTGGGTCGGATCTCGATGCGATCCGTGCCGGTGAACGCCACCTCGCCCCGTTCGTCACTCCGGCCGGCGCGCCACTGCGTCATCACGAGCTGGATCAGCGTGAACCCTTTCGCCGCCCGGTCCTTCAGATAGCGGTCCCACTCGTCATCGGTGGACAGGAGCGCCCCGTTCCAGGCCGTGCCGCCGAGCCAGAACCACGGTTTGCCATCCGCATGCACGAAGTATCGGCGGTTGGGGGAGAGCCGCGGCGCTCCACGGCGAGCCAGCTCGGTGGGTCCGCCTGCCGGCAGGACCCGGAACGATCCCCCCTGATGATGCAGGCCCGGATCCGCACCGTCCGCCGTGCGCGTCCGGTACTTCCACAGCCCGACCTTCTCGGGCGAGAAACGTACACGCCAGGTTCGCCCTCCATCCCAGAACCCGGGCACGACTTCGCGCGCGCCTTCCGGCCCCGTGAACTCGACCACCAGATCCACTTCGAGCGGGTCGGCGTAGTCGCGCGTAGCCGTGAACGCGGCCTCGAATACGCCGTAACGACGAACCTCCGCCGCCTGGATTCCGGCGGCCAGGGCCAGGGCGACAACTATTGCGCGGGACGCGGCCGCGGCGTGGCATCGCCCGGTATCATGCCCATCAGCCATTTCATGTGCTCCACGAGCATCTTCTGGATGTCCGGGTTATCCCAGACCTCGTAGGTGTGACCCAGCCCGTTGTAAATTACGCGGCCTTTGCCATAATTGCGCGCCCAGATGACGGCGAAATCCTTGTCCGCCCGCTTGATGTTAGGCCGGCTGTAATCCAGCTTGGTTTCGTCCAGCCTCACCAGCACGCGCACACGCTGGCGCGAAAAATCCCGCACCTGATAAATCTCGTCCTTGAGCGTGAAAGCGCGAGGCAGAAATTTCATGCCCGGAAAGTCGGGGTCTTCGACAATGAGCGGCGCCTCGAATACGTTCCACGGATGATGATCGAAGTAACCACCGATCATTTCTCCGTACTCCGGCCACTTATAGAAAGTGTCCGTGGCCGAGTGGATGCCGAGAAACCCCTTGCCATCATCGCGGATGAACGAAAGCAGATCGGCTTTCTGCTCCTCGTCCATGTCCAGCTCACCGGTGGTGTAGAAGATCACCACGTCGAAGAAGTTCAGGTTTTTGGCGTTGCCGGTTAGTTTCTTTTTCGTGATGAGCTGGCAGTCAGTGCGGATGTAAGTCTCCCACAGGCCGGTCTCCTTGCCGAGCTTCCAGATGGTGCCTGCGGCGTAGGAAACGGTGTCGTGCTGGAATCCTTTGGATTGGCCGACGTAGAGCACCCGCTTGCGTGCCGGCTGCGCCCAGGCGCCCGTCACCAGCAAGCCGCAAACCAACGCTACCAGACTCAGTCGCAAGCTTTTCATGCGCACCTCCGAACAGGCATCTTCGCACCGCCCGCGCGCCCGCCGCAACACAAAAGCGGGCGATTGCGGACTTGTTGACAAGCCCTCCCCGGCAGTATAGTACTATTCGGGTCGTCAGATCCGATTTTCGCGTTCGGCCGCCCCGGCGGCCAGGAGGCTCCATGGCCGGCAATACCACCGTCCTGATCATTGACGACGACGATGACTTCCGCACCGCCGTCCGCGCCTTGCTGGAAAGCCGCGGTTTCACGGTCGTCGAAGCCGCCAGCGGGCAGGAGGGCCTGGCCCTTCTAACAGAATGCCGGCCCGATCTCATCCTCCTCGACGTCATGATGGAATGCTCGACGGAAGGCTACGGCGTCAACCAAGCCATCAAGTGGCGCGACGAGTACCGCGACTTCCGCCACATCCCCGTCGTCATGGTTTCCTCGATTCAAGAATCCCCCGACCAGTTGTTTCCGATGGCCGGTGAGGTGGACATGATCCGCCCGGACTTCTACGTCACCAAGCCCCTGGACATCCCCGCTTTCCTCGCCACCGTGCAAAAGGCCCTGGAGAGCGCGTCGCACCACCGTTCCCAACCCGGATGAGCAGCGCCCCCGCCCAGACCGTGCCTGCGCCCTCGATCGTCGTCATTGACGACGATCCCGCGATGCGCCTGTCCTGCCGCAAGATCCTGGACAAGTCCGGCTATCGCGTGGAAACCTTCGAAGACGGCGCCAGCGGCCTCGAGGGAGTCGAACGGCTCAAGCCCGACCTGGTCATCGTGGACCTCAAGATGCCCGGCATCAGCGGGCTCGAGGTGATCAGCCGCGTGCTTGAAGCCGATCCCTCCGCGGTGATCGTCGTCATTACCGGTTACGCCACCATTGATACCGCCGTCGAGGCCATGAAGGCGGGGGCCTATGATTTCCTGCCCAAGCCTTTCTCGCCCGACGAGCTCCGCATCATCGTGCAGCGCGGCCTGGAACGCCGCCGCCTGATCCTCGAAGCCCGGCGGCAGGAGCTGGAACGGGAACTGTTGCGCCGCCGTTTCGTCACCTTCGTCTCCCACCAGCTCCAGACGCCGCTGGCCGCCGTGCACCAGTACCTGAACGTGCTGCGCCAGCTCGAAGACGACTCCGAGGGCGCGGCGCGCCGGCGCGAATGGTACGAGCGCTGCCTCAAGCGCGTCGAGGAAATGCTCGCCCTCATTCGCAACTGGCTCACCCTGTCCGCCATCGAAGGCCAGTGCCTGGCGCAGCAGCGCGTGCCCGTGGATTTGAACTCGATCGTTGCCTCGGTGCTCGAGGAGTGCCGCGCGCTGGCCGAACCCGAAGGGATTCGACTGGAGGCGCGGCCCGCGCCCGAAGGCTGCCTGTGTCTGGGCGATCCCGTCTGCCTGCGCGTGCTGGTGGAGAATCTGGTCAGCAACGCCATCAAGTACAACCGGCCCGGCGGTCGCGTGGAAGTGGCCGTGCAGCCCGTGGAGGGCGAACTGGAACTGAGCGTGAGCGACACGGGCCTCGGCATACCGAAACAATACCAACCGTTTTTGTTCGATGAGTTCTTCCGCGTCCGCCAGCCCGGCGCCGCCGGCAAACCCGGCGCCGGATTGGGACTGGCCATCGTCAAACGCATCGTGGCCGAACTGGGAGGCCGCATCGAGGTTTCCAGCGAGCCCGGACAGGGCAGCACCTTCCGCGTCCGCCTGCCCGCCGCCCCGTCCGGCGTCCCGGGCGTCGCGTCCGAGTGCGCAGAACACCGCTCTGACCCCTCTCTGTGGCCTGTCCCGTCCCGCGAAGCAGAGTCACGGTCGCGATGAAGGTTAAACTGCGCTCGCGTCCCCCCAGCATCAAGGCGCGGCTGATTACCAGTTATCTCGTCATTCTCTTTATCGGCGGCCTGACCACTTCCATCGTCGGCTCCTGGATCGTCAGCACCACTATCATGGCCCAGGCGCGCCGCATGGTGGACCACAGCATGGCCATGGCGCGCACCATCTACCAGCATCAAGCCGACGACATCCATCGCACGGTTACGCTGGCGGCCTCCGGTACGACCATCGCGCGCTACCTCGACTCCGCCAACCGCGCCGGTCTCCAAGCCTACCTCGACGGGGTGCGCCGCCAGGGCGATTTCGACTTCCTCACGCTGGTTTCTCCCCAAGGACGCGTGCTCTTGCGCGCCACACAGCCGGCTTCCGCCCCCGACGATGTCTCCTGGGTGGAACCGGTGCGCCGCGCCCTCGCCGGCCGTCCCGTCGCCGGCCCCCTCGTTGTCCCCGCCGCTTTTCTCGCCGCCGAAGACCCTGCCCTGGCCGCTCGCGCCCGCATCCGCCTTGTCCCTACTCCCCGGGCGCGCCCCGGCGGCGAAGGTGAGCTGACCTCGGGCCTGGTGCTGATGAGCGCGGCGCCCGTGCGCGGCCCCGATGGCTCGATCGTGGGCGCCCTTTACGGAGGCATCCTCCTGAATCGCGATTTCCGCATGGTGGACCGCGTCTGGGAGCTGGTCTTCAAGGGCGAGCGCTTTGACGGCAAGGACGTCGGTGCAGTCACTCTGTTTCAGGACGACGTCCGCATCGCCACCACCGTGAAAACCGCCGGGGGCGAGCGCGCCATCGGCACCCGCGTCTCCGAGGAGGTCTACCAGACCGTGCTAGCCGGCGGCAGCGTCTGGCGCGGTCGCGCCTTCGTCGTCAACGACTGGTACATCAGCGCCTACGAGCCGCTGCGCGATTCCGCCGGCCGCGTCGTCGGCATGCTTTATGTCGGCCTGCTCGAAAAAGCCTATACTTCCATCCGCGACCGCGTGATCCTGTCCTTCTTCGGCATCGCCAGCATCGGCTTCCTGCTCATTGCCGGCATCACCTACTACATCATCGGAAGCATCACCCGCCCGATCGGCGAGCTCGTCCAGGCCACTCGCCAGATCGCCGCCGGTCAGTTCGACCAGGAAGTCACCGTGCATTCCAGCGGCGAGCTGGCCCTGCTGGCCGAATCCTTCAACGCCATGCTCGCCAGCCTCCGCAAGATGCGCAGCGATCTGGAAGAATGGGGCCGGACCCTCGAAGACAAAGTCCGCCAGCGAACCGAGGAACTCGTCGCCTTGCACGACCGCATCGCCCAGGCGGAACGTCTCGCCTCGCTGGGCAAGCTCTCGGCCGGCGTCGCCCACGAGATCAACAACCCGCTGGGCGCCGTGCTCGCGCTCACCGCCCTCACGCTCGAGGATCTCAAACCCGACGATCCGGCCCGTGAAAACCTCGAAGAGGTCGTCCGCCAGGCCGAACGCTGCCGCAACATCGTTCGTGGCCTGCTCGAATTCGCGCGTCAGAGCGAGCCGCACGTCGAGCCTCTGGATCTGAACCGCGTGGTCGAGGAGACGCTCGGCCTGGTGGCCCGCCAGAGCATGTTCTTCAACATCAACGTGGTCAAGGATCTGGATCCCGAACTGCCCCGCGTGCTCGGCGATCGCAGCCAGCTTCAGCAGGTTTTCATGAACCTGCTGATCAATGCCGTCCAGGCTATGGAGGAGAAGGGCACTCTGACTTTGACCTCGCGCGCCACGCCCGACGGCTTCGTGGAAGTGAGCATTACCGACACCGGCTGCGGCATCCCGCCTGACAAATTGGGCCGCATCTTCGATCCGTTCTTCACCACCAAACCCAGCGGCAAGGGCGTGGGTCTGGGGCTTTCGATCGCCTACGGCATCGTCACCAAGCACGGCGGCGACATCCGCGTGGAAAGCGAGGTCGGCAAGGGCAGCACCTTCACCGTCCGCCTGCCTGTTGCACCTGCCGCAACCCAGCCCGCCGCAACAGAGGCCGGCGAGCAAGCTTCGTGAGCGGCACCTGATCTTTCTTGCCCTGTACCCGCGCGCAGGCCACGGGTTCAGGGCTGCCCCTCGCAAGGACGCCCGGAAGCAAGCAGGTAAGGAAGTAAGGAGCTCTGCGCTATCATGCTGGCGTGGCAACCAAACGTGGCTCCCCCAAGGCAACCAGACTGGTCGCCAAGGTCACCGCAAAGGGCCAGACCACCATACCCAAAAAAGTCCTGGAAATGTTACGAGTCCGCACGGGCGACTTCCTGCTTTGGGAGATCCAGCCCGGAGGCACGGCCTCCGTCCGGCGCGTGCAGCCTCTCGATCTGGATTACCTCCACGCGCTGGAAATGACCCTCTCCGAGTGGGCGGGACCCGCCGACGAGGAGGCTTACCGTGACCTTCGACTAATTCGCCGTGGTCCGCGTGCCGTTCCCGTTCACGGATCGTGAGGCCACGAAAAACCGACCTGCCCTCGTTCTTTCCGACCCCGTTGCTTTCGACAAGGAAGGGGGCGCCTCTGTGACGGCCATGATTACTTCCGCCGCCAACCCACCCTGGCCGCTCGATTGCCCCATCACCGACCTGCACAGCGCAGGCCTCCCGGCGCCCAGCCCCGTCGCTGAAAGCTCGTTGCGACCGGAATCCGTTCGCCTCGGGCTGAGCTCTCCCTACAATCTCCCCGCGTCCCTCAACCGACCTTGTACCTGCGGATCCGTTCCGCGCTCACCTCCGTGCCCATGCCCGGCGCTTCGGGGGCAGGCATCTCGCCGTGGATCAGCTTTTGCGGCCCGCTGGTTTCCATGTAAATCGCATTCGGCATCGCCAGCAGCATGTTCAGGTTCGCCGCGCCGCCCCCGTGACTGGCCACCTCCAACCCGAACGCGTCCGCCACCGCCGCAATCTCCATCCACTCGCAAACGCCGCCCGCGCGCCGATTGTCCGGCTGCACCACGTCGGCCCCGCGCCGTGCGATCAAGTCGGCGAACTGGTACTTGGTGTAGAGATTCTCTCCCGTGGCGATGCGAATGTCCAGCGCCGCAGCCAGCTCGGCGTAGCCCTCCATCTCGTGCGGCGGCATCGGCTCCTCATACCAGAAGCATCCCATCTGCTGGTACAGCCGCCCGCGTCGCAACGCCTCGTTGCGGTTGAAGGCCTGATTGGCGTCCACCATCACACGCCGGTCCCGGCCGGCCAGATCCAGCGCCAGCCGGATCCGCCGCTCGTCGTCTTCCATCGAGCCGCGGCCCACCTTGATCTTCACCGCGCGGTAGCCTTGTTCAAAGGCCTCTTCGATCGAGCGGCGGTATTGGGAAAGATCGTTGTCGTCGGGATAATACCAGCCGCACATCGAATAGACCGGCATGCGGTCGCGGCAAGCTCCCAGCAGCTTGTAGACCGGCGCGCCCAGCGCCTTGCCCAGGATGTCCCAGACCGCAATGTCCACTGCGGCCAGCGCAAACTGGACGATGCCCGTCACCCCGTGATACTCCAGCGCGCGCCACAGCGCCGCGCGGATCCGGCGGGGGAAGGCGGGATCCTGCCCGATCAGCACCGGCTCGACCTCCTCCTCGAGGATGGTTTGCAAGACGCGCGGCCCGCCTTCCACGGTCCCGAACGACGAGTACGCCCAGCCCGTAATGCCTGCGTCCGTTTGCAGCCGCAGCACCACCGCGCCGCTGCCGGCGCCGAATTCATGAATGGCGTCGTAATAGCGCCGCCCGGGCGGAAACCGCAGCCGGTCGGTCTCCAGGCCCGTGATCTTGATCTGTCGCGCAACCGCCGCCGACGCCGCTTCCGCCCTCGCCGCCAATGCGCATCCGCTGACCAGAAATTCCCGTCGCCGCATGGCGATATTCTACTCACACCCATCCCTTCGCGCGCTACACTGGCAGCGATGCAACGCAGCGCCAACTGCCTGGCCAAACTCGATCGGATGAACAAGGCACTTCGGCATCAGGAGCCCGATCGCGTGCCCGTCAGCGACTTCTTCTGGAGCAGCTTCGTGGAACGCTGGCGCCGCGAGTTCGGCCTGCCGCCGGATGCCGACATCTACCGCTACTACGATCTGGACTGGGTCGTCACCATCCCCAACATGGATCCCCACATCAAGCCGTTCGAGATCCTCCGCCAGACGCCGGAGGAAGTCGTCGTCCGCACCGGCTTCGAAGCCGTCATCCGCAAGAAATTCGACTATCCGATGCCGGCTTTTCTCGCCTTCGAAACCGACACCATCGAGAAACTCGAAGCTTTTCAGTTCGATGACCCCTGGGATGAACGGCGGTTTTTCTCGGCCGGCGATAACCAGATCGCGGGCGTGGGCGACAGCTTCGAGCGCAACAGCCCTGCCTGGATCGAGACGGTGAAAAAGTGGCATCCCGACTTCCCCGTCTACGGCAGTGTGTGCGAAGCGCACGAAATGCTCTGGCGCATCATCGGTTCGGAGAACGTTCTGCTGTGGATCGGCCTCTATCCCGACCGCATGGCCCGCGTCATCGAACGCATCCACGAGTTCAATCTGGAGCTGCTTCGCGCCGAGATTCGCGCCGGCGGCGGTTTGCTGGACGGCATGGTCATCTGGGGCGACGTGGCCTACCACAAGGGAACGCTGTTCTCACCCGAGTACTGGCGCAAGCATTTCAAACCGGGCGTCAAGGCCATGGTCGAGCTTTGTCACCAGCATGGCCTGCCCGTCATCTATCACGGCTGCGGCAATGTGAGTCGCATTTTCGAGGATTTCATTGAGATCGGCGTGGACGCCTACAATCCGCTGGAGGCCAAGACCGGGCTGAATGTGGTCGAGCTGCGGCGCCGTTACGGCCACCGCATCGCTTTCTGCGGCAACATGGACGTGCGACTGTGGGCCGAAGCCCCGCCTGAGGAGCTGGAACGCGTCGTCCTTTACAAGCTCAATGCAGCCAAGGGCGGCGGCTACATCTTTCAGTCCGATCACTCGGTGCCGTCCAACGTACCGCCGGCCAGCTACGACTTCGTGGTGCGCCTGGTGCGGGAACGTGGCCGTTATCCCCTGGATCTCGGCCCGTACGATCTGCCCGACGTGAACTGAGAAGAACGGCTTTCGCAGCTACGCCAGTTCGGCCTTGATTTGTTCCAGCAGACGCACCGCCGCGCGGATGTCGGCCAGCCGCTGCTCCCGATCTTCCACTTCGCGCTCGATGTTGAGCGTGCCGCGATAGCCGAGCTGTTTGAGTTTCTGGATGAAGCGCCGGATCCCTACCGAGCCTTGCCCCAACGGGCGTTCCGTGCCCAGCGCGCCGGGACGGTCGCGCGGCGGCCAGTCCCCGTCTTTGCAGTGCACAGAAATTACGAGCGGCCCCAGCAGGTCCAGCGCCTCGATCGGGTCTCCCGTCCCGTAAAGAATCATGTTGGCCGGATCGAAGTTGATCCGCACGTTGGGGCGCGCCACGTCCTCGATGAACCGCAGCAGCACCCGCGCCGGCTCCTGTCCTGTCTCCAGCGCGAAGGTTTGTCCGTGGCGCGCCGCGTAATCGGCCACGCGCCGGACCATTTCCCGGACCGCCTTGTAGTCGGGGTTAGCCGGATCCTCGGGAATGAAACCGATGTGGCAGGCGATGGAAGGCACGCCCAGCGCCGCCGCGAAATCACTGATGGCGTAAGTGCGCGCCTCGCGTTCGGCTCGCGTGGCCTCGGGGATGAAACCCACCGTGCGCTGCACCGTAGGTATGTCCGCGTAACTCTCCCCGTCATAGGCAGCGAACACCGTAACCAGAGTGAACTGCTCTGCCTCCAGCGCCTGTTTCCACGCTGCCGTGACGGCATCGTTCAACGGCATCGTGCCCGGGATGCCCAACTGCCCGCAGCGAACGCCCAGTGATTTCACTTCCTGAAGCGTAGCCGCCGGATCGCCTCCCGCCCAGAACATCACGCCAATTTCCAGGGGCTCAGGTTGTCGCATAAAAACGTTTCTCCCTCGGGACCCGTCCGCCTTTCGAGGATTGCTCGCGGCGCGCGGGTCACCCATCCGCGTACCCAGTCAATTATATTGAGCGCGGGAGGCCGGCGGCGCGGGCGAACTTTGGACCAAACTGCGGCTCAGGACGCCCGCTTCGCTGTGAAAGGCATTCCGCGGCGGCGCCCCTCCGCCGTACGCGTGCCGCGCAATTCGTCGCCCGATACCGTGCCTTCCCACAGCCACTTCTGATCGCCCTTCCGACCGTGCTGGACCGTCGTGAAGGAAAAGCGATCGCCTTCCACCTTGCCGTTCTCGATGGTCATCGTTACGGGCCGGCGCCGGGTGGTCAGCGTTACCGTACCCGTGAGCTGGTTACCCTGGACCTTCAAATCCATCGTCACTTCGACGGTCTCCATCTGTCCTTTGCTGCTCTTGCGTTCCAGCCTGGCGATCCACTTGCCGTCGAGCGAGGCAGCCGCGGCCGATACCACTGCGAAGCAAAGCAGAATTCCGGTTAGCAATGGACCTCTCATGAGCCCGAGAACCTCCTTCCAACAATTAGAACGCAAGTCTCGAAAGCCTGTTGCGCCCGTCCGAAGCGGCGGGCTCTCCTGGGGCCCTCCCGGGTGAGGGTGACTCCACAAGCTCGAGGCGCACCCGCCTCCACGGGCCAGCTCCGATCATAAAAAATTAATCTCGTAATCAGGCACTGCACTATACTGAAAACATTCATGCTCTTCGCGGTGGATGCGCACGCCATCGGATGCAGGTTGACCGGCAACGAAGTTTACATTCGCAACCTGCTCACGGCCATGGCGGACCTGCCCGGCGACTGGCAGCTTCTCGCCTACGTTTCGCGGCCTGAAGCCGAGGGCATGCTGCCGTCCCGGTTCCGCCGCGCCCGCGTGTCCCCCAACCCCTTCGTGCGCCTCGGCGCAGACCTGCCCCTGCGGCTCCGACGCGATCGCCCCTCGCTTCTTCACGTACAGTACACGGCCCCGATCGCCTGCACCGCTCCGATCGTGGTCACGGTTCACGACGTCAGTTTCATCGAGCATCCCGAGTTTTTCCCGCGCTGGCGCGCCCGCCAGCTCCGGCTCACTGTTCGCCGTACGGTGGCGCGGGCGGCCCGGGTGCTCACCGGCAGCGAGTTCTCGGCGCGGGCCATCGCCCGGCACTACGGCAGCCTGGCCCCCGAAATCGCCGTGATTCCCAACGCTGCCTCGCCGCTCTTCCGGCCCGTCTCGCGGGAGACCGCCGCCGCTTTCGTGCGCTCCCGCTTCGGGATCAGCTCGCCGTTTCTGCTCTGCGTGGGCGATCTGCAGCCGCGCAAGAACCAGCTCGGCCTGATCCGCGCCTTCGCCGCCTTGCTGCGCCTGTTGCCGGACCGCGACCTGCGATTGGTCCTGGCGGGGAAACCCACCGCTTTCGCTTCCCGGATTCATGAAGCCGTGCGGTCCTCGGGCGCCACCGAGCGCATCCACCTGCTCGGCTTTGTCAGCGACGAGGAACTGCTCTATCTTTACAACGCATGCGAGCTGTTCGTCTTTCCTTCCTGGTACGAGGGCTTCGGCCTCCCGCTTCTGGAAGCGATGGCTTGTGGCGCCCCGGTCGCTTGCTCGAACCGTTCCGCGTTGCCCGAGGTGGCCGACGCCGCCGCCGTGTTCTTCGATCCGGCTTCCTGCGAGGATATGGTGCGCGCCATGCGCGACATTCTGCGCGAGGACGAACTGCGCGCACGCCTCAAGCGGCTCGGCCTGCAACGCGCCGCCCAGTTTTCCTGGCGCCGCACCGCCGAGCGCACCCTGGCCGTCTACCACGCCGTCTGCAATGCCGAATTCCGTCCCTGCCGGGAGGACGTTGCTCTCGCCCCCCTGCGGCGCCGACCATGATCCGGATCGCCCTTTGCCTCGCTCTCCTGGACCTGCCTGCCCCCGCCCAGAACCCAGCGGAGGAGACGCTCAACTACACCATCAACTGGCCCAGTGGCCTGAGTCTGGGAGAAGCCACCCTGCGCGCCCGCCAGGCCGGTGAGCGCTGGGAGGTCGAGTTCGTTCTCGATGCCGCCATTCCGGGGTACGTGATCCAGGACCGCTACCGTTCCATCCTCCGCCCCGGTCTTTGCTGCCTGGAGCTGGAAAAGCAGTTCCAGCACGGCAACAAGAAAGGTCGGGAACGCACCAGCTTCGACGCCGAGCGCGGCATCGCAATACGCGAAACCCTTGGCGGCGGGGGCAAAAGCGAAATCTCGGTGCCCGCTTGCCCGCGCGATGCCCTCGGTTTCCTGCTGCATCTGCGGCGCGAACTTCAACAGGGGCGCTTGCCCGCGGCGCAGCAGGTCTTCTTCGGCGCTCGCTACGAGGTGAGCCTCGAATACCGCGGCTTCCAGACCGTGCCCGTCAATGAAATTCCCACCCAGGCCGACCGTTTCTCGGCGCGCGTGAAAGGCCCTGCCTCCGAGCACTCCATCGAGATCTACTTCGCGCGGGATCCGGCCCGGACCCCTGTCCTCGTTCGCGTCCCCTTTCCGCTGGGAATCTTCTCCATGGAGCTGGTACGCTGACGATGCGCGTGGCAATGGTCTCGCCCTTGCCCCCGTCCAAAAGCGGGATTGCCGATTACGCCGCTACTCTGGCGGAACACTTGCGCGAGTTGCTCGATCTGGAATTGATCGGCGCTGCGTCTCCGAACTTCGATCCCGGCCGGTACGACGTCATCCTGTATCAAATCGGGAACAATCCCTGGCACGACTTCGTCTATGAGCTGGCGCTGCGCCATCCGGGCGTGGTGGTTCTTCACGAGGCCAACCTCCACCATCTCATCGCCGAACTGACCATCCGTCGCGGCGACTGGGACGGCTATTTGCGCGAGCTGGAATACAACGCCGGCCCGGAGGCCGTGGCGTACGGGCGCCGCGTGCGTGCGGGCGAAGTGGGACCCGATTACGACGGTGTCCCCATGCTGCGCCGGTTGCTGGAACGTGCCAAGGGTCTCGTCGTGCACAGCCGCTATGTTGCCGACCAGGCGCGCAAGGCCGGCTTCCTGGGGCCGATCGCGCAGATCCCTCACGGCGCCTGGCTGCCTGCCGCCGACCGCATGGCTTACCGCAGCCGCCTCGGCTTGGACGAAACCACACCGCTCGTCGGCATCTTCGGACATCTCAAGCCATACAAGCGCATCCCGGAATCTCTACGGGCCTTCCGCCGCCTGATCCGGCTCGAACCGCGAGCAAAAATGATCCTGGTCGGTGAGCCGCACCCTGACCTTCCGGTGGCTTCCCTGCTCCGCTCTCTCGATCTGGAAGCTTCCGTGCGGTTGCTCGGTTTTACTCCCATCGAAGATTTCACAGGTTACATGGCCGCCTGCGACGTCGTGCTTAACTTGCGGTATCCGACGGTGGGAGAAACCTCGGGAAGCTTGCTGCGCGCTCTGGGCCTGGGCAAGCCGGTCCTGGTTTCCGACGTGGGCGCTTTCTCGGAGCTGCCCGACGAGATCTGCCTGAAAGTCGCCGTCGGCCCAGACGAGGAAGACCTGATCTTCGAGTACCTCAACCTGCTCGTCTCGCGCCCCGACCTGGCCCGCGCGCTCGGGGAACGCGCCCGTCGCTGGGTCGAGCGTGAGTGCAATTGGCCCTTGGTCGCCCGGCGCTATGCTACGTTTCTTCAGGCGGTCGTCGAAGGGCGCCAGTGGGTTCCGCCCCAGCCAGCGCCGCCGCCCGAGCCTCCGCCTACCGTTCCCTCTCCGCCCAAAAGCGACTACGTGCTCGCGTGGACGCCCGCGCCCGAAGCGCGCCAGTACGTGGAAACTCATCGCACACGACTGGAAATCATTCTTGCCATGACCCCGGCAGGCGGCCCTCAGGACCGCATTCTGGAGATGGGCGCTTACCTGCAAATCACGCCCGCCCTGAAAACCCGGCTCGGCTACGGCGAAGTCCGCGGCTGCTACCTCGGACCCGCGGGCCACACAGAGCACCACGAGCTGGTGTCCGAAGAGGGCGAAAGCTTCCAGTGCGATGTGGATCTGTTTGACGCCGAGCGAGACCCCTTCCCTTACCCGGACGGCTGGTTTGCCACCGTACTGTGCTGCGAACTGCTCGAGCACCTGGCGCGCGATCCCATGCACATGATGGTCGAGATCAACCGCGTTCTTCGCCCCGGCGGCCATCTTCTGCTCACCACGCCCAACATCGCCTCGCTGCGGTCCATCGCCGCGATCCTGCAAGGTTACCACCCCGGTTTGTTCACGCATTACGTACATCCCGACAAGGCGGCTATGGAACCGCGCCACTACCGGGAATACACGCCAACCGAGATTCGCCGGCTGCTCGAGGATGCGGGCTTCACCGTGATCAAACTGGAGACCGGCCCTTATCGCGAGCAGCCGCGTCCCGAGTGGCTTTGGGTGGTCCATCTGCTCGAACGTTACCGTCTGCCGAAGGATCTGCGCGGTGAAGCGATCTATGCGCTGGCTCGCAAGTCCGGCCCTGTCCGCGTGCGATATCCGGGGTGGCTTTACACCGGAGGTGAGCGGTGAGCCTGCTCCTTCCTCGCTTCGAGGTTTCCCTCGAGGAACGGGCTCGCCGGCTGCAGGCGATGGTCGAGGTGCGCAACGAGTCTTCGCAGCCGTGGGCCGGCGAGGACGGCTTCGCGCTGGGCTATCAGATTTTCGATGCGGAAACCGAGACCCTTATCGTAGACGGCCCGCGGGTTCCTTTCGAACCGCCGCTTTCCCCGGGTGAGCAAAGATCTTTCCTCGTCACGATCGAACTGCCGCGCGAGCCCGGCGCTTACCGTATTTTCGTCTCTGTGCTTCAGGAAGGGGTCTGCTGGTATTACGATCGCGGCTCGCCGTTCCTGCTCATCGAGGCGCAGGTGGCGGGAGGCCTGCCGCGTGTGGTCCGCAGCCGGATCGTCACGCAAGCGGCCTTGCGCCGCGAGCGCTGGCTGCGGGCCTTCCAGCGCGCCCTCACTTATCCCGTTCTTGCCATCTGGCGCAACCGCAAGCTCATCCACGCCATGGTCCGCCGCGATATTCGGGCTCGCTATCGCGGCTCTTTCATGGGACTGTACTGGACGGTTCTCAACCCGCTCCTTTTGATGCTCACTTACTTTTTCGTGTTTGGCATCGTTTTGCGCGCCCGCCTGGGTTCCGATCCCAGCCGCGCAGGCTTTGCTCTCTACTTTCTGGCGGGCATGCTGCCCTGGCTTCCTTTCAGCGAAGCGGCCGGGCGCGCACCGTGGGTGATCCTGGAGCACAGAAACTTCGTCAAGAAACTCGTCTTTCCGGTGGAGACGCTGCCGTTCAACCTGGTGGTCGCCGGACTGGTTACCGAGGGTTTCGCGCTGCTGTTATTTCTGATCGGTCTCGTCCTGTTACGCGGGACCGCGCCGCTCACTGTCTTTTATCTTCCCCTCCTGCTGGCCCCCCAGTTACTATTTACCGCCGGCCTTTGCTGGTTCCTCGCTGCTCTCGGAGTTTACTTGCGTGACCTGGGCCAGGTCATCGGTTTTATTTTGACGCTCTGGTTTTTCCTGACGCCGATTTGTTACCCGCTGGAATCGTTGCCGCGGGAAGCCTTGCCGGTGCTTTCGAAAAACCCAATGTTCGTGCTGGTGCAGGGCTACCGCGCGATTCTGCTCGAGAATCGTCCTCCGCAATGGGGACCCTTGTGGAAACTGTGGGTAGTCTCCACGCTGGCCTTTTTCGCCGGCTACGCGTGGTTTTACAAGCTCCGCAAGAACTTCGCGGACGTAATTTGAGATCAGGCGTGCGAACTCAGTTTCGCGCCGGAGCGAAGTAACCCTGGGCCAGCTCGGGCTTGGCCTCCAGCGCCTTGCTCCAGCAAGCCCGCGCTTCTTCCAGTCGCCCCAGCTCGCGCATGACGTGGCCGAGGTTCAGCAAGGCTTCGGCGAAGTCCGGCTGCTCTTCCAGTGCCTCGCGGTATCGCTCCGCCGCCGCCTCCGGCTGCCCAGTCTTCTGGAGCAGTACGCCGGCGTTGTAAAGGATCTCGGGCGAGCGTTCACCCAGCGCAATCAAGCGCTCGTGATACTCGAGCGCTTCGTCGAGATTGTTCCGCTGCAAGCTGATGGCCGCCAGACCCCGCAGCGCATCCACCGATTTCGGTTCCCACTCGAGAACCTGCTCATAGGCCGCCTGCGCAAGGTCCAGCTCTCCCAGCTTCCAGTAGGCCAGTCCGAGGTTGAGTTGCGCTTCCACCCATTTGGGCCGCAGCTTCAAGCAGTTTTCGAAAGTTTCGGCACTTCGCGCATAGTCGCCGCGCTCCAGTTGCATCAGACCCAGGCGGAAGCAGGCTTCCTCGGACTTGGGATTTCGCTTGTAGATCTCGGCGTAGGTTTTTTCGGCCTGGGCGAAATCGCCCGATTTCTCGAGCGCGAGGGCCAGGTTCCACAGGGCCGTGGTCCCGCTGGGATCCAGCTTTGCGGCTTGTTCGTGCGCCTGGCGGGCGCCCGCCGTGTCGCCCAGTTCCTGCCGCACCAGACCCAGGTTGGTCCACGCCTCCGCGGATTCCGGCCTGAGCCGCACAGCCTCTTCATACGCCTCTGCGGCCTGCTCGAAGCGTCCGGCTTTCTGGTGCGCAAGCCCCAAGTTGTACCAGCCTTCGAAATGCTCGGGCGCCAGGGCGGTCAGCGTGGTGCAGTATTTCGCCGCCAGCTCGTAATCCTCGCAGGCGAAAGCCCATGCCGCCAGGCCCTCCACTGCGGCCACCGACTGCGGGTTGATTCCCAGCAACTGGTCCGCGGTGTCTCGAACCAGCTCGTGATCTTTCCTGGCCAAGCCCAGTGCGATCAGGTTCGTCAGCGCTTCTTCCGATTTGGGGTTGATTTCCAGCACACGCCGGTAAAGCTCGATGGCCTCTTGGGCGCGGCCCTCCTGCTGGAGCGCCACCGCCTTGCCGAACAGCGCCGGCTCCCAGTCCGGCCGGGCTTGCAACACCTTGTCGAAGGCTGCAACCGCCGGCTTGTGCATGTTCAGATGAAGCAGGCACACGCCCAGCCCCAGCTGCGCTTCCACCCGCTCCGGGTCTGTCTCCGACGCCTTCTTGTAATACTCCGCCGCTTCTTGCCATCGCTCCAGCCGCTCCAGGCATACCGCCAGATTGAACCACGCGTCGGCATCGCCGGGCTTCAGTTTCAGCAATTCGCGGAAACTCGCAGCGCTGTCCTCGTAGCGTTTGAGTTCGAACTGGATCTGCCCCATGGCCTGGAAAATCTCGGCGCTCCGCTCTCCCTTGGCGAGCGCCCGCTCCAGTTCCTTGAGGGCTTCCTCCGGCTTGCCTTCCAGATGCCTCGCCACGGCCCGGGCCAGTGCGACCGAGGCCATAGCCGTTTGCTTGCTGGTCTCTACAGCATTCCGCCCCTTTCCTGCGGGTGCTGCTGCGGCGGGGTTGCGTGCGCTCATGGTCCGTATTCCTCCCTTTGACTTGGCGCCAGATATGAACAGAGTTTACCCAAAAAATCGTTCTGGTGCGCAAGCCTGACCCAGAACAGTTGGGCCCGGTCTCCTGGGTCTGCGAAAAATCCTATCGCGCCTTGTCGGAACCGCTCATCGCGCCAGAAATCCGTCAATTGATCGGCAATCCACGTGGTGAACCCGTCTCCGCGCACCTGGACACGCACGCGCACCGGGGATCCCTGATGAATCCTCACCCGGACGGGCACCTGCACTTTTTCCTGTTCGCGACCCGCCACCACCACGGAGCGCACCAGCATCACCGTCGGTAGCGGTCCCGGCTTTACCACTGTCAGCTTCATCGAGTAGTAATTGTCCAGGTCCGAGGCGCGGTACACCCAACCCAGCGTCTTGCCGCTCACCTGGCCCAGAAACTCGAA
>Ga0315298_1002866_pt1 | contig 28254 bp, 34 predicted proteins | sample WHS_1_MG_FD_203077 | JGI IMG/M metagenome (GOLD analysis project Ga0315298, IMG submission 203077) | Extremophilic microbial mat communities from Washburn Hot Springs, YNP, Wyoming, USA - WHS_1_MG | ecosystem: Environmental > Aquatic > Thermal springs > Hot (42-90C) | place: USA: Wyoming... | reverse complement strand
AGTTAACTCTAATTCTTGTTTCAATCCTTGTTTTGGTGGATTTTTCTCTAAAACTCACGCCCGCATGTGCTCACTGGAACCTCATTTATGTTTCAATCCTTGTTTTGATGGATTTTGCTCTAAAACCGCAGACCAAATTCGAGTTCTTCGCGAAACCCGTCAGTTTCAATCCTTGTTTTGATGGATTTTGCTCTAAAACAAGAAAGGAGGTTGAGATGAATTGCAATTTATTCCTGTTTCAATCCTTGTTTTGATGTATTTTGCTCTAAAACTTATATGAGGCGTCTGGTATTGTCAAACAAATGGAGGTGTTTCAATCCTTGTTTTGATGGATTTTGCTCTAAAACAGGGTTAGTAGAATTGCAGGAAGCATACGGAAAGGCTGTTTCAATCCTTGTTTTGATGGATTTTGCTCTAAAACCCAGTGCTTTTGCAACCTTTTGCAATGCCTCTTCAGGTTTCAATCCTTGTTTTGATGGATTTTGCTCTAAAACTATACTTCCCAAGGTCAGAGGAGAGAGATAGTTGGCGTTTCAATCCTTGTTTTGATGGATTTTGCTCTAAAACCCACGTTACAAGTTTTTCACCCGGAAATCTTTGGTATTGTTTCAATCCTTGTTTTGATGGATTTTGCTCTAAAACTCACAAGACAGCAAGCGGGATTTACTTTTGCAGAACTGTTTCAATCCTTGTTTTGATGGATTTTGCTCTAAAACCTTTTGGTTTTCAATCACATTGGCTTGACTACCAAGAGTTTCAATCCTTGTTTTGATGGATTTTGCTCTAAAACCGAACATTAATGACGACAGGATTCCCGTTCCCATCGGTTTCAATCCTTGTTTTGATGGATTTTGCTCTAAAACCCGAGGCCAAAGAAGATATAATGCAAACAATAAAAGAGTTTCAATCCTTGTTTTGATGGATTTTGCTCTAAAACTTACATCGTTGCCAATATTGAACCAAGCCTCATCTTGTTTCAATCCTTGTTTTGATGGATTTTGCTCTAAAACCCGAGGCCAAAGAAGATATAATGCAAACAATAAAAGAGTTTCAATCCTTGTTTTGATGGATTTTGCTCTAAAACTGCCTCCTTTTTGTTCCACATTTTTACCCACGCCGGGTTTCAATCCTTGTTTTGATGGATTTTGCTCTAAAACTTGCCCAAGCCGTTTGATTCTGCGTTCTTAGTACGATGTTTCAATCCTTGTTTTGATGGATTTTGCTCTAAAACATCTTTATTGTTTTTCCAATATTAGGGAGGTCATAGTTTCAATCCTTGTTTTGATGGATTTTGCTCTAAAACCGATTGCGCCAAGCTCCCGGACGGCATCTATGTATGTTTCAATCCTTGTTTTGATGGATTTTGCTCTAAAACGTGGTTTTTTTGGGGGGAAACCCCTTTGATTGTTTATTGTTTCAATCCTTGTTTTGATGGATTTTGCTCTAAAACGTTTTCACCTGAGCTATTCCCATATCCGCCTCCTTAGTTTCAATCCTTGTTTTGATGGATTTTGCTCTAAAACTCCGCCTCCTATACGATGTTCCGGATGCTTCGGAAAGTTTCAATCCTTGTTTTGATGGATTTTGCTCTAAAACAACCGAAAGCTCCAAACCCGGCGCCCAGCCCCGAGGTGTTTCAATCCTTGTTTTGATGGATTTTGCTCTAAAACTTTATTATTGTCCCACTATTATGGAGGTCATATGAAAAGTTTCAATCCTTGTTTTGATGGATTTTGCTCTAAAACCCAACCCCGAGGTTGAAGTCCAAAAGCTCCAGGCCGTGTTTCAATCCTTGTTTTGATGGATTTTGCTCTAAAACCCCGCCGGTAGTGGTTTTTTGGGGGGAGAAACCCCCTGTTTCAATCCTTGTTTTGATGGATTTTGCTCTAAAACTTTCCTGGGGCCTGGGCCTCGCAGGGACCAACCACTCGCTTTGGTTTCAATCCTTGTTTTGATGGATTTTGCTCTAAAACGGTTTCCTAGGGCGTGGGCCCTCGCTTCTGCGATCCGTTTCAATCCTTGTTTTGATGGATTTTGCTCTAAAACGGTATAGTCTTCCTTTACTCTTCGTATAGCGTTGTTGTTTCAATCCTTGTTTTGATGGATTTTGCTCTAAAACGCAATCGTTAAATCAATCGCAGCAAGAATTTTGGCGGTTTCAATCCTTGTTTTGATGGATTTTGCTCTAAAACTGTTAGGGCGTTGTACAGTTGCTTTGCGAGGGTTCGTTTCAATCCTTGTTTTGATGGATTTTGCTCTAAAACAATAATGAAAGAAGCTTGGTCGAAGACAATAAGAGAGTTTCAATCCTTGTTTTGATGGATTTTGCTCTAAAACAATAATGAAAGAAGCTTGGTCGAAGACAATAAGAGAGTTTCAATCCTTGTTTTGATGGATTTTGCTCTAAAACTGAATTGCATATCGAATTGCGTCCATTGCGTGGTCAGTTTCAATCCTTGTTTTGATGGATTTTGCTCTAAAACACTTGGGAAGAGAACGGTGGGAAAATCACAGTAGTGTTTCAATCCTTGTTTTGATGGATTTTGCTCTAAAACGCGAAGAACTGGAATACCCAGTTCTGGTAGTCCCAAAGTTTCAATCCTTGTTTTGATGGATTTTGCTCTAAAACGCAATTCAAGGCCAGAGAAATTCAGGAATGGTTTGAGTTTCAATCCTTGTTTTGATGGATTTTGCTCTAAAACAATATAGAGAACCCGCATCGATTCGTGATTTTTCAAGTTTCAATCCTTGTTTTGATGGATTTTGCTCTAAAACCAATGCTTCTTTGCAAGCATATTAGCGCACCTCGAATGTTTCAATCCTTGTTTTGATGGATTTTGCTCTAAAACGCTTATGATAAATCAGGAATTTCAAAAGAAAAGAATGGTTTCAATCCTTGTTTTGATGGATTTTGCTCTAAAACACAAAAACTCTCCATCAGGGTCTGGAATCGCTCGGGTGTTTCAATCCTTGTTTTGATGGATTTTGCTCTAAAACCCTTCGCCCTTAACCTCAATCCCAAAGAATTTTCCGTGTTTCAATCCTTGTTTTGATGGATTTTGCTCTAAAACTCACCAAGTGCTTAAAGGACACTGGAAGAAAGACAGTTTCAATCCTTGTTTTGATGGATTTTGCTCTAAAACGCGTCAATCTGTATCTTCTTTGCATCAGACTCTGGGGTTTCAATCCTTGTTTTGATGGATTTTGCTCTAAAACAAGAAGGATGGGATATCATAGTCGATATCCCCTTCCCGTTTCAATCCTTGTTTTGATGGATTTTGCTCTAAAACCACAAGGCAAGCGAGGGGCGAGCCGTCCGCAGGGTTGTTTCAATCCTTGTTTTGATGGATTTTGCTCTAAAACCTGGCGAATTTTAAAGGAAACTTGGTCTAAAACAATGTTTCAATCCTTGTTTTGATGGATTTTGCTCTAAAACAAAAATATGGGACACTCTCCGCAGGGACAAGATTAGTTTCAATCCTTGTTTTGATGGATTTTGCTCTAAAACACTATACTTCTTTAATCTTCTAATGTCTTTAATTGTTTGTTTCAATCCTTGTTTTGATGGATTTTGCTCTAAAACCGTTTTGGATTCCTGCGGCCTGGGTCTCGCAGGAATGTTTCAATCCTTGTTTTGATGGATTTTGCTCTAAAACTTGTTGTCCCACTAATATGGAGGCTATATGAAAAAAGTTTCAATCCTTGTTTTGATGGATTTTGCTCTAAAACGAAGACGAAAGCGAATTCTCCCAGAAGGCTTGCGAGGTTTCAATCCTTGTTTTGATGGATTTTGCTCTAAAACTTGGTGCTCAATGATTTGACCTTCCTCGAATATCGAGGGTTTCAATCCTTGTTTTGATGGATTTTGCTCTAAAACTTTGGTTATTGCAGGAGTGTATTTCGTGTATGTTTCGGTTTCAATCCTTGTTTTGATGGATTTTGCTCTAAAACGCCGTTGCTCACATAAACAACTTTGAGGCTGTTGATGTTTCAATCCTTGTTTTGATGGATTTTGCTCTAAAACCAAACAGGCGGGTTTCGGTTTCCTCTTTTCCCGCCCCGTTTCAATCCTTGTTTTGATGGATTTTGCTCTAAAACTTCGAATCGCCCATTTCGTTCGCCGGCCCTCGGATTTGTTTCAATCCTTGTTTTGATGGATTTTGCTCTAAAACCCTGTGCTATTTCCATATCCGCCTCCTATGCGATGTTTGTTTCAATCCTTGTTTTGATGGATTTTGCTCTAAAACCTCGAATTGATATGCTAGGTCCGGTGAAAAAGAAAAGTTTCAATCCTTGTTTTGATGGATTTTGCTCTAAAACATTTATTAGGTTCACCAGTTGGGAATGAGTGTGATGAGGTTTCAATCCTTGTTTTGATGGATTTTGCTCTAAAACGGCGGACAAGAAATGCTGAATCAAAGGGCTTTGGTAGGCGTTTCAATCCTTGTTTTGATGGATTTTGCTCTAAAACTTTACCAACATCGGCAACATACCATCGGTTCGTGGACAGTTTCAATCCTTGTTTTGATGGATTTTGCTCTAAAACACATTTGCTGATAATCCATAAAAACCTCCATAAAAATGTTTCAATCCTTGTTTTGATGGATTTTGCTCTAAAACCATAGGACCTCCAAATTAATGAAACAATAAAAATAATAGTTTCAATCCTTGTTTTGATGGATTTTGCTCTAAAACATTCCAACGTAGGGTGGCTTACTTGGATTGATGTAGGTTTCAATCCTTGTTTTGATGGATTTTGCTCTAAAACTTTACCAACATCGGCAACATACCATCGGTTCGTGGACAGTTTCAATCCTTGTTTTGATGGATTTTGCTCTAAAACTTTAATGATTTGGAAGGATATGGTGGTGGAACTTGTGGTTTCAATCCTTGTTTTGATGGATTTTGCTCTAAAACCCTGTTTTTATTTTGTTTTTATTATTGTTCCACTATGTTTCAATCCTTGTTTTGATGGATTTTGCTCTAAAACGCATGTATACCCCGTCTGGAAGCTTGGAGCAGTCGAAAAGTTTCAATCCTTGTTTTGATGGATTTTGCTCTAAAACTATTAAGGATGGAACAAAATGTATTAAATTAGTTAGTTTCAATCCTTGTTTTGATGGATTTTGCTCTAAAACAGGTTCTGTGGTGTTCCGTCATTGATGACCCGAACCTGTTTCAATCCTTGTTTTGATGGATTTTGCTCTAAAACTTTTTTGAACCGCAACCGTCAACTCAATCCAATCAGTTTCAATCCTTGTTTTGATGGATTTTGCTCTAAAACTCAATTATAGAGTGGCTTAAATATTCGAATTTGCCTTGTTTCAATCCTTGTTTTGATGGATTTTGCTCTAAAACACGTGAGCGTAGCGATGATTACCTACGGCGGACAAGGTTTCAATCCTTGTTTTGATGGATTTTGCTCTAAAACCGAACATTAATGAGGACAGGATTCCCGTTCCCGTCGGTTTCAATCCTTGTTTTGATGGATTTTGCTCTAAAACGAAACTACAACCCCGGAAAAAGCGAAAGCAATTTCGTTTCAATCCTTGTTTTGATGGATTTTGCTCTAAAACAAGATACATCAGGAAAAAAGGAAAGAGAAGTATGGAAGTTTCAATCCTTGTTTTGATGGATTTTGCTCTAAAACTCAATACTGATTATCCCGAGAAATTCATTGAGGATTGTTTCAATCCTTGTTTTGATGGATTTTGCTCTAAAACTGGGGGGGGGAACCCCTATTGATTGTTTATTTTTACGTTTCAATCCTTGTTTTGATGGATTTTGCTCTAAAACTAGAACAATGGGGGAGGAATAAAATGAAAGCGACTTGTTTCAATCCTTGTTTTGATGGATTTTGCTCTAAAACTTTTTTTGGGGGGGAAACCCCCATTGATTGTTTATTGTTTCAATCCTTGTTTTGATGGATTTTGCTCTAAAACAGGATTCCCGTTCCCGTCGTAAATATTGAGAAGTTCCAGTTTCAATCCTTGTTTTGATGGATTTTGCTCTAAAACACTCCTGAATTAATCCAAAAAATAGCAGGGAAGTAGTTTCAATCCTTGTTTTGATGGATTTTGCTCTAAAACCGGATTGCAGGTTTGTTCGGAAGATAGTATCTTTTCGCGTTTCAATCCTTGTTTTGATGGATTTTGCTCTAAAACCAAACCGGCAATTTCGAACTCTTGCAAAGCAACTGTAGTTTCAATCCTTGTTTTGATGGATTTTGCTCTAAAACTGCAACAAGAGTTGGGGAACACCAATGGCTAAGAAAGTTTCAATCCTTGTTTTGATGGATTTTGCTCTAAAACGGGGGGGAAACCCCTTCATTGATTGTTTATTTTACAAGTTTCAATCCTTGTTTTGATGGATTTTGCTCTAAAACGAGGATAAAAAGGAGGCGATATGGAAATAACGCAAGGTTTCAATCCTTGTTTTGATGGATTTTGCTCTAAAACCGCCATATACCCTCTCCCGTTTTTTCAATACAAACTGTTTCAATCCTTGTTTTGATGGATTTTGCTCTAAAACGGAAAATATTTATATTAACAGAGGCAGAGAATGAGTGTTTCAATCCTTGTTTTGATGGATTTTGCTCTAAAACGGCGGGGCTCGTAAGCGTGGTGTTCTGGTGTTCTCAGTTTCAATCCTTGTTTTGATGGATTTTGCTCTAAAACCCCCGCTTTCTTAAGACCGCAGGTGGTTTTGCGTCCAGTTTCAATCCTTGTTTTGATGGATTTTGCTCTAAAACCTGGGAGGGAGATTTAGAAATAGTAAATCCCAAAAAGTTTCAATCCTTGTTTTGATGGATTTTGCTCTAAAACCACTTGGGGGGGGAACCCCCTTAATTGTTTATTTACATGTTTCAATCCTTGTTTTGATGGATTTTGCTCTAAAACCCGCAAGTAATTTGTTTTCCATATTATAAACCATTCCAAGTTTCAATCCTTGTTTTGATGGATTTTGCTCTAAAACAGTTTATTCTATTCTAATAATGAAACCATTCTTCTCGTTTCAATCCTTGTTTTGATGGATTTTGCTCTAAAACTTGGGGGGAACCCCCCTCATTGATTGTTTATTTACATGTTTCAATCCTTGTTTTGATGGATTTTGCTCTAAAACTCTTTACAAAGATGAATTTTATGTTTATCTGGTTCAGTTTCAATCCTTGTTTTGATGGATTTTGCTCTAAAACCGTTGCCTCCTGTTTGTTTTCACATTTCCAACACCCGGTTTCAATCCTTGTTTTGATGGATTTTGCTCTAAAACAATATCGTTGCCATTTTGATTTACTTTAACTTGGATGTTTCAATCCTTGTTTTGATGGATTTTGCTCTAAAACTGCAACTTACTTCCTCTCGGCGACGGCGGGTGCTGGTTTCAATCCTTGTTTTGATGGATTTTGCTCTAAAACCGTTGCCTCCTGTTTGTTTTCACATTTCCAACACCCGGTTTCAATCCTTGTTTTGATGGATTTTGCTCTAAAACGGTCGTATGAAAAAACAACAACAGCAACAACCACTGGTTTCAATCCTTGTTTTGATGGATTTTGCTCTAAAACAATATCGTTGCCATTTTGATTTACTTTAACTTGGATGTTTCAATCCTTGTTTTGATGGATTTTGCTCTAAAACTGAGCCATCTTCTTTTTGTTGGTAGCCTTTTTGTTGGTTTCAATCCTTGTTTTGATGGATTTTGCTCTAAAACTCCCCAACCCCGGCGCCCAGCCTCGAGGTTGAGGTCGTTTCAATCCTTGTTTTGATGGATTTTGCTCTAAAACAGAAATTGTCAGCACTGCAACGACAAGCATCACAAAGTTTCAATCCTTGTTTTGATGGATTTTGCTCTAAAACGCTCCGCATTGTCGGAGCTCAGGGATGCAATGATAATGTTTCAATCCTTGTTTTGATGGATTTTGCTCTAAAACACAAGATTGACAAGATGAGTGGATTAATCCAGTATTGTTTCAATCCTTGTTTTGATGGATTTTGCTCTAAAACTCCAAAAGCTCCAAGCCGTCCGATACTTTGGCTTACGTTTCAATCCTTGTTTTGATGGATTTTGCTCTAAAACCTAACGGGGTTAACTCGAAAGCGTATTTTGGAATTTAGTTTCAATCCTTGTTTTGATGGATTTTGCTCTAAAACATTGTTGTTACATTTATTCCCCAAACCAATCCCATTGTTTCAATCCTTGTTTTGATGGATTTTGCTCTAAAACTCGAATCATTGGCAAGGAATCGAGGGGGATACCTTTGTTTCAATCCTTGTTTTGATGGATTTTGCTCTAAAACTCACTGCCTTATCCGGTGAAAGTGTGAACAAGGTTTGGTTTCAATCCTTGTTTTGATGGATTTTGCTCTAAAACAGTGGTTGTTGCTTTTGGGTTTTCATGGGACCTCCATAGTTTCAATCCTTGTTTTGATGGATTTTGCTCTAAAACGTGGACATCGGCAACATCGCACCGGTTTGTGGACGGTTTCAATCCTTGTTTTGATGGATTTTGCTCTAAAACCCATCTTTCCCAAAAAAAATCCCAAAAACAGGGAGTTTCAATCCTTGTTTTGATGGATTTTGCTCTAAAACTTTTGAGGGGAAAACCCCTATTGATTGTTTATTTGTCCGTTTCAATCCTTGTTTTGATGGATTTTGCTCTAAAACGCTTTGCAGTGGTTGTTGTTGCTTTGGGGTTTTCATAGTTTCAATCCTTGTTTTGATGGATTTTGCTCTAAAACGCCCTAGGAAACCTTGTCGACTATTTCCGTAGCATCGTTTCAATCCTTGTTTTGATGGATTTTGCTCTAAAACCGTCTCGTCGTCCAGGCGGACGAGAAACGCAGAATGTTTCAATCCTTGTTTTGATGGATTTTGCTCTAAAACCTTGAGCCCATTGGTTTATATCGGTGTACTCTTTGGAAGTTTCAATCCTTGTTTTGATGGATTTTGCTCTAAAACTTTTATCTAAACAATTATCCAGAAAGAAGTTACAACCCGTTTCAATCCTTGTTTTGATGGATTTTGCTCTAAAACTTATCTAAACAATTATCCAGAAAGAAGTTACAACCCGTTTCAATCCTTGTTTTGATGGATTTTGCTCTAAAACCTAAACTTACTCCCAAACATTTTTACTGTGTTTTGGAGTTTCAATCCTTGTTTTGATGGATTTTGCTCTAAAACCTAAACTTACTCCCAAACATTTTTACTGTGTTTTGGAGTTTCAATCCTTGTTTTGATGGATTTTGCTCTAAAACGGTGAGCTAGTTTTTTCCACGCTTCGGCCTCCTTAGTTTCAATCCTTGTTTTGATGGATTTTGCTCTAAAACCCCGCCGTCGCCGAGAGGAAGTAAGTTGCACCAGGCGTGTTTCAATCCTTGTTTTGATGGATTTTGCTCTAAAACAGAATTCGCTTTCGTCTTCCAGAAGGCGAATCGTTGTTTCAATCCTTGTTTTGATGGATTTTGCTCTAAAACAAAAATAAACGAAAATTTTGCCACATAGTATTTTAGTTTCAATCCTTGTTTTGATGGATTTTGCTCTAAAACCTGGCGGGCGTTTTCCGGGCGGGGCGGGGTACGGAAAAGTTTCAATCCTTGTTTTGATGGATTTTGCTCTAAAACTCGATGAGGCGGGCGATTCCGTTTCGGATCGTCCATTGTTTCAATCCTTGTTTTGATGGATTTTGCTCTAAAACCGAACTCGCCGATTACACAAAAGAACAACGCCCCAAGTTTCAATCCTTGTTTTGATGGATTTTGCTCTAAAACATTTTACAACCGATAGAACCCCGTTCAATACATTCAGTTTCAATCCTTGTTTTGATGGATTTTGCTCTAAAACAAATCGATGTAGTTTTACAACAAAAAGGCTACCAAGTTTCAATCCTTGTTTTGATGGATTTTGCTCTAAAACTTGATGAGACTGGACGATTGCAGACTGTCTGGGATGGTTTCAATCCTTGTTTTGATGGATTTTGCTCTAAAACCGCAATCAGAACGTCAGCTTTTGTTACCTTTGCAACAGGTTTCAATCCTTGTTTTGATGGATTTTGCTCTAAAACGGTTCTGTTTAGCTCGTCTCCGCTTTTACCTGCTTGGGTTTCAATCCTTGTTTTGATGGATTTTGCTCTAAAACTTAAATAATTTTTCCAAAAAAGAATTTGGCTTTGGTTGTTTCAATCCTTGTTTTGATGGATTTTGCTCTAAAACTTCACGTAGACGTCTGAAGCAAAACCGCCTATATTGTTTCAATCCTTGTTTTGATGGATTTTGCTCTAAAACTTGAAACGTGCAACTTTCTTTGTACCACATATAGGGGTTTCAATCCTTGTTTTGATGGATTTTGCTCTAAAACAAAAGAGGAGCCAAATGAGAACCTATTTGTTTGAGGGGTTTCAATCCTTGTTTTGATGGATTTTGCTCTAAAACGGTTGTTGCTTTTGGGTTTTCATACGACCTCCTAAGTTTCAATCCTTGTTTTGATGGATTTTGCTCTAAAACTTTGTTTCAAAATTGGGGAAAAGGTATGAACTGGTTGTTTCAATCCTTGTTTTGATGGATTTTGCTCTAAAACACGGCCGAAAAGGAAAAGAAAACCACGGGTGAAGTGTTTCAATCCTTGTTTTGATGGATTTTGCTCTAAAACCTACGAGCCCCGCCCACAGGCGGGGCTTTTTTTTTGCCTGTTTCAATCCTTGTTTTGATGGATTTTGCTCTAAAACACTTGCAGACTCGGCTACTGCTGCCAAAGTATTTACGTTTCAATCCTTGTTTTGATGGATTTTGCTCTAAAACCTACGAGCCCCGCCCACAGGCGGGGCTTTTTTTTTGCCTGTTTCAATCCTTGTTTTGATGGATTTTGCTCTAAAACCTCCACCTACAGGGGCTATGTTGAGTGTTACAGTGTAGTTTCAATCCTTGTTTTGATGGATTTTGCTCTAAAACTTCAGTATTGGAGATTACAGCCGAACCATCCTGGAGTTTCAATCCTTGTTTTGATGGATTTTGCTCTAAAACCCTGGTCGATTACCTCCGTAGTATCCGAAATTTGGGCGAAGTTTCAATCCTTGTTTTGATGGATTTTGCTCTAAAACTCGTAACTCTTTGTTTTTTAGCCATTGGTGTTCCCCAGTTTCAATCCTTGTTTTGATGGATTTTGCTCTAAAACCCAAGCGATTTTTTCGGTTGCGTGCTGAACTTTGTTCGTTTCAATCCTTGTTTTGATGGATTTTGCTCTAAAACCGATACAATGTTGACGGGAAAGATTGATGAGCTGTAGTTTCAATCCTTGTTTTGATGGATTTTGCTCTAAAACTGTAAAGAGAGGTGGAAAAATGAAAGTAAAAATAATGTTTCAATCCTTGTTTTGATGGATTTTGCTCTAAAACAAACAGGAATAGAAGTATCCGGAAATACAACAATATGTTTCAATCCTTGTTTTGATGGATTTTGCTCTAAAACCGATAGAAGTTTCCCAATTGCCGAACCGAAACCACTGAGTTTCAATCCTTGTTTTGATGGATTTTGCTCTAAAACTCCCATTTCCCATTTCTCACTTCTCACTTCCCAAAGTTTCAATCCTTGTTTTGATGGATTTTGCTCTAAAACCCGCTCGGGTTGTAGTTCCCTGTAATTTGTATCTGCGGTTTCAATCCTTGTTTTGATGGATTTTGCTCTAAAACCGTGAGCGTAGCGATGATTACCTACGGCGGACAAGGTTTCAATCCTTGTTTTGATGGATTTTGCTCTAAAACACTATTCCCATATCACCATTCGCTCGCAGCTTGCTAAGTTTCAATCCTTGTTTTGATGGATTTTGCTCTAAAACAGAATTTCATTTCTCGGGCTGGAGATTTTTCCGTAGTGTTTCAATCCTTGTTTTGATGGATTTTGCTCTAAAACCATTCGGGAAAAATGGGAAACTTTATCGTTCCGCTCGTTTCAATCCTTGTTTTGATGGATTTTGCTCTAAAACTTGTTGAAAAATGTTCTCGATATCGCCGAAAAATCTAGTTTCAATCCTTGTTTTGATGGATTTTGCTCTAAAACCGTCTGATAGCATCATTGCAAGGGTTTCTAAGGGTGAAGTTTCAATCCTTGTTTTGATGGATTTTGCTCTAAAACGCCCTGTGATTCGACATACGCCGTGAACTTCGCCAGTTTCAATCCTTGTTTTGATGGATTTTGCTCTAAAACAAAACTACACGAGAGATAGGGATTCTTTACTTTTTCGTTTCAATCCTTGTTTTGATGGATTTTGCTCTAAAACCAAAGAAGAGGAGAAGCAATTAATTGAATCTCTCCAGTTTCAATCCTTGTTTTGATGGATTTTGCTCTAAAACTCAATACTGATTATCCCGAGAAATTCATTGAGGATTGTTTCAATCCTTGTTTTGATGGATTTTGCTCTAAAACGGCCAAAGTATCGGACGGCCTGCAATTTGGCAACCTGTTTCAATCCTTGTTTTGATGGATTTTGCTCTAAAACGTTGCCATTGGATTGATTATGTCTTTGTTGGAAGCTGGTTTCAATCCTTGTTTTGATGGATTTTGCTCTAAAACTATCTTTTTTCCAAATATTTTTTTTGAAAAAGGTAGTTTCAATCCTTGTTTTGATGGATTTTGCTCTAAAACGGGCACGGGAATAGCGTTGGGCTGGCGGTATACATCAGGTTTCAATCCTTGTTTTGATGGATTTTGCTCTAAAACACTGGAACTTAGTTTACCAACGTCCAGAGTTTATATGCGTTTCAATCCTTGTTTTGATGGATTTTGCTCTAAAACACATCAGCAACCATCCCTCCCGAGAATGGGAGGACGCAGTTTCAATCCTTGTTTTGATGGATTTTGCTCTAAAACCTCAATATCATTAGCATCTTCCAGCAGTATTTTCCAAGTTTCAATCCTTGTTTTGATGGATTTTGCTCTAAAACTATAATGAAAAAATAGCAGGCGGCTTTTTCAAATATGTTTCAATCCTTGTTTTGATGGATTTTGCTCTAAAACAGTAAAAGCTTCGGACAATCCGTTCATTATTTTTGAGTTTCAATCCTTGTTTTGATGGATTTTGCTCTAAAACACTTCCCGATTTTAAAATTTTAAGCTTACCGGTACTGTTTCAATCCTTGTTTTGATGGATTTTGCTCTAAAACAAAAGAAGGGCAAACCTATGCAATTGTCTGGAGAGAGTGTTTCAATCCTTGTTTTGATGGATTTTGCTCTAAAACGATTCCCGTTCCCGTCGTAAATATTGAGAAGTTCCAGTTTCAATCCTTGTTTTGATGGATTTTGCTCTAAAACAATAAGAGCGATGGAACAATATATATTACAAGGAAGTTTCAATCCTTGTTTTGATGGATTTTGCTCTAAAACAAAAAAGAAACAGGCGATATTTATATTTATAGAAGTTTCAATCCTTGTTTTGATGGATTTTGCTCTAAAACAGACAAACGCTTTATCATTTCTGCAAGCCCACGCTGTTTCAATCCTTGTTTTGATGGATTTTGCTCTAAAACTGGAAGATTATGAAGGAAGCTTGGTCAAGAACAATGTTTCAATCCTTGTTTTGATGGATTTTGCTCTAAAACTTTGTTTTTTCCAATCATTATAAGTCATTCCTTCGTGTTTCAATCCTTGTTTTGATGGATTTTGCTCTAAAACTTTTTGGATTAGTAGGAATTACATACTTACGGAAAGTTTCAATCCTTGTTTTGATGGATTTTGCTCTAAAACCTTAATCGGACTTTTTTGTCCGATTTTGCAAATAAGTTTCAATCCTTGTTTTGATGGATTTTGCTCTAAAACATTTTCTGGAGGTGTAATATGGCAAAATTAGTGCCTGGTTTCAATCCTTGTTTTGATGGATTTTGCTCTAAAACCCTGTTTGCTTTGTTTTTTGCATCTCTACCCCCGCCCGTTTCAATCCTTGTTTTGATGGATTTTGCTCTAAAACCTACGACCCAACCGCTCTTGGAGAATTGAGTGATTTTGTTTCAATCCTTGTTTTGATGGATTTTGCTCTAAAACCGATATGGCAATGGGCTTTTTGGTGGCGGAGGCAAGTTTCAATCCTTGTTTTGATGGATTTTGCTCTAAAACGCGAAGAGGTAAAACAAGAGGCGGAGGTAGAAAATGCTGTTTCAATCCTTGTTTTGATGGATTTTGCTCTAAAACCGATTGAGTATTACTTGCAATTGCAATTCTATCTTGTTTCAATCCTTGTTTTGATGGATTTTGCTCTAAAACCGAAACGGGGAACCGCTGACCCGAAAAGAGGTCATGTTTCAATCCTTGTTTTGATGGATTTTGCTCTAAAACGACGGTGTGTACATCCTGAAATCCGAAGGTCGGCGGTGTTTCAATCCTTGTTTTGATGGATTTTGCTCTAAAACCTACACTGCTCGATATTTTCAAAAAGATTTTATGTTGTTTCAATCCTTGTTTTGATGGATTTTGCTCTAAAACCCTTGTTAGGGCGTTGTACAGTTGCTTGGCAAGAGTGTTTCAATCCTTGTTTTGATGGATTTTGCTCTAAAACTAGGGTGCCCGTTCGATTTTACGCTTGCGATGTTGTGTTTCAATCCTTGTTTTGATGGATTTTGCTCTAAAACTCACCCAATCCAATATTCGATTTGCCACCAACCTTGTTTCAATCCTTGTTTTGATGGATTTTGCTCTAAAACAATCATTGCTGGTTCAAACCTGCCATATGCAGCGATACAGTTTCAATCCTTGTTTTGATGGATTTTGCTCTAAAACCCAGCAGTATTTTCCAATAGAATTGAGTTCCAGCTGGTTTCAATCCTTGTTTTGATGGATTTTGCTCTAAAACACACCACGGAAACCAACAGCATAGTGCGAATACCAGGTTTCAATCCTTGTTTTGATGGATTTTGCTCTAAAACGTTTTTATATCATTTTTATTATTATTCCACTATTATGTTTCAATCCTTGTTTTGATGGATTTTGCTCTAAAACTCTTCGCCCGATGTGACCAGTATTACATCGGGCGGGTGTTTCAATCCTTGTTTTGATGGATTTTGCTCTAAAACCCTTGCTATTGGTACAAGTTTCGGGTACTTTGGAAAGTTTCAATCCTTGTTTTGATGGATTTTGCTCTAAAACTCGATTAGCTAGTTTTTTCCACGCTTCGGCCTCCTGAGTTTCAATCCTTGTTTTGATGGATTTTGCTCTAAAACCATATTCTCTGCTGTTGGTTCTTTCTGGTGATGTTTGTTTCAATCCTTGTTTTGATGGATTTTGCTCTAAAACAAAAAACCAAAAATCAGGGATAAAAACCTGAAAAGGGTTTCAATCCTTGTTTTGATGGATTTTGCTCTAAAACGATATGGGCCCTTCTTTTCTTGTCTTGTTTATATAGTTTCAATCCTTGTTTTGATGGATTTTGCTCTAAAACTTTAGAGTATGGGAAGTGGCTTGTTTCCGATTTAAGTTTCAATCCTTGTTTTGATGGATTTTGCTCTAAAACTTTGTTACCAAGAAGAAAGCTATACAATCAATCTAGTTTCAATCCTTGTTTTGATGGATTTTGCTCTAAAACTCTGCAATTTTGTCATACTACCTCCATAATTGTCATGTTTCAATCCTTGTTTTGATGGATTTTGCTCTAAAACCATATGGAGGATTCAGAATGGAACGGCATCGCTGGTGTTTCAATCCTTGTTTTGATGGATTTTGCTCTAAAACAGCCAAACCGCCAACAAGCAGTTCGAGAAGACGACGGGTTTCAATCCTTGTTTTGATGGATTTTGCTCTAAAACTATTAAAACTTAAACCTGTTCAATCACTTTCTACTTGTTTCAATCCTTGTTTTGATGGATTTTGCTCTAAAACCTACCCACGACCATTTGGAATACCGATATGATTGCAAGTTTCAATCCTTGTTTTGATGGATTTTGCTCTAAAACAAAACTCATACGAAATTAAACTGGATAGAACCTTGTGTTTCAATCCTTGTTTTGATGGATTTTGCTCTAAAACAAAAATGCTGGAACTTGATTATTATAATACTTATTATGTTTCAATCCTTGTTTTGATGGATTTTGCTCTAAAACTTTGAGAAGGAGATTGCAGAGAAAATCGGAATGGAAAGTTTCAATCCTTGTTTTGATGGATTTTGCTCTAAAACAAAATTCAGTTCTGTTGAAGAACTCAAAAAGGACTTGTTTCAATCCTTGTTTTGATGGATTTTGCTCTAAAACAATGAAGTAAATAATTGACATTTTTTTATTTAGTGTTTCAATCCTTGTTTTGATGGATTTTGCTCTAAAACAGCCTCGTGCAGCAAATTCCATAACCATTCGTGTGTTTCAATCCTTGTTTTGATGGATTTTGCTCTAAAACCCAAAAGCTCCAGGCCGTCCGATACTTTGGACTACCGTTTCAATCCTTGTTTTGATGGATTTTGCTCTAAAACCCTCCATCGTTAAGATACACCCTCAAATCGTTTTTGTTTCAATCCTTGTTTTGATGGATTTTGCTCTAAAACCCGTTTGCTTTGTTTTCTTGCACCCCGTCCCACCCGTTTCAATCCTTGTTTTGATGGATTTTGCTCTAAAACCCAGCGGTTGCTGTTGCTTTGTTTTCATATGACCTCGTTTCAATCCTTGTTTTGATGGATTTTGCTCTAAAACTATATTTCGGGGTCGGTTCGGCGTATTTCTTCCCAGTTTCAATCCTTGTTTTGATGGATTTTGCTCTAAAACCTTGTCCGTTTGGACGATGAAACGCAGAGCCGCTTGTTTCAATCCTTGTTTTGATGGATTTTGCTCTAAAACAAAACCACCTGCGGTCTTAAGAAAGCGGGGGCAAAGTTTCAATCCTTGTTTTGATGGATTTTGCTCTAAAACTCAACAGCCTTTGCTGCCAAATCAATCTGATGTTGCGTTTCAATCCTTGTTTTGATGGATTTTGCTCTAAAACGTGGCAACCTGACCTGCGCAATTATCCAAAAGAATGTTTCAATCCTTGTTTTGATGGATTTTGCTCTAAAACAAGGAATTGATTTTGCCTGTGATTATGCCCTATTTCAGTTTCAATCCTTGTTTTGATGGATTTTGCTCTAAAACACAAATTCCCAGGCGTCGTGATAGTGGGATGCCTGGGTTTCAATCCTTGTTTTGATGGATTTTGCTCTAAAACTTAGCAAAAAATTAGTCAATAATTGATTATTTTTAAGTTTCAATCCTTGTTTTGATGGATTTTGCTCTAAAACAGAGAATACCCTTCGTGTAGTATATTGAGTTTTGTGTGTTTCAATCCTTGTTTTGATGGATTTTGCTCTAAAACAATCCTTGACAATCTTATCCAGGATGGTTCGGCTGTTTCAATCCTTGTTTTGATGGATTTTGCTCTAAAACATAAATCAACTTTTTGTTCACCCAGTTTTCTTTTGTGTTTCAATCCTTGTTTTGATGGATTTTGCTCTAAAACTTTTAATCTTATCGTTACCAATTATGAGCAGGTTCAGTTTCAATCCTTGTTTTGATGGATTTTGCTCTAAAACCAGTCGACTTTTTAGTCGACGTTGCCTTTACAGGAACGTTTCAATCCTTGTTTTGATGGATTTTGCTCTAAAACTCGCACTATTGAGCAACCCCTGTTGTCTTGCCTCGTTTAGGGGTTTCAATCCTTGTTTTGATGGATTTTGCTCTAAAACAGGTTGGGTTATAACGGTGTTTTCGCTGGCGGGTGGTTTCAATCCTTGTTTTGATGGATTTTGCTCTAAAACTCCCTACCGGCGAAGAGATTGTGGCAGATAGTGCTGGTTTCAATCCTTGTTTTGATGGATTTTGCTCTAAAACGGGGAAGTAGTGCATGGGGAATATCTTCTCAAAATTGTTTCAATCCTTGTTTTGATGGATTTTGCTCTAAAACGAGATTGTTCGTGCCATTTTAACCTCCTAAATGTTTGTTTCAATCCTTGTTTTGATGGATTTTGCTCTAAAACACAATTAATGGGGGTTTCCAATGATTGAGCTTCAAGTTTCAATCCTTGTTTTGATGGATTTTGCTCTAAAACTTTCTCTCTGCAAGTTTTGGTTTTCAACTCTCGTCCTGTTTCAATCCTTGTTTTGATGGATTTTGCTCTAAAACCCTCTCGTATTTTCCACTCTCCGGAAAGAGCTAACCCCAGTTTCAATCCTTGTTTTGATGGATTTTGCTCTAAAACTTGCCGCACCTGCGACATATACACTACCCACGACCATTGTTTCAATCCTTGTTTTGATGGATTTTGCTCTAAAACCAGAGCAAATTTGAATTCTTTGCAAAGCCCGTCGAGGTTTCAATCCTTGTTTTGATGGATTTTGCTCTAAAACCCTTGTTAAAAGCCATAATGCCATCCCGAATACTGCGTTTCAATCCTTGTTTTGATGGATTTTGCTCTAAAACTTTTTGTTCGAGTATTTCTGGATTTTCAACTATGCCTGTTTCAATCCTTGTTTTGATGGATTTTGCTCTAAAACACACGGAAGGGGGCGAGCATTTCCATTTATGATGCTTCGTTTCAATCCTTGTTTTGATAGATTTTGCTCTAAAACACTTCGTCTTTCCCCATATCGCCATAAAACTGGAATGTTTCAATCCTTGTTTTGATGGATTTTGCTCTAAAACAATACCTATCTTGCACAATCTTTTTAAGTCGTTTAGTGTTTCAATCCTTGTTTTGATGGATTTTGCTCTAAAACCTGTTGCTGCTTTTTCATAGTACGACCTCCATATGTTTCAATCCTTGTTTTGATGGATTTTGCTCTAAAACACATGGCCATCGCCAATAAGCCTTAACTCCGCAGCATGTTTCAATCCTTGTTTTGATGGATTTTGCTCTAAAACGCCCGTTTGCTTTGTTTTTTGCACCCCGCCGCGCCGTTTCAATCCTTGTTTTGATGGATTTTGCTCTAAAACCCATTCGCTGTCCAGCGGTTGCTGTTGTTTTTTCATAGTTTCAATCCTTGTTTTGATGGATTTTGCTCTAAAACCGACTGCAAAAACAAAAAAACAAATTGAAACGCCCAGTTTCAATCCTTGTTTTGATGGATTTTGCTCTAAAACGGTCTTGCGTTCCAACCCTTCGGGGTTGGAAGTAGTGTTTCAATCCTTGTTTTGATGGATTTTGCTCTAAAACCCTTATTCGTGTTTTTTCCCCAGGAGAACGAGTGGTTTCAATCCTTGTTTTGATGGATTTTGCTCTAAAACAGAAGGCTTGCGAGTAGAATAATCGTAAGTTCTTAATGTTTCAATCCTTGTTTTGATGGATTTTGCTCTAAAACTTCAGGTTTTTATTCCTGATTTTGGATTTTTTTTGAGTTTCAATCCTTGTTTTGATGGATTTTGCTCTAAAACCCTTCGAGTTCCCGGAGTTCATTTCTTACTCGGGCGGTTTCAATCCTTGTTTTGATGGATTTTGCTCTAAAACTCTAATCGAGGTATTCGCTTTGGGAACCAATGCATTGTTTCAATCCTTGTTTTGATGGATTTTGCTCTAAAACCCCGCCTGTGGGCGGGGCTCGTAAGCGTGGGGTGTTCGTTTCAATCCTTGTTTTGATGGATTTTGCTCTAAAACAGGTGGATGTTGACCGCCTCAGCGATTTTTGGAAAATGTTTCAATCCTTGTTTTGATGGATTTTGCTCTAAAACTTGGCTTCGAGTTCCTTTATTTGCTTTTTGACTTCCTGTTTCAATCCTTGTTTTGATGGATTTTGCTCTAAAACTCAATCTTGGCGAAAATCCAAAGCCACGAAGGGTTTGGTTTCAATCCTTGTTTTGATGGATTTTGCTCTAAAACCATTCCAAAAACTGGAATGCCCTTTTTTTTGAGTTCGTTTCAATCCTTGTTTTGATGGATTTTGCTCTAAAACAAATTCACGCTTGTTCTTTTGGAAAAAAAATACGAAGTTTCAATCCTTGTTTTGATGGATTTTGCTCTAAAACGGATGGGGCGTCAAAACCTATACTTCGGGCTTTGTTGTTTCAATCCTTGTTTTGATGGATTTTGCTCTAAAACGCAAAGACTTCCAAATCGAAATTGTTCGTGTTCGTGAGTTTCAATCCTTGTTTTGATGGATTTTGCTCTAAAACGGCAAAGAAAGTAGGCAATCCGGTAAAAATTCATTGTGTTTCAATCCTTGTTTTGATGGATTTTGCTCTAAAACTGAGTTGCAAGTTCAATTATAGAGTGGCTTAAATATTGTTTCAATCCTTGTTTTGATGGATTTTGCTCTAAAACATACGAAACGGAATCGCCCGCCTAATCGAGCGTTTAGTTTCAATCCTTGTTTTGATGGATTTTGCTCTAAAACCTGGGGCCTTCCACGGCCCTTCAATGTCGCGTTCTTGGGTTTCAATCCTTGTTTTGATGGATTTTGCTCTAAAACTGATTGTTCAAAGCTCCCCGACGGCGTGTATATCTGTTTCAATCCTTGTTTTGATGGATTTTGCTCTAAAACTTTGAGAAGGAGATTGCAGAGAAAATCGGAATGGAAAGTTTCAATCCTTGTTTTGATGGATTTTGCTCTAAAACGGAACCACTAGGAAAGCCTTTGAAAGAGGCTTTCAGTTTCAATCCTTGTTTTGATGGATTTTGCTCTAAAACTGTGTATGCGCGTCTATTTTCTCACCGCCGAAAGCGGGTTTCAATCCTTGTTTTGATGGATTTTGCTCTAAAACACTCGGTGTTTCAAAACCATTCCGAGACGAGAGGTGTTTCAATCCTTGTTTTGATGGATTTTGCTCTAAAACCTTGTCCTGTTTATATGTCATTTTTGTTATTGTACCACGTTTCAATCCTTGTTTTGATGGATTTTGCTCTAAAACCGAACTCGAAGTATCAATCCAGTTCATAAGGTCGCCCAGTTTCAATCCTTGTTTTGATGGATTTTGCTCTAAAACACTCGTATTCGTATTTTTTCCCCAGGAGAACGAGCAGTTTCAATCCTTGTTTTGATGGATTTTGCTCTAAAACATACACACCGTCGGGGAGCTTTGAACAATCGTAAATGTTTCAATCCTTGTTTTGATGGATTTTGCTCTAAAACCTCCGCGTTGTCGGAGCTCAGAGATGCAGTGATTATTGTTTCAATCCTTGTTTTGATGGATTTTGCTCTAAAACCAATTATCCAGAAAGAAGTTACAACCCCAGAAAAAGGTTTCAATCCTTGTTTTGATGGATTTTGCTCTAAAACAGACTGAAACTTCAACCCCAGCGCCCAGCGCCGAGGTGTTTCAATCCTTGTTTTGATGGATTTTGCTCTAAAACATCCCAACGCATATCGTTTTTCGCTTGCACGGCTTTGTTTCAATCCTTGTTTTGATGGATTTTGCTCTAAAACAATTTCAGGAAATTGGTGCAGGAATTTGGAGGCACGTTTCAATCCTTGTTTTGATGGATTTTGCTCTAAAACGCAAAATCGGACAAAAAAGTCCGATTAAGTAAATACTGTTTCAATCCTTGTTTTGATGGATTTTGCTCTAAAACAGACTGAAACTTCAACCCCAGCGCCCAGCGCCGAGGTGTTTCAATCCTTGTTTTGATGGATTTTGCTCTAAAACGGTAATTCAGGGATTCGAAAATGCTGTCATCCATTGGTTTCAATCCTTGTTTTGATGGATTTTGCTCTAAAACAAACGAATCGGAAATCCCGAAACTATTGTTCACAAGTTTCAATCCTTGTTTTGATGGATTTTGCTCTAAAACCTTTACAAATTCCCAGGCATCGTGGTAGTGGGATGCCTGGGTTTCAATCCTTGTTTTGATGGATTTTGCTCTAAAACGTGGCGGGGCTCGTAAGCGTGGGGTGTTCGGTGTTCTCAGTTTCAATCCTTGTTTTGATGGATTTTGCTCTAAAACTTTAGCAAAAAATTAGTCAATAATTGATTATTTTTTAGTTTCAATCCTTGTTTTGATGGATTTTGCTCTAAAACTCGAGACTCCTAAAATCGCTGGTATCATTGAGCCTGGTTTCAATCCTTGTTTTGATGGATTTTGCTCTAAAACCACTCCGCAATGATGAGCATTTACAACTTTATGAGTAGTTTCAATCCTTGTTTTGATGGATTTTGCTCTAAAACTTTAGATTTTTACAATCTGTATCGGTTAGAGCTTGGTTTCAATCCTTGTTTTGATGGATTTTGCTCTAAAACATGGTCATTTTGTGCGAATATACCAAATCCAGAAAAGTTTCAATCCTTGTTTTGATGGATTTTGCTCTAAAACTCGTGATAGTGGGATGCCTGGTAATTCAGGGATTCGGTTTCAATCCTTGTTTTGATGGATTTTGCTCTAAAACCAAACGGGCGGGTTTCGATTTTCCTTTTTCCCGCCTTGTTTCAATCCTTGTTTTGATGGATTTTGCTCTAAAACTTGTGGGGGAAACCCCCCTCTTGATTGTTTATTTGTCCGTTTCAATCCTTGTTTTGATGGATTTTGCTCTAAAACCTTGTGTTATTTCCATATCCCCCCCATTACTATTGGGTTTCAATCCTTGTTTTGATGGATTTTGCTCTAAAACTGGCTCCCTTTCGGGTGAATCTTTCGACGGGCTTTGGTTTCAATCCTTGTTTTGATGGATTTTGCTCTAAAACTATAATTGAAAAAGTTCAAGATTCATTATTTGAAGTGTTTCAATCCTTGTTTTGATGGATTTTGCTCTAAAACTTTGTCATCGGCTAGTTTTACTAAGAACGCGACGTGTTTCAATCCTTGTTTTGATGGATTTTGCTCTAAAACCACAAAAACAAAAAAGAGAACAAAAATTATTGACTGGTTTCAATCCTTGTTTTGATGGATTTTGCTCTAAAACCTGGCCCCCTTGCGTGTAAACCGCTCGACGGGCTTTGCGTTTCAATCCTTGTTTTGATGGATTTTGCTCTAAAACATTGGAACCTCCCATTTTGTGATACATTAGTGATACATGTTTCAATCCTTGTTTTGATGGATTTTGCTCTAAAACCCGAAATATGGACACCTAGGGGGGGGCAATATGGAAAGTTTCAATCCTTGTTTTGATGGATTTTGCTCTAAAACATTGTCTCAGGCGAAAAGATACCAGACAACGAGTCAAGTTTCAATCCTTGTTTTGATGGATTTTGCTCTAAAACTCAAAGATGCAATAATTATCAAGAAAAACCTGAAATGTTTCAATCCTTGTTTTGATGGATTTTGCTCTAAAACGCCCTTTGATTCTGCGTTTCTTGTCCGTTTGGACGAGTTTCAATCCTTGTTTTGATGGATTTTGCTCTAAAACAGGATTCCCGTTCCCGTCGTAAATATTGAGAAGTTCCAGTTTCAATCCTTGTTTTGATGGATTTTGCTCTAAAACCCCCTCTTGATTGTTTATTTTTTTACTAAACAATTATGTTTCAATCCTTGTTTTGATGGATTTTGCTCTAAAACCGAATTCCCAGGCATCGTGGTAGTGGGTTGCCTGGGTTTCAATCCTTGTTTTGATGGATTTTGCTCTAAAACCCGTTTGCAAAAAGAAAAAGGAACAGAGAATACCTCGTTTCAATCCTTGTTTTGATGGATTTTGCTCTAAAACTCCCCGCCGAAAGCGGTGAGTATAGAGAAAATAGACTGTTTCAATCCTTGTTTTGATGGATTTTGCTCTAAAACACGGCGTCGCTGGTTGAAGAAATAGTTTAGAACTCGTTTCAATCCTTGTTTTGATGGATTTTGCTCTAAAACTTTCATAGTACGACCTCCAAATTAGTGGAACAACAAGTTTCAATCCTTGTTTTGATGGATTTTGCTCTAAAACTCTTCTGAATTAGCCCGTTTATATTATCACCAAGTCCGTTTCAATCCTTGTTTTGATGGATTTTGCTCTAAAACAGCATCCGAAACATTTAAGGGAGGTGAATATGGAAAGTTTCAATCCTTGTTTTGATGGATTTTGCTCTAAAACCCTCATTTTCTTTTGTGAGTGCGTCGACCCTGGAGTTTCAATCCTTGTTTTGATGGATTTTGCTCTAAAACTCGATTGCTCCAAGCTCCCGGACGGGGTCTACATCCGTTTCAATCCTTGTTTTGATGGATTTTGCTCTAAAACCTCCTGACGGAGGACTTTATTTTCCTTTGTGAGCGCGTGTTTCAATCCTTGTTTTGATGGATTTTGCTCTAAAACACAATTATCCACAAAGAAATTACAACCCCAGAAAAAAGTTTCAATCCTTGTTTTGATGGATTTTGCTCTAAAACACACGCACAAGGTGATGAACTCCGCGTTAGCGGAGCTGTTTCAATCCTTGTTTTGATGGATTTTGCTCTAAAACGCGGGCGTTTTCAGGGTGGGGCGGGGTGCAAGAAAAGTTTCAATCCTTGTTTTGATGGATTTTGCTCTAAAACTTTTTATATCATTTTTATTATTATTCCACTATTATGTTTCAATCCTTGTTTTGATGGATTTTGCTCTAAAACTAATTAAAAACCATTGTTGCATTATTGCAACATTTAGTTTCAATCCTTGTTTTGATGGATTTTGCTCTAAAACCCTTGTGAAACGCTCGATGGGCTTTACAAAGAATTGTTTCAATCCTTGTTTTGATGGATTTTGCTCTAAAACTTTCCAAAGGCTACGATGTCCTGACGATTTTAGCATAGTTTCAATCCTTGTTTTGATGGATTTTGCTCTAAAACCCACTACGAATGGATGGATATTTCGCCTTTGCCTCTTCGTTTCAATCCTTGTTTTGATGGATTTTGCTCTAAAACTTGTGGGGGAACCCCCATTGATTGTTTATTTAGTCAGTTTCAATCCTTGTTTTGATGGATTTTGCTCTAAAACTATGCGAAGTAGAAAGTGCGTCTGCGAAGACTCCATGTTTCAATCCTTGTTTTGATGGATTTTGCTCTAAAACCTTTTTCATACGACCTCCGATAAATTAATGGAACAAGTTTCAATCCTTGTTTTGATGGATTTTGCTCTAAAACTTGTTGTTCCACTAATTTGGAGGTCAAATGAAAAAGGTTTCAATCCTTGTTTTGATGGATTTTGCTCTAAAACTTCTTTTGAATAATCACTGCATCTTTGAGCTCCGCGTTTCAATCCTTGTTTTGATGGATTTTGCTCTAAAACGATTTTTTTGTCTGATTTTAGCAAAAAATTAGTCAAGTTTCAATCCTTGTTTTGATGGATTTTGCTCTAAAACTTGGCAACCCTCCAGATACTACGATGGCCCGACGACTTGTTTCAATCCTTGTTTTGATGGATTTTGCTCTAAAACCTTTACAGGAACCAATTTGGCCATGTTACACCTCATAAGTTTCAATCCTTGTTTTGATGGATTTTGCTCTAAAACCGATGGACATAGTAGACATTTTTGAGAAATATGCAATGTTTCAATCCTTGTTTTGATGGATTTTGCTCTAAAACGTTTCGCCCATTTGGGCAAAGAAAGTAGGCAATCTGGGTTTCAATCCTTGTTTTGATGGATTTTGCTCTAAAACCGAAAAAGCCGTCTAGGAAACATAGAAATTCTGCCTGTTTCAATCCTTGTTTTGATGGATTTTGCTCTAAAACAACGGAATATCTTGATAGTCAGGTTGAAAGAGCAAAGTTTCAATCCTTGTTTTGATGGATTTTGCTCTAAAACGTCGACTGCAACAAAAAAACAAATTGCCCCCCCCACGATGTTTCAATCCTTGTTTTGATGGATTTTGCTCTAAAACAAGAAGGTTGGCAAGTGCTCGACCGTTTTACAGAAAGTTTCAATCCTTGTTTTGATGGATTTTGCTCTAAAACGAATTAGTAAGTCCCCCACTTAAGGGAGAAGATGGAAGTTTCAATCCTTGTTTTGATGGATTTTGCTCTAAAACTCCCAAAGAAGCAACAATGAAATCTTTGGTTTGCTGGTTTCAATCCTTGTTTTGATGGATTTTGCTCTAAAACCCTCTCCCCCAATTCCATTTCCAAACCGCTTTTCCAGTTTCAATCCTTGTTTTGATGGATTTTGCTCTAAAACTAAAAAACCTGCGATTCACGCTCGTTCTCCTGGGGGTTTCAATCCTTGTTTTGATGGATTTTGCTCTAAAACTTGGTTTCCGTGGTGTAAGTTTTACTGCTGGAATTGAGTTTCAATCCTTGTTTTGATGGATTTTGCTCTAAAACATTCATTGAGGATTTAGAGAAGAATGGTTTCATTATGTTTCAATCCTTGTTTTGATGGATTTTGCTCTAAAACCTGACGCCAAAGATTTACCCGCTCTTCAAGTTTATCGTTTCAATCCTTGTTTTGATGGATTTTGCTCTAAAACCACGTTCGTTCTCCTGAAAAAAAAATACGAATTCGAAGTTTCAATCCTTGTTTTGATGGATTTTGCTCTAAAACCCCCATTGATTGTTTATTTAGTGTAAACAATTATTCAGTTTCAATCCTTGTTTTGATGGATTTTGCTCTAAAACCTTGCTGAACTCAACCAAAGTCAACAGCATTGCCTGTTTCAATCCTTGTTTTGATGGATTTTGCTCTAAAACATTTTCAAATTGCCAATACCCATATCGATATTTGAAAAGGTTTCAATCCTTGTTTTGATGGATTTTGCTCTAAAACGATTTTTCAACAAGGTTTTTACAACCTCGATGCCACGTTTCAATCCTTGTTTTGATGGATTTTGCTCTAAAACCCTGCAAATTTCTTGGAAAAATGCCGTGCTTTTCCCGTTTCAATCCTTGTTTTGATGGATTTTGCTCTAAAACACTACTGGCGGGCGTTTTCGGGCGGGGTAGAGATGGTTTCAATCCTTGTTTTGATGGATTTTGCTCTAAAACATACACATTGTGAGCGAAGCCGTAATTCACTCCAACGTTTCAATCCTTGTTTTGATGGATTTTGCTCTAAAACCGCCCCGCTCAAAAACAACATTTCGATTACAGACATGTTTCAATCCTTGTTTTGATGGATTTTGCTCTAAAACGAGATGGTTCAATTCGAGGTGAAAATTCCTTTGAAGTTTCAATCCTTGTTTTGATGGATTTTGCTCTAAAACTGATAGGGAAAGAACTTTGTTCCGAGTATACGGATGGTTTCAATCCTTGTTTTGATGGATTTTGCTCTAAAACACACGAAGAGATTTTGGAACCACTAGGAAAGCCTTGTTTCAATCCTTGTTTTGATGGATTTTGCTCTAAAACGGTGAGACCACGGGGAAAGGCTTTATAGAAAAGTTGTTTCAATCCTTGTTTTGATGGATTTTGCTCTAAAACTGTGCTACGTGAAGAAGTGAAAAATTTTGAGTGGGAGTTTCAATCCTTGTTTTGATGGATTTTGCTCTAAAACCGCCTGGGAATTTGTTCGCGCTATTTTCTCCATCCTGTTTCAATCCTTGTTTTGATGGATTTTGCTCTAAAACGTAGGCATTGCAGCAGCAACAGGGATAATCGAGGGAATGTTTCAATCCTTGTTTTGATGGATTTTGCTCTAAAACCAAAGTGCAAATCAGGGCAAGCCGAAATGATTTCGCGTTTCAATCCTTGTTTTGATGGATTTTGCTCTAAAACGCACAGATAGCGAGTCTTGGAGGATTAGTTGGCCCCGTTTCAATCCTTGTTTTGATGGATTTTGCTCTAAAACCTGGCTGTATCCTTCCGGCGTCGGCGTCCCGGATAAGTTTCAATCCTTGTTTTGATGGATTTTGCTCTAAAACTCAATATTATAAAACACAATAGCCTTCGCTGCACTGTTTCAATCCTTGTTTTGATGGATTTTGCTCTAAAACAAGCAAGCAGAAAAATCCAGCAACTTGGTGAAAATCGTTTCAATCCTTGTTTTGATGGATTTTGCTCTAAAACACCCCGGCGCTGGGCGCTGGGGTTGAAGTTTCAGTCTGTTTCAATCCTTGTTTTGATGGATTTTGCTCTAAAACGTCTTGTTTTTATATCATTTTTGTTATTGTACCACGTTTCAATCCTTGTTTTGATGGATTTTGCTCTAAAACGCGACAAGCAGGCGGAAGAGCTGTTTTTGCCAATGTGTTTCAATCCTTGTTTTGATGGATTTTGCTCTAAAACGCTTTACAGAATTTCGACCCTACCGATGAGAACGGGAGTTTCAATCCTTGTTTTGATGGATTTTGCTCTAAAACTTGATTGTTCCAAGCTGCCCGACGGTATTTATATCTGTTTCAATCCTTGTTTTGATGGATTTTGCTCTAAAACACTTGCAGAGAGAAATTGATGAATGCCAAACATTGAGTTTCAATCCTTGTTTTGATGGATTTTGCTCTAAAACTTATTGACAAAAGTTCA
>Ga0315298_1002865_pt1 | contig 28256 bp, 13 predicted proteins | sample WHS_1_MG_FD_203077 | JGI IMG/M metagenome (GOLD analysis project Ga0315298, IMG submission 203077) | Extremophilic microbial mat communities from Washburn Hot Springs, YNP, Wyoming, USA - WHS_1_MG | ecosystem: Environmental > Aquatic > Thermal springs > Hot (42-90C) | place: USA: Wyoming... | reverse complement strand
GGGCCGTTTGGGTTTGTCCCCTTCGCCTTCGCTACGCTTCGGCTTCGGGGACAAACCCAAGCTTTGTAGCTTGCGTTGGAATTGCTTCCACATTTGCTCGGTGAACAACCTCAGCCGGGGTGGGTCAGCATGTGCCTGGGCAGGAAACTGTGACCCAATTCGCGGCTTCACACGTGGGGGTGGGTATTGTACAATAAGCCGGACGCTGTAGGCTCTGCCGGGAGTCCACAATGAAATCCAGGATGGTACCGCTGCTGCACATTTCTCCGTAGGAGGGAGGAAATGCGCTTGGAAGGTCATTGCAGGTTGAGCCTGTGGGCAACGATTTCCATAGCGGTCGCCAGTTCGGCGCCAGTGTTTGCACAAGCTCATCGGGCCATCATTCTTGGCCGCGTCAACGACCCCAGTAACGCCGCCGTGACCGGCGCTGAGGTGCAGGTGATTGAGGCTGCAACAAATGTTGCGCGCAAAACCAAGACCAATGAAGAGGGCTATTTTGAAGTTCCCGGATTGCTCCCCGGCACGTATCGCGTGGAAGTGTCTCACCCGGGTTTTCGAACCGCTGTGGTGGATAACATCCTTGTGACCAGCGCCGGCCGGGTCCAAGTGAACGTAGTTCTGCAACTGGGCACCGTCTCGGAGGCGGTGACGGTGGTGTCCGAGCGGCAATTGCTGGACACGGCCAGCGCGGACGTCAACACTGTAGTGGATCAACGAAAAATAGCCGAATTGCCGGTGGGGCAGGGGCATGCGCTGTTTCTGCTTCAGTTGGTGCCCGGGGCGTCAACGGCCAGGTCCGGCGCCGGGATGGACTTTCAACCCATACAGCGGTACCAACAAGCGGTCATCCGCTTCAACGGCTCACCACAAGGCACCACCGAATTCACGCTGGACGGCCTGCCCAATACGCAAAGAGGAAATGCGCCGGCGGGTGGTGGATCGTCTGTCAATCCGAGCACCGAGGTCGTGCAAGAGGTCCGTGTACAGACGGCTAGCTTCGATGCAAGCATCGGCCATACCGGAGGCGCGACAGTAGACCTTGTGCTGAAGTCGGGAACGAACTCCTACCATGGAGCCGGTTTCGGTTTCGTCCGGGACCCGAGCTGGCAAGCCAACTCTTGGGCCTCCAACCGTGCTGGCGTGCCTAAACCGGACTTCACTTACCGCCGCTGGGGTTTCAACGGCGGCGGCCCGGTGAATCTGGGTCGGCTTTACAAGGGCAAGGACAAAACGTTTTTCTATTACGGTTACGAGAAGTGGAGTTCCTTTTCGCCGAATCCTCCTGTTGTAATCACCGTACCCACAGAGTCTCAGTTGCAAGGAGACTTTTCCGCGTTGCTGACCTTGGGGGCGAAGTATCAGCTCTATGACCCGGACACGGGCCGCGCTGTTGCCGGAGGCCGGATTCAGAGGGAACCCTTTCCCGGCAACCGCATTCCCCCCAGCCGTTTCGATTCGGTCTCGAAACAATTTTTCCCGCTTTGGCTTCCGCCCAATACGCCGGGTACCGCCGACGGACAAAACAATTTCACTTACGATCTAAGTAAACTGCCGCGCGACATGTGGACCAGTACCCTGCGCTTGGATCACAACTTGAGTGTCACCCACAAACTTTTCGGCCGCTTCATACTCTCCAAAACCGGCATCCCCTACCAAAGCCAATTTGGGCGCACCGATATTGCCAACCTGACTATGGTTGGCCGGAACCGGGATTTCGCGTTAAGCGACGTCTGGACCATCAATCCCGGCTTCATCGCCGATTTTCGTGCTGCGCTGACGCGCTTCCGTTGGGACTACAATCCTATCGGATTCGGATACGATTATGACAAGCTGGGTTTAGGATACTTGAAGAGCCTCGTGGACACGGCAGCCATGGGCATACCTAGCGTCTCCATCACCGGCTATTTGTCTTCCGGGGCGCCAACCTTCGGCGGTAGCGCCGGAACCCGCCAGGCTTCCGAGATCCGCACTGGCGCCGCACATTTCACCCGCATTATCGGGGCTCATAGTATGAAATTCGGCTCGGAATTCCGTTGGTATTTTGACAATCGGATCAGAGAAGACCAGCTTATAATATCCTTCGCCGGTCTCTACACGCGGGGCCCCTTGGACAATTCTCCGGCGCCGCCTCATGGCTCCGGATTGGCTGACTTTCTGCTGGGGCGATTCGAAGTGGCCAGGCTTAACCAACCGGTGAAGGCAGCCAATTTATCCACCTACCAGAGCTTCTACTTGCAGGATGACTGGAAGATAGGTTCCAAGCTAACCCTTAACCTCGGGTTGCGGTATGAGCGGGAGGGGCCGGCCACCGAGCGCTTCAACCGCGCTTTGGCAGGTTTCGCGTTCGACGTTGATAACCCGATTGCAGCCCAGGTCCGCGCCAACTATGCCCAGAGCCCCTTACCCGAGATGCCCGTATCCCAGTTTGCCCTCAAGGGGGGACTCTTGTTCGCCGGCGTTGACGGGAATCCACGCACCATTTACGACCCTGACCAGAACAACTTCGCCCCCCGCATCGGGCTGTCGTACCAGGCAGGCAAGGACACCGTCATCCGCGCCGGCTACGGCCTTTTTTACGTGCCCTACGGACATCGCTTCATTGCGAATGAGGGTTCGGTTCCCGGCTTTGACGTGAATACCTATGCCTACTCGAGCAACGACGGGGGCCTGACGTTCACCCGCAGACTCTCTAACCTGTTCCCCGCCGGCTTGGACAAGCCTGTAGGCGCTTCTCTGGGGCTAAGGACGTACCTTGGGCAGCCGATTACCATCCCTGCACCACGCCACAACCCGAACGCTTACAACCAACGTTGGCAAGTCTCCGTTCAGCGCAGGATTGCGGCTGTGCACAGGATCGAAGTTCGTTATGTCGCCAACCATACGGTGAAAATGCCCATCACGCGCGACCTGGGAGCCCTTCCCAACTCTTTCCTCAGCACATCGAAAGAGCGCGACCAGAGAGTAATCGACAACCTTACCGCGCTGGTGCCGAACCCGTTTTATCAAGTCGCCGGAGTTGGAGGCAGCCTGGGGACAGCGCGTGTCATCGCCAAGTACCAGTTGTTGCGGCCCTTCCCGCAATTCAGCTCGGTACGAATCCCGGTTCCCCAAGGCTGGAGCTGGTATCACGCCTTGCAGGTGGAGTTCGAGCGTCGTCTGGCCAACGGCCTGACCCTACAGACCAATTACACCTGGGGCAAGATACTGGACGGCCTCACCTTCCTAAACCCGGCCGACCCGGTACCCGAGCGCGTGATAGCGAGCCAGGACCGAACTCAAATCTGGAGGCTGCTGGCTTTGTACGAGTTGCCTTTCGGCAAAGGAAGGCGTTGGGGCGCCAACACCAGCCCAGCGCTGCGCCATATCATTAGCGGCTGGCAATTACAGGTTATTCCCATCGCGCAAGTGGGAGAACCGATTCCTTGGGGTAACGTCCTGTTCCGGGGCAACATCAAGGAGCTTCGCGTTAACAAACAGACCGCTGAACGAATGTTCAATACCGAGGCAGGCTTTGAGACTGCGCCGGCCAAGCAACTTGCTTATAATGTTCGCACGTTCCCGAGCTACCTATGCGGAGTACGCTACCAAACCGAGAAAAACGTTGATTTTTCCGTGATCAAGAATACAACCATCACCGAGCGCGTCGCCTTGCAGTTCCGGGCTGAGTCGTACAATGTGTTCAACCTGCACGTGTACACCGACGCAAACACCAATCCCACCTCGGCAGCTTTCGGCACCAGCACCAGTGCCTCGGTGCCGCGTTCGGTGCAGTTGGGATTGCGGCTGCTATTCTGAGTACGGCCATGAAATTTCTCGGACGCCCATTGCGGCGAAGAAGTTTTCTAGGGCTCGCCGGGTTTTCTGCGGCGGTCCCGCCGCACGGGAATCCGGCAGGCGCTGGAAAGGAACCCTTGCACTGCGGTACCCAGAAACAACTTTTCATTGATCGAAAGTTTATCGCCCACGCAAGGGGAATCCGGCTCCGGGTGAATCCGCCTCGAAAAGCCGGTCCTGTGCTTAGCGGAGAGCGCCCATGGGAGGAGCAGGCTATCGGCGGCTACATCTCGGTCTTGGAGCACGAGGGTGTGTACAAGATGTGGTACTTCTCGGCGGCCAAAGGGGCGGGTTCCAACCTTTGTTATGCGACTTCCACGGACGGGCTGCGATGGGACCGCCCGTCTTTAGGGGTCGTTGAATTTCGGGGCTCACGCGATAACAACATCGTTCTTGCGGGCGCTTCCGAAGGAGCTGTCTTCCTGGACCCCGTGGCGCCACCCCATCAACGCTTCAAGACTCTGTCAGCCGCGGGCGGGGGCCGCAAGAGCCCGCTCGGAACAACTGACAAGGGCACACTGGTGCTGCTAGCCTCCCCAGACGGCATCCACTGGAACCAAGAAGTTGAAGTTTTGCCTTTCCACTCAGACACGCAGAACAACTTATTTTGGGACCAGCGATTGGGGAAATATGTGGCCTATTTGCGCGGCTGGAACCCGCTCCGGTGCGTGGTCCGTTGCGAAATTCCGCGTGAGCAGATCTTCCAGACTTGGCCCTACCAGCCCAGCGACCGACCGCGTTACCTGTGGAGCATCTTTCCGTGGGGTAAGAACTGGCCCCCCGCTCTCAGCACCGAGCTGCCCACGGTGCTCGCCTGCGATGAGAAAGACCCTCCCAACACAGACGTGTACACGCCCAACGTGAGGCCTTATCCTTATGCCGACTCGGTCTATCTCGGTTTTCCCTCAATCTTCCGGCACACCGCGGCGCCTGGCACCGAGAAGATTCCCGTGGAAGGTTTACTCGAAGTGCAACTGGCGGTGAGCCGGGATGGGATACGGTTCGATCGCCTGGATCGGAGGCCTTACATCGGGCTGGGGTTCTCCGGCGAGCTTGACAGCCATTGCATTTACTGCGGCCTGGGCATGATTCGCCGCGGCAATCAGCTCTATCAATATTACGCCGCTTACCCTTCCGAGCACAGCAAGTGGCCTCCCGCCGGAAGCGCAATCATGCTTGCCGTCCAACGACTTGACGGTTTCGTGTCAGTCAATGCGCCGCCGGAGGGCGGGGAGTTGACAACGCCGCTGCTGACCTTCCAGGGAAGCAGGCTGGAGCTGAACATCGACACTTCGGCGACAGGACTGGCTCAGGTCGAACTCCAAGCTCCCGAAGGACTCCCTATCCCGGGTTTCGAACTGCGCAACTGCGATCCAATCATCTCTAACGACGTAGCTCGGACCATTACCTGGAGGGGCAGTGCCGATGTTTCCCGGCTGCGCGGTAGCCCGTTGCGGCTACGGATCAGGCTTCACAACGCCCGGCTGTTTGCTTTTCAGTTCGCGTAACTTGAATCCCGGCGAGCTCGGTGGCTCGAAAGCGCGTTCATGGTCTCGAGACCTCTTTCGAGTGGCGCGCCGCCATTTCGACGGCCCGATGCGTGTGCCGGGGGTCGAAGGCAAGCCAGGCGAGGGATGCTGCTAGATACAAGCCAGACATCACCAAAAGGGGCGCGCTCCAGTCGGAGAGCCACTCCAGCAGGTAAGCCAACACGACCGGGCTAAGTATGCCTCCAATTTGGCCAGAGGTATTCATAGCGGCTGAGACCACGCCTGAGTGCGCGCCTCCAATGTCGATGCAGGCTGCCCAGCTAGCAGCCAACGTGAACATGGAAGCCGCGGCAGCCACCGCGATTAGAACTGCTGCTATCACCGCATTCCGGGTGAGCGTCGAACCCAAGATGGCGACGGCCGCCACCAAATAAGCGGATGCACCTACGGCCACCCGCCCCAAGCGCACGCCGTAAGTCTTTGCCAGCCGGTCCGTTACCAAACCACCGAACAGGTCCGCAACAACGCTTAGAAGCAGCGGGAGTCCGGCGAAAAGCGAAAGGCCTCCTTTCGAGAAACCCCGGCGCTGCTCCAGATAGGCAGGTAGCCAGGTGATCAGGAAGTAAAAGCCATAGCCGTTGGCGAAATAGGAGACGCACAGGGCCAGCACGTTGCGATCCCTGAGCACTCGGGTCCAGGAACCCGATTCTGCATGCCCAAGCTGGAGTCCCTGACCTTCTCGGATGCAATTCAATTCTAAAACGTTGACCGACCGGTGCTCCGCAGGGTCGTCTCGGAACCAAGCCAGCCACCACGCTGCCCAAGCAAAACCCAGCGCACCGAAAGCCAGGAAGATGCCGCGCCAGGCAAGCCAATGCTGCAGCAATGTCACCAGGGCGGGAGTCAGGCCGCCCGCGAGATGCGCGCCCATGAAAAACAGACCTTGCACGCGCCCTCGTTCATGGGTGGGGATCCAGCGGGAGAACGTCTTGGCAGCATTGGGCCAGGCACCCGCCTCCCCCGCACCGAAAAGAAAGCGTACTAGGGTCAGACTCCAAAAATTGAAGGCCGCTGAGGTGGCGAGGGTGAACGAAGACCACCAGATGACGATACGGGCCAGCACTTTGCGCGTGCCGATTCTTTCACCCCACCACGCAGTCGGGATCTCAAAAATGGCATAGGCAAGGGTGAAGGCACTGAACACATAGCTCATTTGTACCCGGTTTAACCCAAGCTCAGCCATGATGCGGGGAGCTAGCGTCGCTATGCAAACGCGATCAAGGTAAGTGATAGCCGCCAGGGCAACCAGGAAAGCTACCACGCGATAACGGACTCGAGTGGCATGGGTGATTCCAGTAGCAGGATTCACGGACTGGCCTCGCTGAGAACCGGTACTTTCCAGGACCCGATGAACACCACACGCTCTAACGGCTCGCCGCGCTCAAGCCGCTTCAGGTTTTCCACCATGCGTTTGATGCGTCGCTCGATTGTCTCCTCAGTCCATCCTGCCATGTGGGGCGTTGCCAACACGTTCGGTAGCTCGTGGAAGGGCAAAGCCGAGCCATAGCCCCCTTTAGGTGCAGGATCCGGATACCGATACCAGACGTCCAGCACGGCGCCCCCCAGTCTGCCGCTGCACAGCGCCTCGTATAGCGGTTTCTCCTCAACGATCTCCGCGCGCGCCACGTTCACCAGGACGGCGCCCGGCTTCATGCGCCTAAGTTCCGCTTCACCGATCATGCCGCGCGTTGCCTCGGTGAGCGGGCAAGCCAGCACCAGATAGTCGCTCTCCTCCAGCAACCGGTCCAAGTCGCGGGGACCTCCCAAGAAATGGGGCCGGGGAGCGCCGTGGGCAAGCGGCAGCTCCGGATGTTGGCGAATCGCCAATACCCGCATCCCGAAGGCCCGGGCGCGGAGGCAGGTGGCTTGGCCGATGGCCCCGTAGCCCACCAATCCCAATGTCCGGCCCCGGAGTTCGCGGTGAGGTTGTCCACCCAGCCGCCCGCTGCCCTCCCAACGTCCTTGCCGTAGGGCCTCTCGGTACCGGAGGATTCCGGTCGCCCGGAGGAGTATCGCGGCCAGGATGTACTCAGCGACGGCGGCTGCGTGCTCAGAAACGTTCGACACCGCACAGCCTGCGGGGTAACGGGACGGGTCGGGTTCCAGAATGCCGGCGCCCGGAAACAAAAACGCCTTCAGCCGCACGGCTCGCGGGAGCACCGCTTCAGGCAGCCGCAACGCGATGAGGGCATCAGCTTCGATGATTTCTTCCGCTAGCCAGCCCGCTTCGGTACCCGCGGCAATCCGCCACCCTGAGCCCAGAGCGGCTGCGAAGCGATGCTGGTAAGCCGCCCATTGGGCGTCCCAGATAACCAGCTTGAAACCCATATACGGTTTTTTCTCATTTACCAGCAGCCAGCCTTAGCAGAGTTCGGCGCTGCGGGCCCCGCGTGAGCCGGCCCTCGCGCAGGGCTTGGCGGCGCAATCGCTGGAACTGCCTGATCACCTCTTCCTGGCGGTAGCGCACATGCGCCCGCATAGCCTCGGCAGCCTCGGAGGCCGAGCCGCTGACCAAAACCTGGGCCAAGTCGCTGTGCCAGCGCGACGGCAGTGGAGTATACCCATCGGCCATGGTGAACAGCCAGTTAAACAGCAGCACGCGACTGCGTTCTATAGCTGCCACCAACTCGCGACATTTTGTGGCGCGGGCGATTAACATGTGAAATTGCAAGTGCGCCCGCTCGACCTCGGCCTGGCGTTTGCGGCTGCTGTGGCGGGCCAGTTCCCCATAGCGGGCGTCCAAAGCCGCCGCTGCCTTGAGCAGGCGCTGACGATCGCGTTGCTTGGCCAGTTCCGCGAACAGCCGTGCCGAGTGGGTCTCGAGGGCTTCGCGCACCACATAATTGCCACGGATTTCGCTTGCCGTGGGGATGCGCACGCGGGAACCCGCACGCGGCACACGTTCAATGAGGCCTTCCGTTTCCAACCTTACTAAGGCCTCAGCCACCGGAATGAAGCTCATGCCCAAGGCCTCAGCCAAGCGACGCGGCGAAACCGGATCGCCGCACTGCAACCGCCCACCAAGGATGCCATCCCGAATGTAGGCGTAGGCACGCTCCGTCAGAGTTTGATTTTGGAACCGTCGCTTATAGAGCATGGTGTGAGCCAGCCTTGAGAAAGATTCCAGAAACCTCCTTGACAGGCATCGCTAATCTATGATAGCATTTGACCCTGAGCAAACTGACATTGCAATTCGCCGCCCGCCAGGGAAAGGAGAAGGTTATGCGAACCGCGATTCTGCTCTCAGTTCTGCTGGGGGCGCCGCTTGTGGGCCAGATTCGGACCGGGGCCATAACCGGCCGCGTCACTGACGCGCAGCAAGCGGCAGTTCCGGGGGCTACCGTCACGGTCACCCATTTGAAGACCAACACCTCCAGAGTCCTCCGGACCGGAGCCGAGGGCCTCTACGTGGCGCCGTTGCTCGAGCCGGGCTACTATTCGATCACTGTAGAAGCCCCCGGTTTCAAGCGCGCCCATCGCACCGGCATCCTGGTGCAAGTGGGCGAGCAACTCACGGTGGATCTTAGCCTTGAGGTCGGCCAACTGTCGGAAACGGTAACGGTGGTGGCTGCCGCGCCGCTGGTCAACGCCACCGACGCCACTTTGGGGCAAGTCATCGAAAACCGGCGCATAGTAGATCTGCCACTGAACGGCCGCGAGCCGTTTTCTTTGGCCTATCTCGCACCTGGTGTGCTGCCGCCGCCGCAACCGCCAGGCACTTTTGTCCACCTGGGCGGTTCCGTCCCCAGCATCAGCGGGGCCAGCAACTTCACCAGTGAAGTAACTATCGACGGCGTCCCCAACACCACCCCCCGCAATCATGGCTTCAACAACTTCCTGATCTATACCCCTTCGGTAGATGCGGTAGCTGAGTTCAAGGTGCAGACTAACGCGATGAGTGCCGAATTCGGCCGCTTCAACGGCGGAGTGGTGAGCGTCGTCACGAAGTCCGGGACGAACGAATTCCACGGAAGCCTGTACGAGTTCCACCGCAATTCCGCATTTGATGCCAATGACTTCTTCAATAACCGGGCCGGGCGTCCGTTGGGATCCCTTCGGCGTAACCAGTTCGGGGCGAGCGCCGGCGGCCCGGTCGTGTTGCCGGGTCTGTACAACGGCAAGAACAAGACCTTTTTCTTTGCCGATTACGAAGGCTTCCGGGAAAAGAGCCTGGCGGTGTCATCGTTTACAGTGCCCACCCCGCTTGAGCGCCGGGGTGATTTTTCGCAGACCTTCAACGCGTCTGGGCAGCTAATCCGAGTGTACGACCCGGCGACTACACGCCCCAATCCAAGCGGCCCAGGCTTCATCCGCAGCCCGTTTGCCGGAAATTTGGTGCCGCCAGCCCGCATCAGTCCCGTTTCTCTCAAGTTTGTCGAGCTGTACCCACTGCCCACCAACAACCGGCTCACCGGGAATTTGGACTGCTCGGGAGCTCGCAACAATACTACCGATACTTTCGATGTGCGAGTGGACCGCAACATGACGGATGCCAACCGGCTCTTCGGGCGCTTCTCGCTGCAAAATCCCACGGTGGGCGAGCCGAACTACTGGGGCAATATCGCCAACCCCACGCTGCCGCCGCTTAAACAGCACCGGCGTTCCTTCACCCTGCAAGATACCCACAGCTTCGGTCTTAACTTAGTGGGCAACTTTGCCTATGGCATCGCGCGCATGGACGGCGCCCGCCGGGTATGGTCCTACGGCACCGATGTGACGCAATTCGGCCTTCCGGCTTATTACAGGCAGGCGCAACAGATCCCGGCGTTGCCGGCAATCACGGTGGCGGGCAAGAGCGGCCTCGTTACCAACGTCAATCCGTTCAGTTCCCAACTCTCCCATACCGCCCAGGCTACGCTGACCCGGATTTGGAGCACTCACACTTTCAAATTCGGCGCCGATTACCGCGCTTACTTCATCAATCAGTTCGACAACCGCAACGGCATGGGGAGCTTCAGCTTCGGACAGAATTTCACCCAAGGCCCGGATCCCAACCAGGCCAGCCCAACCGCGGGGCTCGGCATGGCCACGTTCCTGCTGGGCATACCTGCCGGCTCCATCACTAACCAACCGGCGGTGGCATCGAAAAATGCGTACGCGGCCGGATTTTTCCAGGACGACTGGAAGCTGACCTCGCGGCTGGGGCTGAATCTCGGCTTGCGTTATGAGCTCAATGTTCCGAGGACGGAGCGGTACGATCGCATCAGCATATTCGATATGGACGCAGCCTCACCGATCGCCGGGCGAGTGCCTGGCTTCCCCAATCTGCGTGGTGCGATGAGGTTCCGCGGGCCCGGCAACCGCAGACTTTGGACGGCAGACAAGAACAATTGGGCGCCGCGCTTCGGTTTCGCGCTGCGGTTGTACTCCGACACCACCCTGCGCGGCGGTTACGGCGTCTTCTACGGGCTTTCTCCCACGGACGCCTCCGGGACGGGGGGCGGCTTCACCGACGGCTTCTCAATGTCTACCAGCATCATCAGTTCGCTCGACGGCGTGACGCCGATTTCCCGAATCGAGGATCCCTTCCCCAACGGCATCCGCCAGCCGGTCTCCCGTGCGGACCTGACACCGGATTTGCTGCTGGGTGCAAGTATCTCTTCTGCGGTGCTTTCGCTGGCCACACCGTACTTCCAGCAGTGGAATTTTTCGGTTCAACAAGCCGTGGGAAAAACCTGGCTGTTGGAGGCTGCCTACCTCGGGAACAAGGGTACCCGCACGCTGCTAAGCGCCGTCCAATTGAACGCGCTGACAGCGGAACAGTTCGCCCGCGGCGTTGAGAACCAGCAGTTGGTGCCCAATCCATTTTATGGCGTGATCACCGATCCGACCTCAATTCTGTCCCGGCCCACGGTGGCTCGCGGGCAGCTCATCCGGTTGTTCCCGCAGTACACCGGCGTGAGCGCCATCTTCCCCTCGCTCGGCAACATGATCTATCACTCCATGCAATCCAAGGTGGAAAAACGCATGTCGCACGGCGTGACGCTTCTGGCATCTTACACCATCGGCAAGAACATTAACGATTCCAACCAGAACGCGATAGGCCCCAATGCCAGCATTCAAGACCACTGGAACCGGCGCTTGGACCGCTCGTTGGACGAGCAGGACGTCTCGCAACGCCTCGTGTTGAGCGGCATTTGGGAGGTACCCATAGGCAGGGGGCGGCTCATGGGCGGTAATTGGAACCGGGTGCTCGACCTGGTCTTGGGGGGCTGGCAGTTCAACGGGATCGCCAGCTTCCAGACCGGCATGCCCCTTGCTATGTCCAGCATTGGAGTGGCTCGCCCCAACCGCATCGCCAAGGGCGAGAAATACGGCGGTCCGGTGCAGAAGCGGCTGGAAAGGTATTTCGACGTTTCGGCGTTCGCCGTGCCACCAGCGTTTACGTATGGCAATAGCTCGCGAACCGCGCCTGACATCCGCTCCCACGGAATCAACAACTTTGACTTGTCCATGTTCAAGCACTTCCAGGTGAGCGAACGCCTGCGGGCGCAACTGCGTTTTGAGGCCTTCAATGCTTTTAACCGAGTGCAATTCGCCGCCCCTGGCACAACTGCGGGGACCACGTCGTTTGGAGTGATCACCGCCCAGCAGAACAGCCCACGCCAGCTCCAGCTCGGTTTGAAGCTCCTCTGGTGAAAAGGCGCACGGAGGTTGCTCGAATGACGCGGCGCACTTTTCTGCGGCTGGCAGGTGCCCCCGCGCTCGAGCGTATCGGATCGGACCGCTTGCTATGGACGCGCACAAACCCGGATTTCGCCATCTATCTTCCCACCGGTTACGGCGATCGGTGCAACCAGCAAGTGGTGGCAGCAGCTACCCCTAAGGGGACGCTCATCGTCACCTTCACGCTTGCCTCATTCGAGGCCGCGCCCGACCAGCGCGTGGCGGTCGTACGCTCCACCGATGAGGGTCAGAGCTGGAGCTTTCCGCTGGTGCTCGACGGCCAGGGGGTGGACCGAGAAGGCCGCGGCGACGGCCTCAGAGCCCAGTACAGCTTCCCCTTTGTGGTCCCGTCCACGGGCCGAATCTACGTGTTTTACTCCAAAAATCGGGGCCAGAACCAGGTACGGCCCGACACCACGGCTGTACTGACGTTCGCCTATTCAGATGACGATGGGATTAGCTGGGAACGGGGGCCCGTGATCCCGCTGCCGCGCTGCGAGTGGAGTCACCCTGATCCCCGCGCCGATCCGAACTGGATCTCGATTTACGCGCCGATTTTGACTCGTGCAGGCACAGTGATCTGCGGCGCCGGGCGATACAAAGCCGGCCCCGACCTCTACAGAGGCTGGCCCAGGGGCGGCGGGGCGCCCGATAGGGAAACTGAACTGGTGTTCTTCCGGTTCGACAACATTCTCACCGAGCGCGATCCGGCGCGGCTCAAGGTATCCGTATTTCCCGAAGGTCCTCGCGGTCTTCGCATCCCGCGGAAAGACGATCCAGCCCGGGTGTGGTCTAACGAGCCGGGAATCATCGAACTGAGCGACGGCCGCCTGTTTGCCGCCGTGCGGACTCGCAACGATGCGATCTACTGGACAGCCTCGGCCGATCAGGGGCAAACCTGGACGCAGCCGGAGCCGTTGCGGTATACCAATGGAGGCGAGGTCGTGCAGAACCCCAACGCCCCATGTCCTACCGTACGCCTAAGCGATGGCAGGATAGTGTTGATGTTCTACAACCGGCCCAACGGCAAGGCGGGCCAGTTCGGTCCCCGCGACCCGGTTTACCTGGCGGTCGGCCGTGAAACGCTGGAGAAACATCAGCCCGTGGAGTTTGGCCGGCCGCGGTTTTTCATGACCATCGAAGGCAAGATGCCCCCCGGCGGCACTTCCTGGCCGCAAATCGCCTCCTACTCTAGCTTCTTGGAACACAAGGGCAGACTTTACCTTTTCTATAACGATTCGAAGTATTTCATCCTTGGAAAGATCGTGAACGTCTAAGAAGCGAGCGTCAGGGCGCCCCTCAACTGGCGGGGTGATTGGGTTGGCGAGGCACATGGCGGCCTAGGCTGCCGCTTCGCTCGCATTCTCCTTGACAAACATCGCAAAGCTATCATATGATCTTCTGTGCGGACAAACTGACATGCCAATTCTTTCGAGTGGCTTCGCGAAGGCAAACGGGGTGCAAGGCGCGATTTTGCTCTCTGTTTTGCTGGGGGCACCGCTTCTCGGCCAGATTCGGACCGGAGGCCCAGACGGTGTAGTGACGGGCACGCAACAGGCTGTAGTTTCGGGGACCCCTGTCATCGTTAGCTATCCGGAGGCTAGCATGGCCGGAGTCTTCCCGGCTGGAGGAGAAGGTTTCCGCACGCGCGCCCGGCTGGGTCTCGGCTACTACTCCCTCACTGAGGCGACCGCCGGCTTCAAGCGGGGCAGCCGCACCGGCAGCGAGCCGAACGAGCACCCGGTGCGCGAAATTGCAGATCGGCGCCAACTAATGATTGACGACCGGTTCATGGTTTCCCACCGTGGGTTGCAATGGCGGGTCCATGCCCCGCGCAAGACGGGCGAAATTGTGATCCGAGGGGACTATCCATGGGATCTAGGCGGCTACGCCAGCGTGTTGAAAGACGGCGATCTATATCACCTCTGGTACACGGTGGGTTCCAACCTGGGGGAATCTGCTATCGCGTATGCCCGCTCCCGTGACGGCATTCACTGGGAACGACCTTCACTGAACTTGGCGCCTAGTCGCGGGGCCCCGCCCAACAACATCGTGCTGGGCTTGGGCGCGGGAGGGGTCCGAGGAGGGGTCCACGGGTGCATGGTATTCATGGATCCCAAGGCTCCTGGTGAGGAGCGCTTCCGGTTAGTGGCGAATCCGGAGGAATTCAACCGCCAGTTGCAGATCTTTTCGTCGCCGGACGGCGTGCATTGGAAGCACACCCACCGCGATGTGATCACATTCGCTACAGACCGCAAGCCTCATCACTTGGATTCGCAGAACGTGATCTTCTTCGATGACCGCCTTGGACGCTACGTGGCGTACGTCAGACGCAACCTCCGCGAGTTTAACGCGCAAGGACGAAGCGTCGCTCGCGGCGAGGCCCCGGAATTAAAGCACTTCGGCGATGTCCTCGACCTGGCGGTAGTATTCCGCTTTGACGACAAGTACGGGCGACATTTCGACCCGCTGCGCAATGCTGAGGTTGCTTTGGCGGATGTTTACACGAACGGCGTTTTCAAGTATCCATGGGCCGAGGACGTTTACTTCATGTTTCCCACGCTTTATTACCACTACGGCGGCTATCACTGGGAGTTCAACAAGGAGCCCATCATTAACGCCGGCGTGTTGGACACGCGTTTTGCCGCAAGCCGCGACGGTATCCAGTGGACGATCTACGATAACGAGCCGTTTATCCGGCTGGGCATGAAGGGGGACTTTGACAGCCGCCGCATCTACCCTGTCTACGGGATGGTGCCCTCGCTGGACGGCAGGGAGATGTTCATGTATTACATGGGCACCAACGAGACCCACGGCTGGGGCCGCGATGACCGCAATAGCCGCCTGCTCACTGCGGCGGGTTTGGATCCATCCCCGGAAAACCGCCGTGTCATCAGTCGCGTGGTCCTGCGTCGGGATGGTCCAGTGAGTGTTCATGCTTCGCGCAGCGGCGGGGAGTTCCTGACGCCTCCCCTGCGCTTCCAAGGCAACCAGTTAGTGTTAAACCTGGACACCTCCGCGGCGGGGGAGGTGCAGGTCGAGATACAGGACGAGCAAGGCCGGCCCATACCAGGATTCGGACTGGCCGACGCCGACATTATTCATTCGACCAACGACATCAACCGCGTAGTTTCCTGGAAGGGCATCACCGACATTGGTCAAATTTCGGGCCGGGTCATTCGATTGCGCGTCGTGATGAGGGAAGCCGACCTGTACGCCTTTCAGTTCCGCCACCGGCCCGCGTTTTAGCTTTGAAGTGGGAATGAGAATCTACTCACGGGAGGCCAGGCAATGAGAAAGTGGAGGTTACTACTGTGCGTCGGCGCTGGGCTGCTGGGGTGCGCCCCTGCCCTTGCGCAAAATGTGTTCGGAACAGTGCTGGGTACGGTCACCGACCCGAGCGGCGCCGCCGTGCCCGGGGCTTCGGTTGCGGTTACCAACAAGTCCACGGGAGAAACTTTCCGGACGCAAAGCAACGCCACGGGTTATTACGAGTATCCCTACCTGAAGCCCGGTGTTTACGACGTGGCCGTTTCGGCCAGCGGTTTCAAGTCGGCCGTGCGCCAGGCGGTGCGCGTTGAGGTCGAAGGACGCCATCGCGTAGACTTTGCCCTTGAGGTGGGCGATGTGCGTTCCACTGTGACCATTGCGGAGACGGTGCCACCCGTGCAGACTGAGTCCGCCTCACTAGGCCGAGTGGTGCCCGAGCGGAACATCCAGGAGTTGCCGGTTATGGGACGTAACGTCTTCGAGCTGGCGGGCTTGGTGGCCGGAGTGCAAATGAATCCACTGGTGGCCGAACGTCAGGTGGTGGCCGAGGGGGACTTCGGCTCGGCGGATATTTCGGTTAGTGGGGGTAGATTTCGGACCAACGAGTTCTTGTTGGACGGCGTCACCGTAATGTTGCCGGCGAACAATTTCCCCGGTATGACGCCAACTCCAGAAGCAACCCAGGAGCTCAAGGTCATGACCGGCAATAGTGGTGCGCAGTTCGGCCGGACCGGCGGTGGCGTCTTTAACGTTGTTACTAAAGGCGGCACCAACGAGTTTGGCGGTACGGCCTTCTTCTTTCTGCGCGACGAGAGATTACAGGCTAACACGTTTTTTGCCAACGCCCGTGGACTGAAGCTTTCGCCCTTCAATTACTATATGTTCGGCGGCACCGTTGGTGGGCCTATTATTCGCAACCGGACTTTTTTCTTTCTGGAATACCAGGGCATGCGGCGCGATACCGAAAGCGGGGAAGGGGTCCGCACGTTGCCCACTGAAGAGCAACGCCGAGGTGATTTTTCCCAGACTCGCACGTCCGCCGGCCAGGTGATCACAATATACGATCCGTTCTCGACCGTCCCCAATCCGGCGGGGACTGGTTACGTGCGCAGCCCCGTCCCCGGCAACCGGATTCCCGCCAGCCGCATCGACCCAGTGGCAGCCCGCGTGGTGCCTCACATTCCCTTGCCGAACCGCCCCGGGGAAGGACCGGCGTTGATTAACAATTACGTCTATTTCCAAGAATCACACGAGAGCACCGATCAAGCCTCTTTGCGCTTAGACCACCGCTTCAACGACCGGCACACGTTCTTCAGCCGCTTCAGTGGCAGCCTGTTCCGTCACTCCACCGTGGGCGACTACAAAACTTGGGCCGACACCGATGGGGAGAATCTCACCACCCCCTTTCTTAATGCGGTGCTGAACGGCACACTTGTGTTGAGCCCGGTTAACCTAATGAACTACCGCTATGGCGTCACACGCTATTTCCGTGATACGGTGCCGTTGCATCAAGGCAAGGTGCCGTTGGCCGAACTGGGCTTTCCGGCTGCCATCGTGGCAAAGGTGCAAGTACAATCCTTCCCGCAGATGTCTTTCACCGGCTACTCAGGGATCGGTACTCCTCCTGGCGTCCGCACCGGCAACGACGTTCACTCTTGGGCACTGGATTTCACCCGCATCCAGGGGTCCCACACCATCAAGACCGGCGCTGATCTTAGGGTATACAATCAGACCCCTTTTCGTCCGTCGCAGGCTTCCGGCTCTTACAGCTTTACGCGCGCCTTCACCCAGGGGCCGGATCCCTTACGGTCCGCATTGGGGCGAGGCGACGGCTTCGCTAGCTTTCTGTATGGCTACGGCACTGGCTTCATACAGTACTCGCCAGCCTTCGCCATTCGCAATGGCTATTTCGCCTTTTTCATACAAGATGACATCCGGGCAGGACCTCTCACGCTGAACCTGGGGCTGCGTTGGGATTATGAGCAGCCGCGCACCGAACGGTACAACCGCTTCGCAAACTTCGACTTCAACCGTCCCCTACCGTTCTCGCCGCCCGGTTATGCTGAGTTGCGCGGAGTGCTTGTGCAAGCTGGGACCGAAGGATACCCCAGAGGTCAGTTCGAATGCGCCAAGCGCAATTTTGCGCCCCAGGTTGGGCTCGCTTGGCGGTTAAGCAAGAGCTTTGCTGTTCGCTCTGCCTTCGGCGTGTTCTACTATCCCCGTATGGGCTCGCCTAACGCCCGAGAATTCGGGGCCTCCGGGGCCGAAATCACCACGCAATGGGTTTCCAGCCTCGATGGGGTCACACCACTTCGCCCGCTTAGCAACCCCTTTCCGGAAGGCATCTTTTTGCCGCCCGCCAATGAGGCGGAACGGCGCTTGGTAGGGCAGGCTCTTACTGTTACGGATCGCGGCAGCCGTAACAACACTTACAGCGCTCAATGGAACCTTACCCTGGAGCGAGGCCTGCCGGGTAATAGTGCCGTGGAAGCGGCATACGTGGGCAGCCGCGGCATCCGCTTGCCGGCGGCTGTAGAGTTCAATCAGGTGCATCCGCAGTACCTCAGCTACGGCGCCGCTTTGAACTCTTTAGTCCGCAATCCCTTCGCCGGTCTAGTTCAGGCCGGCCCGCTCTCGCTAAGCGAGGTGTCGCTGGCCCAGTTGCTCCGCCCCTATCCCCACTACTTGGGGATTGCCTCGATCAACACTGCGGCTGACTCTTATTATCACAGCCTGACCCTCACATTCGACAAGCGTTTCTCGCACGGTTTTTCGCTCTTGGTCACTTACACGGCCGCCAAAACAATTGACACCGCCTCCGGCCGCGTGATTGATGTTCCTGGCGCGGGGCTGCGTCCGCCAGCACAAAACCAATATGACCGCCGGTCGGAACGCGCAGTCTCGCAACAAGATATTTCCCAGCGGCTGGTGCTCAGCCACACGGCGGAGCTCCCGGTGGGCCGTGGGCGAGCGTGGCTTTCTCGCACATCCAGACTGCTGGACTTGTTAGTGGGCGGCTGGAATCTCAGCGGCCAGGCCACTTTTATCACGGGGTTCCCGCTGGCGTTGACCTCCACCGGCTCAGCGGGCCTGTTCAACGCCGTCCTGCGCCCCAACAATTCAGGCCGTTCCGCCAAGCTGGAGGGTACCGTGCAATCCAGGTTAGTACGCTTCTTCGACACCTCGGTGTTTACCATCCCTGAGCCGTTCAGCTTGGGTAACACCGGTCGGACCTTGCCAGACGTGCGTTCACCTGGGCGCCGGAATTACAACCTGGCGCTGACCAAGAATGTCCGCTGGACCGAACGCCGCACCATACAACTGCGGGCCGAGGCTTACAACCTGACTAACACACCTTACTTTGGGTTCCCAGGGACGACCGTGGGATCCAATCAGCTCGGCATCATCAATTCCGCGCGCAATGCTCGGGAGTTCCAGTTGGCGTTGAAATTCTTATGGTGACTCCTCCGGCGCCGAAACCGTTCCTGATGACCCGCAGAAGCTTGCTTTCGATAGCCGCTAGAGTAGGTGTGGCTTGCGGCTCCACTGGCGCCTCGGACGAGAGGGTAGGGGAGCTGCTGCGGCGAGAGGCGCTGCGCACCAAACCGGACTACATCGTTTACGTGCCACAACATTACGACGGATCGACAAACGATTCGCTCAATGAACACTTTCTGGTCTTCGAAGGCCCCGCCAATACGTTGATGGCCGTTTGGACACAATCCCCGGGCGGCCGCCGAACCCGCCATAACCGGCTCATGTTTGCCTGGTCCAAGGATGGGGGGACCTCTTGGAGCCTGCCGCGGCGGATCGCCGGTCCGGCTTCTGCCGAGGACGCTTCGCCCATGGCGAGCTGGGGCTTTCCAATGGTCTCCCGGTCGGGCCGCATCTACGTGCTCTTCAACCAGAATGACGGCACACAGGGTTGGATCAAAATGCACACCGGACGCATGGCTGGGACTTACAGTGACGACGGCGGCATTACGTGGTCCCCGCCCGAGCTAATCCCAATGCCCGAGAGTCCGTTTGACGATCCCGAAGGTAAGGTTGCTCCCGAATGGATTGTCTGGCAGATCCCGATGCGGGACCGCAAAGGCGGGTATTTCGTCGGCTACACCCGTTGGATTAGCCCCGCGCGGGCCTATTACAAGAAAGTGGAGAATTGGACCCAGATCGAATCGGTATGCGAGTTCATGCGGTTTGAGAACGTAGACGATGATCCGCCGCCCAGTCGGCTACGTGTTCGCTACTCGGCCTGGGGGGATGAAGCGCTGCGCGTGCCGTACTACCGGGATCCATTGCTCAGCATAGCCCAGGAACCAAGCGTTGTTCGGTTGCCCAATGGCGATCTGTTCTGCGTAATGCGGACCAACAGCGGCTATATCTGGTACAGCATTTCGCGCGACGACGGCCAGACTTGGTGTAATCCGAGGCCCTTGTTACGCCGTGATCATGGGCGCCCGATTCTGCAACCAGTGAGTTGCTGCCCGTTGTACCAGATGATGGACGGGCGGTACCTGTTGCTGCACCACAATCACCGCGGCGATATACAGTCGCGGCCCGAAAAAACGCATCGCCCTCGCTATCCCGTTTTCATCGCGGTCGGGGAATTCCGGCCCGGCGCCGATCAGCCGGTGTGGTTTAGTGAGTCCCGCATGCTGATGACAACGGACGGAGTTGGAGTGGACGGGAGCCAGGAGGGTCCCGACAATCCCGTTGAGACCGGTATCGGTATCTACACGAGCTTCACCACCTGCACCGGCGCTAACGTGCTTTGGTACCCTGATCGGAAGTTTTTTTTGCTGGGCAAGAAGATCACCGATGATTTGTTGCGAGGACTAGAGGTGCCAGCGGGCCGAGCAAGATGATGATTTCGAGAAAACACGAAGGTCATTGTGCAATAGCGGTGGAGGCGAGAAGTTGGCAGGCCGCAAAATAACTCGAAGGGAGGTGTTGAGGGCGCCTGTACTCATGATCAGGCGTGAAAGGCCTCGGCCGAACTTTATTTTGATCCTTACCGACGATCAAGGCTATGCCGATCTCGGCTGCTACGGAGCGCGGGGGTTTTCCACCCCTAACCTTGACCGGATGGCGGCCGAGGGCGTTCGCTTCACGGATTTCTACGCGGCGGCACCGATTTGTTCGCCTGCTCGCGCGGCGCTGCTCACGGGTTGTTACCCGCAGCGCGTCGGTATCACGAGGGTCTTGGGACCCAATTCGGAATCTGGTATACATCCCGATGAGCAGCTTCTACCGGAATTGCTCCGGGCCAGTGGTTATCGAACCGCGCTTTTCGGGAAGTGGCACCTGGGACGCCTGCCGAAATTTCTGCCCCTGCATCATGGCTTCGATGAATTCTTCGGTACACCCGGCAGCAACGACATGGGAGCCAATATGGAGCCGGAAGCTCGGCGTCGTGGACGAGCTGGGGTCGAGCTCATGGAGGGCGACAAAGTGATAGAGGTTGACCCCGATCAGCGGTTCCTTACCGCGAGGTACTTGGAGCGCGCCCTGCACTTCATTCGGGCCGACCGGCACAAGCCATTTTTTCTCTATTTTGCGCCAAACATGCCCCATACCCCGTTATTCGTCAGCCCGCGGTTTAAGGGCACAACCGAGCGCGGCTTGTACGGCGACGTCATCGCTGAGATTGATTGGGCGGTTGGTCAGATTCTTGATCGCCTGCGACGAGATCGGATAGCCGAGAATACGCTGGTTATCTTTAGTTCGGACAATGGCCCTTGGCTAATTTTCGGTGACCACGGTGGTTCAGCTTTGCCTTTGCGGGGAGGAAAACGCGAGGTCTGGGAAGGGGGATTCCGCGTGCCCGCGATCTTTTGGTGGCCGGAGCACATCCCAGCCGCGCGCACGTGCCAGGAGCTGGCTACCCAAATGGACATCATGCCTACGCTCCTCCGCTTGGCAGGAGCAAGCATGCCGCGCCTGAGCATCGACGGCAAAGACATCTGGCCCTTAATATCGGGCGTCCCCGGGGCCTCCAGCCCTCACCAAGCGTTCTACTACTACTACGATTATGAGCTGAGAGCCTGTCGCAGCGGACGGTGGAAACTCGTGTTGCCGCACACAGACCATGCCGCGCCCGATCCAGCCCGAATCGGCAGTGGAGGTGTTCGTGGTGCGGTCCGCTCCGTAACCTACCACCAAGCTTTGTATGACCTCATTCTGGACCCGGCTGAAACAACCGATGTCGCCCCCCGTTACCCGGACGTCGTGAAAAAATTGTTGGGCCATGTAGAATGGGCTCGTGCGGAGCTGGGGGATACTCTCACGAATCGCAAGGGAAAAGGGCTTCGTAGTTACCTGCTGTCTTCCTCTTAGCCAGGCAAGGGCGCAGTGGACCACAGATCCGCCCGGCAGCTCGTCACGCCTGTCCTTGGGAAACTGCTCGACACCTGGGCTAACCGCGCAATTCGATTCGCAGCGTTTGACCCCTGTCCAAGCGGAGCACATTCGGCATCCTTATGATTGCTTCTCCGTTCTCGATCAAAGCGGAAACGGGGCCTCCTTCGATGAAAACCTTTAGTCGAGGACGGTGCGCCGGCAAGCGCAAGCAGACAACCTCGAGCGAGCCTTCCTCCACGCGCAAACACGCGCTCAGGCTGCCGGCGCGCAATTGCTGATACCAAGTGCCCCACGCCCGGCCGGTCACGAAGATGCAACGGAATCTTGCCGCGGTGGTGCGCGGCCGGACCCTGAGTTCTCGGGCAGGCGCCGAGTAAAGGAACCCAGAGAAGGCGTATAGAAGAGACCAACTGGACAGCGCGCGGACATAGTGGTGGCCACACTCAACTTCGTCCCAAGGGTTGCGGCGGCGTCCGTCATGCCGCCTTCGGACGGCACGGACGATGCGGCAGCCTTCCTCGATCATCCCCTCCATGATGAGGTGAGCCGCCACTTGATATTCGACCCCAGTCCACACCTCGTCAGCGTACCCGAAGGGTTGCACGGGCCGACCCCCGCGCGGCCAAGAGCAGGCCAGCAGGCCGGATTCATCGTTCAGTGCGTAGATGCGTCCGCAACTGGGCACCTCGCGCATGTGTTGGCGGAAGTTGTAGCGGTAGATAGCCCGGAGCGCTGAGCGCACGTGCTCAGCAGGGAGCAAATAACCCAACCCAACGAGTTCGGCAAACCACTGGCCTACAAGCTGATCGGACAGACACCCCGTGCCCACCTGCCAGCGTGACTCGCCGCCAGCGGGTCGGTCTTCGATCTGCATATAATACTCACCGTTCCACAACAACTGATCCAGCTTGCGGCTGCCATTCTCGAACAACTGCTGGTACCGCGCTGCTGCCGCATCGTCCCCGATGTGCCGCGCCATTTCCGATGCCGCCCTCAACGCCCCGAGATACAACGACCCCACCATGGGATTGGGTCCGTGCCAGCGGATGTCGTAAGTGTTGTGCTGTTCGCCTTCCATCACCCCGTCCTGATCTCGGTCCCAGTACGTCCAAGCGAACTCCAGCGCCTTCTTGACCGCTGGCCACATCTTTCGCAGCCACTGGTCGTCGCCCGAGACTTGCCATTCCCTGTAAATCTTCAAGATGCTTCCCATTTGGCCGTCAGCCGCGGGCTGCCGGGTATACGCACCGTGCTGCACCGGCGTGGCGGTACGGAAGCTCATGTAGCCGTCCTCCCGAAGATTCACGAGGAAATCCAGCTCGCGCATGCGCCGCGCCAGTTCCGGATACAAGTGGGGGATTGCCTGCTCGTAGTTGTACACGTGCGTGCAGTTGAACGGGCAGCACCCCTCGGTACCGCCGCAGCCTTCAAACCCAAGAGGCACTTTGCCGGCCAGGACCATCAAAGTATTGGTTCGGATGGTTGACAACTGGCTGGAAACAGCGTCAATGACCTCAGCCGGCAAGGTGGAATCAAACAGAGCTCTGCAAAATCGGAACGAGCGCTCATGCAAGGAAGCGAGTCCCCGCCACGTGAACATGGCCGCCTCCCATGCCGACCCCCAGCGCAGGCCGTAATCGTTTTGCAAACGGCGGGTGGGATCCACCCGCTGTGTGAGAAAATACGGTTTCTTGCCCGTCCAGTAGTCCTCGATGTTCGGGAAATGCCAGGCCAGGATGAAGGTCACGCTCTTGCTTTCGCCGGCCGCAAGCCTCAGGTGAGAGGCTAAAGTTGCATATTCCGTCTCGCCCTCTTGGGAGGGCGGACATACATTGCAAGGCATGCGGCCAAACTCAGTAAACTCGCGCCACCAAAGCCGTAGCTCGTCCCACAGGGCGCCATGCTCCCATCGAAGACGGTAACTCAGGTCTTCTGCGCTCGTGATCAGCGCCAGAGAACCGAAGCGGAAGTTGTCCGGGCCATATTTGGCGGAGGTGAGCAAAAGGCCGCCCGCGTCTCCCTCACGACGGAACAGATTCACGTTCTGCCCAAAAAAGGGGGCGCGCCGGTGTTGAAGTTCGGCCACACCGTCCCAGCCGATGGGATTCATCAACGAAAACGCCACGCAAAGCTCGAGCGGCGATGAACTGCGGGACCGGAAATGGTAAGTGAAGGTCGCTACCGGCAGGCTGGAGGCTTCGTAGTCGTGGGGAACCATCGGGTTGAAGGCCTCCAAGCAGACCTCCACAGGGAAATCCGGAGCTTCGAACTGCAAATGCGCGAACGGGTAAAAACCTTTGAACGTTACCTCAGGAAAGCGGGGCAGGCCCGCCCCGCGTTCCCGCGCGATGCCGTGACTGCCGGTAAAGGGCGGGAGCCACTCCCGCTCAATCAGCCGGGCAACGGGCTGGGCCAGAGTGCCACCCGCCACCCGAAGCGCAACAAAGGTGCACGGCAGGAACGTATTCTTGCCGGGACGATTGAAAATTTCCCAATCGCGCAAGTTTCCGTAGCCACCGAGGGAGACCGTTCCTGTGCCTATCCCTCCAAGCGGAAAGGCAACCTGAGCCAGCTCCTCGCCACGAAATGTCCGCACCGCCTCCCAATGAGCGGCCACATCGTCCGCACCATGCCGCAACGCAGAAGCTGTTCCCAGCGAACCGACGAAACGCCTACGGGTGATGCGCATAGACATCATCCACCACAAGCCAAAGTGTACGAGTCCGCTTCTTTGCGAACCTAATATACCAGGCGAAGGCCGAACTGGACTTGCCTCTCTCCCAAGGCCTCGGAAATCACGCCGAAACTGGCCGTTCCAAGGCCCGTGCCCGGGGGCATGAAAAACGGCGTGTTGGTCAAGTTAAACGCCTCGGCGCGGAAAATCATTCTCAGGCGTTCGCTAATAGCCATCGCCTTCGAAACAGCGACGTTGTAATTCCGCCGGCCCGGACCACGGACATCTGGCAAAGTGCGGCCGGTATTGCCGAATGTGAACGGCTCCGGAATCCGAAAGACATCGGTCTCGAAAAAGCGATTGAGCCGCAATTGTGGGTCACCACTCAAGCGTGCCGACTTGCCAATGTTATTCGGCCGCAGCGAGGGAGAGAAAACCCCGCTGTTACCACTCGAGGTAAGCGCCAGTGGAAAGCCTGTGTTCAAGACCAGCGTCCCCTGAACGGACCAACCGCCGACGAACCACAGTAACGGCTTCGGAACCTGGTTCAACCAACGCCGACTCGAACCGAAAGGTAGATCCACAACATGGCTTAAGTTCAGCCGCTGCGAGATGTCCTGTTGAGATACGGCACGTTCAGAACGCAAATCATACTGATTCTGCGCTGGAGGACGGAAAGCTGTGAAATTGACGACACGGCCGCTTCCGTTGTCGATCATCTTACTCACCGTGTAGGTGAGCAGCAATTGGCCGCCGGCCGCGAATCGCCTCTCTGCGCGCAGCTGAAACGAATGATACTTCGATGACGCGGTGTTGTTCAAGTTGCTGTCGATGCTTCCGTACTGGGGAAAGGGCCGCAGGAGCTGGTTAAGACTGACAGTGGGAGTCGAAAGAGCGCCTGTGCTGACCAGACCATAAAAGGGGTTAGGCACGCGCCGGGTAAGTTCGTTGCCAAGCCGCTGATACTGAGGATGCACCTGATTAAACTGTACGGATACGGGCAGGCGCACACCTTGGTTTCCGGCGTAAACGGCTTCCAGTAGCCAATGACCGGGAAGCTCTTCTTGAATGCCGAAATTCCAGTGCTGCACATAGCAATTGTTTTTGTTGTAGCGTGGGTTGATCGTGATGCTCTGCCCGAGTTGCAGGATTTCGGCTTGGCTGACGGGTGGCTGCAACAGGCCTCCGGGATACGGGTTGCTGAGTGGATTGAGGGGGGTTATGCCGTCAATTGAGGCGATCCAGGTCGTGACGATTTGAAATCCGGCGGCCCCGAACTGGGTGGCGTTCGGGTAACCCTGGCGCGGGAGGAAAAAGACGCCGTACCCGGAGCGAAGCACCGTGCGATCGGTCCAACGATAGGCCAAGCCGATCCGCGGGCCGAAGCCCTTGCGGAAGGTATCAAAGTTGCCCCGTGGTTCACCGTCGCGGCCGGGATGGGTCAGCACCCCATAAAGCTGTGGCAGTCCTGGCACGCGAATCGGGAAAGGGCGGTCGAAATCGAAGGTGGAGAAGCGGTTGTAACGCTCGGTCCGGGGCTGCTCATACTCCCAACGGACGCCTAAATTCAGCGTCAACCGATGCCGCCGGATGTCATCATTGAAAAAGCCGGCCAGGTAGGCGTTGCGCACTGCGAAGGCCGGGGTGTACTGGATTTGTCCGCTTCCATACCCGATGAGGAAGGACGCCCAAGCGTCTCCCGCGGTGAGGGAGGCGCGTTGGGGATCGGGTCCCTGGGTAAACCCGCGTGTGAATGTGTAGTTGCCAGAGGCGTCAGTGGGGCGGAAGACGTTCTGGTTGTACAATCGAAGGTCGGCCCCATACGTCAATGTATGGCGACCGCGTATCTGGGTCTGTTCCAAGACGATGGTGTAAATATCATTTGTCTGCGGTGCGTCCGGTGGGGTGCCGATCTGCGCATAACCGGTGAAATTTATGAGGGGAAAGGTCTCTTTTTGAACCGCGGCGGCCACGTAAGGGGGAAAGCCCAAATCAGTCAAGCGCACGCTGCCTGAAGGAGCGGTCACTTGATTGCCATCGCGGCGCGTCGCGCCGAAGCGATAGTTGAGCACGCGGGCAGGGGTGAACACGTATGTGCCGTTAACCACTGCGTTGAAGGTGTCGTTCGTGAATCGGATGTGTTGGGTGTCCGCAGGCGTGCCGAATTCGCCCGGGTTTTCACTCTCACCCGTGTTCCGCGTGTACCGCCCGAACACCGTGTGCCTTTCAGAGACGCGGTGATCCAGGCGTACAGACCACTGATCGCTGCGCGTATCTTCGCGGGAGTAATAGGCCCAGTTGTTTAGCTTTGCTGGCCCCTCGCCCGGGCGATTGGGCAATGGAATGTGCCGCTGGATACGGGCAGAGGCAGGGTCGAAGCGTTCGGCCGGGATCCGGTTGCCGGGAAAGGGATCCCGGATATAGCCCGTTCCAGCGGGATTAGGCCTTGTAGTGAAAGGGTCGTAAATCAGCACCGGCTGTCCCAGAGCGTTGAGCAGTCCGGAAAAATCACCCTGCCGTTGGGCCGCGGTCGGAATAGTCAGGGAACGGCCTCCGAGCTCCACATCTTCGCGGTGGCCCTGATAATCGGCGAAGAAGAAGGTGCGGTTACGCATCACTGGGCCACCCAACGTTCCCCCGAACATGTTGAAATGAAATACGCCGCGGCCCTGCCCCCGGGCGTTGGCGAAGTAATTGTTCGCTTTCAGCCGGTCGTTACGAAACATTTCATAAATGACACCGTGGAACTCATTGCTGCCGCCGCGGGTCACCACGTTAATAACCCCGCCGCCGCTGCGACCAAACTGCGGCCCGTAACTGTTTGACATCACCTTGAACTCCAGGGTGGAATCCGGCGAGGGGGACAACGCAAACTGGTTTTGCACCGGGAGCATTACGGAGACCCCGTCCAACAGGAATTCGTTTGTGCGGAAACGCCCGCCGTTGATGGAAATGTCGGCGGCAACAAAAATCGCCAGCCCGCTAGCGGAGCCGGAAGAGATCACACGCCCATCACCCAGCGGGTTCGTCTGGACACCCGCTGCCAGACCTACCAAATCGAATACATTCCTCCCTTGGAGGGGGAGATCCCGAATTGCCCTATCCGAAACCACTTGGCCGACGGCCCCTTTTTCTGTTTCGACCAGAGGCAACTCTTCGCGTATGGACACCTCCGTGGCCACGTCCCCCACTTCCAGCCGAAACTCCAGCCGGACTTGACCGTCCACTTGCACTACGACATTTTCTCGAACCAGGGTCTTGAAACCAGGCGCCGACACGCGAACCGAGTAGCGTCCGGGCTTGAGGTATGGAACGACGAAGTTGCCCAAGCCGTCAGCTCGGGCGTTCGTGGTCTGGCGGGTCGCCGAGTCCGTGACGCTAATTTCGGCGTTCGGTATAGGAGCGTTGGCGGGGTCTGTGATCGTCCCCACAATTGCCCCGGTAATCTGCTGCGCCGGCAAGGGAAAGTAAAGGCCGCTCACTGCGAGCGAAGCCACGCATACAAGGCACGCGCCACTGAGCTTCGTCATCCGGCACCTCCGGTTGGCCAAAAACTGTTATGTCAGAACCACCCAACGCGATTCTACCACCAGGTCCGCCAAGCGTCAAGCACCCGGACCGCTTACCAGCCGTTTCGGAACTTGGGCCGGAGCCAGTAGCTCGGGGTCCCCGCCAAAGTTGAGCAGCAAGGCTCGCTGAGCGCGGCGGGCAGGAAAACCCTATTCTCGCATTCGCGAAATTTCTCTTGCTTTTTGTTTTACTTAGGGTATAATTACCACGAGATGTACGGACCCTACGCCCAACCCCGCGGCCCCCAAGCCGCCCGCCTGCGCCAACGCAAGGCCCAACTGCTCCACCGCTTCCCCATCCCGGCCGACCTGCTGCCCGGCTCGCTTTCC
>Ga0315298_1002864_pt1 | contig 28270 bp, 19 predicted proteins | sample WHS_1_MG_FD_203077 | JGI IMG/M metagenome (GOLD analysis project Ga0315298, IMG submission 203077) | Extremophilic microbial mat communities from Washburn Hot Springs, YNP, Wyoming, USA - WHS_1_MG | ecosystem: Environmental > Aquatic > Thermal springs > Hot (42-90C) | place: USA: Wyoming... | reverse complement strand
CCCCTGTTTAAGGGCGAAATTGCCTAATGACGGATTTACGAAACCAGGGTCAACAGGCGAGTCCTGAGTCCCAATCAGGTTTTTGAATCCCTTAATATCCTTAACAACTGCAATGTTTGTCTTGCCAGTTCTATTAATAACGAGGTTTTCGTCAATATCGAGTTTATCGAGGATTTTACGGACATTTCCATCGAAATCGCAAACCCGTTTTGAGCAATCAACAAATATATTTCTCCTTACAACATTTCCGAGTGGCCATTGCGGATCTTCCTGCATAATTCTTGCGAGTTTGGGGTATTTAACGCTCCACGGTGGCTGTGTGTAGTTTAGTTTCTGGGCTTTTGCTTCGAGATGCCAGCTCGGGTCTGAGGGATTATTCCATTGCTTCCATGTTGTTCCCCGCGAATCAATATGTAATCCGATTGGACATTCAAAGACAATATTATTAAGGACGTAATTATCTCTGCCACCGCCAATCATGATTGCTCTGCCAGCCCTGTAGAAGATGTTTCCGTCGATAGTGTCGCCGCAATCGCAGTCATCAAGATAGACCCCCATCGTGTTTACATGTGTTGGGTCGCCGGAGCCAAGGTCGTGGATATAATTATAGCGAAGGACGTTTCCTTGACTTGTCCAATCTCTGCCTGTGTAGAAAGCGCCTGCGTCACCAGTTTCGAGGACTACCCGGTAAACCTCATTTTTCTCGAACAGGTGTTCATTGCCGCCGTAGAGAAAAGCGTTGTGCGGGGCGTCATGGATTCTGTTGTTTCTGGCGATCTGTCCGCAGCCGTTAGCGCCGATTCCTGGCGCGTAGGTGCGTTGGAAGATTCCATAGTGGTGGATGTGATTGTTCTCTGCCACGTTATTTGCGTTTATCAAATTTTTTCTGTCACCGCCGTTAAGGCTTATGCCACTTTTACCGAGATTATAAATATCGCATGAACGGACAATATTTTCGTAGCCGTCAACACTGATGCCGCTTCCGGCAAGATTAGCAATGCGGCATCCCGCAATTTCAACAGAACGTGTGTTCTGAAGGATTAGTCCGTCGGAATGCGAATATTCGAAATTAAAACCGATGAGTTTAATGTGAGATGCACCGATAATTTTAACCATTGGTTTTGTAAGCGTGGCTAAAACAATATTTGCGTTATTCATATCCGCAGGCGGATATAAATAGAGGAGGCGACGCGTTCTGTCCAGATACCATTCGCCGGGGGCATCGAGTTCATCCAAAAGATTGAATGCGAAAAACCTGCGTTTTGCCGCTCCCCATGTGCCTGCTGCAATTCCATAATGGTGTGGTTCCGCAAGTGTAATAACCTTGTTTTGAGGGTCATACGAGCCGATTTTAATAATTTCCTCCGACCAGTCGTGTGTCCAGTATCCGAGCAACCAGACGCCTTCGTTTATATTCCAGCGCAATGGACGGTCGTTTTCAAAGATGAACGAGCCGGGATGAAGTTTTCTCATTGCCGGATCAGGCGAATCGCTCTTTGGTAAACCGGTATCAACCGCTTTTGAAAATTCTGCCCAACCGTTATTTTCATTTGTATTTGGCCAGCGGGCAAGGGTCATTGGCTGACCATTAAAATAAAGCCATGGCGAGGCGGGAGCGCCTTGAAATCGCGGTTTCATTTCCTCTATGCCATTTGTGATGATACCGGACAGATTGCACACGAGCACCTTGCCGCGGGCGTTTTCGGGTATCCGTTTCAGAATTTCCTTGTCTGTTACAGGTCTGAATGCGCCAGCAGGCAAGGTAACGCCGCCATGAATGTTCACTGTGCCATATTTTTCTGCCCTGTAGATAATCGGATTTCCAGCTGTTCCGCTGTCTTCGGCGGTTAGTTCAAATGTATTTTCCAGTCTATAAACTCCGGGGCTTACCAGCACGGTGATGCGATCGTCCGGCTTAATCGCGCCAGTTTTTTTCCATGCCCGTATTGCATCGCGCGCCTGAACGATGGTTCTGAAGGGTTTATTCTTTGACCCATCTCCGCCATCAACTGCGTTCCCGTTGACGAAGATTGTTCGCTCAGCGCAGGTTGCGCTTAATGCAAAAAACATTAGCAATCCACCGGCAATTATTTTTATAGGTTTCATAGATTTGTTATTTTGACTTTTTTCAGATCTCATAAATTCGCATGATTTTACTGGCAAGGACAAAATCAGAAAAGCCAGAGTCTGATAATATCCTCGCCAAAAAATATCCAGATTAACGCCGCAATAGAAATAAACGGACCGTATGGAATTTTTGTCGAACGGTTTCCGGTTATACCGAGCAACACAAAGCCTATGAGCGCACCGATTATCGAACTTGCGCAAAGGGAAAACAACACCCCTTTCCATCCCAAAAATGCCCCAATTGCCGCCATGTATTTAACATCCCCGAAACCCATCGCTTCACGCGGAAGGATAATTTTATCTGTTGTTACTTCCATGAAACTGATAGTTTCCGGATTAAACTCTTCTTTGCCGATTTTCAGACTTTTAGGCGAAAGCCTGACATCTACATTCCAGAAGCACCGGTCATGAAGTTCCAGCGTTTTGGCGTGGAAGATAATACAATCGGATTGACGGCTGAAAATCTCGCTGTATGGGATACTTTCGCAAACCTGAGGTGTCTCTCTGAACGGATCATGCAGCCAGTCTTCGCTTTGCGGCGGAATATCCTGCGGAGTTTCTGCCGGCTGGTCTATGTCTTTTTTTGTTTTAAGGATAACGAGATTTTCGTCTGTAAATACCATCCGCGTGTGGTCATCAAGTTTAACCTTATACCGTCCGAAGATAAGTTTTCCGGTTTGAACAATTAGAAAGATTAAACCTGCGCCAGTAGCAACGCCTATAAGAGAATTGAGAAATGATTTTGCTGCGGAATCAACCCCATGTAGTGGTGGATAGAAGATTGACAAAATGATACCGAGACCGATGCCGCCGAGTGTAATTTCGTCGGGAATTATGTAATGTTCAAAATCAATGAACGATGCGGCAATCAGACCGGCAATGAAAAGCGAATATATAAGCGCAAGGAGCGGATATGACGAGCCGTATTTAATCCACGACGCTAAAAACAGGAGTCCGGTCAACGCCTCGACGATTAGATAACGTGGCGAGATTTTGACGCCGCAGTTATAACATTTTCCGCGTAAAACAATCCATGAAATTATCGGGATATTGAAGTACCATGGAATTTTCCAGTTGCAATTTGGACAGTGAGATGGGGGGGAGACAATGCTTTCTTCGCGGGGAAGTCTGTGGATACAGACATTCAGGAAACTCCCTACAATACACCCGAAAACAAAAAAGACCGTTCCCCAATAAACGGACGATACTTGCTGCAACGGGTCAATTATAACCTCATGAACCATAAATATTTTTTATCAGGGCTGAACGCATTGTTTCCACCGGCGCTTTTAAGCCGGTCCAGATTTCCAGCGCGCGGACTCCCTGCCACAGAAGCATGCTTAATCCGTTGGCGGTTTTGCAACCTGCCTTTTTTGCTACTTTCAGAAGGGTAGTCTCTGCGGGTCTGTAAATCATGTCATAAACAAAACCGGCTTTTCTGATAATGGATTCATCAATTCCGAGCGGTAACGGGGCATCGGGCTGAAGCCCAGCAGAAGTAGCATTTAAAATCAAATCAATCTTTTTATCCGGAAAACCGTTTTTCACACAAACATCCGGATAATTATTCTTGATATAATTAATAACCTCTTCGGCTTTTTGTTGCGTGCGGTTGACAACATAAAGTTCTCTGACGCCGCAAGAAGCCATTTTAAGAGCGGCGACACGTCCTGCTCCGCCGGTTCCAAGCAACAAGACCGAAGCCCCTTTCAGTTCAAGATTAAAATCCTCCCGCAGCGCCAGTTCGATTGCCTCCGCATCAGTGTTGAAACCGTGCGAACGGATTTCATCCGGGATGTCATCTTTAAATTCCGCTAACGGACGCCAGTTGCCATGAGAATCTATTGCCTCGAATCTGATTGTGTTTACAGCCCCCCATGGCAGCGCCGACGGGTCAACAAAATCCACAATATTAAACGCAATTATTTTATGGGGGACTGTGAGGTTTAGACCAATAAACTTCATTGCTGCGGCGCCTTCGATGGCTTCCTGCAATCTCTCCGGCAAGACGTCGAACGCCAGATAAACCCAGTTTAGTTTAAGTTCGCGGAAGGCGGCATTGTGCATCGCTGGAGACGCCGAATGTTTGACCGGATGTCCATAAACGGCGCAACAGCGGGTGTGCGCATTAATTTCATCTGAAACCTGTTGATGCACAACACTATTTAATTAAAGCGCAGGCTCCTTTTCAAGAAAGAACAGATTATTTTAACAAAGGTTTTTTATTTTAATACCGGACCCTTTACGCCCTTGAGCCGTTCTCTGAGGATATCTGCCCGCAGTATGTCGCGTTCCTCCGGTTCCATTGGATTTGCGGACATCTTCTGCAGGTGCGCCGGCTGACATATCAGGAAGAGTTCTTCGGCAAGCGACCTTGGAACATCCGGGAAAAAGCCGTAATCAATCCCCAACTTAAACAGCGACAAAAGATTCAGAGCTTCTTTGGACGAAATGCTGTAAGCGTTTGACAAAATTCCGTATGCTCTGCCTATATGGTTTAAGACAATTTTTTTCTTTTTTTCGAGCAGGATAGCCCTTGCGTTGTTTTCGTGTTCGATGATTTGCGCTACGACCTTGGACAACCGGCCAACGATACGGTTTTCGTCTTCGCCGAGGGTTTGCTGGTTGGAAATCTGGAACACATTTCCGAGTGCGTCGGTTCCTTCGCCAAAAAGTCCTCTTACTGCGAGACCGAGCTTATTGACCGCCTGAATAACCTGATTTATCTGTTCGGCTAAAACCAAACCGGGCAGATGAACCATTGCACTCACCCTTATCGCTGTCCCCAGATTTGTCGGACATGCGGTCAGATAGCCATATTTTGGTGAAAATGCGTAATCGAGTTGTTTTTCAAGAATAGTGTCAACCTCATCAATCTTTTCCCAGCACTCTTCCAGTTGCAATCCGGGGAGGATTACCTGCATCCGGAGGTGGTCTTCCTCGTTTATCATCACGCTATAAACCTCGCCCTTGCTGAAGACCACGGCGCTGCCGGCTGATTTTGAGGCGTGTTCACGGCTTATCAGATGGCGTTCGACAAGAATCTGTTTATCGAGGTTATCCAGTTCTTCCATGCCGGCTGAGAAACTCTCTTTCATTTGCGGGAGATTTTCCACTGCTGGACGCATCAGTTCGAGGGCTTTAATCCTGTCATGTTTCGAAGCCCAGCCGGGGAAGGCAAATCCCTTTAAATTTCTTGCAAGCCGGACACGGCTGGAGATAACAATTGTGCCCTCCGGACCTGACCGTTTTGCAACTTCTGTAAGCGGTGTGAGAAATTCCATTAAATTCATAAAATCATTCCTGCGATTCGCCGTCGGTCAATTTTGACCGAATCCGCTTAATTTCGTCGCGCAAAGCGGCTGCTCGTTCGTAATCCTCCACTGCAACCGCTTTGTCCAGTTGCTCCTGAAGTTGTTTGATTTTTTCGGCGATTGTTTTGCCGGTCTGTTGCGCGCGGGGAACTTTACCGACATGGCGGTTGCCTTTGTGCATGGACTTTATAATTTCTTCGAGGATATCCTCAAAAGCAGTGTAGCATTCAGGACAACCGAGCCTGCCGACCTTTTTTAACTGACTTTGAGTAAAACCGCACGCCTCGCACTTAACCTCGACAACTTCGGGTTCTTTTTTCGTCTTGGGAACTTCCAGACTAAACAGAAATTCGGCAACATCAGACCCCTCGCCGACAAGCCCCTGTTTTTTGGCACAATCCTCGCACAGATTGATGTTATGAACCTCGCCCTCGATAATTTTAGTCAGATGAATTGTCGCTTCTTTCTTTTTGCAGATGTCGCATTTCATATAATTGTTTTACTTAATATATCGGCTCGCCGCACACTTTCGTCAAGGCATGGAATTTTTCTAACAGCAACTTTGTAACAGGACCGGGCTTGCCGGTGCCGATGATTCGACGGTCAATTTTGGTAACAGGCACGAGTTCTGCCGCTGTTCCTGTCAAAAAACATTCATCGGCATTGTAAAGGTCGTAACGGGTCAGATTCGGTTCGCTTACTTCAAGACCTTCCTGTTGGGCGATATCCATCACAACAGCGCGGGTAATACCCCGCAACGCACCGGCGGACAACGGCGGGGTCATTAGTTTTTTGCCTTTTACAATGAAAATGTTATCGCCAGTGCATTCAGCAACGAAACCTTCGGCGTTAAGCATTATGGCTTCTTCAACATCCGCATTAATAGCCTCAATCTTGGCAAGGATGTTATTAAGGTAATTCAGCGACTTGATTGCTGGATTTAATGCATTGTGCAGATTGCGTGTTGTGGCGGCGGTAATTATAGCCATGCCTTCCTCGTAAACCTTTGGCGGATAAAGCTGAATTTTATCGGCAATTATAATTACAGACGGTTTACTGCATTTGAACGGGTTTAATCCCAGCGTGCCGATGCCACGTGTAACAACAAGACGGATATAGCCGTCAACGATATTGTTTTCACGGCATGCGAGTATGACGGCTTTCGTCATCTCCTCCATCGTCATCGGGATTGTCAGCAAAATCGCCTTGGCGGAGTAGTAAAGTCTTTCGATGTGTTCTTTTAGTTTGAAAACGCGTCCATTATAGGCGCGAATCCCTTCGAAGACGCCGTCCCCGTATAATAAGCCATGGTCAAACACAGAGACTTTGGCGTTGTTTTCGTCATAGAATTTGCCGTCAATGTATATTTTCATGTTTACAAATACTTAATCTTCCGGTTCTATTTCCGGTCGGATGTCTGTTAACACCCTGACCCTGAAAAACAATCAGTTATAGAATTACAAATTTTTTTTATATATCAAATCAAAAAAATAAATCATTCCATTAATAAATACCGGAACGGATGATATTCAATAATAAATTTTGGCAAATAATTGTTGCCCGCTTAACCAAGCGCTTCTAAAATTCTCATAATTAAAATTAAAAGCCATGAAAACAAAGGAAATTGTCCGGATTTTGATTAACTGGAATCTGGTTGTGTTTCTGATGACGGCAGGGCTCTGCGTCCAGTCGCAAGGTCAGAGTATTAATGATTTGGAAAAACTCCTTGCCGATTCGGTAATCTATCAATACGGAAAAGACCGTCGGAACCTGAATGCTATAGATGAAATTATTCAGAGAACGCAATCCCCCGATAAACGAAGAGAAATTGAAAGGCTTTTTGCGAAGTATCTGACCAACGGTCAGGCAACAGTCGAATTTAAAGAGTATATTTGCCGCCATTTATGGTATCTGGGGACGGCAGAATCTGTGAATGCTGTTGCAACGCTGTTAACAGATGAAAAGACAATTGGCTGGGGATGTTATGCCCTTGTGCGGAATACGTCAAAGGAAGCCACAGAAGCGCTGATTAATGCCCTGAACAGTGTTCCGGCAGCGCTTAAGCCAAAGATTATCTCTGCCCTTGGACAGAAACGCGACCCGCTTGCAGTGGCGGCACTTTCAAAATATTGCGAAGATGAAAACCCTGAAATTGCTTCGGCGGCAATAACAGCGCTCGGGCAGATTGCCTCAAAGGACAGTCTTGGGATTCTCTGGAAACTGGTTAATTCCGGCAACAAAAACGTTGCGGAACAGGCGGCGCATTCGCTTATTTTGTGTGCTGAAAGTCTTTCCAAATCCGGCAATTTTCAGGAAGCGCTCGATATTTGTACAAAAATCTATGGAATGGATTTTCCAATCGCCATAAAGGTTGCTGCAATGAGGGGGATTGTGCAGAATTCAAAAGATAACGGGGTGGAATTTATAATTAAGAGTTTAAAATCCGATGATTATAAAACACGAATTGCCGGAGCAGGGGCGATAAATCTTGTGAAAGACTCCGAAGCATTGCGCCAGATTGTCAAAGCAATTCCGGAACTGCCGGCTGTGGCTCAGACACTTGCAATTAATGTGCTTGCTGACAAGAGAGAACCTTCGCTCTTACCTGTCGTAAAAGAACTGTTAAAGAGCGACGATAAACAGGTCAGGATTGAATCCATAAAGGCATTGGGACAAGTTGGGGATTCATCGTGCGTTAGTATCCTTGCTGAACTGATGACAAGTCCTGATCCGCAGGAAAGGGCGTTTGCAAAGAGCAGCCTAATTACCATGAACAACAAAGGAGTGGACAAGGAAATACTAAACATTCTTGCGAAGGCAGATGTTCAACCTCAAATCCGGATCGACATTATCGAGGTTATTCTGGCTCGGGATATGGCTGATGCCGTTCCTGAGTTAATTAAAATGTGCGGCAGCACATCAAATCCTGAAATACAAAGGGCAGCATTGCGAGCCATTGGAAAATTAGGCTCGCCATCTGTGTTACCGGATTTGCTCAAGTTAACATTTTCTCTTGCCGACGAAAAGGCGCGTCTGGAAGGAGAAGCCGCTGTGGTTTCTGTTGCTGGAAAAATTGCCGATAAAAACAATCGATCCGCGCAGGTTGTAAAATTGTGGGGAACGGCAAAAGACGATAAGGCAAAGGAATCTGTCATAAGGATTGCCGGTGGTATTGCAGACCAAACTGCGCTCAGTTTTCTTTCTAAAATTGTCACGCAACAAGATGGGAACCTCTGCGACCTTGCAGTCCGCGAACTTGCCAACTGGGAAGACCCTTCAGCCTTGCCTGTGCTTGAAAAGATTTATAAAGAGACAAAAAACGAGACCCACCGCGCCTTGGCATTCAGGACTTACGTAAGGTTGTTGAAATCGGCGACAGGTTTGTCAGCAAATGAACTGTTTAAAAAATATAACGACGCATTCAATAACGCGCGCAACGCAGAGGAAAAGAAACTTGTGATGTCCGGGCTTGCTTCTGTGCCGACGATTGATGCGCTCAATTTTTGCCTCAAAATGCTTGGCGACGAGTATGTGAAAAATGAATCCGCTCAGGCAATCCTTTCGATTTCAGCGTCTATTTACGGCGCTGAACCTGACGCTGCCAGAAATGCCATAGCAACTGTGGTAAAAGCCGATATTGATAACAATGTGAAACAACAGGCGCAGCTTCTTTTGAAACAAATTGAAGAACTTGGTTCTTACATCCGGACGTGGGAACTTTCCGGACCGTATTCAGTGAGCGGGAAAAACTATGACGCGCTATTTGATATACCGTTTGCACCTGAAGAGGGTAAACCGGGTGTAAAATGGATTCCGGCGCCATTGTCTGCCGACCCGAAACGCCCGTATGTAATTGACCTTTTGAAGATATTCGGCGGCGAACAGTGTGTGGCGTATGCCCGCTGCTATGTTTATTCGCCTGTTCAGCAAAAAGCGCGTCTGGAACTCGGCAGCGACGACGGGGTGAAGGTCTGGTTAAACGGCAAACTTGTCTATTCATTAAACGTGGCGAGACCGCTTACACCGAACTCGGATAAGACAGATATCGTCTTAAATCAGGGCTGGAATCCCTTGATGATGAAAATAACCCAGAATAATCAGGGCTGGGAATTCTGCGTAAGGATAGTTACCCTTGACGGCAAAATGATCGACGGCATCAGATATTCCATCAAACCACAATAAGAAGGGGACGAATTAATACAATAAAATTGATATTAACAGGATTGATAAGAGTTGCATGAGTTTAAAATATTCGGGTTTCTGATTTTTCAATTAACTCGTGCCTGTTCTTAACATCTTGCACATTCTGTTTATTAATTTTTTGGTTATAATGTTGACTACATACAATCTAATGTCTCTTTTATGAGGATCAGTATCATTTGTGTTTCCAATTCAAATCCATATTGTCCTGTGCATCCTTTTATCCTATGTATCATTTAAACCTATCCAAGAAATGGGATTAAGAGATGTTTATGGGATTTTGGTTAGGAGAGAGTTTTGAGTTTTAAAATGGTCTTCTTGGGATTGGTGTGAGGAGGGGACGCGGTTTTTGTTTTTCGCGTTCTGCGGCAGAATCCTGTTGGTAGTCCTGCATAAAGTTCCGGTTTTGCATATAAGGTGAATTCATCTTATCGTCAGGCAGACCCATCCTGTCCCGCATATTTTTGTAATCTTCGAATCTGAGTCTTGGATTGTTTCTATCCATGAAATTAAGTCTTTCGTTTGGAGAGACGGCAATCGGGTTGTCGTTTCTGCGGGTTAAATCCTGCGCCGAATTAACAAGGTCTTTTGGGGCGAGGGGATTTGCCTGTGGAGACGGCACGTCTCCAAGCAATCTGCGGAATGCTTCCATCCTCTCTTTGTTTTGCTTTTCTGCCATTTCTTTTTCGCGGAGCTCCATTAAGGTTTTAATTCCGTCGTCGATGCCCGAAATTGATTTACCGGACAAAGTATCTCTGCTCCCGAATAATCCTGATAGTTTTGAATCATACCGCATCAAATTGAAAGGATTTTTATCCGCATTCAGGCTATCCTCCTTTCCGTGTGTCAGGAATTCCGACTCCTTTTTATTTGGGTCAAACGGCATGGACTGCCTTTCCATGTTCTGCTGTCTTTGCCGGTTAGCCGATGAAGATTTTTCCTGACGGAGCAAATATTGTTCTACAGGAGAGAGGTTCTTCCTGTTGTTTTCTAAAAAACTGTCCTTTGTTTTGTACTGGTTAAAGTCGTTGTAATCCGATGTCTCATTTTCCTGTTTTAAAAAAGGATTGTCAGAAAATTCATCGCGATTGTTCTTTTTTTGGATTATTATTGTCGGCTGCGGAAGTTGAAAAGAGGGAGTAACAGGGTCACCAAGCGAATTGCGTGGATTAAACTTTTCAATCGGCTTATTCAACATTTCTTCAACAGGGTTTGCGGATGGCGTTTTTACCGTTCGGCGTGGTTCGGAAAACTGAATTGGCTCGCCTGCCTGCGCCTGCCACGCGGCGACTATCAGAAGACAAATTATTAAATTGCCGGTTTTCACATGTTACAATAATTTTATAACCTCAATTGTTGTTTATCAATAAAATTAGACATTTTTCCATGCGCAATGTTAGAAAAACAGGTAAAATAAATTTTAAGGTTTTGCATTATGGAGAAACTAAAATCATAAGTTCTTCCCGAATAAAAACCACTGGTTGTTCTCGTTCTGGTTCACGAAACCTTTTCAAAATAAAGTTTTCCAATTCTATAAACAGGCAGTATAATATAAAAGAATTGGGATGACTATTAGACCAAAAGATTAATAATCTATGAAAACAAGAATAATTATCTGCCTATTAATTTCTTTCTTTTCCATCAGCATCTTTGGGAAAGAGATAGGGGCTGTTACCATAGATGGCAAATCGGCACATCCTTCGAGAATCCTTGTTCGTTATAAAAATGAAGCCAATTTAGCCTCTCATGAGGCGCAATTAAGGGCTGCCGGTGTTATTAAGAAGGAAAAACTTAAGCTTGTTGATGGTCTTTATGTTTTTGAAATTGAAAACAACGTTACAAACGAGACTGAATTATCCAAAAGACTGGTTGATAAAATCGAGGCGTTAAAGCAAACCGGCTTGTTTGATTATGTAGAACCTGACTGGATTAAGAAGGCTCATCTTCAGCCTTCTGATGCCGCTTTTACTGACGGGAGATTGTGGGGGTTGAGGAATTACGGGCAAAACGGCGGTGTTGCGGGGGCAGATATTAACGCCGTTGCGGCATGGGATATTACGACGGGCAGTCCGTCGGTTATAGTGGCAATTATTGATTCAGGAATCCGGTACACCCACGAAGACCTTGCTCAAAATATGTGGCAGAATCCAAACGAAGTCCCAAATAACAACATTGATGACGACGGCGATGGATACGTTGATGATATTTACGGTATTAACGCAATCACCAGCACTGGAAACCCGATGGACGATGATGGACACGGCACACATATAGCAGGGATTATCGGCGCGGTTGCAAACAATGGGCGTCCGAATGTAGGTGTTGCATGGAAGGTAAAACTGATGGCGCTTAAGTTTCTCGATGCAAACGGCGGCGGAAAAATCAGTGATGAAATAAAGTGTATTGATTACGCTATTGCCAAAGGCGCGCGTATAATAAACATGAGTTTTGGCGATAACGCATACAGTCAGGCAGAATTCGACGCCTTGAAAAAGGCAATGGACAACGGCATACTTGTGGTTGCCTCTGCAGGCAATGAATCGGTAAATAATGATAGCATCCCCACTTATCCGGCGTCGTATAATCTTGGAAATATTATATCTGTCGCTGCGCTAAACAGGTATAATCAACTTGCGGATTTTTCTAATTATGGGAGCAATTCTGTTCATATTGCTGCACCGGGGGATTCTATATTCTCATGCTGGAACGGCTCTGATCAGGATTACAAAACAGTAAGTGGGACAAGCATGGCGGCGCCGTATGTCAGCGGTGTAGCAGCGCTTGTTTTATCAGCTTACCCCGATATTGGTGTGACACAGCTGCGGTCGCAGATTCTTAATTCCGGAACAGTTGTCCAGTCGCTCTCCGGAAAGGTCTCAACGGGGGCGAGACTTGATGCGTACCGAGCCCTGAATGTTTTCGGCGATGGCATATTGGAGATTACAATATCTCCGGAAAACGGAAGTATCATTCCTGCGGGACGGACAATCCCAATAACTGTGAAAATCACCGATTTGTATCCCGTAACAAACGCAACGGTTACCGCCACAGCAGGAACTGGTTCAGCCTATAATTTCAGTTACACAGGTTCAAACGGGATTTATGTTGCATCAATTCAGATACCGGTTTATCAGGGCAATTTTTCACTGACTCTGTCTGCTACGGCTCCGGGCAAAGTTTCCACAAATTTAACAGTTGTGTATAAAATAGCGATGCCGCCAGCCAACGATGATTTCTATAAAAACCAGTATGTCGGCAATGGCACAAATATTACCCTGACGGCTATAAACACACTTGCTACAAAACAGCCGGGTGAACCAGATCATGCCGGGAATTCAGGCGGCAAATCAGTCTGGTGGACATGGACGGCGCCGGCGAATGGTATTACAATTGTTTCAACGGATGGCAGTGATTTTGACACATTGCTTGCGGTTTATATGGGAAATGTGATTACGAATCTCTCGCTGGTTGCCGCTAATGATGATTACGGTCAGAATAATCAGCCCAAAACAAGCAGGGTTAATTTTTACGCCATCAGCAATACGACTTATAATATCGTTGTTGACGGTTATGCTGGCGATTCCGGCAATATCAACCTTACAATCAATTTGCTTTTGGGGGCTACCCCACCTGTAAACGATAACTTTGCAAACTCCATAACATTGAGCGGACAGAATATAACAATACGCGGAACGAATATTGGCGCAACCTACGAGGTTAATGAGCCTGCCCATGCTGGAAGACGACCGGAGGCTTCCGTATGGTATTCATGGACAGCGCCGTTTACCGGTCAGGTTTCAATTGATACTCTGGGAAGTGACTTCGACACCATTCTTGCCGTTTATTACGGCAATTCTTTATCTTCACTCTCTGAGGTCGCATCGAATGATGATATTTCAGACACAGAATATTCAAGCAAGGTGATTTTCAATGTAACGAACGGTATCACCTACAGGATTGTTGTTGCGGGTTATAACGGCGCCTGTGGCGGATTTTATCTCTCTATTAACAAGATGCAGGGCGGTTCAGGCGCGCCAAATGATATGTTTGCGAATGCCATTTTAATTCCGCAAAATACAACTCAGGTAATTGGATCAAATCGTGATGCCACAAAGGAACTAGGGGAACCTAATCATGCAGGAAATATAGGCGGCAGTTCAGTCTGGTGGAAATGGATTGCTCCAAGCAATACTGTGGTTGTTGTATCAACCGACGGAAGCGATTTTGACACTCTACTTGCAGTTTACACAGGGTCTTCAGTTCAAAATCTGACCTTGGTCGGTGAAAATGATGATGAGAGTTCCGGAGGTTATACGAGTCAGGTTGTGTTTTCAGCCATCTCGAATCAGGTTTATTACATTGCTGTGGATGGTTATGCCCGGACTAATACAGCGGCAGAGCAGGGGACAATAATTCTCACGATTAAGCCTGTACCACCACCCGCAAACGACAATTTTGAAAACCGGATTGCATTAACCGGAGTCATTGTGACAGCAGATGGTCAGAACTACGGTGCAACTGCTCAGACTTCGGAGCCTGCTCATGCAGGTTATAATGCAAAAAAATCTGTCTGGTGGTCATGGACTGCGCCAAAAGATGGTTATGTGATGATATCTACTGAAGGCAGTTCATTTGATACAATACTTGGTGTTTATACTGGCAATACATTAAGCCAGTTAACAGCGATTGCAGGGAGCGATGACTCACTTGATGGTAGCCTTAGTGCAAAAGTGTATTTCAAAGCAGTGGCGGGAACAACTTATCATATTGCCGTTGACGGTTATAACGGCGCTTCCGGAACGATAAAACTGAAAATCGCCCAAAATTATTCATCCACTCAGAATTATTTTACCGGTTTTACTACAGGTGAGGGATTTACGGTTGGACGCCAAGTTGCCGGTATTGGCGGATGGCAGTGTAATTTCAGCGGCGGAAATGGAATACTGGCAAACCGTTTTCCAAATAAAGACCAGCAAGCCTATATCGGTTATAGTCCTAACTATGGTTCGAGTGGCTCTGTTTTTCTGTGGCGTCCATTGAATATTACCCCACGGACTAATTCTATAATCGTATTCTCCGCGCTTATGAGCATTAAGGATTCCACAGATGGTTATTACGACACTTTCGGCTGGTCAGTTTACAACTCTGAACAAGAACCGTTGTTCTCGATTTATTTTGATAATTATACAATGGGAGTTTATTATGCCTTGGACGATGGACAGGGGATGCAATCAGCCGGTATGAATCATGAAAATGACACTATATACACGGTAACTATTCTAATGAATTTTGCCTCGAACACATGGGCTGCGTATCTGGGAAACGTTCCGATAATCGAAGGAAAGGCAATTACAACTAAAGGTTCAAAACTTGACCTTGGCGACATTGATGCGTGCTGGCTTTGGCAGGATGTAATGTCCGGGGATAACATGATGATTTTCGATGATTACAGCGTGGAGACAATTACCGAACAGAAACCGCCTTCGATTCTGACTAATCCAGTAAGTCTCGTTGTTAATGAAGGCGAAAATGTTGTCATGAGTGTTGTGGCAGACGGAGCTCAGCCGCTTTATTATCAATGGTATTTTAATTCAATTCCGATTGCCGGAGCCACTTCTGCTACACTACCCCTGGTCAAGGTTGCGACTAACCAAGCTGGCATCTATTCTGTCTCTGTGTCAAATATATATGGAATTGTTTACAGTGAACCAGCCACTTTGATTGTAAACAAAATAATCCCGCCACCAGCAAACGATAACTTTACAAACGCAATTACAATTACCGGTTTAACCGTGAATACAGGCGGTGTGAATTACGGAGCCACCCGCGAACCAAACGAGCCATATCACTGCGGAAATTTGGGCGGGAAATCTGTGTGGTGGAGGTGGATTGCTCCGGTCTCCGGGAAATTTACTGTTACGACTATTGGCAGCGATTTCGATACCCTGCTGGCAATCTACACGGGTTCATCCATCAACAACCTGAACCCGGTGGCTTATAACGATGACGCCCAGCTTGGAATCAGAACGAGTTGGCTTACTTTTAACGCTACTTCAAACACGACTTATTTTATCGCTGTTGACGGGTTTAATGGTTCATCAGGGAATATTGTTCTCGCAATTAAACCTGATTCTTCCCCCAAGATATCAGGCGCTACTTTGTCCCAAAACCGAGAGTTTAAACTAAAAATAAACGGCGAGGCTGGGTTGAACTTTGTTATCCAGTATTCTTACGACCTGATTAACTGGAATTATCTGACAAATCTGTTTAATATGTCCGGGACTTTTGAGATAATTGATAATGATTTGAATTATCAGCGTAAGTTTTATCGTGTAGTTCAGTAATAATTGGAGCCGAAGCGGGACGAAGAGGTTTTGTAGCTCAGGGACTTTTATGATCAACAGAATCATAAATAGTGACAGAACTGATATCATAGTATTGATATGCGCCGGGATTATTGGAATTACAGCAATCACGACTCAGTTTATTTTAATCCGTGAATTTTTGTCGGCTTTCAGCGGTAATGAGATTTACATCGGCATTGTGCTTGGGAACTGGCTGTTAATAAGCGGACTTGGGGCGTATATCGGAAATTTGTTCAAAAAGTATCATTCCCCTGTTAAAATTCTCCCCGTTTTACACTTGATAATCGCTTTTGTTCCGTTGATTGAAATTGCTACAATACGTGTTTTGAGGGATGTGGTATTTATCCGCGGTTCAGCAGTCGGGATAACCGGTTCAGTTGTTTTCAGTTTTGCGGTACTGCTGCCGTTTTGCATGTTATCGGGGTTTTATCTTGTTATTGCATGTTCGGCAATGTCCACAAACCGATCAATAGGAAAGGTTTATATAGCTGATTCAATCGGCAGTATTATTGGGGGCTTGTTTTTCAGCGCTCTGCTTGTCTGGCTGTTTAATCATGTTCAGATTTCGGCAATTCTTGGGGTTTTAAATCTTATCTGCGGCATTTTAATCTCAGTGGTCTTAAAACAAAAACTACTTGCCGCAATATTTGGTTCGCTGTCAGGTGTCTTTGTTGTATTAAATCTCCGTGAGGATATTGATTTGCGTCTCGCGGAAAGACAATTTCAGGAACAAGAGGTTATTTTTAATGGTAATTCGCCATACGGAAGAATTGTTCTGACGAGGTTCGGCGGGCAGTTAAACATTATCGAAAGTGGTGTCCCGCTTAGTCCGTCGGGCAATGTCCAGCAGGCTGAAGAAACTGTCCATTTTGCCATGTCCCAAAAGCCTGATGCAAAAAATGTGTTGCTTATTTCTGGCGGATACGCCGGGACAATAAGGGAGATATTGAAATATGGCGATGTAAAAATCGATTATGTCGAATTAGACCCGTTAATCCTTACCATTGCGAAAGAATATTTTAAGGAAAATGTTGTTTCACCAAACGTAAATATTATAAACAGCGATGGACGCAGATTTATAAGGGAAACCACAAATATTTATGATGTGGTTATTATAGATGTTCCTGACCCTGTAAACGCACAGATTAACCGTTTATATACGCGGGAATTTTTTACCGAGATTAGAAAAATCCTTTCAAAGGATGGCGTGGTTTCGACTGGTATTTCGCATTACGAGAATTATGTCAGCGACGAACTGGCAAAAATACTAAGCACGGTCAATAACACGCTGGCGCGCGCATTTTCAAATATATTGGTTATACCGGCAGGTCGTGTCTATTTTATTGCCTCGAACCGTAAGTTGAATCCTGATATTGCCACAGTTCTTGAAAAATATAATATTCAGACCCGTTATGTGCGAAAAAGTTATATAAACGCCATAATGCAACCAGACAGACTCGCCGATGTCAGAAAAGCAACATTAAGTTACCGCGCCGAAAACCGTGATTTGCGTCCCGTCCTTTATTATTACAACCTGACCCGGTGGATGAGCCAGTTTAAAACAAAGTTTGGTCTTATGGAGGCTGCGTTTGCGCTTGTTTTCGTTATTTATCTTTTGAAATTGCGTCCGGTCCAACTAACGGTTTTCAGTTCAGGTTTCACCAGCTCATCTCTTGAAATTGCATTCCTGCTTGTTTTTCAGAACCTGTTTGGATCGCTGTATTCGCAGGTTGCTGTGATTATAACCTGTTTTATGCTTGGTCTGACAATTGGGGCTGCGTTGTCCCAGAGGCTTCTGCGTTATTTTGGAGATACTGAGGTTGGTATCCGTCAGATGCAATATTTCCTCGGGATTTCGTCATTTACCCTTGGGTTGTTTTCTCTCGGAATTTATTTTCTGCTTGTCTGGTTTACCGAAATTGCAAGTTGTAGTCCATTGGTGCCATATATCGGTATCTACACGATAACATTTATTATTGCTACGATTGCGGGATTTCAGTTCCCGATTGCAGGCGCGCTCGAAAAAGGCGCCACACCCGAAGTAGCTGGCAAAATTTACGGAGCAGATTTCATGGGTGCTTCGTTAGGCGCATTACTTGCCGGAACATTCCTGATCCCTGCTCTAGGAATAGGTGCAATGTGCTTTATTGCATTTGCGATTAATATTTTCTGTTTCTGGCTAATGTCGAATGAAGCAAAAAAATTCTATATTCTGGATGGCGGACTTGCAGGTTAGCAGAATGTCTGTTTAAATATTCTGAATAAGATTTATGAGTTGGATTGATACATTAAAGTTCGATTCCAATGGATTAATTCCTGCTGTAATTCAGGAAGAATCCACAGGGAATGTTTTGATGGTGGCATGGATGAATCGTCAGTCCATTGAAATGACGATTCAGACCGGAAAGACGCATTTCTGGAGCAGGTCCCGCCAAAAATACTGGATGAAAGGCGAAGAAAGCGGTCATGTCCAGATTGTGAAAGAGATTTCCTTCGACTGCGATGCAGACGTTTTGCTCATCAAGGTTGAACAGAAAGGTGTTGCGTGCCATGAGGGATACAAGAGTTGTTTCTTCAGGTCTGTCGATTTAAAGAATGGCGAAGTAAAGATTAATCAAGAGCGTTTAATCAACCCAGCGGATGTTTATAAGAAAAAGTAAACGCTCAGACGCTGCCTTAGTTCAATTCGGGCTGGCATAAGGTTCGGCAAACTAAGCCGGCAACGTGATAAAAAAACTATGTTTTATCCCAGTAAAGAAGAATTTTTAAAACTGGCGAAAAAAGGGAATCTGATTCCGGTAACATTAAGGTTACTGGCAGATTATGAAACGCCGCTTTCCGCATATTCAAAGATTCGCGGTCAGGGAGAGTCGTTTCTGCTTGAATCTGTAGAAGGCGGTACACACGTTGGCAGGTATTCATTTGTAGGTTGCAATCCGGCGCTGATAATCCGTCAAGACGGCAATATTGTCTCTGTCAGGGAAAAAGGGAAAACGGTTTCTGAATTCAGGATTGTCCGTAATCCGAAGGCGGCAAATGAAGTCCGTGACGGGCTTCAGGTTGTTGAGAAAATAATGGCAAAATATAAGCCGGTGGTTTTGCCTGACCTTCCGCGTTTTAATGGCGGCGCTGTGGGATATATTGGATACGAGTTTATCCATGATATTGAGCCGGTAGTTCCGCGTCCGCCTGTGGATGAATTAAATACACCGGTAATGTATTTTTTAATTGCTGACCAGCTGATTGTCTTCGACCGCGCAGCTCAGACTCTCACCCTCCTTGTAAATGCATTCATAGATAAAGGCGGTTCTGCGGAAGAGGCATACGATAAAGCTGTGGAAAAATTAAACCTGTTGCTTTCGCTACTAAAACAGCCTGCTCCTCACAGTATTGCGATATTTTCGCGAGAAATACCAGATCTAACCGCTGAATCAAATACGCCAAAAGAGAAATTTTTAAACAACGTGCTAAAGGCAAAAAAATATATCACCGCAGGCGATATTATTCAGGTTGTTGGTTCGCAAAGGTTTAAAACAAAAATAAATGTTGACCCGATAGACATTTACAGGGCGGCTCGCTCTATAAATCCGTCGCCGTACATGTTCCTTCTCGAACTGGATGGGTTTGCGCTTGTAGGGGCTTCACCTGAAACACATGTGCGGTGTGAGGACAGACTCGTGGAAATCCGCCCAATTGCAGGCACAAGACCGCGTGGCAAAACTGTCGAGGAAGATATCGAACTCGAGAAAGAACTGCTCGCAGACCCGAAAGAGCGCGCCGAACATGTCATGCTCGTTGACCTTGCAAGAAATGATATTGGACGCGTTTGCGATTATGGCACAGTCTGGGTTCGCGACCTGATGGTTGTCGAAAGATATAGCCACGTAATGCACATTGTATCTCACGTTCTAGGAAAACTCTCTAAAAACAAATCTGTTTACGATTTGATGCGCGCCACATTCCCCGCAGGCACTCTCACAGGCGCGCCGAAAATCCGTGCAATGCAGATTATCTCCGAACTGGAACAGACAACCCGTGGTCCTTACGGTGGATGCGTGGGATACTTTGCATTTAACGGCAATCTCGATTGCTGCATAACAATCCGCACAGCACTCGTGAAGGATGGGTTTGCCTATATTCAGGCAGGGGGAGGCTGGGTTGCAGATTCCAACCCAGAAGCCGAATATATGGAAACCGTGAACAAAAGCAAAGCAATGCTTAAAGCGGTAGCTCTGGCGGAAAGTTTGCGAGAAGAGCCTTTTAGAACAGCTCAAAACAGCGACAAAATTTAATATCTTCGCAAAAGATTAAGGCACTTTAAGTTCAGCGACAGAATTTCAAAATTACATTTTTCATTTATTTTAAGAAATTAAGGGAGGTTGTGACGCTGTTTTGACCTGAGTCAAGATCTACATGTTTTTGGCAATTGACACTTTGAAGAATTAATCATACGATTAAAACAAATGATTAAATATGTTAAGAGAAAATGCTGAACAACGGGATTTATTGATGAAAGCCGCAATTAAAATCTTTGCAGAACGCGGTCTTGATGGCACAACAATCAGGGCTGTTGCAGCTGAAGCAAAGGTCAACAGCGCGCTCATCTATTATTACTTCGATAATAAACAAAACCTGTTCGAAGAATCTATAAAATATATAATGCGCGGTTTTTTCGAAAGGCTGGCGAAAAATCTGAAGAGTTTTTCTTCAGGTAAAGAACGTCTTGAGTATCTTGTGAACTGCATTTTCGACTATTACTGCGAATTTCCGGAACGCATGCACCTGATGAGCGTAATGATTGTCATGCATCTGGAACTTATGAGGAAGATTCTCCGCCAGTTTTTAAGGGAACGTTCCGCTTTGCCGCTGCATATAATTTCAGAAGGTATCGAGGCAAGACAGTTGAAAAAGATTAATCCGCTACAGGCATGGTGGATAATCCTCGGGACATGCATGTTTACCATAAAGATGAGACAGGTAGTAGATGGAAAAAATGTTGTAATGGGAAATTTTGCCGTGCCGGAAATCGCAGAGTCCCGACGGCAGATTCTGGAGATTTTGGAATCAGGTTTGGTAATAAACAAATAACAGATTTTTGGACACTATGAAGACAATATTAAGAATTGCGTTTACCATATTTTGCGGAGTGTATGCGGTTTTAATAACAGGATGTATGAATAACGGCGAAAAGCCGGATGGTTCAGGAACAATTGAATGTACGCAGGTTCAAGTTGCATCACAGGTTTCCGGGAAGATTGAGAAGATATTTTTTGATGAAGGCGACGAGGTTAAAGAAGGGGCGCTTGTGGCAAGGATTGACAAAAAGGATTATCAGTTGCGTGTCGAAGAGGCAAGGAACAATGTAAAACTTGCGCAGGCTCAACTCGATTTAATTCTGGCAGGGTCGCGCGCAGAAGACATTGAGGCGGCAAAAGAGAAAGTAAGAGAAGCAAAGGCAGCGCTTGACCTTGCGGAGGCAGATTTCAGAAGGATTGAGCAGGTTTATAAATCCGGCAGCGCCACACAAAAACAATACGATGATGCAAAGGCAGCAGCTGAACGCGCCCGGGCTGTGTATGCTGCTGCCGAACAGAACCTTGCGAGACTTCAGGCAGGGGCGCGGAAAGAGGAGATTGAAGTCGCAAAGGCACAAGTCGAACTTGCAAAGTCACGGCTTTCAATGGCAGAAAAGGCGCTTTCGGACTGCGAAATCTTTTCTCCAATAAGCGGCGTTGTTACCACAAAAACAAGAGAGGATGGGGAAATTGTCGCAGCAGGGATGCCTATTCTAACGATTTCTAAACTCGATGAAGTCTGGCTTTCTGTATATGTTCCAGAGCCGCGGCTTGCCGATGTAAAATTGGGCGATGAGGCTTTTGTTAAAGTTGACGGTCATCCTGAATTGCTTAAAGGAAAGGTTACATTTATTTCTCCTATTGCGGAGTTTACCCCACGCAATGTCCAGACACCCGAAGAACGCGCCAAACTTGTGTATCGGGTAAAAATCACTCTGCCAAACAAAAACAGAATTCTGAAGCCAGGCATGCCAGCAGATGGATATCTGAAACCCCCCGTCAAAAACTAAATAAACACCCGAGCATGGAGAAACTGCAAAATCTTCAAAAAGATATTGTGATTGAGACAAAGAACCTCGGATGCAGGTTCGGGGATTTGCATGCCGTAAAAAACTTTTCTGTTTCAATCTACCGCGGAGAGATGTTTGGTCTGGTCGGACCTGATTCAGCGGGGAAAAGCACTGTTATAAGATTGATGTGCGGAATTTTAAAACCGACGTCGGGTTCAGGAACTGTGCTCGGTTGCGACCTTGTTAATGAATCCCAGAAAATTAAGTCCAGAATCGGATATCTCTCTCAAGATTTTACTTTATATGGCGATTTGACTGTGGATGAAAATATAGAGTTTTTCGCATTTCTACACGGGGTAAAGGATTATAAACAACGCTGTGAACAGTTGCTTTCATTTACAAGACTTGCTCAATTCAGAAAACGGCTGGCGCAGAATTTATCCGGCGGTATGAAAAAGAAACTTGCCCTTGCTTGCACTTTAATCCATACGCCGGAAATAATTTTTCTGGATGAACCTTCGACAGGTGTTGACCCGGTCTCACGCTGGGAATTCTGGAATATTCTCGGAGATGTATTGTTGCAGGGTGTAACTGTTGTTATGACAACCCCATACCTTGACGAAGCAGAGCGCTGTGATCGGATTTGCCTGATGCATAAGGGTGAAATTGTAAAAACAGGCAGACCTTCTGAAATAATTTCCTCCATGAGCGGCGAAGTTTATGACATTGAATGTCCTGAACCTGTGTCGGCTTACCGCATTTTGCGTTCTGATTATTCGCCGCTGCGGTTTTTACTATACGGCGACAGGCTTCGTTTCTGGACAAATTCCCCAGAGACTGAACTTGATAAGATTACACAGACGCTCGGGAAACGTGGAATTTCCCCTGTTAAAATTACACGGGCAGAGCCTACGCTTGAAGACGCCTTTGTGGCAATGACAGGCGAGGTAAAGAATACCGTAAAGACTGATTTTAATACGTTATATCCAGAATCAGATAATTCAACCAATAAGCGCTGAATATGAAATACTTTATGAAAACAGTTTGCCTGAGGTTATCGGCGGCAGTAGTTATCGCTGTGGTTCAGTTTTGCCTGATCCATGCGCGAGGCGATGAAACCAATCAGGTTCTAGTTCAGCCTGAGCAGGTTGTTGAAATGGCATTGAAGCACAATATTAAATTGAAAACGCTAAACCGCGAGGAAAAAGCGGCAGAAGCCCTCGCCGAACAAGCGCGCGCGCAAAGATTGCCGTTGTTTTCGGTGGATGCAAAATCTTCGCATTATACTGGACTGAATTCATTCGAGATTGCCCCGATTTTCAGCATCCCGGAGATTGCGAATCGTTATAATGCCGGCATTATGGTCAGTCAGCCATTATACACAGGCGGTAGGTTGCGAAGTATGCGGCAGAGCGCCGAACTGACCAGACAATCAGTCAGCGCTGATCAGAAGGTGGCAACATCAGAATCCATCCTCGATTCTGCAATAGCATACTGGAATTGGTCAAAGGCGTATTACCAACTCGACGCTCTGAAAGCCGCTGTTGCAAGAATGGAGGCGCACACAAAAGACATGCTAAATCTGAAAAATGCAGGAATGGCAACTGAAAACGATTTGCTTTCTACTGAGGTTTTACTCGAACAGACAAGACAGAAATACGAAGACGCACTCCGAAGGCTTGATTTGACAATTGCATGGATTGAATTTCTGACAGGGGAACAGATTGGGAAAAACTGGCTGCCTGCAAAACCTGCAGTTTCAACAAACATACCGGTTTTGTCCGAGCAGGAATTAATTGCCGCCGCGTTGAAGATGCGGGATGAACGTTCGGCTCAGATTCTCCGCGTCCGTGCTATGGATGAAAAAATAAAAGCAACAGAATCAGAATATTACCCGCAGGTTTCACTCGTAGCCCGTTATGAACAGGCGCGTCCGAATATGTTGAATTTTCCACCACGTGATAAATGGCAGGACGACGCCTTTGCAGGTGTTGTGGTCTCATGGAATGTATTCGACTGGGGACTACGCAAAGCAAAGGTTCGCGAGGCTGTTGCAAGGAGAGACCAAGCCCATCTGGCGCTTGAGCAACTGGATGACAAGATTTTTTACGAGGCGCGCGCAGCGAGGATTAGACTCCTCGAAGCAATAAACAGACTGGAGGTATCCAAACGTATTCTCGAACGGGCAAACAAAAACCTCTCGGTGGTCAATGATTTATGGAAAAACGGTCTTGCGCGCCATTCCGATGTTCTTGATGCGCATTCGCAACTCACAGACGCGCAGTACGGAATTATTTCAGACAGCGCTGATATTGAGATTGCCAGAATTCAGGTGGAGTTCGCTATAGGCGCACTTTCTGTTGAAAAAGTGAAAGCACTGAGATAAAGCCAATGGCGGAATTAAATAACAATAATTCGCAGTTTGCGGTCGAAACTTTCGAATTAACCCGTAAGTTCGGAAATTTTACGGCTGTAGACAAAGTAACTTTTTCCATTAAACGGGGGGAAATATTCGGCTTTCTGGGTCCGAACGGCGCGGGAAAATCCACCACTATCCGCATATTATGCGGTTTATTGAAGCCAACATCCGGCATTGCCCGTGTGGGTGGTCTTGATGTAACAAAAGAGGCGGATAATGTCCGGAAAATAATCGGTTATATGTCTCAGAAATTCAGTCTCTATCGCGATCTGACTGTGTTGGAAAACCTGCGATTTTTCGGCAGTGTTTACGGATTAAAAAACAGAGTCTTAGAAAGTCGGATTGAACGCGTTGCCGCCCTTGTCGGTTTAGACGGGGCTCTCGACAGACTCACCGGTGAACTTTCCGGGGCAATTATGCAAAGGGCAGCCCTTGCGTGCGCGATTTTGCACAACCCGCCGATTGTTTTTCTCGACGAACCTACGAGCGGCGTTGACCCCGCAGCCCGGAGAATCTTCTGGTCATTGATTCAGGATCTTTCAGCGGAAAATATAACAATACTTGTTACAACTCACTTTCTCGACGAAGCGGAGTTTTGTCAGCGCATAGGTTTTATAAATGCGGGAAGGCTGATTGCAGTTGGAACTCCACGTTCGTTCAGGAACGAACTTATGGATGAAGATGTTTTTGAACTCTCCCTTTGCCGCGACCCTGCTGTGGTGCGTAGATTGATGCAGATAGAAGGCGTTACCGACGTATCATGGTTTGGTCAGAACCTGCACCTTTTTTCGCCAAAGGGTTTTTATGACGAAAAGAGCCTTGCAAAACAGTTAAGTCTTGCAGGATTTGGCGGATGCGGTTTGAGGAAGACATCTCCGAGACTCGAGGACGTATTTGTCAGGCTCGCTAAACGGGAAACAAACAATCAGGAACTAAAAAATAAAGACGGCGGAATATGATGCGGTTGCAGGCAATTATTATAAAAGAATTCAGGCAAATTAGCCGTGATAAATTCTCGCTTGGCATGCTGATTTTCATTCCAGCCCTATTACTTGTCCTTTATGGATATGCCCTTTCATTTGATGTTAAAAACATAATGACCGCGGTGCTTGACGAAGATAAAACAACGGATAGCAGAAGATTTCTGGATGGCATATTTCAAAACCCTTATTTCAAAAGAAAAATTGACCTTACAGACAGAAAACCTGTGGATGAACTTCTGATGGAGGGGATTGTAAAGGCGGTTCTGATCGTTCCGCGTGGGTTTGCCGAAAAACTGAGAAAAAATGAAGAGGTCTCAGTTCAGATTTTAATAGATGGTTCGGATTCGACCAGCGGTACAACTATCCACGGTTATATGGAATTATTGGCTGCCAAGTTCAATACGGAGATTGTTGTTCAGACGTTTTCCAGATACGGAAAAGAGCCATTTGTCCCGGTTGTCAGGCTCGAACCCCGCGTCTGGTTTAACCCTGACCTTGCAAGCGCTATCTTTCTTGTCCCCGGTTTGATTGCCATGTTCTTAATGCTATCCAGCGTTATCGCAGCCTCGCTTTCAATCGTCCGCGAGAAGGAAAGAAGAACAATAGAGCAGGTAATGGTCTCTGCTGTTCGCCCATGGGAACTGATTGTTGGCAAGACACTGCCGTATATTTTTATCTGCATTTTAACAATGGCGATGACCCTTTTGCTTGGATATTTGTTATTCGGCATAGTTGTCCGTGGTTCGTGGTTGCTTCTTTCATTTGCTACATTGCTTTTTCTCTTTGCGTCTCTGGGCATGGGAATGATTATCTCAGCGTTGACGAATTCCCAACAGGTCGCCCTGCAAGTGGCAACAATTGCCACTCTATTGCCATCAATCGTTTTAAGCGGACTTGTTTTCCCGATAAAAAACATGCCGGTTGTTATTCAGGTTATGACATTGTTTATTATTCCCCGTCATTTTGTAACCATTCTGCGTGGGATTATCATAAAAGGCGCAGGCATAGACGCTTTGTGGCAATCGTTTTTAGCAATGTTTCTGCTGGGATTGGTTTTTAACATCCTTGCAGTTATTAGGATGAGAAAATCGCTAACTTAGTTTAATCATGTTTTACAGGATACTTTCAATTTTAAGAAAAGAAATGACACAGGTCAGGCGCGACATGCGTCTGATGAGTGTCCTCATTATCGCCCCTGTTATTCAACTTCTGGTATTAAGTTATGCGGCAAATACAGACGTTAAAGACATTGTTGTTGCTGTGCGCGACAACGACCATTCATATCAGAGCCGCGAATTTATCAGGGCAATAGGCGCTACGGATTATTTTAGGGTAATGTATCTTACAAGTTCGGAATCAACCGATGATAAACTGCTTATCAATGGTGTGGCAGATATTGTGATTATAATTCCCCCCGATTTCGGTAAAAATCTTATCCTTGGGAAACCCGCTGTTGTTCAGGCTCTTGTGGATGGTTCCGACAGTAACTTCGGTGTTCAAGGGATAAACCAATTGCAGAAATTGACCATGCAGTTTTCTCAGTCTCTCGCCGCAGATCTGTCATTGAAAACGGATATTAAAATCCCGCATCTTCAAACCCAAAGCCGTGTATGGTTTAACCCAGATTTAAAGTCTCGGTATTACATGGTGCCTGCAATCATGGCTCAACTGCTAATGGTTGCGACAATGATTGTAACAAGCATGGCACTTGTTAAGGAAAAAGAGGAGGGGACTTTTGAGCAACTTGTGGTTACACCGCTGAAACCGCTTGAAATAATTTTAGGCAAACTGCTTCCTTTTACTTTAATCGCTTTCATAGAAATGACACTTGCCATCCCCATCATGCTTTTTATCCTTGAAGTCCCGTTCAAAGGCAATTTCCTCGTTCTTTACGCATTTTCAGCCCTATTCCTTCTAAGCTCACTCGGATTCGGCTTATTTGTCTCCACATTTGTGCGAACGCAGCAACAGGCAATGTTATTTTCAACATTCTTTGTACTAGTCCCTTTTATCCTGCTGTCCGGCTTTGCTTTCCCCGTTGAAAACATGCCAACGATAATCCAGCATATCTCCGGATTTATCCCGATGAGTTATTATCTTATAGCTGTCCGCGGCATATTCCTTAAAGGCGCCGGTTTTCACGAGCTTATGCCACAAGCAATCAAACTAACTATCTGGGGAGTTTCAATCCTGATAATTTCATCATTGAAATTCAGAAAGCGACTGGATTGATCCGCTCTCCCGCTTAAAAATCAAGTCCAACGAATTTTATTTTTACTTATCCTCAATTTCCTGATATGCATTTTTCTATGAACAAAGGGCGTATGATTAATCAGATTACTGATTTGCGGGCTGGTGTTGTTGGCACGGGTTTCATCGGTCCTGTTCATATAGAGGCTTTGAGGAGGTTAGGGGTTCGCGTTGTTGCGCTTTGCGATTTGCCTGACAGGGTAGAATCAGCCGCAAAAAAATTAGCCATCTCACGGGCATATTCAGACTATGATGAAATGCTTGTTGATGCCGATATCGATGTGGTTCATATAACCACTCCGAATAAATTGCATTATCCGATGGCTTTAAAGGCTTTAAAGCGCGGTAAACACGTAGTTTGCGAAAAGCCGCTTGCTATGAACACAAAGGAGACAGCGGTAATCGTGAAGGAGGTTGAAAAATCAGGCAAAATTTTTGCCGTTAATTACAATGTCCGGTTTTATCCGGCTGTGCTTCAGTTAAAAACTATGGTTCAATCCGGCGAACTTGGGGAGATTATCCATGTA
>Ga0315298_1002863_pt1 | contig 28275 bp, 26 predicted proteins | sample WHS_1_MG_FD_203077 | JGI IMG/M metagenome (GOLD analysis project Ga0315298, IMG submission 203077) | Extremophilic microbial mat communities from Washburn Hot Springs, YNP, Wyoming, USA - WHS_1_MG | ecosystem: Environmental > Aquatic > Thermal springs > Hot (42-90C) | place: USA: Wyoming... | reverse complement strand
GCGTCGCAAACAGCTGCGGAACTCTGCAACATTGCCTGCGCAATTGAACGATACAGACTCGATAAAGGCAATTTGCCGGAAGACCTCTCGAAACTGACGCCTGATTACATAATGGTCATCCCCGTTTCGCTCTTCGATGGAAAGGAATTCAGATACCACAAAATTAATGAGAGCGACTACGGATTGATTGTTGAGATTCCTGAGGTTGAAGGATTGAATTTCTTTGAAAAACGAAGTGATATCCCGCAACTTATCCAGCATGAAATTATCTTCAAACGAATCAAATAAAAATGCGGGGCATAAATTCAGACCCCCGCATTTCGGTTAATTTAAATTTTGGATTTAAATTTTGATTAAATTGTCTGGGCAAGGAATCCGCCGTCAACTCGGATGTCCGCGCCTGTGACAAAACTGCTTGCCTTTGGGCTTGCAAGGAAGACTGCAGCGCCGACAAGTTCATGCGCCTCGCCGAATCTCCCCATCGGTGTATGTCCCCAGATTTGTTTTGTCCTCTCGGTTGGGGTGCCGTCGGGGTTAAACAGCAGCTGACGGTTCTGTTCGGCAGGGAAAAAGCCCGGCGTAATAGAGTTCACCCGGACATTATACGGCGCCCATTCTCTTGCTAAAAATCTTGTCAGACTCAACACTGCAGCCTTTGCAGCCGAGTATGCCACAACGCGCGAAAGCGGGATATGGGCTGAAACGCTGGCAATGTTAATTATGCTTCCTTTACGCTGTTTTACCATTCCCGGACCAAATACCTGACACGGTAAAAGCGCGCCGGCAACAAGGTTTAGTTCAAAATTTTTCCTCCAGTTTTCAAGGGTAATATTTTCAAACGGATTATCCGGAGTAACAGTAGTCCGCGGATCGTTTCCACCGGCGGCGTTGAGGAGAATCGTTGGTTCGCCGAAACTTTCGACTACCTGCTTACGTGCAGTGGCAAGGCTTTCCTTGTCCATAGCGTTGGCAAAGAAATACTTTGCAACACCGCCTTTGGAGACAATCTGTTTAGCCCGCGCCTCACCGGCTTCGGGTTTGACATCAAGTACGGCGACTTTTGCGCCAAATTCGGCAAAACCTTCGGCAATTGCGCCTGCAAGCACACCACCGCCGCCAATTACCACCGCAATTTCATCTTTTAAACTAAATAAGTCATTCATACAAAGTTTAACTTAAATCACCATCCAGAAAAAATGAAGTATAAATTTATCGCCGGCGTTTACTCAGTTGACCAGTAAAACAGGAAACCGGCTTTTTAAAAAAGGTTTTGAATCCGCCTTTCCTTGCTTTTAAGGCGATTATTATTTAACTTTTGTGATAATGCGGCTTTTGGATCGCTATCTTTTGAGAGAGTTTCTGACGCCTTTCGGCTACTGCCTTGGCGGGTTTTTTGTATTTTGGGTAACATTTCAGTTGTTTTCAGAGTTCGACGAGTTCCAGAAAGCCGGATTGGATTTTTATGATATTGTCAACTATTTCATAGCCACAATGCCGGATTTGCTCTCGCGGGTGATGCCCCTTTCGCTTTTGCTTGCAATGCTTTACGCGCTTAACAACCACGCCCGCCACAATGAGATTGTGGCTATCCGCGTCGCAGGTTGGAGTTTATGGCGGATTAGCGTCCCGTATTTTCTTGTGAGCATTATTTGCGGAACATTTTTGTTCTGTTTAAATGAATTCTGGATGCCGGACGGAGCAGAACGGGCTCAGGAAATTCTACGCGGAGTACGAATAAAACAGAATCAGGCAAACATCGTCCGATTTCTGTCTTTTAAAAACAAGAAAGCAAACAGGACATGGCTTATTGAAGAGTACAATCTGGATACCTATGAAATGAAAAGACCGCACGTGGAGTGGGTATCAACAAACAAAACTATTTTTAACCTCATCGCCGAGCGTGGGATTCGGACAAATAACACATGGGTCTTTTACAATGTCCAGTTGCTTGTTTATCCGACCAATAGCCCAATCCCGGGGCGTGGCTTTACTAATGTTCTGTATGTTCCGGAGTTTTACGAATCACCTGAGCTATTCAAAAGCGAATTAAAAATCGGCAGCCTTACCGAGGCAAAACAGGCGCGTGGCGTCTCGCTTTCTCTGCGCGAGATTATCGAATACTGGCAATGGAATCCAGAAAAGCGGGATGATTATGTGCTTAACACAAAATTTCATGTGCGTCTGGCATTTCCATGGACGTGTCCGATAATTGTTCTAATCGCGCTTCCTTTTGCCTCCATTGGTTCGCGACGCAATGTTTATGTCGGAATGGCAAGCAGCGTATTCATTGCCTTTTCTTATTTTGTGTTGCAGAGATTCGGCGAGGCAGCAGGACTGGGGGGACACCTTACCCCGTGGCTTGCTGGTTGGCTACCTAATATTGTGTTTGCTGTGATTGGCCTTGTCTTAACAATCCGCGCCAGATAGAGCAAATCTCCCAGCAATCGCATTTGCTCATTCTGTCGGAACAGGCAAAAATTATCCCAAAATCCTATGCCCGGTTAAATTGTCTGGATTAAAATATATGTTAGTTTATATTTAGGGATGGATGTATGAACAACCAGAAAACCTGCTAATATGAAGGCGAAAAAAAAGATTTCATCCGGGGCGAATAAAGATAATAAATCTGTGGCAAAAAAGAATATGGTAAAAAAATCCGCAAAGAAAAAAACTGTCGGGGCGGAGATTCCCGTAGAAAAATCTGTTTCAAAAGAACAGGATGAAAATGCCGCAAAAAAGACAGCGAAGAAAAAGGCATCGCGTTCAGGTGTAAGAAAGCGGGCAAAAATCCTTTCAGCCGAAACAATACAGCAGGATATTCCAAGCCAACCCAAAAAAACTGGGTCTGGTTTAACATCTAATCAAACGGCGCAATCGCCCCAAACGCCTTCCACCAAACCTTCTGAAAAAACCGCCGAAACTGCTGTCAGTAAGACCGAGGAAAAACTGGTCAAGGATGTAATACCCGAACTCGAAGGCGTCGAGATACCATCGATACTTTTCGAAGACGATTCCCCTGAATCCCGCGAACCTGATTGGATAAGTAAGAAATATGCCCTTGGTCCCGGCGCCGTAAAAAACCACTTTACACCAGATGAGGAAAGTTTTGAGTTGCCTGAAGCATACGGCACAGGCGAGATTATTGTTACCCCGCGCGACCCATACTGGATTTACGCAGCATGGGATTTAACCCTGAAACAAATCAAACACTACAACAGCCTCTCCGCCCACGGAAACATGGTTCTGCGGGTATATGTTAACAACACGGAAGGAGCGCCGAAAAAGGAAATCCATGTATATCCGCACTCACGAGACTGGTTTATTAAGGTTGATGAACCGGGACTAACTTATGTTATCGTGCTCGGGTATTACGACAAAAACGGGGGGTTTGTGAATGTGGCTGTTTCTTCGCCTGTTAAAACCCTGCAACCTGTCTCTTTAAGGGTTCCTGTTCAAGCAGTATCCGCCGGGGAAAAACAGGAACATCGCGGTTTTCCGGCAAGGTTTGAACAGCCTTTAACCGTTGAACAACAGCCACCTGCCGCACAGTTCGCGATCCCGGAAAAACCGTCCGTCCCGATTAAGCCCGAAACCAGACAAACAGAATCCTTCGTTCTCCCTACGCCGGAGGAACAGGCAATCCTTACAGCAATGTCTCTGCCGTTTACCCAGAAAGGTTCAGTGGAACTTGCTAAACCTGTGGAAAAAGTATCCCGCGTCGAACAACAACCGGAAATACAGGTCATCAGACTACCATCCTCGCTTGAATTCGGTATTTCAAGTCCATCAAGGGCAAAACAGCCTGAAGAAAGAAAGTTCTGGTTTAATATCCAGGCAGAAATTATCATCTATGGCGCCACAGAACCGGATGCTACTGTTGAAATTGCAGGCGAAAAAATTAAACTCCGTCCGGATGGCACATTTACATTGCGGTTCGCCTTGCCTGATGGTTTTTACAAACTTCTTGCCTCGGCAACATCCCGGGATGGACAGGACACGCGTCTGGTTAACCTTGAATTTGCCCGTAAAACGGCATGCGTGCTTGGCAAGACCGGCGAGTGTCCCCACCAGTCGCCACCAATGCCGCAAAAACAAGGAGGAAAATGATACATGCCTGGCAACGCCGTGAATAAAAAGGTTACTTTATAAATCTATGAATAGATGAAATGGGAATGAGGGAAAAATGGAAGGTTATCTATTACTGATTTTACATGCGCATTTGCCGTTTGTCCGACATCCTGAACACGAACGTTTTCTGGAAGAGAACTGGCTTTATGAAGCCATAACAGAGTGTTACCTGCCGCTATTGCATGTTATGGAAGGCTGGGACAGCCTTAAAATGCCGTGGCGGCTAACAATATCTCTATCGCCAACCCTTTGTTTCATGCTCCGGGATGAGCTTTTGCAGACCCGCTATCGCAGATATCTGGATAATTTGATTGAGCTTTCACAAAAGGAAATCCACCGCACCATGCTCGAACCGGATTTTAATAAACTCGCCCGGTTCTATTATGAAAGATTTACACAGATTAAAAGACTTTACGATTCCTGCGAAGGTGACATTCTTGGGGCATTTGCAAGGTTTCAAAAATCCGGGAATCTCGAGATTATAACCACTGCTGCAACGCATGCGCTTTTGCCGCTGCTTGAAAAAAGTCCGGAAAGCCTGCGCGCTCAGATTCTCATTGCAAGAGATGAATATTGCCGCTATTTCGGGCAGCCCCCCGTGGGATTCTGGTTACCGGAATGCGCATATTCGCCTGCTGTGGAACCATATCTGAAAGAAGCAGGCATCAAATGGTTTGTCGTGGAAACCCACGGCTTGCTTAACGGCAGCCCGAATCCTGCGTTCGGGGTTTTTGCCCCTGCCTGCACACCTGAGGGGCTTATTGTTTTTGCGCGCGATTCATCTTCGGCACAGCAAGTCTGGAGCAGGCATGTCGGCTACCCTGGCAACCCAAGATACCGCGAATTTTACCGCGACATTGGCTACGACCTCGAATACGATTACATAAAACCGTATCTGCCTGGTGACGGACTGCGCAGTTTCACGGGGATTAAATATTACCGCATCACAGGCGGAACGGCTGAAAAACAGGTTTATGATAGACAATCCGCCCTCGAAGCCGCCGCAGAACATGCACGGCATTTCGTGGAATCGCGGATACAGCAAATCCAGACCGCTTATAATATAATGAAACGACCACCAGTGATTGTTTCTCCTTATGACGCTGAATTGTTCGGACACTGGTGGTTCGAAGGTCCGGAATTTCTGAACCATGTTGTAAGGCAGATTGTGTTTGATCCGCAGCAGATTTGTAAACTCTCAACGCCAACTGAATACCTGCTTGACCATAAAGACTACCAAACTATAACTCCGTGCGAATCTTCATGGGGTGAAGACGGTTATCTAAAATTATGGGTTAATCCGAGCAATGCATGGATGTTGCCGCACCTTCGCGTGGCTCACACACGGATGACAGCCCTTGCAAAACAATACAGCGCAGGAGCAGATGAACTCGTTAATCGGGCATTAAAGCAGGCTGCCCGCGAATTGCTTCTTGCTCAGGCAAGCGATTGGCCATTTATCATCTACACAAAAACAAGCCCCGACTACGCCCGCAAGCGATTCACTGAACATATTATCCGCTTCACACGACTTTACGAACAAATCTCCGGCAACGCCATCGACACGCAGTATCTTGATAAATTAGAAAAGTCGGACAACATATTCCCTGCTATCAACTGGCGCTACTGGATTCCATCCTGCTGAGTTCATCTGCTGGTATAGCAAGCGCTAAGCAGCTCTTTACTGACAAACCGGGTCTGTTTTTCCGCCTTTTGAAATACGGCGACCTGAACCTTGTCCTATCAGATTTTTGTGAACGGGAGATGTTATATCAACCACTAATTCCTGAACAAAATACGTGTTATGTCGGGGTGTTGATGCTGGATTTTTCGGGGGGTGTTTTAGTAGTTTAGTTATTAGCGCGCCGGTTGATTTCATCATCCAGCCATTTTAACCGTTTCCGGAGCCACTCTTTCATATATGAGATATCTTCGTCAAATGTTGTTCGGTCTGGATAATAATTTACAGCGTTTTTCCAGCGTTCGGCATTCCTTTTGACTGCGTCACCAAGGGTTCGGACATTTTCGTCTATCATCCCAAAAAGCGATTCCTCAGAGAAAACGGTTTTCCGCAATTCGTTGTATCTTGCGGCAAACCTTTTCCTGTATTCCTTTGATTCGTTCAGCCTGTCGAAAAGCCGGTTAGATAACCATGCATCGTGGGGATACCGGTTTCCGTCCCAGTTTCTGCCAAATGAACCGTCATAATCCCATGGCGCAAAAAAGAATTTTTCCCTTTGTGGCGGTTCTTTTTGCCCGTTACGCGCAAGGAAATAGTTCTTTGTTATCCCGTCACTATTTGACGTCAGCAGTACAAGAAGATGAAAATCTATGGCGTTTTCTATATCAATTTGCGATTCAATACCATTTGTCGGATTAAAAAAATCTTCTTTTTTGGAAGTTGAAATAAATGTGTTCAATTCCTGCAATGGTTTCCAGTATTGGATAATTTCTGGTTCCGGTTCCTGTTGTTCGTATCCGTTTGCCCCTGTCTGGTCAAAATTTGCCGCATGGTCAACCGCTTTGTAGATGCATGAATGACTGAAGTTATTCGTATCGAACTTAATAAGATTAAACAACTTGCGGTTTACCTTTTCCATGAGCAGGTAAACGCCCATATACTCATCATTAAGAAAGACTTCGACAAAACGACTGCCTGCGGCATAACGCGGGCGTTCGGGAGTCCCCATTTTCATGAAAAGGTCGTATGCAAGCTTATGACGCATCAGAGAACGATCAATGAATGCCGCATTAAGAATCCATTGCGAATTTTTCCTCAAGTCCAGAAATTGCGTATCGTTGGTAAGCGATATTCTGTATGATTTTTTCGGGTATCCTGATGAGGTTGCGCCGTGGACACGGACAGAACCAAAGCAGGGGTTTACGCCTGCAAAGTCTGTTTTATTCGCCGGCAAGACCCGAACCGAACATGGAATCATGTTACGATCAACAACAGGTTTCTTTTGCGTATCAATTACCACTACAGGAAGGTTCGAAGTAAAAGAGCCGAATGAAAACGCTGGTTTACCGGCATTATCTCCTGCATTTTGCCCCACTGCGCAGAATCCGGTAATCCAAAGTAATATCAACCCAACAATTGCATTTCCAATGGACGTTAACCTGTTTGTAATTTTATACATCTTCCACATACCGCCTGTTTTCATCCATTTTGACGCAAAACCAACGATCCCGCTTCATAAATAAAGTTGTTTTTGAAAAGAAACGAATAGTGATTCCCGAGGTGGAAATTTGATGCCGTCCTGTCTGATTTAATTGGTATCTTTGCAGTTTATTAAGGTAGTTGTGGTTTTGGGGTTATGCAGATTCGAGTATTATGTTTGCATATTGGATTGTATCGGCAGTTCGGATAAGACCTATTGCAGAAGGGACACGTTTTTTGAATTCGATGTGCGGTTCAAAATGCAGATTAATCCCATTGAACGCATTTCTGAACATCTGGACAACCTCGGGCGTATTAACTTTTAAAAATTCCTCTGCCATCCATGCATTACCAATTACGACCTGAGGTTTTATTGCAGCCAGAACTTGCAGAACAGTGGGGATATCGTCAACAAGTGTTATGTCAATGGTCTCGACTTCCTTCCAGAACGGAAAGCCGCGGTCGGCAATCACAATTGTATTTGTGTGTCTGAATCTGCTTAGCAGACTGTTTATTGCAGGGTTTAAAATGCCTTTTTTCAGCATAGTCACCTCCGGTTTAAGGTAAATAATAATCTGTTGCGATTATATAATTATTTGCCGGGGGCGGGAATAAATATTTTTTGGCCGACTTTGAGTGCGTTCGGATTTAAACCGGGGTTGGCATCCTGCACCTGTTTTAATGTAACTTTTATTCCTGCATCGTTGTATGCCTTAACAATTTTTGAGAGAGTATCTCCCGGCTGAATAACATATTCGTAGCCCTTTTCCGGGACAGCGGATTCTTTCGGCGGCGGTGGCGGCGTATGGACTTTAATGTTCTTTAGTGAGGCGCCAAGTTTCTCGAGTTGGTCGAGGATAAGTTTTTTGTCAGCCTCACGGCTTTTATCGAGCTCCACAATCTTATCCGCAAGCGCTGCGAGGTCTGCTCTGGTTACTGCGTTGTTTGTAGCGCGGTAAAGTTCTTCACGCAGTTTTGCAACGGTGTCTTCCAGTTCAAGAACGCGTTTCCGCAATGCAGCGTGTCCGGCTTGCAAATCTTCGATGGCGCTTGCCATCCGCCTATAGCGTTCCTCAGCTTCCTCTCTTGATGCGATTGCCGAAGCCGCATCTGTGGTTTGCGCGCGAACTGTTTTTGAACCCGCTGCAAGCGTTAGAAAAATTACAAATATTAATAATCTCCTGACCATACAATGAAATTAAGATTTTAATTGTCGGGTTGCAAGTGAGAAGAGGTTTTAAAAATTAACAATTTATTTTTATTCAAAGGCAATCCTTATTTCCGCGGGATTGCCGGATAAAAAGCGGCATCCGTTATATGTCATGTAAGGTTAAGCATACGGGCAACCGTGACACACAGCCATGCCACACCGCCAGAAGCGGGCAACGTCAGAATCCATGCCCAGAGCATCTGTTCAGCAACAGTCCATTTTACGGCATTTAGTCTTTTTGTTGCCCCGACACCCATAATTGAACCTGCAATGACGTGCGTTGTGGAAAGCGGAATTCCGCTTGCCGAGGCAATCCCGATGACTGTAGCGGCAGTGGTTTGCGCGGCGAAACCGTGAATCGGCATCATTTTGAATACGTGTTTGCCCATTGTTTTAATGATTCTCCAGCCCCCGCCTGCTGTTCCTGCGGCAATTGCGATTGCGCAAATGACCTTTACCCACAGGGCAATTTCGAAGGTTGGCGTTTTCAAAAACGACAGCGATGCCGGCACGTTTTCGAAAATTTTCTGCTGTGTGGCAGCAAACAGAGTAAGAGTAATAATGCCCATTGTCTTTTGCGCGTCGTTGTGACCATGCTCAAAACTCATCCAAGCAGCGCTTAACCACTGCATTTTACCAAATGTTTTATTCACAAAATTAGGGGTGGCATTTCTGAAGATGACGAGCAAAATAGCCATAATAATGAACCCGATGACAATTCCCATTGTAGGCGCGATAAACATTGGCAGGACGACTTTGTAGATTAATCCCGTATGTTCAACAGAGGTATGAGGGGCGAGCATCATAATTTTTCCGGCTGCCCCGTCAGGGACAACAAGGTTAATAGTGTTTGTTCCAACTGTAACTGCATTTGTGCCAGGGGCGAGGATCGATGTATTGATAGAATCCAGAATTTCCTTAGGCGCCGGGATAGCCATCATCTTTGTTACAACCTTCGTTTCCGCCCACTTAATGGCATGTAGATTATTCTGAGCCGCACCAAGTGTTGCACCGCACAAACCACCTATGAGCGCATGGCTTGAACTTGAAGGCAGTCCGAACCACCATGTAAACAGATTCCAAAAGATAGCCCCTAAAAGCGCGCAAATCATTGTTACGGAATTTATATACTGGGTTTCCACCAGCCCTTGACCGATTGTCTTTGCGACCGCGACGCCAGCCAGTGCTCCTACAAGATTCATTATCGCCGACATTGCTATTGCCTGTGCCGGCGTCATTACGCGTGTGGCAACCGAAGTAGCAACCGCATTTGCCGTATCGTGGAAACCGTTAATATACTCAAAGACAAGGGCAATAATAATTACACAAATGACAAGCGTCATAGGCGTTTAAAGCAGAATTACGAATGTTTAAGAATTATCCGGTACATAACATTGCCGGCGGAGCGGCATCTGTCCATTACCTTTTCGAGCATCTCATACAGGTCTTTGAAGATAATGACCTTAAGCGGTTCATGCTTACCTGAATAAAGTTCGCACACAAGTTCCTGCAAAAGTTCATCGCCACGCACCTCTGCCCTGTGGAGTTTCTGGTTAAGCTCCATGAGTTTTGCGGAATTTTCTTCCCTCAATGCCGTGAGCATCTCTTGTAGCAATTCCAATTCTTCTTCTATCAAGGCCGTATGCCGCGAAAAATCAATGGGAGATATTGTCTTACGGACTATGTTGTATCTGTCGGCGAACTTCTCTATTGTCTTCGGAATCTTGTAAATAGCATTTGCAAGGTCTTCGATATCCTCTCGGTCGAAGCCGGTAACAAATGTCTTGCAAAGCAGAGTCTTGATATCAACGGCAATCTGTTTATTCTTTTTGCGGACTTCAGCCAGTTGTTTTATGTCCTCGTCGCTGGCTTTGCCGTCAACCATTTTCTTAAGCAAATCCACGCTGCGTTTTGCCTCTGCAAGGCTTTGTTCAAAAAGTTCAAAAAACGCCTTATCTTTGCCTAACAATTTTTGTAATGAAAACATATTTTTATCCTCAAATTTGTAACTTTAATAAACTTGACTTTATATTAATAAAGGGTGTTATTTAATCAATAATAAAATGGAATCTAACAAAAGTATAAAATTGTCTTCTAATTAAAATAAATCTTCATTATAATACATCTGCCATAGCCAGTAGCAATAAGTGTAATTAAAAACTACATCATCCTGATTATTAATTAATTGCAGGCTCGGTAGTGGATATTACGAATTGCGAAACCGAAAAGATTAATTGGACACTTCTATACATTTTTAACGTATAACTTTCCGGGCAATTGTTTGACGAGCCGTTTCATTTCAAGTGAAAAAAGCACAACCGCAACAGTCGAAGAGGGCAATCCGGTGTTTTGGATAATCTCGTCCACAGTTATCTCTTCATCTTCTTTTAACTGCTGGAATACGGTTTTTTCATCTGCGTTTAATACCAGCGAAGGGAATAAGGGTGGCATACCGGAGTCGCCACTGAATTTTTCTGTAGGAAACAAGTATTCGAACTCGGACAAGATGTCCTCGACGCCTTCGCAGAGTTTTGCGCCTTTTTTGATTAAATCATGACAACCTTTACTGCGGGGCGAGTCAATCCTGCCCGGTACGGCGAACACCTGTCTTCCATATTCGGCGGCAAAATTGGCGGTCAACAGCGCGCCGCTAGTGAGATTTGCTTCGACAACAACCGTGCCGAGTGTAAGACCAGCAATTACACGGTTTCTGATGGCAAAGCTCTGTTTATCGCCACGGCGATTGAACGGATATTGCGAAATGATAGCGCCGGAGGCTGCAATCTTTTCGAAAAGTTCGCGGTTTTCGGGTGGGAAAACCACATTAATACCGGTGCCAAGGACACAGATTGTGCGTCCTTTGCCCATGAGTGCTCCCTGATGTGCGGCAGTATCAATCCCGCGAGCACCGCCGCTGATAACGGTTACGCCTGTGTAGGCAAGTTGATATGCCAGACGCCGGGCAGTTTCGATCCCATAATGTGTTGTCAGGCGTGACCCGACAACTGCGATTGCATTTTTATCCTTAGGAAGTATGTCGCCCTTTACATAAAGCAGAATAGGCGGGTCATAGATCTGCTTAAGCAACGCTGGATAATCCTCGTCGTCCAGACAAATTACGCGGCATTTAAACTCCTCAATCCGTTTCAGTTCGCCGGCAAGGTCAACAATTTTCTCCCAGTTAACAATAGAGTCTGCAAGTTCCTCCCCCACGCCATTGACAGCTAATAAATCCCTTTTGTTTGCCTTTAAAATTGCGGATGCATCGCCGAAGCGTTCCAGCAACTTGCGAAGTCGGGCAGGTCCAATCCCGTCCAGCATGTTTAACACAATAAACGCTTCGTTTTTCGTCATGCAAAGTGATTAACCAAAAATGTACTGTCATGCAAGGATTTATTGTGGGAGCAGTAATTGAAATATGAAAAAATCGCGGTTCGGTTGAAGATTGGATAAAATTTTTTCCGAAAAAACCGCTGATTTTTCTGTTCTTTACGGAAAATCGATTCTGTAAACTTGAAAGCAGGCAGTTTAAAAAGAATAGGCGGATTTGATATGTGGCAGGATGAAACAGAAAGTTTTTAAATTCATAATAGCGGTTTTACTTTTGCCTTTTTGCGCCGGCGGGATACGGACGCTTGGATTTCTGATCAAAGCTTCCGGCGCTGCAGATATTGTCTGGGTTCCTCTGCTTGCCGGGATAGGCTGCTGGCTTGCGGTTTACGGTCTTATGCCAAGACCAATGCGTGTTTACGTTTTCGGACACGAGTTAACGCATGCCTTCTGGACAATCCTTTTCGGCGGAAAAGTTAAACGGTTTAAGGTTTCCAAAAAAAGCGGTTATGTGGCTGTAACGAAGGAGAATTTTTTAATCTATCTTGCCCCGTATTTTTTCCCGATTTATGCAATCCTTATTTGTGTCGTTTATGGGATTTCGTCGATATTTTTTGACCTCCAAAAGTACAGACCGCTTTTCCATTTTTTTCTCGGGGCAGCGTATGCATTTCATGTAACTTTTACAGCAAATGTGCTACAAACAAAGCAGGCGGATATATCAACTCAGGGACATTTCTTTTCATGGGTAGTTATTGCGTTGGGAAACATTTTTGTTCTTGCTGTTGGACTTCCCGTGCTTAGCGGGTTTAGTGTCATGACTTCATTAAAAATGTGGCTGCTTAATTCAATCTATTATTATGAGAAGGTCTTCGCTTTAATTCGCAATGTGTTTTAGTCCTTGCTGATGGACGTAAAAATTTCTCCTTGTAAAAAGCGGTTAAACTATTATGAATTCAGGTATGAACTCCGGAAAATCCATGATTATCTTTTTTGCGCTGCTATTAACAATTGTGTCCCCATTCGTAACTGCCGACGCGGCAACTGCTGAAAAGCCGAATATTGTGTTTATACTCGCCGACGACCTCGGGTATGGCGATGTTAAATGTTTTAATCCGGAATCGAAGATTCCTACGCCGAACCTTGATCGTCTTGCTCAGGAAGGGATGAAGTTCACGGACGCACACTCATCGTCTGCTGTATGCACGCCGACTCGCTACAGTATCCTTACGGGTAGGTATAACTGGCGTTCGCGTTTGCAATCCGGTGTTCTTGGCGGGTTGAGTCCGCGTCTTATTGAACAGGGTCGCCTTACTGTTGCTGAAATGCTTAAAAAAAGCGGGTACCGTACAGCATGCATTGGTAAGTGGCATTTGGGTATGGATTGGGCTGTTCATGAGGGGAAAACCATATCGCCTCTCTCTATAGAAGGACCGAAGCAGGTCAGGAATGTTGATTATTCAAAACCGATTAAAAATGGTCCGAACTCGGTTGGTTTCGATTATTATTTCGGGATTGCCGGCTCTCTGGACATGGTTCCATACACGTTTATCGAAAACGATCATGTCGTTGAACTCCCTACAAAAGAGGTCGCATATCCGATGATTATAGGTAAAACAAATTCATGGACAAGACGCGGACCGGGAGCGCCGGGTTTTGACGCTAAAAATGTTCTGCCTGAGCTGACCAGAAAATCCATCGATTTTATAAAAAAGACAGCTGGGAAAGAACCGTTTTTCCTGTATCTTGCGTTTGCCTCGCCACACACGCCGATAATTCCTGAAGACAGATGGTTAGGAAAAAGCGGAATATGTCCGTATTGCGACTTTGTGATGGCAACAGATGAGGCTGTGGGAAAGGTTATGAAGGCGCTCGAAGAATCTGGTGTTGCCGATAATACAATTGTCTTCTTTGCGAGCGATAACGGATGTTCGCCGGCGGCAGATATCAAGACCATGCTTGCCCACGGACATAATCCAAGTTATAAATTCCGTGGCACAAAGGCGGATATTTTTGAAGGCGGACACCGTATCCCATTCATTGTACGCTGGAACGGAAAAATAAAACCCGAATCGGTTTATCCTCATACTGTATGCCTTATTGACTTCATGGCTACTGTTGCCGACATTATCGGATATAAACTGCCGGATAATGCGGCTGAGGATAGCGTTAGCCTTTTGCCTGCGTTATACGGAAAAACCACAGAGCCAATCCGCGAAGCCACTGTTCATCATTCTATCAATGGCTCTTTTGCCATCAGGCAGGGAAAATGGAAGTTAATCCTGTGTCCGGACTCCGGCGGATGGAGTGATCCAAGACCCGGCAACAAGAATAACGTTAACCTGCCGCCGATTCAGCTCTACGACCTTGAAAACGACATCGGCGAAACAAAGAACCTTTATAAGGAACACCCAGAGGTCGTTGAAAAACTTACCAAACTTCTGGAAGACTATGTTGCGCGTGGACGAAGCACGCCTGGCGCCCCGCAGAAAAATGAAGTCCCAGTCAACATAAGAAAAAATAATAAGTCAAAAAAACAGGGAAATAATCTTTCTGATGATTAACCACAGAGGTTAAAGAGAAACACAAAGGAATAACAAAATAACAAGATTAATAGGATTTTATATTTTTTAACTACATTCTTTGTAGTTAAGAGTAAAATCCAGCTCAATATATACGATTTTTGATTTCTAAAATTCCTTCCCAAACTCCGCATTCGGTTTTATAAACAGCAAAACTCGTGCCAAATTTCTGATTAATTGGATATTATTTTTTAAAAAAGGGGTGTACCACCGTAAACCCTGTTATAAAAACCGAGTTTTATTTTGTTTTTATCCATAAATCGGTTAAGATGAAATAGTTATGGAACGACGGAAATCTGAAGCGTTATTTGCCGAGGCTTTGAAGTATATCCCCGGCGGGGTAAACTCGCCTGTGCGCGCTTTTCGCGCTGTTGGCGGGACGCCGTTTTTTGCAAGCCGGGCGAACGGCTCAAAAATCTACGATGTTGATGGCAACGAATATATTGATTATGTTGGGACGTGGGGACCTGCAATATTAGGTCATGCGAATCAAAAGATAATTGACGCTGTCAAAGCCTCTGCCGAAAACGGGACGAGTTTCGGCGTTCCCAACCCTCTGGAAGTCAGGATGGCAAAATTGATTTGCGAGGCAATCCCGTCGGTAAAAAAGATCCGCATGTGCAATAGCGGAACAGAGGCGTGCATGTCTGCAATCCGCCTCGCCCGCGGATTCACAAAACGCGAAAAAATAATCAAGTTCGAAGGATGTTATCACGGACATGCGGATTTTCTGCTTGTGAAAGCGGGTTCTGGGGCATTGACATTTGGTCATCCGGACAGCGCCGGTGTTCCCGCTGCATTCAGCGAACATACAATTGTCCTGCCTTTTAATGACGAAGATTCAGTCCGTGCCGCATTCAAGGCAAACCCGGATAAAATCGCCGCTATAATCCTCGAGCCTGTGCCGGGCAATGCAGGGGTTTATTTGCCAAAACCGGGTTACCTTGAGTTTTTACGAAAAATAACAAAGGAGAACGGCGCTCTTCTCATATTCGATGAAGTTATGACCGGGTTCAGGCTCGGTTTCAGCGGAGCGCAGGGCAGATTTGGGATTGAACCCGATTTGACTTGTTTCGGCAAAATAATCGGCGGTGGTTTGCCGGTCGGCGCTTTTGGGGGAAGGGCTGAAATCATGGATTGTCTGGCTCCGTTGGGTCCGGTTTATCAGGCGGGAACATTGAGCGGAAATCCGCTTGCCATGTCTGCCGGGATAGCGGCGCTTGAACAACTCCTCGATGGGGCTGTGTACAAAAAACTTGAACAACTGGGGACAATGCTTGAAGAGGGACTCAGAAACGCTGCCGCCAAAGCAAAGATTGACGTATGCGTGAACCGCTGCGGTTCCATGATATGCAGTTATTTTACAAAAGGTCCAGTGCATAACCTTGCTGACGCGATGAAGAGCGACCGTAACAGGTTTGCGAAATTCTTCCATGCGATGCTCGATGAAGGCGTATTCATTGCGCCGTCGCAGTTCGAAGCCGGTTTTATTTCAGCCGCACATTCCGAAGAAGATATTAAAAAGACAATTTCAGCCGCAGAAAAGGCGCTAAAAAAGATTTAACATGCGGATACTTGCAATAGACTATGGGACAAAAAGAATCGGGATTGCAATCAGCGACCCGACGGGAACACTTGCATCTCCGCTGGAAACTATTCCAGCATATCCGTTTGAACGATTCGTTGATCGGCTGAAACAGATTATACTGGAAAAGGATGTTTCGCTGATTTTGGTTGGCATGCCGCGTAGCTTGAACGGGCAATACGGAGAATCCGCTAACAGAGTTCTTGATTTTGTGAATGTGTTAAAAGCTGCGGTTACTGTGCCGGTAAAGACATGGGATGAACGGCTGACCACTGTTCAGGCTCAACGTAGCATGCATGATGCAGGAGGCAAAACAAAGGATTTCAAGCAGAAACTTGATAGTATGGCTGCTGCGGTTCTCCTGCAAAGTTATCTGGATGCTAACCCGGGACAGAATTAATGATCATCATCCTGAATTGCGGAAATGGAGAAAATTAAAATCAGGATAACTATTGCGTATGACGGGTCAAACTATGCCGGCTGGCAGGTTCAGAAGATTGGCGTCGGCGTTCAGGAAAAGCTAAATGAGGCTGTAAAGAAGATATTTCCTGATGCTTCGAATGTAGAAGGCTCGAGCAGAACAGATGCCGGCGTCCATGCGCTTGGCATGGTTGCGCATTTTGAAGTTCCGGCGGAAAAATTCAGGATGCCGATGAGAAAAGTGCCGCTTGCCCTGAACGCATATCTCCCTGAAGACATACGCGTAATGGACGCCAAAAGGTGTCCGCCTGATTTTCACGCTCGTTTCAGCGCAAAAGGGAAGCAATACAGATATTTTATCTGGAATCATCCGGCGAATAATCCGCTCCTTCGGAACCATGTATGGCATATCCCAAGAAAGTTAAATCTGAAACTGATGAAAGAAGCAGCCCGCCTTTTTGTAGGGACTCACGATTTCAGGTCGTTCGCGGCAAACAGAAATTACGAATATGGCAATACAGTGCGGACACTCTGGAAATGCGATATAAAGAAAAACGGAAATCTTATTACCTTTATTATTGAGGGCGACGGTTTTTTATACAAGATGTGCCGGGGGATTGTCGGGACTATTGCGCAGGTCGGGCTTGGGAAATTTACAGTGGATGAAATCCCAAAAATGTTTGCGCAACGCGACCGTCGCGTCGCTGGGATGAGCGCACCGGCGCACGGACTTGTGCTGTGGAAAGTAATGTATGATTTAAAGGCTAAAAAGGTTGGCGCAAGTGTTGCTGACCAAAATAAATCTGATTACACGGATTCATCGGTTGAATCATAAGTAATGGTTTTAGGCAGGGGTAAATTAATATTCATGTTTTTGGTCGAAGTTTCGGGTTTTAAAATTTTTTTAAAAAAACTGTTGACATTTCTGAAATGTAGTCAAAAAATAAATAGCAGAATGGAAAATTGCAGAACATACGCAGGTAATTATTATGGCAGCTGGTACTGGTTTTATCAGCAGGCCCGCCTGCGTGCGTTTCTGCAGTGATTGAATGGTCATTGCTAATTTCAGAAGCCGCAGGTGGTAAAAAAACCTGCGGCTTTTTTATTTATACGAACGCTTATGATAATCGTACTCAAACCAAACATAACAAAGAAAGAGGAGCAGGCTGTGCTTAAGGAAATAGAGAAACTTGGGTACAAGCCGCACGTGATGCGCGGCGTTGTACGCACGGTGATTGGCGCAATCGGGGATGAAACAAAAAACCCCAGCCTTGAGACGCTCCTCACATGGCCACAGGTGGAAAATGTTATACCGGTTCAGAAGCGGTATAAACTCGTCAGCCGCGAGGCTCATCCATCGAACTCCGTCATCCATGTTCGCGACGATATTTATATCGGGGGCAAAAAAGTGCATGTGATGGCTGGACCTTGTTCTGTGGAGAGCGAAAAACAACTGATGAAAACCGCCATTGCCGTCAAAAAGGCTGGCGCCACGATACTGCGCGGTGGAGCGTTCAAACCACGCACTTCGCCTTACGAGTTTCAGGGGCTCGGCGAAAAAGGACTGAAATTACTTGCAAAGGCGAGGGAAGAAACAGGACTTGCAATAATCACGGAGCTCCTTTCGGAGGAACACACAGACCTCGTTGCCGAATACGCTGATATAATCCAGATTGGCACCCGGAACTCGCAGAATTTCCAGCTTCTCATCAAAGCCGCAAAGACAGGAAAGCCGATTTTATTAAAGCGCGGAATGTCCATGCGTATCGAAGAATGGTTCCTTGCGGGTGAATACGTTCTGGCTAATGAAAACCCTAATCTGATGTTCTGCGAACGCGGAATAAGAACATTCGAAACTTATACCCGAAATACCCTCGACCTTTCCACAATACCTATTGTTAAGAAAGAGTCGCATTGCCCGATTGTTATCGACCCGAGTCAGGGAACAGGCAGGGCAAGTCTTGTAATTGCGCTTTGCAAGGGCGCGCTTGCGATGGGTGCTGACGCGTTGCTTGTTGAGGTGCACCCGAACCCGGCTGAGGCAATGAGTGATGGCGCTCAGCAACTCGACATTGAGGCATTCGAAAAAATGATGAAAGAACTTAAACCATTCGCAGAGGTCGCCGGCAGGGAATTATGATTCCCAAAGAATTTTTAAATTTTTTTGAAACCTTATAAAACTTTTAACGTCTAATCTTTTTGAAAGCCACAATAATAAAATACATTGTGGTTAAAAAATTGGATGTCATATGAAGAAAACATTATTAGCAGCGATAATCGCAATGGTTGGATGGTCGCTCGTAGCCGCTGACCAGACGGCTGCCAGCCAACAAACACAAAAATTAACACGCGATCAAAAACAGGAAAGAAAAGCGCTTATTGAGAAATACGATGCCAATAAAGATGGCAAACTCGATAAGGACGAGCTGGCAAAGATGAGCCAGGAAGACAAAGACAAATGGGTTCAGCTGAATCCCAAAAAACAGGGTCAGCAGCAGGGCCAGCAAGGAGCAAAAAAAGCCAAGAAAAACCAATAACAACTAATTAATAACAAGACAAATCCCCTTTTGCCGAAAGGTAAAAGGGGATTTGTTATTTTTAAATCATCTTTAAACCCGAAGCATTCGAAATTTATATGACATCATAAACAAGAATTTTAGATATTTAAACCACAGAGAACATTTTTTTAACCACAGAGGACAAGGAGAAACACAAAGGAAAAATTAAAACCACAGAGGACAAGGAATATGATAAAAATAGATTAAATAAAATTGATAGGATTTAGTAAATTTTGAATTCAACAGCATTACAAGGATGAGTAAACGTTTAGCGGATTCTCATTTTTAACTTAAGAAAATTGCCGTAAAAAAATGGATACTTGTCAGATATAACTGACAGAGATAAATTCTAAATCACTGTCACAACCTCACCACTGGATAATCCTGCATAAGGATTTTTCCTGTAAGTTTGTCGTGGACGGTAACGAGCAGACGTCTCTGATCATCAACTCTGAATATACACAAGAATCTTTTCTGGTCGCGTTTTAAATCGACGGGCGGGTCGGCAACTATAAAGGTTGGGTTATTTGCGTTCAGACACACGTATGCGTAATCAGTAGCAACGCGGCTTTCCTCCACAATTCTTCCTTCGCCGTCCAATATAGATTCTGACAACCGAACCTGTTTCATCTGAGAGACTTCGAAGATCTTCAGACCTATCCGTGTCATGCCGTCGTAACTGCCACGCGCCCATAACTGGACGACTTCGTCGGGTCTTGTGGGATATGGGTTGCCGGTTTTGAAAAGCGGCACAAACTCGAAGCGTTGTTTTTCCCGGTTCCAACTTTCAATAGCGTAGTCGTGTTGCAGCACCGGAATAACTATGCCGCGACATGCCCCCTGCGCCACGGCGGCATAGGGATTCTGATATTGCACGCGGTTGCCAAACATTTCTTTTAACAAGCCGCTGACGCATGGCATCAGCGAAGTCCCGCCTGTAACAAGAACCTGCGTAATATCGTCTTTCCGCACACCGGATTTTATAGCGGCGTTTTCAAGCGCTCGATCAACGGTGTCGCGTATATTTTTAACAAACTCGTTGGCGAGCAACAGACACCCGAAACACGCCACATGAGGAACCCCTGTGCCGGCGACTCTGCCGCGTTCGCATTCAGGACAACTGCGTTTATAAACAGTTGAACAAACGCGAAGTTTGCCATCCTGTTCAACCGGGATTGTCATTTCGACCTCGTCTCTTGCCGGGTCGGATAGCATTATCTTGGTTTGTTCGGCGCGCAACAGGATGAGCGCGTCGAGTTGTTTCCTTAAATCGCCTTCGATTCTGTGTCTTCTGCAAAAATCATCCGCAATCCAGCAATCAATGTTCATCCCGCCTATGCCGTCGCGCCCGGCTTGTCCAAGGTGCAACGCCTTTTTTTCTGACGGGGTCGAAAGGTCGAGCCGGACAACAGCGACGTTTAATGTTCCGCAGCCGTGGTCGTATTGGAGGAAAACCTCATCGCGCCTTGCGGTTCCGCGATATCCGAGAACCGCAGCCGTCGGCTCGTCTATCATCCGCATCCGTCGTATGCCGGCAGACTCTGCGACAGTCCTCAGCCAATCCTGAAAAGTTTCGAACGCCTCTGTCGGCGCAGTAAATGTAAATTCATCCTTTTCAAGCGATATGCGGTTAGAAAGATATTTCAGCAGAATAGTGAGGAATTCTTTGCCTGCTTCGGACGGTGTTTTTAGTCCCTGCGATGTCCGTTTATATCTGGTATTTCGCTGGGCAATTAGTTGTTTCATCCAGCGGAAGGTATCTCTATGTTCGGCAAGACCTCGGCTGAGCACCTGATTCCCGATAAGTGTCTGGTCTTTTCCGTAATAAATCATGGAAGGAAAGACATGGATGACTTGTTCCGGTTCATTTGCGGCAAGCCGGTGCCGCATCGCAAGAGAGATATCCGCAAGTTCAATAGTTTCCGCTGTCTCCAGCGATTCATTATAGATAGCGATTACCGTGTTTGCTGTTCCGAAATCAACCCCAATTCTTGCCATAATCAACCCTCCGTCCCTGCAACAATTGCTTTGGCAAGGACTTTGCCCCTGAACTTATAACCCTGAATTTTTACAATAACCTTTGCGCCATCGGAAATTATGCCAGCGTTAATCGGCTGATGCAATGCAACATCGAATTCCACTGTCTCGCCCGGCTTTCCTATGGGTTCAAGACCAGCGGCAATAAGTTCTTTTTCAAAAAAGAAAATCTGATCTGCAAAATCTTCCGGTTCAACCTTCAGATTGTTCCTGACGCCGTGAGCGAGCGTTACAAGCGTTGCAAGACGGTTAACAATCCGCGAAAAATGGTTTTCGAGTGCTTCATCGTAATGGCGGGTCTTTTCCTCCGCGAGTTTTCTGGCAAGGTCTTCATATTCCCGACGCATCTGCGCTATTATCTCGTCGCGTTTTTTTAATTCCTCTTCAAGCCTGATTAAATTTTCGACAAGCTCATGATTCTGCTTCTCTTTGTCCGCCGCTTTGTCTGCAGATTTGCAAAACAGCCGTTTAAAAAATTCGCATAGTTCAGACATAGATTTTACCCTGTTTTTTGTTCATCTTCTTTTTCATCGTCAACGCGGACAAACTCAGCGCTGGTCGGTGTTGCTTCGATTACAATCTCCGCAAATGTGCCGGTGGTAACCTTATAAGCGAGGATATCCCTCAAAATAGCCCTGTATTTGCCGAACTCGCCTTCGTAAGCCGATGCTGGGGCAAGATTAAGTTTTGCAAGGTCGCCCGGTGTTGCGCGACAGGGCCAGAACTCCAGAACGCCTGGCAATCCGGAAAGTTCATTTATCCACCAATTCGATTCCAACGTGCGGTCAAGAACAATGTCTTTGGTTAATCCTGTCAACGTACCTGCAAGCCGGACAGGCCAATGTGGGTGCGTTCGGATATACTGGATTATCCGCTCGTTTCTGGTGGCTTTTATTGCAAGCGCCGAGACAATTGGAACAGCTTCCAGAGGTGTCGCTGTTTCAAGGCGACGTAACAGGGTGTCCTCGCTCAGCAACTGGTATTCAAGCCGTTTGCCACGCGCAAGCCATGTTTCAAAAAGATGACTCCGCCAGTTTGGGATTTTAAATTCCTTAAAATTTATCCCTTCAAGGTGCGTTTTTATCTTTTCATAAAGCTCACGTAATTCGGGTTGCGCAGGAGTCCAGTCCGTATTCCGCAAAAGTATAAACACGGGGATGCTGTATTTTAACGGCAACTCCAGAACCGACTTAAAAAGGCGATCCCAGTCCTTGTGGCGTATGCAGGAGTCTATGGCAAGCCTTATTTCCTGTTCGGTGCATGAAGTAAGTTCCTTTCGGGGCTGCATTGCGAACGGCTGACATCGAGCATCGCCTGAACGCACCACATCAAGAATCTTTTCCCGTATCTTCTCATCAGAATGCTCATAGATAATCCGCAACGTAGTAAAATCGGGGTCTATTTTAAAAAATTCATCCAATTGCCGGGTAACAAACAAAAATAAACACTCCTCTTCTTCATCGGATGGATGGTATCCGCACTTTTTGCAAATCTCCGCAACTTTATGTTCGGGGTTTTGTATTGCAAACCTGCATAAGGTGTCAATCGCCTGTTTTGATTTCAGCGACGAGAGAGCCCGTTCCGCCCGCTCCGAAATCCTCTTCCATTTTGAATTAAGATAATCAACCAACGTTAAAGTAACACGCGGGTCTTCTTTATTTTTTTCCAAAATCTCTATCGCATGATAACAGAGAATAAATCCGATTAGCGGGAATCTGATTGTTAGATACCTTCGGTATTTATTAAGTTTTTCCTCTGTTATCATTGTCCTGTCAGTTTAACAGGGTTGCATTCTGAATTCATATTCAATTAAGAGATTACAGACTTTGCAACGCGGAAACCGTAGCGGGCATCATGCGCATTTGGATAATCGAAAAACCGGAATGCGCATCTGAAACTTACCGGATTTTCACTGTACCAGCATCCACCCCGCAACGGACGGAACTCACCGGATTCTGGGTCTTTAAAAATCCCTTCCTTATATCTAATGTAACTTTCAGCGTCATAAACATTTGCGCACCATTCCCACACGTTCCCTGACATCTGGTATAAACCAAACGGACTACATCCGTCTGGATGCGACCAAACCGATGTTGTTGCCTCATAGGTGCGGGTTTTACGGTTTCTACAGCGCGATTCATCCCATTCATTTCCCCAAGGATAATCGCGTCCGTCAAAACCGCGGGCGCCTTTTTCCCATTCAAGTTCGGTGGGAAGACGCAATCCTGCCCATTTGCAATAAGCCATAGCATCATGCCAACTGACGCAGACAACAGGGTGGTCGGCAATATCTGAGCTAAAACTTTTGCCATCCCACGGATTCAGTCCAAACGAAGTCTCACTTGGCGGCGGATATCCTGTTGATTCGATAAACTGTAAGTATTGTTCATTTGTAACAGGATGGATAGCAAGATAAAAGGGCGGCAGATCAACCAAGAATTCGCCGCCTCCTTCATTTTTCCCGGGTCCGCCTGCATAAAATTTTCCCCCGGGAATCAGCATAAGGATGCTACCATCTATCTTGTTTTCGATCATGTACTCCATAAAATCAGCTAAACAATGGAGCAAGTTCTTATGACAATTATGAATAATTGAGAATATATTTCCAGATTAAAACTCCGAAGACGGCGGTTGTTCAGAAATAAAACCTTCTTATTCTCCTTCCCCAATCACCGGGTCTTGGGTCAAAGTGACCTGCAAGTTTTTCGCCGCACTTTCTGCAACAACCTTTCTCATCGAGTCCCCAGTAACCGATCTCATACCAGTTTCGTTCTATCAAGAGGGAATTGCATTTTGGGCAATAGGTGGATTGTCCGTCTTTATCGTTAACGTTACCGGTATAGACGTGGTGAATACCGTAAAATTTAGCCTGTTCACGAGCCCGTCTTAGAGTCGAATATGGGGTTGGCGGGACATCGCAAAGTTTAAAATCTGGATGAAATGCGGTGAAATGCAAAGGTGTGTCGGGACCAAGATTTTCCACAAACCACTTTGAAAGTTCGTCAATTTCCTTTTCGGAATCGTTGTAGCCGGGGATAAGCAGAGTTGTAACCTCGAGCCACGTGTTTGTTTTGGTTTTAATCCAGATTAAAGTATCAAGGATGGGTTTTAGTTCGGCGTAACACAATTTACGGTAAAATTCTTCGGAAAAAGATTTTAAATCCACATTTGCGGCGTCCATGTGCTGGAAGAATTCTTCTCGCGGTTCAGGGTTAATGTAACCTGCAGTAACAGCAACGGTTTTGATTCCCCGTTTATGAGCCTCGATAGCGCAGTCTATGGCATACTCGGCAAAAATAACCGGGTCGTTATAAGTAAAAGCAACGCTTTTTGAACCGCTCTGGAGTGCTGCTTCGGCAACCTCTGCGGGAGATGCGTAACTTGTGAGGCGATCGGTTGCCTTTGCCTTTGAAATATCCCAGTTCTGACAGAAGCGGCAACCTAAATTGCAGCCTGCCGTTCCAAAGGAAAGCACCGCTGTGCCGGGATAAAAGTGGTTTAACGGTTTTTTCTCGATCGGGTCTATACAAAAACCGGAGGCCCGTCCGTAACTTGTCAGGACAATACCGTCCTCTCTTGCCTCTCTGATAAAACAAAATCCATGTTTGCCGGGCGGGATTTTACACTCGCGTGGGCATAGGTCACATTGAAACCTTCCGTCGGGGAGTTTATGCCACCAATCGGCTTTAATAGTTCCCCTGTCCACAATTTCCCGTTTCTTTACCATAAAAACCTGTTTAGTCCTGTTTTATTTGGGATTACAGGACACTTCCTGATTATCTTATCCTTTTATACAGATGAGCGGCTGCAGTCTTGCCACCTTTTTAGATAATCCGGCTGCGACTGCGGCTTCTACGACTTCGCTAACGTTTTTGTAAGCGCCGGGAGCCTCTTCGGCAACACCACGCATGGACGGACTGCGGATTAATATCCCTCTTTTTGCAAGGTCATTTACAATTTCGTGTCCGCGCCATGTCTTGGTTGCCTGTGCCCTGCTTAATGCCCTTCCTGCGCCATGGACGGAAGAGCCGAAAGCCTTTTCGCTGCTCTCTTTTGTCCCAACAAGGATATATGAACAGGTTCCCATACTTCCACCAATCAGCACCGGTTGTCCAACGTCCCTGAATGCCGGTGGAAGGTCAGGATGCCCCGGACCGTATGCGCGTGTTGCGCCTTTGCGGTGAACAAACAGCCGTTTTTCCTTTCCGTCAATGATGTGTTTTTCTTCCTTGCATGTATTGTGCGAAACATCGTAAAGAAGTGTAAGGTTCACATTGCCAAAAACTTTCCGGAACGCATTCCGCGTAAGATGGGTAAGCACCTCGCGGTTTGCAAGGGCGCAGTTAATGGCTGCCCGCATTGCTCCGAGATATTTCTTGCCGAGCGGCGAATTAATCGGCGCACACGCAAGTTCACGGTCAGGAAGACGCAACCCGTATTTTGGTGCCTCTGTTGCCATTTGTTTAAGAAACTCGGTGTTTATCTGGTGACCGAGTCCCCGCGAACCGCAATGTATGCTTACCACTACATCGCCTTTTTTAAGTCCGAATGCCTTTGCCACGTCCTCATCATAAATTTCGGCAACTTCCTGAACTTCAAGATAGTGGTTTCCTGACCCCAGTGTCCCGACTTCATCCTCCTGACGTTTTTTTGCCTGAGGCGATACGGCGTCGGGGTCTGCGCCTGGCACACAACCGCCTTCTTCGATTCTCTCAAGGTCTTCTTTTAGACCATAGCCGCGTTCAACTGCCCAGACTGCCCCCCGCCGCAACATCTCGTCCATTTCGCTTCTGGTTAAATGAAGTTTTCCTGTGCTTCCAACGCCGGCTGGTATTTCTTCGAAGAGGACATCGGCAAGTTTTTCTTTGACTTTAAGGACTTCTTCGACAGGTATGCCTGTTAGGATTGTTCTTACGCCGCAAGAGATATCGAAACCAACCCCGCCGGCTGAGACCACGCCACCTTCATCGGGGTCAAATGCAGCAACTCCGCCAATCGGGAACCCATATCCCCAGTGAGCGTCCGGCATTGCGATAGCGGCTTTTTGAATCCCGGGCAGGGATGCCACGTTAGACGCTTGCTCAAGCACCTTATCATCCATCTCTTCCAGCAATTTCCTGCTTGCAAAAAGGATTGCAGGCACCCGCATGTTGCCCTGCGGTTCATACACCCATTCGAAATCCGATTTCCGGGTCAGTTTTTTGAGTTCCATGATTAAAATATAACATCAAATCCGCTTTTTTGAACAAAATACAAACCGCGCGCACGGGTTAAATTTTTCCCATACGCGCGGTTTTCAACTAATTCAGATCCGGGATATTCCGGCAGAAAGATGGATTAATATTCCCGGTTTTTCTTAATGCCTGGCATTGGGATGGGATATTTCCCGTCTTTGTCTGCAACTAATGGCGCTGGCGAGTTTTCGTCTGTAAGTTTGTCGAGGTCAGGGGCAAACTCATGATCGCAATTGAGCATTTGCTCGTATGTTACGATCTGCCCTGTGTGCGCCGCCATTCTGCCCATAGACGTTACGATGCTTGCTTCGACACCACGGCGGAGTTCGTTGTATGGTTTATCGTTTCGGATGGCATCAATCAGGTCGTCCCATTCAAGTTGATACGGATTTGGTTCAGGCTGCGGAAAAGCCCAGACAAGGCTATCGGATGTCATATTATGGTTCTTATAAATCCTGACACGTCCCGGCGTATGCGCTGCTGTGGAGATAACTGCCGAGCCTTTGGTTCCATGCGCATAACTGGCGAATTCGTTGTGGCATCCGGACATGTGACGTCCGTCGTAGAAGAACCGTGTCCCGTCAGGAAATACATATTCCACAGCGTAAACATCGAAGTTCTGGTCAACGCTATTTCCGCGATAATGCCTGCCGCCAACCGCCTGAGCCTGCACAGGCCATGCGCCTTTCATCCATGAACATTCGTCAATCTGGTGAATGTAATTATCGCTGTAAATTCCACCGCTTGCCCAAAGGAATGAATGGAACCTGCGAATCTGGAACATCAACTCAGTCATATTGGCTGGTTTTGGACCTGTCTGACCACCGCCGGCTTGCATGCGATAGGCGCGCATCAGGATTATATCGCCAATCGCGCCGTCCTGAATCCGCTTGAGCAATTCCTGTCTTCCGCGGCAGTGTCTGACCATTAAACCGACGCCTACCTTAAGGTTTTTCTTTTCGGATTCTTCTGCCAATTTGAGCATACGCCGGCTTGTTGGTCCATCCACTGTAACCGGTTTTTCCATGAATACATGCAGACCTTTTTGGAGCGCGTAAGTATAGTGAACCCATCGGAATGCCGGTGGCGTGGCAAAGATTGCGACATCGCCCGGTTTCAGACAGTCCATTGCCTTCTTGTAGGCGTCGAGTCCTAAAAATTGTCTATCCGGCGGGACGTCCATCTGGTCTTTATGTCTTTTTATGAGGTTTTCATAACTGTTTTTGAGTTTGTCCTCAAACACGTCAGCCATAGCGACGAGTTTAATTGGACCGCCTTTTGTGGAGAGCGCCTGCGAGGCTGCGCCTGTTCCACGACCTCCGCATCCGATTAATGCGACCTGAATCAGGTCAGATCCAGCCGCATGCACATGTGGCAATGCTATCCCTGCAAGGGCACTTGCCGCGGCTACCTTTCCGGTGGTGATTAAAAATTCCCGACGCGAAGTCGGTGTGCCAGAACTATTATGGTTTTGTGTGTTCATACTCTATAAGGGACGTTTAAAGGATATACTAAATTCTAAAATTATTAAAAGGAATTTTTTATTTCATATCGTACATTGTCTTCGTCGCATATTGAGGTTGCCACACATTAAGATTGCATCACGTTAAGTTTAATATTCACTATGCCTCGTGTTTGATTTGCCTTGTGTTAACATTGCTGCGCGCTGGCTTTAATGTCCATTAAGAATCTGGTCGGTCAGGTATATAGGCTGGTTGTGATACTTATTAGTTATGTTATGGCAATTGCTAATACGCAAACTAAAAGGGGTTACGTGATTGGTTGTAATTGCAAAGCTATGAAATTTTAACTGAAACCTTTTTCAGGTTTATACCATCTTTATACATAGAGACGCATGTCTTTGGGGAAATAGACAATGAATAGGTTTAAAAAAGAAATAAGAAACAGCGCCTTCACACTCATCGAGTTGCTTGTTGTGATTGCGATAATTGGGATTCTTGCGAGTATGTTGTTGCCAGCACTTTCGAAGGCGAAGGCAAAGGCGCAGAGGATTGCCTGTGTCAGTAATCT
>Ga0315298_1002862_pt1 | contig 28294 bp, 24 predicted proteins | sample WHS_1_MG_FD_203077 | JGI IMG/M metagenome (GOLD analysis project Ga0315298, IMG submission 203077) | Extremophilic microbial mat communities from Washburn Hot Springs, YNP, Wyoming, USA - WHS_1_MG | ecosystem: Environmental > Aquatic > Thermal springs > Hot (42-90C) | place: USA: Wyoming... | reverse complement strand
ATGATGCTCAACGGGCGCAATCCCATCTGGCTGGCGTTGTTGAAGGCGGGCGTGCGCAGCGGCTCTTCGCTGGCCAGCTTCAGTTTCGGCCTCACCACCGCGGGCCTGAGCATTAACGGCGGCCGCTCCCAGGACTTCGTCATGAATTTCGATGGCGCCGTGGCCGTGCGTACCCGCGCCAACGGGACCTCGATCGGCGTGGCCGACGTGGATACGGTGCAGGAGATGCAAATCCTCACCGCCAACTACAACGCCGAATATGGACGCTCCGCGGCCGGGCAAATCCGCCTGGTCACCAAGAGCGGGACGCGAGAATTTCACGGTAGCCTTTACGAGTACTTCCGCAACCGAGAACTTAACGCCAACACCTGGGCACTCAACCGCGCCGGTTCTCCCAAGCCGGCTCACAAATACAACCAGTTCGGTTACATCTTCAGCGGACCGGTGTACATCCCCGACAAGTGGAACACCGAGCGCAACAAGCTGTTCTTCTTGTGGAGCCAGGAGTGGGTGAAGTTCCGCCAGGAATCCACCTCGATCATTACCGTGCCCTCGCTAGCCATGCGCCGGGGCGACTTTTCCGAGCTGCTCGGCCCCAATCCGTTCTTCACGGGTACGCGCGTAGTTTACGATCCGGATACGAACCTACCCTTCCCCAACAACATCATCCCAGCCAGCCGGCTGAGCCGAAACGGGCTGGGGTTCCTGCGTTCCTATCCGGAGCCTACGTCGGGTTTCCTGCAAGGCCGCAACAACTTTATCCAAACCCGACCTAACCCGCAGAACCAGCGCAAGGACACTATCTCGATTGACTTCATCCCCAAGGCTAGCCATACCTTCCGCCTGCGTCACCAGAATTACAGCTACACTGCGGTGGACGCCTTCCGCGGCGGTACCGACCGGGCCGTCACCGACTGGAACCGGCCCAACAAGACCGCCTCGCTTAACTATATCTGGACTGTCTCACCGACCACGGTCAACGAGTTGTTGGTGACCGCCAGCGTGGATCGCGTCTTTATCGGCGTCTACCGGCCGGGCGAGCGGTACGCGCGTTCCAAGTACGGGATTGATTACCCCTACATCTTCCCCGAACGCAAGGAGATTTACGACAAGATCCCGACCGTTGACATCGCTAACTTCGCCACCGTGGATGGGGGTCCGTATCCCTCCCAGTCCACGGGGCCGATTTACGTCTTCTCAAACAACCTGACCAAGATTTACGGCAACCACACTTTCAAGTGGGGCGTCTCCTACGAGCGCAGCGGGCAGAACGACTTCGATCAGATCAATGTCTCCGGCGTCCCCGGTGGCACCAACAACCAGAACGGCCGCTTCGTCTTTACCGACGCTCGCGCCGGTGCACCCAGCACGCGCCTGGCCGTGGCCAACGCCGCCATGGGCCTGTTCGACACCTATGCGGAAATCGGCCAGCGCGCCTTCACGCCCTACCGCGCCAACATGTTTGAGTGGTTCGTGCAGGACTCCTGGAAGGTCACGCCCAAGTTCCGCCTGGAACTCGGCGTGCGCCATACCTACATGACCCCTTACTATTTCAGCCTGTGGGGTAACATCGCAGTCTTCGATCCCAAGCGCTACGATACGGCTCGCGCCGCGGTGCAGGATCCGGCCACCGGGTACATCCTCAGCGGCGATCGCTACAACGGCATCGTCATCCCCGGCAAGAAATGGCCGGATGCGGCCAAAGGGCGGGTGGCGCTGGCTGACGATCGCAGTTTCGACCGCTTGTTCTCCGGCGGCCCTAACTACTGGGGCGAGCGGCAATGGCTGAACTTCCAGCCGCGCGTCGGCATAGCTTACGCGATCACCAGCCGCAATGCTGTGCGCGCCGGTTTCGGCCGCTTCATGGCCCGACCGGGCGTCAGCGACAACATTTTCCTGGGCGGCAACCCGCCGTTACAGCCGATGGTCTCGATCGCCAATGGCCAGGCTGATAATCCGGCAGGCGGCAGGCCCTCCTACTTCCCGCTGTTCTTCATGACTACCGACCCGGTGTTCAAGATTCCGGGGGCCTATACCTGGAACCTGACCTACGAGCGCGAAGTGGGCTTCGACACCCTGGTGTCGGTTGCCTATGTGGGCCGCGTCGGCTTGCACATGGAGCGCGAGCGCAACCTGAACGCCTTGCCCGTGGGCACGCTTCAGAAGCCCGAGAACAAGGGGATCAACACCAACGTGCTGAGGCCTTACAAGGGCTTCGCCATCATCGCGCTGGGTGAAAACGCCGCACGCAGCGAGTACAACGGCCTCCAGCTCGAGGTAAACCGGCGCTTCACGCGCGGCCTCAGCTACGGCCTTTCCTACACCTACTCCAAGAGCATGGACAACTGTTCCGGTCGCCGCTGCCGCATCGTCAACCCGTGGAACGACCGTAACATGTGGGGACCCTCCGATTTCGACACGCGCCACATCGCCGTGATCAACTTCATCTACCAGTTGCCTTTGCTGCGCGGGCACAAGGGCCTGCTGGAAAAGACGCTCGGTGGCTGGCAAATCACAGGCGTGGCCCAGTTCCAAACCGGTGCCCCCTTCACGGTGGTGACCTCGGATGACTTTGCGGGCATCGGCGCCGTAGGCGAGGCACAGGCTTGGGAGATGCGGGGCGACCCCAAGTTGCCGCGCGGCGAGCGGAAGTTCTCGATGGGGGCCGCCGATCAGAACTTCTGGTTCCGCACCAAGCTCCCGGACGGCTCGGCAATGTTCACGGCGCCCGCCGCGGGAACCTTCTCGGCGACCCAGACCCGGAACCTCCTGAACCATCCCGGCTTCCAGAACTGGAATGTGGCGATTTTCAAAGACTTCGGTGTGACGGAGACTCACAAGTTCCAGTTCCGGGCCGAATTCTTCAATTTCCCGAACCATCCGAACTGGGGCGGCGCTGACACCAACCCGCGCAGCGGCACCTTCGGCAAAGTCACCAGCAAGGGCGGCGAGCGGCAGATCCAGCTTGCCCTGCGCTACAACTTCTGAAGCTTGGCGGGCGACTGGCCCTGACCCCGAATTCGTGGGAGCCGGGAGCGGTCGCCCGCTTTATGCCAGGTGCGAGATGACCCGGAGGGAATTCTTGATCGCTGGTGGCGTGATGGCGGCCAGCGCGCCTTCCCGCCCCCCGAATATCGTCTTGATCTTAGCCGACGATCTTGGTTACGGGGAGCTAGGCTGCTACGGGCAGAAGCAGATCGCCACTCCGAACTTGGATCGTCTGGCGGCCGAAGGAATACGCTTCACCCAGGCTTACGCCGGCTCGACCGTCTGTGCACCCTCCCGATGCGCCCTAATGACGGGCTTGCATACCGGCCACGCTCGCGTCCGCGGCAATCACTACCCGGATGTGCCGCTGCGGCCCGAAGACATTACCATTACCGAGATCCTCAAGAAAGCCGGCTATCGGACGGCGTTGGTCGGCAAGTGGTCTCTGGGCGGCCTCAGTACCACGGGCTATCCCACGCGTAAAGGCTTCGACGAGTGGTTCGGCTATTTCAGCCAGACGCACGCGCACGATTATTATCCGGACTTGCTGCTGGAGCAGGAGCGCGAGTACCTGGTGCGGGGCAACTTCGGGACCAAGAAAACCGTTTGGGCACACGATTTGTTCACTGAGCGGGCGCTGGCCTTTATCCGCCGCCGCCCGCAACCGTTCTTCCTGCACGTGTGCTGGACCATTCCGCACGCCAACAACGAAGCGGGACGGGATACCGGCAACGGCATGCAGGTTCCCTCCGACGCTCCTTACTCGGATCGCGACTGGCCGCAGCCGGAGAAAAACTATGCGGCTATGATCACCCGCATGGACGCCGACGTAGGCAAGTTGATGGAGGCGCTGCGGGAAACGGGCCAGGAGCAAAACACCATCGTGATCTTCGCCAGCGACAACGGACCGCACCGCGAGGGAGGCCACGACCCGAATTTCTTCGATTCCAACGGTCCGCTGCGGGGTATCAAGCGCGACTTGTACGAAGGGGGCATCCGGGTGCCCATGCTGGTGCGCTGGCCGGCGCGGATCAAGCCGGGGCAGGTCAGCGATCAGGTATGGGCGTTCTGGGACATGCTGCCCACGCTGGCGGAAGCTGCGGGGGCGTCGGCGCCGCCCGGCTTGGACGGCATTTCCATGCTTCCGGCCTGGCTTGGCCGTCCGCAGCGCAACCACGAGTATCTGTACTGGGAGTTCCACGAGCAACGGTTCAAGCAGGCTGTTCGCATGGGTGACTGGAAGGCGGTGCGCAACGGTCCTGGCAGGCCGTTGGAGCTTTACGACCTCAAAGCTGATCCGGGGGAAACGCGCGACGTGGCGGCCTCTCATCCGGAGGTGGTGGCACGCATCGAACGCATTCTTGCGCAAGCGCGCACGGACTCGCCCGAATTTCCGGTACGCGAAGGCAAGAGTGGCTGAAGCCACGCTACTCTAATGCTTGATGGGGCTTGTGAAAGTCGGTCCAGTGCTCGCGTTCGCTTTGTTGTTGTGCGCCCAGACTGTCTGCCCGCCCACCCCCACTTACACGCCATGCGAAATCGTCTTTGAGCTTTCCGAGCAGGACGCGGCCACTCACCCGAACCCTTATTCGAGTGTGACGCTGGATGTGGAGTTCCGCTCGCCGCGCTTCCGGACTCTCAAGCTGCCGGGTTTTTGGGACGGCGGCCAGCGAATGGTGGTCCGCTTTGCTCCCACGGGGGCCGGCGAATGGACATTTCGTTCGGTCAGCAACGTGCCCAGCCTGGACCGCCGGGAAGGCCGGCTCACCGCAGTGGCTTCGGATTCGCCCGGCTTCATCCAGCCCGCCAATGTTCACCACTGGGCTTACGTGGATGGCCTGAACAAGAAGCCGCACCTGTGGATGGGTGACACCTGCTACCGATTTGGTCTGCTGGATCGCGCGCTTTTCCAGAACCTGGTGGATACGCGCGCCAGGCAGAAGTTCAATCACCTGCGGGGCTTGGTGATTGGCGGCCACCAGGAATCAGGCCGCATCTTCCCGGCCCCGGACCGGCCCGATCCTGCCTACTTCCGGGAGCTGGACCGTCGCGTGCTCTACATGAACCAGAAGGGGATCATAGCCGACCTGATTCTGGCCGGGGATGAAAATCACCTGGCCAAGCTCTTCCCGACCCCCCAGCTTCGAGAACGCTACATTCGCTTCGTGGTGGGCCGCTACGCCGCCATGCACGTGACCTGGCAGCTTGTGCAGGAATTTGAAGAGTATCAGGACGGCCGTGCCTTGTTGAAGCAAACCGGTGAGTTATTGAAGCGCCTGGACCCCTACGATCATCCTCGCTCAACGCACACCGTCTCGACTTCAGCGCCGCTACTAAACGACGGCTGGATGAACTATCTCCTCTACCAATCGGCGGACGATCAGTTGGGCGCGATCGAGCACCAGATTTACGCCGCGCCGCAGGTCAACGCCGAGTTCGCCTACGAGGATACCGGAGCGGGGCGCGCGTATCCTCACCACGTGGACACGGACACCTTCCGCCGGCGATTGTGGAATGCCACCATGAACGGTCAGTACCCCACTTTCGGTAATACGGGAACCTACGGCGGCCGCTTTCCCGTGGAAGCCAGGTATCTGGATTCACCCGGCGCACGGCAGATGACAGCCTGGTTTGACTTTTTCTCACGTACCCGCTACTGGGAGCTGGAGCCTTATTTCGATGTGGAGGGAGGCCGCGCGCTGGCCTTGGAGGGCGTCGAGTACATAGTGTATGTGGAGAAACCCGGCCCGGTTGAGATTGTGCTCGAGCGCCACGGCTACGATGTGGCCTGGTTCAATCCTGCGACGGGCGAATTCATAAAGCAGAAGGAGTTCAAAGGTGAGCGTTTTCGCGGCGAACCTCCCGATCCTAATCGGGACTGGGTTCTGCACATTTCACGGGAGGGGCGCAAGCAATCCATGCTGCGCAGCTACAAGTTTGAATCGCGGCCCGTGTTAATGCAGGAGATAGAGCAAAGCCCGCAGCGCATCCCTTACGAAATCGCTTCGCCGGTGGAAGAAAGCCTTTCGTTTCGCGTGCCGCCGCGTTACGCGGTCAGGCTAACCCGGCAGACCCGGGCTACGCGAGCGATGATGTGGCTGTGGATCGGGGAAGTGCCGGCTCAGGGTCAAGGCTACCGCGTGCTGGGAACCGGACCGGAAGGCACGTTCCGTTTCTGGCCGGGCATGGCCCGGGAATTCCCCGCCCTGCTCTCGGTGCGGCTTTACGGCCTCAACGCGAACGGCAAGCTTTACGCTTTGGATCACGTCTACCGGCTTAATCCGTGACTGCGCGCATCCTAGCTTTGGACACGACGTCGGAATTCGGCAGCCTGGCTCTGATGGCAGGCGACGAGGTGATCGAGGAAATCCTGCTGCACTCGCCGGAAGGTTTTGCACACATTCTCTTTGAACACGTCCGACGGTTGCTGCTGCGTCACGGCTGGGAGCTAGGTCAAATTGACTGCTTCGCAGCAGCAGCGGGACCGGGAGCTTTCACCGGCGTACGCGTGTGCCTGGCGGCGGCCAAAGGTCTGGCGGAGGCCATCGGACGAAAGGTAGTGGCGGTTTCCAATCTGGAGGCGGTGGCCTCCTTCGGCAGCGCCCCGCTGAGGGCCGCGGTGTTGGATGCCCGCCGCGGCGAGATATATGGCGCCGTCTACGGGTCGAACCTGGAGATAATCCGTGCGCCCACCGTAGCGAAATTTCTGAATTGGGTGCAAGAACTTCCCGAGGGCGACTTGGAGTTTGTTTTCGCCGACCTCGCCCCGTTTCGAGCGGCGCTCGCAGCTACGCGCTGGGCCACCGCGCCGGTTCGCGAAGCGCCCCGCGCTCTGGCGGGGGCGATAGCTCGGATCGCGGCGGCGCGTTTGCAAGCCGGTCAAGCGCAGGACCCCGCTGCGGTCGAAGCCTGCTACGTGCGGCGCTCCGACGCCGAGCTGTTCTGGAAGGAATAGCCGCTCAGTTTTCGCCCAAGGCCTGTTCGATGCATCGCAGGCGCGCCAGCAGCGGGGCGAGAAGATCCAGCCGGAGTGCATTGGGGCCGTCGGAAAGTGCGCGTTCAGGGCTTTCGTGTACTTCGACAAAAAGGGCGTCAACGCCCACCGCCACGGCGGCGCGAGCGAGCGGCGCGATAAACTGGGCTTGGCCACCGGAAGCCGCGCCGGCCGCGCCCGGCAATTGTACGCTGTGGGTAGCGTCAAAGACGACCGGGTAACCGAAGCCGCGCAGGATAGCCAGCGAACGCATGTCCACCACCAGATTGTTATAGCCGAAGCAGGTGCCGCGCTCAGTGAGCAGAATCTTGTGGTTGCCCGTGGAGGCGACCTTCTCGGCGGCCAGGTGAAAGTCCTGCGGTGCGATGAATTGCCCCTTCTTCAGATTCACTATACGCCCGGTACGCCCGGCCTCCAGCAACAAGTCTGTTTGACGACACAAGAAAGCGGGGATTTGCAGTATGTCGGCAACCTCGGCGACCGGGCCGGCCTGCGCCGGCTCGTGAATGTCGGTGAGAATCGGGTAGCCCGCGGCCTTCAAGCCAGCCAGAATGCGCAGTCCCTCCTTGAGGCCCGGTCCCCGGTAGGAACCCAGGCTGCTGCGATTAGCTTTATCAAAAGACGCTTTGAAAACGAAAGGGCCGGCCACACGCTTGATTTCCCGCGCCAGAAAGTGTACGTGCTCCTCGCTTTCGATCACGCAGGGGCCGGCGATCAAGACGAAAGGCGCTCCTCCCCCGAATTGGATTCGCTCGCCACGGGGTGTGATCAGCTCGACCATGCCTTTACTTTCTCGGTAGCTTCCCGAGCCGCTTGCAAGCGTCGCTGCCGCCGCTGGTAAGCCGCGCCGACGAAAGCCCGGAACAGCGGATGCGGTTCCAGAGGCTTGGATTTGAACTCCGGATGGAACTGGCAGCCCAGGTACCAGGGATGTTCCGGCAACTCGCAGATCTCCACGTAGGTGCCGTCGGGCGTGTGACCGGTGACTTTCAGACCGTGCGCGGCCAGCACCGGTTCGTATTCGCGATTGAATTCGTACCGGTGGCGATGGCGCTCGCTGATTATCTCGCAGCCGTAAGCTTGGCGCGCCAGGCTGCCTTCGGCCAACAGGCAAGGATAAGCTCCCAGCCGCATGGTTCCGCCCAATTGGTCTACTCCTTTCAGTTCACGCAGCTTGTAAATGACGCGGTGCGGGGTGTCGGGCTGGAACTCGGTTGAGTGAGCTTCCCGCAACCCGCAAACGTTGCGGGCGAATTCAACCACCATGAGTTGCATGCCGAGGCAGATACCGAAATAAGGTATCTTGCGCTCGCGCGCGAAGCGGATGGCCTGAAGCATACCTTCTATTCCCCGCTCCCCGAAGCCGCCAGGCACCAGGATGGCATCGTAATCTGCCAGCCTCTCTACTGCCTCGCGAGTGATGAGCCCTTCCGAGGATATCCAGTGACAGTTCACTCTTAGTCCGTGGGCCAGGCCGCCGTGCAGGAGAGCTTCTTTGAGGCTCTTATAAGAATCCACATATTCGGTGTACTTGCCCACCAGCGCGATATCCACCTCGTCGCTGGGATTTTTCAGCCGCTGGACCATGGCGTTCCAGCGGCTCAGGTCACGGGGTCCGGCCTCCAGGCGCAGCAAGCGCAGGACAATATCGTCAACGCGCTGCTCGGCGAAAAACAGCGGCACTTCATAGACCGATTCGACGTCGCGCGCACTAATGACCGCCTCCACGTCTACGTCGCAGAACAGGGCGATTTTTTCGCGCAATTCCTGGGGCAGCGGGCGGTCCGTGCGGCACAGCAGCATATCGGGCTGAATGCCGATGGCGCGCAGCTCGCGCACGCTGTGCTGAGTGGGTTTGGTTTTTAGCTCCCCGGCCGGGCCGATCCAAGGCACCAAGGTGACATGAATGAACAGGGTATTCTCGCGCCCATGCTCGCGTCGCATCTGGCGGATAGCTTCCAGAAAGGGCAGCGACTCGATGTCGCCCACGGTGCCGCCGATTTCCGTGATGACCACATCCACCTCCGCCGCCACGCGCCGAATGGCAGCCTTGATTTCGTTGGTCACGTGGGGAATGACCTGCACCGTCTTGCCCAGGTAGTCCCCGCGGCGTTCTTTGCTGATGATGCGCTCATAAATGCGCCCCGAGGTGATGTTGTTGGCCTGCGTCAGGCGCGCGTGCGTAAAGCGTTCGTAGTGACCCAGATCCAGATCCGTCTCAGCGCCGTCATCGGTCACGTAGACCTCGCCGTGCTGGAACGGACTCATGGTGCCAGGGTCTACGTTGAGATAGGGATCGCACTTTTGCAAGGTTACGCGCAAGCCGCGGCTTTCCAACAGGCACCCGATAGAGGCCGCCGCGATGCCTTTGCCCAGCGAGGACACCACCCCGCCGGTCACGAACACGAACTTGGCCATAGCAAACCACCCGAGGTAACAGCGAATCCGGCGCCCGGGCCGCCCGGCGCACCCTGGTGATGGTCCAAGCCTGCCACTCGCTACCCCCTAATCATCCTTTCTACTAGTTCAAGGTCCTCGGGAGTGTCCACGCCGCGCGACTCATAATCGGTTTCAACTACGCGTATGCGATAGCCGTTTTCCAGGGCGCGGAGTTGCTCCAGCTTCTCGGCCTGCTCCAGCGGACCCACAGGTAGCCGCGGGTAGGCCAGCAAAAAATCGCGCCGGTAAACGTACAAGCCGACGTGCTTGTAGCAGGGCGCTTCTTCGGCCCCTACGCGTACATACGGAATGCGAGAGCGCGAAAAGTAAATGGCGTTGCCGAAACGGTCGGTGACCACCTTGACCACGTTGGGATTGGTCAGCTCGGCGGGATCTTCGATTAACTTCTTCAGGGTGCCCATGGGGATTTCAGGCGCTTCGAGCAGGCCGAGCACGGCGGCGTCAATAGCCTGCGGGTCAATAAGCGGTTCGTCGCCCTGTATGTTGACCACCAGGTCGGCGTCTTCAGCCGAGGCCGCCTCCGCCACGCGGTCGGTGCCTGAAGGATGGTCCGAGCGCGTCATCCGCACCACGGCCCCGAAAGCGCGGGCGGCGGCGCTGATACGATCGTCGTCGGTGGCTATTATGAGACGGGAGAGATAACGAGCTCGTGCAGCGCGCTCGTAGACGTGCTGGATAAGAGGCTTGCCGGCGATCACGGCCAAAGCCTTGCCGGGAAAGCGCGAAGAAGCGTAGCGAGCCGGTATCACCCCCAGGATTCGAGGCCGCACGACTGATCATAACATGACAGGCGCGTGGTATACTTGTGGTCGCAAGGGGCATGGAACGGGGAGGACGCTTATGAGGGCCTGCTTCCCGATGCTTCGGAGCCTGTTGGGCATGGCTGGGGCTTTGCTGATCGCCGGTTGGCCCGCTCGGGCCGACGATGTGCGAAGCCCCCAGGAGCCCAAAGTCAGCATCAAGCCACGGCCCCGCACGCCTGCCGCCGCCGAGGAGTCGGGTCCGCGCAGCGCCAACATCCGGGTGGAGACCGAGCTGGTGCTCATTCCCGTGACGGTAACCGATCCTTTGAACCGCTTCGTGACCGGCTTGGAGAAGCAGCACTTCAAAGTCTACGAGGACAAGGTAGAGCAGACGATTACGCATTTTGCCAGCGAGGACGCGCCGCTGTCGGTAGGGTTCGTCTTCGACGTCAGCGGAAGTATGGGCGCCAAACTACGCAAATCACGCGAGGCCGTGGCTCAGTTTCTGAAAACCACCAACCCCGAGGACGAGTTTTTCCTGATCCAGTTCAGCGACCGTCCGGAGCTGGTCCTTCCCTTTACGCAGGAGCCTGAGGAGATTCAAAACCGGCTGGCCTTCACCCAATCCAAAGGGCGCACGGCCCTGCTCGATGCCATTTATCTGGCCTTGCACGAGATGAAGAAGGCGCGCAACCCTCGCAAGGCAATACTGATCGTTTCTGACGGCGGCGATAACTCGAGCCGTTACACCGAAAGCGAGATCAAGAACCTGGTCCGGGAAGCCGACGTGCAGATTTACGCAATCGGCATTTTCGAGCCCATCGCATCCCGCGGGCGTACGGCGGAAGAGCTGGCCGGCCCTGGGCTGCTGAGCGAGATAGCCGAGCATACCGGGGGCCGACACTTCCCGGTGGAAAACGTCAACGAGCTTCCCGATATCGCCGCCAAGATCGGCATCGAGCTGCGCAATCAGTACATTCTCGGCTATTCGCCGACTAATCGCCAGAAGGACGGCAAGTACCGGCGCGTGCAAGTGAAGTTGGTTCAGCCCAAGGGCTTGCCGCCGTTGCGCGCCTTCTGGCGCCTGGGTTACTATGCGCCTAGTCAGTAAGCTGCTGCGCGCGGGCTTGCCGCTGCTGCTCCCCCTGGCGGCACAGGAGCCCAGCGGGGCGGTTTTCCGGGCCGACACCCGCCTGGTCGTGTTGCACGCCAGCGTGGTGGACAAGAACGGCAAGCTGGTAACCAACCTGCCGCGCACCGCTTTCAAGGTTTACGAAGACGGCATCGAGCAGCAGATCAAGATTTTCCGCCGCGAGGACGTGCCCGTCTCGCTGGGGCTGGTCATAGACAACAGCGGCTCCATGCGCGATAAGAGGCAGCAGGTGGAAGCCGCTGCCGTGGCCCTGGTCAAGGCCTCCAACCCGCAAGACGAAGTCTTTGTGGTGAACTTCAACGACGACGCGTATCTGGACGTGGATTTTACGAGCGACATCGCCAAGATGGAAGAAGGCTTGGCGCGGATTGATTCTCGCGGCGGCACCGCCATGCGCGACGCCATTTATCTTTCGCTCCAGCATTTAAAAGAGAAAGGCAAACACGACAAGAAGGTCATTTTGGTGGTGACCGACGGCAACGACAATACCAGCGAGATTACCCTGGAGAAACTGGTGCAGCGCGCGCAGCAAGCCGAAGTGCTGGTTTACGCCATCGGGCTGCTGAACGAAGAAGAGAAACGGGAGGCGCGCCGCGCCAAGCGTGCGCTGGACGCGATCACTCAGGCGACCGGCGGTCAGGCTTATTATCCCAAGAGCCTCGAAGAGGTCAACCGAATAGCCTTGCAGGTGGCGCACGACATCAGAAACCAGTACATTATTGCTTACACTCCTGTCAATCAAGTGCTGGACGGAAGCTTCCGCCAGATCCGGGTTACGGTAAACGGCCCCAATCACCCGGTGGTGCGAACGCGCACAGGTTACTACGCCACGCCGGAGCCGGCCCGCCGTTCGGAGGCGAGCGCTCCAAGCGGCTTCAAGTCCTCATCGTCCGCTCAGCCGTAGATGCTTCGCCTGCTCTGGCAACTGGCGCGCGGTTTTCATTTGCGCCCCTGGCGGAGTCCTTACCTGCGCTGGCGCATCGAAACCTACTGGGGGATACCGGCCGACGCAGTGGGCTTCCGCGAGTTTTGGGGCTTTGTCTGGCGGCGCAAAGCCGATCTGTGGCGCTATTTGCGCTGGGCCGCTAGGATGCGGCGCTGGAACCGGGCCCGAGCCTGAGCCCTAACCCCCACCAGGACTTCAGATTGGCTTGAGGAGCTCCAAGCCCACCAACCGCGCCATCCCGGAAGGCCAACCCGGCACCCTCTGCCCGCTCACTTTTTCTGTTGCTTTCTGGTTCCAGCCGGGTTAGAATTGCGTTAGCGCTCACCCGCCATCAAGCGTCTGGGCACTGGAAAAGGGGATATGTGGCCACCGAACTCAGGCTGATAAAGAGCCGCGAAGAACTGCATAGCCTGATACCAACCCTCATCGAGGCGCTCAACAAGGACTTCCAACTGGCTTTGGGCGCAGCCGCAAATCCGTTCCTAGCCTTGGAAGAATTGGGTTACCGCGTGGATGAAAAGATTCGTCCCGCGGTGGAGCGCCGCTTGCGTTTCCCGCCCGCGACAGCGGAAAAGCTTGATGAATTGGCCTTGAAGATTTATCGGCTGGCCAGGCGAGCCTTCCCTTTGGAGGACGCCGACGAGCTTCACAGGGTGCTTTTCGAGGAACTCAAGTTACCCCGGCCGGCCGCCGCCGGCGTAAAGCTCACCGCACCGCTGGCGTACCATGCGGGTCGCGCCAAACCCGTTGAGGATCCGCTCGAGGCGCTGCGCGGCGCTCACCCCATCATGGAACCCTTGCTTGAATATCGCCGCCTGGAGGCCACTGCGCCGCGCTTCGCGCCGCGCGAGCTTTATCTGCGATTGAGACGCGGGGAAACCTGGCACCCGATTAGCCGGTTGCAAGCCCGGCTTCATAAGGCTGACAAACGTTAGTTTTCTCGCGCGAGGAGGACCCGGATGGCAAATACCGCAGGATATGAAGTCGTGGCGGAAGTCACGCAGGCGGTGGTCCAACAGATGCTGCTCGCGGCCTGGGACAACGGCATAATACCGCACAGCACGGACGTAGCGGCTAGCACCTTCTTCGGCCCCTACCAACTTGCCGATGGCGTGGTGAACATTCCCCGAACGGGCGTCAGCCTGGCCATGGTTCCAGCCGACAACGCCTTGCGCATCACGCTTTCCAGCCAGATCCAGGCCGAGATCGCCAATCCGCCCGTCCCCAGCCTCAGATACTTCAATATGGCGGCGGACGTGGCAGTTACTGCGCCTCTGGGGACTTTCCCGGGCACTATTAACGTCGGGGTGATCTTGGAAGGGCTGCCGCGTGACCGGGTACGGGCCACTTTGACCAGCGGCGATCCCATCGGGCCGATTACCACCGGCTTGATCCGGGAATACGTGCACCAGTGTTACGAAAACGGAACCATTCCTCATACCATCACCGAGCCCGGCGCAACTCTGGGCGGTTTCACCGCCGATGCCTTCTTGGAAATATTCGACGATCCTAGTGACCCGAACAACCAGATCGTCGTCTCCCAGCCTACCGCCGCCCAGGTGAAGCTCCTGATTCCGGTCCATTTACGCTTGAGTAACATAGCCGCGCCGCCGGGTTTCCCTCCGCCGCTTTCGCCCATGGGGGTGACTGCGAAACTATCGCTGCTGTGCCCGCTGGAGTTGGGCTCCGGCTACATCAAGGCCCTGCTCACCAGCGCCACTGCGGACGTCGAGGACTTGGCTCCCGCCAGCGGTTCTGAAGGAAGCAACTACACCCTGAACAAGAACGGCGCGCAGTTATTCGGCATCGACCTCGAAGCGGCTCTCAAGAACGAACTGATAACCCGGGCGCGGGTGCTGGCCGCCGACATCGGCGACATCCGGGTAGACGTGCCCACAGTGGCTCAAATAGAGACTTTCATCGCAGATCAGGTGCATGCCGCCTTGCTCGCCCGGGGCAATATTTCCGTCTGGACGCCGCAAACGCCGGACTCGACCGTCACGGTGAGCAACGTCACCCCCAAGGTGCTGGCTGATGCCCTGGCCATCGCCATCAACGCCGGCCCCGGGGCTGACGCCAACGCCATCACTAACCAGATCCCGGCGGGCCGCAGTTGCGCGATCATCATAGCCGGCTGGAAGGTCCTCCAAATCATTGACGAAACCATCCATCGCCCGGAGTCGGAAGGCGGTTACGGCCCGGACTTTCCCCCTAAGACCTTCCACAACATTGACGGTCACGACGTCGAGCTGAACTCCTTGAGCATTTCGCTAGTAGACGGCGCCATCCGCCTCGAGGGCGATGTCACTGTGGTCGACGCCATATGCGGGGCGGACGTTGACGGTAGTTTTACCGCCGATGTAGGCCTTGAATGGGTAGATAATCCTGACGGCTCGCAGACCATCAGGCCCTATATGATCGGAGACCCAGACGTTGACCTGCCCGATTGGACCTGGATAGTCAGCCTTCTGCTTGGCTTCATTTTGGGAGGGCTCATTGGCGGCATCATCGTGGCCATCGTCATGTCGGTTATAGACGACCTGGCCGAGGACCTCGGCGGCGCGGTAATTAGGGACGAAATCACCGGTCAGATCCGCAATGTGGGCGCCTGGCCGCAGCAGCTGGAAGGCATCGGCACGGTAACCACACGCTTTGAAAACCCCGTGGATATTGACGCCGATGGCATCATTTTCCCGGACGCCTTCCAGGTTAAGGCGATTTACGCCGACACGGTGGTAGCCAGCGCCCGCGCGCAAGGGCCTTATAGTGTGGCAGCCGGCGCTACCCTGGCTTTCCATGGCGCTCCCCTGGCGCCGCATACCAGCTACGAGTGGCAGTTCGGCGACGGCGCTTCGGCCGCGGCTGCTTCGGCTACGCATGCTTACGCCGATGACGGCCTTTATGTGGCCAAGTTCACCACTGTGGTCTCGCAGCCGGGCGGTTGCCGCACCCGCGAGTTCGCGGCGGTGCGCGTGCGCAATGTCCCGCCAAAGGTGGACGCGGGTCCCGATATCACGATTCATGAGGGCCAGGAAGTTGAATTCATCGCCCGCTTCACCGATGACGAGTGGCCGGACAGGCACGAAGCCGTATTCGATTTCGGCGATGATTCCCTGCCGGTCATTGGGGTGGTCAGCGAAAGCAATGAGCCGCCGCGAGCCCACGGCACGGCGCGGGCCAAACACGCCTATTGCGAAGACGGTGAGTATCTGGTGACAGTCAAGGTGCGCGATGAGGACGGCGGAGTGGGGGTGGCCACCAAGCACGTCAAAGTGCTCAACGTGCCGCCCAGCGTGGAGGTCGGCGAAGACATGTACGCTTACCCGTGCACGCCCATCACGCTGGTGGCCCAATTCACCGACCCAGGCTGGTGCGACACACATACAGGAACCTGGGATTTCGGCGATTGCACCCCGCCGCAGCCGGCCATCATCCGGGAGCAACACAAGCCGCCCGCCGGGGTTGGCATCGCTGCCGCCGCTCATGTCTACCAGCGCTGCGGCGTTTATCTGGCCACAGTCACCGTGGTGGATAACGACGGCGGCGCGGACTCGGACACCATGGTAGTCCAGGTGGTGAATGTTCGCAACCGTGATTTCGAAGATGGATTCAGGAATTGCCGGCTAGGGGTAGTGGCCAACGAGTGGGAGGCTTACGTGGCGTCTGCTGGGCCAGTTCCGGCGAGCCTGGCCGCGGCAACTCCCGCCGGCGTGCGTTACGAAGCCGAAGAGTTTGTCGTGCACAACGGCCAGCGCTCACAGCGGTTGGTTGGGGAAGGCGCCTTTCGCGCGGGACTGTGGCAAAAGCTGGGCGCCAATCCCGGCTGGGACTACCAAGTGACGGTGTGGTACCAGTTGGACGAGCGTGCCGGTGGCGCGTGCCGTCTGGGTCTGGATCCCAGCGGCGGTACGGACGCGACCTCCGGCCAGATCGTTTGGTCCCAAGGCGTGGAGCTGGGGCGCTGGGCGCAGCTTGCGGTCCGTACGACGGCGCGGGCGCGCGCGATCACTATCTTTCTGGAAGTGACTGCCGAGCGCGGGGCGCGCGCCTGCCTGGACGAGGTTGGGCTGGTGGTTACGCCTTGCCCGCTGCACGTGAGCTTCCCGCAGCCGGTGAGGCCGCTGCCTAAGGAAGGATTTTCCGTAGACTGGACCCAAGAGCGCAAGCCCGGCAGGGTTGGGGCCGACCAAGCGAGCGAGACCACCGGGCTGACGCAGGCGGAAGCTTAAGTTCGGCTAGCAAGAAAGGTAGTGCCGCACCAGCCCGGCCCGCGGTCAATTGTGGGATACTAGTGCGAGCCTCGATCCGGCGGGGAGGGATTGCGATGGCAGAGGAGAAAATCGTACGCATCGTTGAGTGGCCCCGAGAACAAGCTGCGCAGTTGCAGCACGACTTCGTGGGCAAAACGCCATGTCCGGTCACGATTTATTTCACAGAGCGCCCGGCGCATCTGGCGGTGGAAGCCTGGCCCAAGGACCAGCTCCGCGTGGATATGAACATGCACGTGGACGCCAGCCAGGTGATCCCGGTGTGCATAAGAGTTTGCGAGCCCATCTGCGTCAAGAGCGAGTACAAGATCGCGGTTGACTTGTTTGACCGGCCGGTGGCTACCGTTTCCATTTCCGGTATGACCCGCGTGTTCAACTGCCGGCAGCGGGAAGAACTAAAGGAGCTGGAAACTTAAGCCATGGCCCGCCGCGGCAACCCAGCAGGCCCGAAGCGGGCAAAGGAGGAAGCACGCCCTATGGATGCGACTGGTAGCCAGCAACAGGAGAAACCCGCCGCGGAGCGGCCGGCGGACGCTTTGAAAACATTCGCCGCCACCACCTCGCGACTGGTCAAGCAGGCAGCCTCGATTTTGGAAGAGGAGATTGCCGCCGGCATAGGCGCCGCTCGTCAGGTGGAAGCCAAGCTGCTCGACGTGCCCAAGTTGCGCAGCGGCAAGCCCGAGGAAGTCATGCAGCGGTTCCGCCGGGATGCGCACGAACTGGTGGATATTATGCTTGACGTCTTGCAAGGTGCGGCCTCGGCTTTGGGTAGCCTGGCCGAGCGCGCAGTGAAGATTCGCACCGAAGCGACCCCAGGCGGCCAGATGGAGCCGGGCAAGACGGCCACCGTCGAGCTACAGCAGCCGGTAAAGGCGGGCGAGCGTGTCGAAATACCGCTCACGCTCGCCAATGACAGCGACTCGCCGACGCCGGAGTTCACTTTCTTTGCCACCGATTTCGTCAGTCAGAGCGGCGAGCGCATACCCGCCGATTGCGCTGTTTTCACACCCGCCTCGCTGGTGATTCCCCCGCGCAGCGCTGAGAAGGTATTGCTGACCTTGGCGGTGCCTGAGAAGACTGCGCCAGGGACATACTCCGGCCTGATACAAGCCAACAAACTGGGACAACTGCGCGCGGTGATAATCCTTCGGATTGAGTAGTGGCCGGGTTCGACCTGGTTGAGAAATACCTTGAGCAATGCCGCGAGCTGGCGCTGGCGGGGATTATGTCCCTGCTGCCTGCCGGCGGTCCGCGCCGGCACCTGTACGATCTGGTAAGTTCCTACCCCAAGCGCGGCGGCAAAGGGTTGCGCCCCGGCCTCTGCATCGGCACCTGCCGGGCCTTCGGGGGTTCAACAGTGCTGGCGTTGAACTCCGCCATCGCCATTGAACTGTTTCACAACGCCTTCTTGGTGCACGACGACGTCGAGGATGGCAGCGAGTACCGGCGGGGGCTGCCCACTCTGCACGCCGAGCACGGCCTGGCCATCGCCGTCAACGTGGGCGATGCCATGAACGTGCTTAGCATCCGGCCTCTGATGCACAATCTCTCGCTGTTGGGCCCGGAGCTGACCTGGCGAGTCTTCAGCGAGGTTGAGCACATGGTGCGCCAGTCGGTGGAAGGCCAGGCAATGGAACTGGGTTGGGTGCGCGACAACCAATGCGATCTCTCCGAGGAGGACTACCTGCGCATGACTTTGAAGAAAACCTGCTGGTATACGGCCATCCATCCCTGCCGCATCGGCGCGCTCATCGCTACTTCCGGCGCCTGCGACCTGGACGCTTTCAACCGCTTCGGCTTCTACATGGGCGCTGCCTTTCAGATCCAGGATGACCTGCTGAATTTAACCGGCGATCGCGCCAAATACGGCAAGGAAATCGGTGGCGATATTTGGGAAGGCAAGCGTACCTTGATGCTCATCCACTTGTTGAACCAGGCCAACCCTGAGGAGAAGAAGCGTCTGGTGAGCTTCCTCGGCACGCCCCGAAATCACCGCTCCGCCCGCGATGTGCGCTGGGTTTATTCGCTGATGGAAAACTACGGCTGCTTCGAGCATGCTCGCAGCGCTGCTCGTCAGCTAGCGGAAGCGGCCCTGGGTGAGTTCCAACTAGCTTATAAGGACGCCATTGCCGGCCCGGACAAAGAGTTCCTTCAATCCGTCGTTCTGTACATGATCGAGCGAGACTTGTAAGCCCCGCGCGGGCAAGATCAGGCAACAAGCAACAGCACGCAGACGTTCCAAAGCACCAGCAGGGCGAACCAGTGATTAACCCAGCCGATCACACGCAGCCGGCGGGTACGCCAGCAGAAAGCGGCTAGCGCGAAGGCTATCAACTTTGATACGGCCAGGCCGACCAGCGGATCAATGCGAGTGAGCATTCGCACAAACGGGCTAACCTCCTCGGCGCCTAACCGCAGACCCACCAGCGTGGTAAGCAGGTCCAGTAACTGTAGGTATGCGAATACCCGAAACTGCCAGGGCGCTACAAAGCCCAATGTTGCGAGCTGGGGAGCAATCATGGCTTGGCCCCCTGGCCGAGCGCGGCTACGGAGGCAAAGTTCATTCGTTCGACGGCCACGGCTATGGCAGGAACCAAGCCAGCCCCGGCTTCGATCCGCGTAACGCGGCCGTGGCAACGCAGCCCCCGCCGGCCAGGCAAATGAATTTCGACCAGCACCGGGGCGCCCAGCGGGGGGATTTTTTCTGCCGCGCCAGGGGCGTTCAGCTTGACCAGGACGCCCACGCGGCTAATGTTCACCGTGTGGCCGTCTGAGGCAGCCTGGCCCGGGAACAAACAACTGACCCGGCATTCCAGCTCTAAAGGCAATCGTTGGTAACGCCGGCGCTCGAAGGCAACCGGCGCAGTGAGGCTGGTATGAGTGTCTTGCATTGGCAACCTGCTATAGGAATAGGTTAAACCCTTATGCCTTCAGTTCCAAGACCTTTGATCAATCAGCCGGTAAGATTACTGCCAGGCTTGGTAATAGTACTCAGCGAGCCTGTAGCGCGAAGCAATCCTCCGAGCGATCGCGGGCGTAATCCCGCCTCGCCGGGCCGCTTTGCAACCGCAGTACTATAGAGGGGAAACTCATGGACCGGTCATATCCTCACAAGTATGCCCCTTGGCCAGAGATTATTAGCCGTCGTTCTCTGATCCCGGCTTGCGTGCCCTTGACGTTCTCCTCGCTCGTTGCGTCCGCTCAGCCGGCCGACGTTAACTACGACGAATCCAAGGTGCCCCCTTACCGATTGCCCGATCCCTTGGTGGCCAGCAACGGAGCGCCAGTGCGCAGCCGGAAGGAGTGGTTCAGCCGCAGGCGGCCCGAAATCTTGCGCCTCTTTGAGACGTGGGTTTACGGGCGCTGTCCCGCCCCGCGGGTCCGGTTGCGTCACGAAGTGGTCTCGGTTGATCGCCAGGCGCTGGATGGGCGGGCGGTCCGCAAGCAAGTGATAATTCACTTCTCGCGCGATCCCGGCGGGCCCAGGATGAACCTGCTCATTTACTTGCCTGCCAAAGCCCGACGGCCGGTCCCGCTGTTCTTGGGACTGAATTTCAACGGCAATCACGCTGTGCATCCCGACCCGGGAATTCGCCTGGGTGAGATTTGGGTCTTGGATCCGAAGCGGAAAGCAGGGTCCAAGCAGATGGCCAGCGAAAAGGCGCGCGGTGCTGCGGCCAGCCGGTGGCCGGTGGAGGCGATCCTGGAACGGGGTTACGGCCTGGCCACGGCCTATTACGGGGACATCGAGCCGGACTTTGTGGGCGGCATTGGTTATGGAGTGCGCCCCCTGTTCTACCGGCCGGGCCAGACTGCGCCCGCCGATGACGAGTGGGGCGCCATCGGTGCCTGGGCTTGGGGTTTGAGTCGAGCGCTGGATTACTTGGAGAGCGATCGGGACGTGGACGCTCGCCGGGTAGCGGTCGTCGGCCACTCGCGTCTAGGCAAAACGGCGCTTTGGGCGGCGGCGCAGGACCAGCGCTTTGCGATGGCCATTTCAAACAACTCGGGCGAGGGTGGCGCAGCTATAATGCGTCGGCGGTTTGGCGAGCGCATCCATCATCTTAATAACAGCTTCCCGCATTGGTTCTGCCGCAATTTTCGCAAGTTCAACCAGCGCGAAGACGAGCTGCCGGTGGATGCGCACATGTTGCTGGCGCTGATCGCGCCGCGGCCGGTCTACGTAGCCAGCGCACAGGAGGATCGCTGGGCCGATCCGCGGGGCGAGTTTCTGGCGGTAGTGCACGCCGGGCCGGTTTACAAACTCTTGGGCCGGCCGGATCTGGGCACCGACCAGATGCCGCCGCCGGGCAAACCCATTCTGAGCACGCTCGGTTACCACATTCGTCCGGGCAAGCACGACATCACTGCATATGACTGGCAGCAGTACCTGGCTTTCGCCGACCGGCACTTGAAAGCCCCGCCGCGACGTTGATCTGGCGGGCGCGGCGCTCGGCTACAATAGGCATTCACACCGTTACAAGGAGAGATTGATGCGCCTGGGCGCCGTCACTTATAACGTCCTGAAAGACTGGGACCTGGAAACTATCATTCAAAAGCTGGAGGAGATCGGCTTCGAGGCAGTAGAGTTGCGCACGGGCCACAAACACGGCGTGGAGCCGAGCCTCAGCGCCGAAGAGCGGGCCCGCGTGCGGCAGCGCTTCCAGCGCAGCAAGGTGCGCCTGCTGAGTTACGGAACCACCTGCGAATTCCACTCGCCCCAGGAAGCAGTGCGCCGCAAACAAATCGAGCTGGGCAAGCAGTTTGTGGACCTGGCGCACGACACCGGCGCCTGGGGCGTCAAAGTGCGCCCCAACGCATTGCCTAAGGAAGTTCCCCGAGAGACAACCATTCGCAACATTGCCGAATCGCTGCGCGAGCTGGGCGACTACGGCAAGGGGCGTGGGGTGGAGATTTGGCTCGAGGTGCACGGGCGTGATACCTCCAGTCCGGCCGTCATGGCGGAGGTCATGAAAGCCACCAAACACGAGGCGGTTGGTTTGTGCTGGAACTCCAATCCCAGCGACATCGTCAACGGTTCGATTCGGGAGAGCTTTCACCTTTTGCGCCCGTGGCTGAAGAGCGTTCATATCAATGAACTGGCTTCGCCGCATTACCCCTGGCGCGAGCTGTTCCGGCTGCTGCGGGAGACCGGCTACGATCGCTACACGCTATGCGAAGCACAGGAAAGCAAGGAGCCGGAAAGATTCCTGCGCTGGTACCGAGCGCTTTGGTTGGAGCTGATCCGGCCATGCTGAGAAGCACGCTGCTGCTGGCGGCCGCGCTGGCGCTGCCGGCCGCTGTTCCCAACCCCGAGAGTTACTTCGGCCACCGTATGGGCGCAGACCGCACGGTTCTGGATTGGTCCCGTGTGGTGGGCTACTTCCAGGTCTTGGAGCGCAGCTCCGACCGACTTCGCTTGCAACAATTGGGTACTAGCACCGAAGGTCGACCGTTCATTGCGGCGATCATCGCCGCCCCCGCCAGCCTGAAGGACCTGGAGCGATACCGGTGGATTCAGCAGAAGCTAGCTGATCCGCGCCGCACTTCGCCCGAAGAAGCCGAAAGGCTGATCGCCCAAGGCAAAGCGGTGGTCATGATCACCTGCTCGATCCACGCTACCGAGATCGCTTCCACACACACGGCCGTCGAGTTCGCCTACAAGCTGCTGAGCGAAGACCGGCCCCAATTTCGGGCGATTCTCGACAACGTGATTTTCCTGCTGGTGCCCTCGCTTAACCCAGACGGGTTGGATTTGGTTACGCGCTGGTATCGCAAGACGCTGGGTACGCCTTACGAGGGCACTTCGCCCCCTGAGCTTTACCACAAGTACGTAGGACACGACAACAATCGCGACTGGTACTTTTTCACGCAGGTTGAGACCAGGCTGACCGTTGAGAAATTGCACAACGTCTGGCATCCGCAGATTGTTTACGACGTGCACCAGATGGGTCCTTCGGGCCCGCGCATGTTCGTACCCCCCTGGATGGATCCAATCGAGCCCAACATTGACCCGCTGATCGTGCAGCAGACCAATGCCATCGGGCTGGGGATGGCGATGGACCTAACAGCGGCGGGCAAGCCAGGCGTGATCGTAAACGTCATGTACGACTTTTGGTCTCCTAGCCGGCACTACCAGGCCTATCACGGGGGCATGCGCATCCTGAGCGAATCGGCCAGCGCGCGCATAGCGACGCCGGTGAAAGCTGAGGCTCCTTCGGGCGCGGCCCCGATGATGACCTGGAACTACGTGGAGCCGTGGCAGGGCGGCGAGTGGCGCTTGCGCGACATCGTTGATTATCAACTGATCGCTTTCGAGTCGGTTCTTTACCAGGCTGCGCTGCGTCGGGCGGACCTGCTGCGCAACTTCTATCGCATCGGACGTCGGGCTTGCGAGCGCAGTTCTCCCTGGGCGTTTGCAGTCCCTGCGGTGCAGCAAGATCCCGGCGCGGCGCGAAAGTTGCTTGAGACCCTTGCCTTTGGACAAGTGGAAATCGAGCGGGCGGAGCGCGATTTTGAGGCCGGCGGCCGACGTTTGCCGGCAGGCAGTTACCTGATTCGCATGGCGCAGCCTTACAGCAGCTTCGCCAAAACGCTGCTCGAGCGGCAGCGTTACCCGGACCTCAGGCAGTATCCCGGCGGCCCGCCCAAGCGCCCGTACGACGTCACGGCGCACACCCTGCCGCTGTTGCTGGGCGTGGAGGTATGGGAGCTGCCGGCGGCGGTGAGTGTCCCTTTCACACGCGCAAGCCAGTTCGAATTTCGCTTGGAGGAAAGATCCACCCCTCCGGGCGCCTGGGCGGCTTCCGACATCACGAGCTGGCAGGCTGTAACGCGCGCCTGGCGCGCAGGCCGCAGTGTATGGCGGGATCCGGCAAGTGGGCACTTTTTTGCCGCCTGGGGCGAAGCGGGCGGGCTGGTCGAACTCAAGCCTCCTCGCATAGGGCTTTACAAAAGCTTTGTGCCGAGCATGGACGAAGGCTGGACGCGCTGGGTGCTGGAGCAGTTTGGTTTTCAGTACGCCAGCCTGCGCAATGCGGATATCTCGGCCGGCGGACTGCGTAGCCGTTATGACGTGATCATACTCCCCGACCAGCCCGCCACGGCGATCAGGGAGGGGTACCGCCGCGGCAGCATGCCTGAGGAGTTTGTGGGCGGCTTGGGCGAGAAGGGGCGGGATGCTTTACGCGAGTTTGTGCGCGAGGGTGGAACCCTGGTCTGCTTGAACCACTCTTGTGAATACGCCGTTGAACAGCTTGGCCTGCGATTGAAAAACGTGGTGCGGGGGCTGTCCAACCAGGAGTTCTATTCGCCGGGCTCGTTGCTGAAGGTGGCGCTGGATAGGAATCACCCGCTGAGCTTGGGTTTGCCGGGCGAGCTTGCCGTGTGGTGCGAGGGAAGTCCAGCCTGGGATGTCCCTGAGGAATCACCGGCTCGTGTGGTGGCGCGCTTTCCGTCGGCGGGAGTGCTGGCTTCGGGCTGGCTGCTAGGAGAAAAGTACATAGCCGCTCGTGCGGCGCTGGTTGACTATCCCTACGGTGCTGGGCGTGTAGTCTTGTTTGGCATGAAGCCGCAATACCGGGGACAGAGCTGGCAGACGCTGAAACTGCTGTTCAATGCTTTCTTGTTGCATAGCGGAAAAAACTAGGGTGCGCGGCGGGCGCATTGAACAGCGGACGTCCGCCGCGCAGTTGATTGATGGCTAGCGCCGGCCGGCACGCCGACCCTGAGCGGGAGGGGTATGGATGGGGCCCGAGCCGTCGCGCGGCCCTGTGCGCTTGCCTTGCTTCAGACCAGGTCCGGTTCCGTCTTTCTTGGGCACGCCGCCCGTGGGGCAGTTGGGACCGGGGGTGGGAGCAGTTTGAGCCAATACCGGGCCGGATGCCGCGAGCAGCATCGCAGCGGTTAGCAGAGTCATCAGTGTGCGTTTCATGGTGTTTGTTCAACCTCCGCCATTTAGAGGTGCAATCGGGCTACCGCAACGTAAGTGACTCAAAAAAGGCATGCGGGCGGGGTGCGAACTGCAAAGATTGCGTACAGCAGGCAGCCCGCCGCGCATGGGTTGCGCGCTGCGGTAAGGGGAGGCAGTTGTGCTAAAATCAACCATGTTCGGGCTCGTAGCTCAGTTGGTTAGAGCGCTACCTTGACACGGTAGAGGTCTGGCGTTCGAGTCGCCACGAGCCCACCACCTGGGTTTGCTCAGTGGCTTTCGTTTACGTACTGCGGAGCCGGGCCAGTGGCCGCTTCTACATCGGCTCCACCACTGACCTGAAGCGCCGCCTGGCCGAGCATGCCCGCCGCAACAGCCCTTACACGCGCGATCGCGGTCCCTGGGAGCTGGTCTATCAGGAAGAGTATGCCGAGCTTGCCCAAGCCCGGCGTCGCGAGCGCCAGCTCAAGAGCTGGAAATCGCGTCGCTCGATCCAACAACTGATCGAGTCCCAGGCCCAGGGCTAGAGCGCCCCGGCACGCCGGGGAGGTCTGGCGTTCGAGTCGCCACGGGCCCACCATGTTTTCAATATCTTACGGGCGAGAGCCGGTGCCAGCCGCTCCAAAACCGTTCCAAAACTCAAGCGGGTTTTGCCCAATTTTCGCCATCGGGGATCACCAGGGGCTGAAGCTGCTGTTGGGCACGGCGCTGGCCTTCGACGTCAAGCAACGTGTACCAGGCCGTCATCCTTGGGTGAGTGTGGCCGGCCATGCGCTGGGCCTGGAAGGGATCAAGCAAGCGGGCCAGGTTGGTGATGGCCTCGCGGGGGAAAGTGTGAAAGCCAAACCCTGGATAGTAAATCCCGAGGGCTTTCGCCACCGGGCGGAGGAAGTGCTGGTTGATGTCGCGATCGTCGCGGCAAATGGTGCCGTGTCTGCGTACGCCGAATACAAATTCGTCGGGCTTCCTGTTGTGGGCGGGAATGCGTTCAAGCTCCTGGGCGATGACTTCGGGCAGGGGACCGGCCTCTCCGATCGGGCGGATTTGACCCAGTCCAGCTCGCCACGGTACCACCGCCGCCGCACGTAGACGATGCGGCGCTCCAAATCCACATCCTGCCACTGCAAGCCCAAGACTTCGCTAATACGCAGGGCCGAGAGCAAAGCCATCATCACAATCAACCGCACGTCCGGGTGCAGCGCCGCTAGCAGTGCGCGGATCTGGTCATCGGTCAGCTTGCGGTGCTCCCGGGCCATCCTGCGCCGCCCCACGGCTACGCGTTCCACCGGGTTGCGGTCGGTGTGATAGCCCCAGTCCATTGCTTTGGAAAAGATGCCGGACAGAATGTTGCGCAAGTCGCACCGCGTGGACCACGACAGGCCCTGGGCGGCTTTCTCAGCCAGCCACTGCTCGATGCGCTCCGGGGTGATTTGAGACATGCGCAAGTCGCCGAAAGCCGGCAGGATGTGGTTACGGATGTGGCCCTCGTACTTCCCCGCCGTGCTGGCGGCCAAGGCCCCTGGGGCCAGGACGTAGTTGCGCAAGTAGTGCTTGACAAAGTCGCCAAAGCCGATCTGGTTCTCAATGACCTGCCGTGAGTTGTTGATCCGGTCCAACAGTTGGCGCGCAGCTTGCTCGGCTTGGCGGCGGGTCATCTCCGCACAGCGACCAAGCTGGATCCGGCGGCGGACGCGCTGGATGCCTTGCTCCGTCAGCACGTCAATCCGTGGCATGATGTACCAGCGCGGGTCGGCGCCGGCGGTCTTCTTGACGATGGGCTTCTGATAACGCGGACGCGGCATGGTTCCTCCTAGAACAAGCTGGAGGATATCATAACCCGTCCGCTCACTCATGGTCATCCTCACCAAGCGCCACCGAGCAATATCCGATCGCCTTCAAAATTTCGACCTGGCGGGCCCAAAAGTAGCCCAGGATCAACGATCGGCCCCAGGGGGGTATCAGAAGGCCCTCCCCCTTCCTGACTCGCTCACATTCCACCGAGTCCACTGGTATTATATGGGCGTCGCCTCAAATCCCCGAGCCGTCCAGCAAGCTTCACCGCCGGCGGGTAGTCAGCTCCTGCTTCTGGCGCAAGTACTCCTTGTACAGCTTCCTGCCCATTGGCGTGTTCAACGCACGCGCAACGGCCTCGGCCTCGGATATCGATCCGTCCGCCTTGGCAACCTGCTGGTTGGCCAGCCGCTTGATTTCCTGCCAGGCGGGGACGTCTTCATCGTCCCAGGCCTTGCGTACCGGCTGCGGTTCGGGCACCGGATCTACGGGCGCTTGCAAGTAAGCACTGTACAACTGCGCCCCAGTGGGGGTGCAAAGCAAGGCGTCAACGGATTGCGGAGAGCTGTCGCCAAACACAATCTCGGCCGCCTTTTGGATGGCGTCCCAGACCTCCGAGCGATTGCGAGCCAACCCCAACAGTGACTTGTGCACGGCCTGGTGTCGCTGAGCACGTTCCTCGGCCTCGGCAATGGTGCCCTTGGATGGCTAAGGACCTGGTCTACCTGGTCTTCGTTTTTCAAGTCCGCATCTAGGATGCGGTCAATCACGCTGTCGTCATACATAGGGTCAGCTCCGAAGTCATCATCGTGCTTTACGACTAAGAATCGCTTACGGTTGGCACCTCGCTTCACAACCGAAACTTCGCTAACTTCTAGATGGCGTAACAAGTTAGGCATTTTTTGCAGCTCCCAATTAACTTGCGCACCAATGCCCCAACCCGGCCTAGCCTGTGCAAATTTTCGGCGGGAGGTGGGACCTGGGCCTGTGGCTGGACTTGACTGCTGCCCTGCATCACGCCTTGCGCCTGCAACCGCGCCAAGCCGGCTTCCAGGCGCTGCACGGCAGTAGTTAATCGCGACACGGCAGTTAGCAGCTCGTCATGTTGGCAGGCTTGCTCACTGCGCTGTTGTTGCACTTCCTGAAGCATCAGTTCCGTGTAACTTGGCATTGGTCGTTGCCTCCTTGTCGCTCCTGACTGGCTCCAGCAGGTTGACCAGCGGGTCAGCAATCTGCACAGCTAGTGGCCGCGCCATCCGTGGCTCGAATGGCGGCAGGTCCAGCATGGCAGCAGCCGTTTCGGAACTTTTCCAGGCGCAGGCACGTTCGACCCGCGCAAAGTGGCCTTGCGAGGTGGGTTTCAGGCGATCAGGCAGACGGGGGCCATTTTCCGGCAGGGATTTCCTGCTCGGTGGTACGAGGGGGTCTGAGGATGGCAACCAAACACAGAAAACAACCAAGCCGCAGCCGCCTGGCCGGACCACTGACTGCTATCGGGCGCCTTGGGAGCCGACAGGCTGAGCCAAAGCTGGCGAACCAGTTCGATGGCCGTGCGCACCCGATGCGTGCCGCGGTGCAGACAGCGCAGCCGGTAGAGCCGTTCGATGATTAGAGCCAACGCCAGCATCAGCCACTGGACCAACAAACTGTTGGTTTGGTGATGGCAGATGTGTTCCGTGCCATGCTGGATCTTGGCCTCGTTGAAGCCTTGGCTCTCGATTTCCCAGCGGCTCTTGGCCATCCGGTACAGCGTGCGGCTGCCCACCCGACCGGCAGAGAAATTGGTCAGCCAGTAGGCCTCAATGACCTCGCGGTTGGGCTTGATCTGGCGGTAGCGCAGCACGCGGACCCTCGTCCAGCGCAAGCTTCCCCAAGGGTCGAAGTCGGCGGCGTCCCAAAGTTGCACCTGGTCCTGGCCCTCCTGAAAGCATGGAGCGGGCGGTTGGGAGTCGAAGCGCTTCTGGGCCTCTGCTGGTGCCGTCCAGGGCCAAGCCGATGAAGGCGCTCTCCTGGAAGGCCTT
>Ga0315298_1002859_pt1 | contig 28300 bp, 22 predicted proteins | sample WHS_1_MG_FD_203077 | JGI IMG/M metagenome (GOLD analysis project Ga0315298, IMG submission 203077) | Extremophilic microbial mat communities from Washburn Hot Springs, YNP, Wyoming, USA - WHS_1_MG | ecosystem: Environmental > Aquatic > Thermal springs > Hot (42-90C) | place: USA: Wyoming... | reverse complement strand
TCTTGCCGCATTTGTGACTACGCACGGGGTAGAATGCCCTAACTCAGCGGGCATTTTCGGAGGACTGCCAGCGTCGTGCAACGTGAACTTGCTCATTAAGAATACGGATCTCGTTGAGAGGTTCAGAAAGGGCGAGTTACCTTCAGCATCCGAGGAGTTTCGGGGCGAGGTAGTCGATCTGGGAGCTAAGCCCGGCGAATTCACACTGAGGCGCGGAGACATCTTTGAGTACACTTGGCAAGGCGGCGGGGGCTATGGCGACCCTTTGGATCGCGACCCCGAACTGGTTGCTCGCGATGTACGAGAGGGAGCAGTTTCACGAGAGTGCGCCGAGGCCATCTATGGCGTCAGGCTACACGATCCACCTTTGCAAGTTGACTGGGACGGTACGGCTTCTCTCCGTAAACACATGAAGCGTGAAAGAGTGGGCAGAGCTAACATGCCGAGGGAAGTAAAGCGCATCGCCCGGGGACATCGGATCTTGCCAATGGGAGAGTACATTGAAGTGGTGAACATTGACGGTCGTAAGGCAGTGCGATGCAAGTGCGGGTGCGACCTTGGCGACGCCGACCGTAACTGGAAGGAACGGGCAGCATTCCTCCGGATCGGGGCAGATGCGGCAGGACCCCGTCGAAAGCTGCATCAAGACTTGGAAATGGTGGAGATCATATGTCCCGCATGCGGAACGCTTCTGTCAGTTGACATCAAGGAGCGTAGTGACCAATTGATGAAGGATGCTGAACCTGTCGTGTAGCCACCGGGGATTCCGACTGGGTCAAGGTCGCAACATTGGTGCTACGTTAGGACATAGCTGGGAGAAGTCCTCAATGGGCCTTGCAGGGGGCCATACCTACCAAGGGGGGATACAGCAATGTATGCACAGTGGTTCTATAGCGCACCAAGCGGACCACAGGAAGCAGCCTTAAGTTCTACGAACGCACGAGGATATGCTTGTGTACCGTAGCAAAGTCACGCAAGGGGGGAGACACGATGCCATCTGCTGAGCTAGGCGGCTACGCCCGCAATGTTCTCCGAGTAGACCTTTCCTGTGGCAAGTCGGAGGTTTTCAGCATTCCAGACCAGGAGTTGAGAATGTTCGTCGGGGGCACGGGCCTGGGTGCACTGCTCCTGTACCGGGAGGTGCCTCCACACGTGCAGCCACTGGGTCCGGCCAACCGGCTCATTATGGCCTCTGGCCCCCTTGGGGGTACGAGCATCCCCGGCTCCGGAAGCTTCTCTGTTGTTACTAAGGGCTGCCTGACCAATGGATCCACGTCCACTCAGGCTAACGGTTACTTCGGTGCCTATCTCAAGCTTTGCGGCTACGACGCCCTGGTCCTGCAAGGGGCGGCCTCCGATTGGTGCTATCTGTACATCCACGATGGCGGCGTAGACATCAGAGATGCACGGCATCTCCTGGGGCTCGACACGTGGCAGATGGAGGACGCCATCAAGGAAGAGCTGGGCAAGAAGGAGCGCGAAGCCACGGTCTACGGCATCGGCCCAGCCGGGGAAAACCTGGTCAAGTTCGCCGCCATTATGGGAGACAAGGGGCACGCTGCTGCTCACAACGGCGTCGGGGCGGTGATGGGCTCCAAGAAGGTCAAGGCTGTCGCCGTAGATCGGGGCAACCATAAGCCCCTGATTCGAGACCAGAAGCTCGTCTCTCAACTGAAAGAGGAGTTGGTGGGATTTGCCCGAGAGTGGCCTCCGAAGGTGTATGACTGGGGAACCTCAATGCTTTACTCCGGAGCGGCGAAGGGGGGATGGCTGCCAGTGAAGAACCTGACGACGAGCATCTTCCCCAACCACCACGAGTTTATGGGCGACCACTACCGGCCACTCCTGGAGATGAAACGCCACCCCTGCTGGGCCTGCCCGGCAAAGCACTGCCACATCGTCAAGGTCCTGCACGGTCCCTACGCCGGTTACGTGGGCGAAGAGCCAGAATACGAGGGCTGGGCCGCCTTTACATCGCTGATCGACCAGCGAGACCACGGGGCAGCAATCATGCTGAACGACCTGTGCGATCGGCTGGGGCTGGACGTTAATGAATCTGGCTGGATCGTCTCCTTCGCTATGGAGGCTTTCGAAAAGGGAGTGATCTCCTCAGAGGATGCCGACGGGCTGGAGCTAAACTGGGGCAATGTGGAGGCGGCCAGGCAACTGCTGGTCAACATCGCCAACCGGCGAGGGAACCTGGGAAGTGCTCTTGCCGAGGGGCTCAAACGCGGGGCAGAAGCCATAGGTGGTGAAGCTCTGGCCATGGCAGTATACATGGAGAAGGGAAACACGCCGCGAGGACACGACCACCGTGCTCGCTGGAACGAGATACTCGACTACGCCACATCCGGAGCCGGCACCATCGAGGCCGGTCCGGTGCTCGTTCGGGACCGCTTCAATCCGGAGGATGTGGCCGAGGCCGTGGCCAGGCAGAAGACACTGCCGTTCATGGACTCCCTGGTGACCTGCGCCCACGCCACAGGAACCTTTGGGGGCGACGCCGCGAACAACCCCAACTTCGCCCGCCTGGTGCTCATGCTGGGAGCGGTGACCGGATGGGACTACTCCAGGGAGGAGGCCTTCGACCAAGTGCAGCGAGTCTCTAACCTGCTACGCGTGTTCAATCTGCGGCACGGCGTGGGGCCGGACGTGGAGAAACCATCCCTCAGGTACGGGTCGACGCCGGTAGATGGGCCAGCAGCAGGCAAGAGCATTATGGCCGTCTGGGACCAGATTCTGGATCGCTACTACGAATTGGTGGGCTGGGATCGCGCCAGCGGCCGGCCGCTTCCGTCGACTCTGGAGAAGCTGGGCTTGCAGTGGGTCGTTCCAGACATTTGGTAGAGCGAATGACGCGCCCTGGGTCATGCCCTAGATCGTTAGGAACTCCGGGGGCAGGCCGGTAGGTGGAAGATAGGGCTTGACCTACACTGCTTCGCTCGGGAGGAGTTCCGCGAGGAGTTGGCCGGGCTAGGATATCTCGGCCAAGCCAAGAGGCGGGCCGAGTTGATCGAGATCAAGGGCGGCGGGCAGCTTAGCAACCACCTACTTCACGTAGACCGATCCGATCCCTACCTCGCTTCGGACATCTTTTACGCCCTCCACCTGCCTGGCAACCAGTGGAATGGCCAGCAAGACGCTTTCGGATCTGGTAGTACCGGTGATGGTAACCACTCCATCATCGGCCACTACCTTCACATCTGCAGCCCTAGTGCGCGGGTCTCTGGAAAGGGCCGCCCACACGAGGCTACCGAGGGTGAGATCCTCCATGGCCTTCATAGACTGTGGAGTCGGCTTGAAATCTTCCAGCTCGGTCATGCGGGCCACGATCTCGCACGCGCTGTCGACACTCATGTGCTCGAGGTTCAGGACTATGTCATATAGAGAGGGGTCACGCCATTCGACCCCGTAGAGGAACTGAGTCCACTTGATGCGCTGTTTGTCAATCTCCCTTATGCGGGCGATAGCTTCGTTGCGTCCCACGTTTAGCCGCGTCATAGCCGCCTTGATGCGAAACTCCATGTCAGCGATCACCCGAACGCGAATGACGTGCGAGATACCAGCGAGGAGCAGGTGCCCGGCGTGTCCGTGGTACACCAGATTGCCTGACCTGGCCCGAACACAGAGTGCCGCGCGTACGTAATTGAGGGCGGTATTGCGCTGGCCGACCACCTGTTGCCACAGCGACGGAGGTTTCTCCATCGCCTCGGTGAGCTCCTCCAACGAGATCCCATACTCCGCCGCTGCGTCCATGATCACCCGGCGGCTTACGCAATCATAGCCTAGCTTCTCCCCCAGGCATTTGGCGAGGTCCTTGCCGCCACTGAAAGTCCCTCGTGAAATCGTAATAATTGCCATCGGTTCTCCTCCCTGCGTCCGGCAATCAACTGCTGTATCCTGTTTCGCGGTGTATTATAGCATATGGACGGCAGAGGGATATCCGAGATCAGTGCCCTCCTTCGCCACTAAAGAGGCGGCCGACGCCGAGCCCAGCGGCAACAGCGACAACGATGGTCAGGCCCCCGTAGGCGACGGCGTTGTTGCGAGCCATTGTTCCGAGGAAGTCGACCACACCCGACTTTTCAACGCTGAAGCTGGCGGTATCCTTGCCGACTACCTGCATATCCTCAATGGCGTAAGCCGTGACCTCGTAGGAACCAATCGGCGCGTCGGCTGGCAAGCTTAGAGATGTAGCCCATTCCGTCCCCTGGATCGAGATATCTCTCTCGTGCAGTCGGTAGAAACCCTGCTCGATACGAGCATTGAGCAGGCCCTGCAGGTAAGCCTGGGCATCGGATGGTGAGATAGGCGTTTCGTCAGGAGCGGCGCTCTCGACAGTGGCTCCGTTGAGAAGAGCAGCGAAGGTCGGGTCAATCTGGAGCCGGGCCAACTCATCCGAGCTGAGTAGACTCTGCAACGGGGCCGAACTATACAGGGCGCAGAGGCCGGGCACGTTGTCGACCCTGGCTCGCTCGGTGGTCATCCAGAGGAAACCGAGCACACGGCCCTTCTTGCTGAGGACAGTGCTGGCCGGAGGGGACGAAATCTTGACGACCACCTGTGCCCCCCGCGGAGCCGTGCCTTTTATGTTTACTTGTGCGCCGCCGTAGTTGATGTCGATATCGACGGCCGAGGGCACAGGGCGAACGGTGAGGCGCGTCGGAACGTCGCCAGGAGTCTCAAGGTCGGCGTGAACACTCGGAGCGACGAGCAGTAAGAGCGACGCCAAGAAAAGCGCGCAGATGGCGGTTCGGATAGCTGTCATTAGTGGCCTCCTTCCACGTCGGCTAACGTGATCCAGACAGCAGGGGGCAAGATTAGCTCCAGGAGGAGCTTGATCGTGACCGCGAGCACGAGCAGCCCAAGCATGATGCGCAATTGATGCCCTTTGAGTGGGCGGCCAAGCCTCGCCCCCACCTGTGCTCCGATGGCAGAGCCGACGAGGAGCAGCATAGCCAATGGAGCGTCTACGGTGGCATTCGTAACGGCTTGCTGGAACGTCACGTTAATGGAGGTAAAGACCATCTGGAACAGGCTAGTGCCTACAGCTATCTTGGTGTTAACTCCGAGGATGTAGGTCATTGCTGGTATCAAGATGAAGCCTCCCCCAACGCCCATTACCGCCGTCAGCAGGCCAACCAGCAACCCAATGGCAAATGGAAAGATGTAGGAGGCCTGCATTCCCGCCTTGGCAAAGGTGGTTTGACCCGGCAACCTATCCGTCAGAGAGCGGAAGGGGCGGTGCATCACCTCCTCTGGGGCGGTTAGCCTGGCTTTCAACTCGACGTAGCCCTCGTCGACCAATTCTAGTAGGGTCCGCTGTCGAATGGAGAACACCCAGTTCTTTATAAGCGTGGAAACGCTCTCGCGGAGCATTAGCACGCCGATGGCACCCAGGACAACGACATAGGTGATCTTCACCCAGCAATCGAAGTTGCCGAGCGCACGGAGCATAGCTACCACCTGAACGCCTGCCGTGCCGCCGACAATACCTCCGGCAAGGAGCGTAAGGCCGAGCTTGACGTCCACGTTGCCCATACGCATGTGAGCGTAGGCACCTGAGGAAGACGCGCCCACGATCTGGCAACTATCGCTAGCTACCGCTGGTGCAGACGGGATACCGATCATCATCAGTAACGGAGTCATAAGGAAGCCACCGCCGACTCCGAACAACCCCGAAAGGCAGCCAACGCCGAAGCCCAGACCGATCAGGATCAACAAGTTCACACTCACACCTGCCACCGGCAGGTAGATGTGCGAGAAGGTACCAAACGTGTTCGCAAACGTAGCGAAAGCCTTGCTAAGGAAGGGCACTTCCACCCCTGCCCATCGCAAGATTGCCAATACTACAATAGTGAGTGCGAGTCCGCTCAGCACTCGCGTTAGCTGTCGAGACCGTGATTTATGCGCGCCCTTGCTATCAACCGTGGGCGAGACGCGCTCAATTTCTGCCGCCATGTTTTCCGGTGTAGAAATCATCTTCACCTCCATCGGCAAGTTGCCTCGTTACTGCAGAATGACCTCGTTGTCGTCTACTCGCAAGCGAGTAGTCCGTTGTAGAATCGGTAGTGCAAGGGCAGGTCATCTGCTCAACACCGCCGACATCTCCGGGCACTGGACGTTTGACAACTGGCGCCTATAGGGACAGGTCCTGATGTGCCTGTCGACAGCCGCCGCTGCAGCGCCATCGGCATACGCATCCACAAGCCAGCCGCACACGTCGCCCTGGCATCCATATTCGCCGAGAACGCGATGAGCGTAGCTGGTGATACCATCAAAGTCGTGCGACACCCACGCGGCGTAAGCGAGACGGGTGAGCGTGATGCGGTGATAGTCGGCAAGAATCTGACTCTGGTAATGGCACCACAGTTCCGCGTACGGCACGCCGGACATAAACGGGCCAGCATACAGGGCCTCTGCCCGGCGGTAGAGCGGCACTGCGGCGATAACACCATCCTTGCGCTCGCTCTCGACTGCTTCCTTGAAACAGGCCACGAACTCCTCGGCATCGACGGCGATATCCAGATCGCTAGATAGGCGGTAGCCTCCTCTTGGTCCCAGAATGTAGGCAGACTGCTGGTACTTCTGGAGGCTTGGCTCAAGAGCACGGCGCAGAGCGGAGATGGTCCGGTCTAGCGATTGGTTCCCCTTGTCACCGTCGGCCTGATCCCAGAAGATATCGATCAACTTCCCCTTGGGAACGGGCTGGTGCCGATGCGCTATGAGGTAAGCCATCACCCCTACTACTTTCTGGCTGCCCCCGTTGCGCACGCCCCAGCGGGACGGGTCCACACGCTGTCCCTCTACATAGAGAGAAAACCCCCCCAAACATGTCACGACTAGGCTTCGCGTCGAGCTGACCCGTGATCCGATACTGCGCCGGGACCCCGGCGCGATGTCGGGGTGCCCAGTCCCGACTTCACTCGGGAGCAGCCGGCGAAGCGTGTACTCTTCGGTGATATAAGGCCACATGATGTAGTTCTCCTCTGTGAACACGAAAAGGCGGACCCTACTCTCGCTCTACGTTTGACGCACGTAGGCAGTCGAGAGGATCCGCCTTCTGGGTTCTTCCCAAGAGAAGCCGGCTCCGGATAGCCGCCGCCAGACTACTTTTCTTAATCAGCCACGGCCAGGTGGCAAGCTATCGCCGTCTCTCGCTATATCAATTTCACTGGCCTGTCTCTTTAGGGAGCCAAGCTGGGGTCCTTCCCCATTGTCAGCGCTCAAGAGACTCGCGGGCCATCATCAGTTGTCGCCTTCAACAGACCCGCTGCTCCATCTGTGCAGCGAGTGGGGCAACTCGCCCCCTTCAAACCAGCTAATCTGGCACCGATGTTGTCGCGCAGCCGATTGGCGGAGGCGCGGCTTGCTGCATCCCCGCCACCGTTCTACGCCTGGCGGTCATAGCTGCAACCACCACTACTAGGTCCGCCTTCGCGAACTGCTTCCCCCAACCCGCTTTCGGGCAAGTTTCGACCGGTTGCCCACGACTGTGAGTCGCAGGGGGACGTTCGCCCGACCTCGATAAGATCCGGCCCGGCCACTACCAACACTACTGCCCGTACCCAAGCACATTTTACCACCAGTTTCTTCGGAGAATCTTCGGCAGCGGCCGGGCGCCAGCCTGCTGTCCTTCGATCCAACCTCGCTCCATCGGCGCACCAAGCCGCCGTTCATCACAACCCCGCTCGGGCACCTTCTTTGCTCTCGCGACCACTCCCCAACGGCGCCGGAAGCGACAGGTCGAGTTCCTCGGTGGCCGCAACGCGCCGGGGCTCGCCCCCCTTGTATTGGATCGGTACAGTTCCAGTATATCTAGTACGCTCTAATTCATCAAGAAAAGCCTCGAGTTGAGCCCGGGCGTTCGCGCGATCGAAGACCGGTTCGAAATCCACGTGTTTAGCCCCACCAGTAAGTCCCGACTCCAGCAAAGCGATGATATCCATGGCAGTACGCCCACCACCTCGAGCAACGATCCACACAAACCATAGCGAGCCGAGGGCAAAGAGAACTACGACCTCCAGGATGCGATCCGGTAGGCCCCAGGCGCGTAGGAAAGGCTCGCCAATGGCAAACAACACCGCCACTACCGCCGGGCCGAAGTTTGAGAGCGACTGAATGGCCATACGCTTGCGAATAGAGAACCGGCAGAAGCGTGAAGGGCAGATCTCTAGCCGCCGACGCGGATATTTGGCGCTAAGCGCAGCCAGCTCCTCTTCGTTAGTCAAAGACGCTCTCCCTCGAAATAGTTGCTTTATAGATATGGCCGCCCCGAAACCGGAGCCGCACCTCGCCGTAAAGGCCGCTATCTGCTTGTTGCCGGAGATGGTCGTACACTACGTCGAGGACGGCTTTGTTGCCACCCGATATCTCTGGCAGCACCACCCGACGCATCGGCCCCCGGCCAATAAGCAGAACAGCGATGACGAAACTGGCCAAAAGGCTCAACCCCAGCGTAATCCAGGTCCGGATCAGCCCTTGCTGCACCGGGCCGAGCACTGTAGCGTATTCCTGAGTGGCGATGACTGACCATCCATACTCAGGATCGACCATACCAGCCCCAATCACCGGTCGCCCGGTCACGGGATCAATAACGTCACGAAATGACACTACTCCAGTTGCCCCACGCACAATGGGGAGTATCGGGCTATTCTTGGCCAGCTCATTCCGTTCTGCAACGGTCATTTCCCGCCGGTTCGACTCCACGATGGGAACGCCCTTCGTATCGGTCAGCAATATGACGCCAGCGGAGAAAAGCCCCTCATAAACTGTGCTCATAGTGGATGTGTTGAGCGTAAGCGCGACAACAGCAGAGCTGCCTGGCACGGGTACAGCAAGCACGACAACAGGTCCGCCCAGCGTTGGCGAATCCTCGAAATCACTAACCACTGGTGCGTGCCTCTCGCTGAGCATGCCCCACCATGCGCTCTGGCTACAATCCATTCCCAACGCTTGTCGACGAGAAGATTCTACGACTTTGCCATCGCCATCAAGGACAACGATCGCGTAAACTCGCGGATGATCCAGCGCCACCCTATCGAGCAGCGTCTGCATGCTCTCACGATCCGAGACCTCGGCATAGCTGCGCTGCGCCTGCTCGGATGCGAGAGTCTTGAGTATGCCCAGGTATTTGTCGATGTACGTCCTTAGGTAAACATCGACGAGCGTAACATCGTTTCGTGCCTGGCTAGCAGCCAGGCTCTCGGTGGCCTCATAGCTATCTCGCGCGACAATGATGCAAAGCACCACCACAGGCGTGACTATCACGAGCATAGCCATAATAAGCCTGATCCAGTATGGCAATCGGCGCACCAGGGCAAGCCCCTTCAAGTCAGACCCCCTCGCACGAACCCCCGCGGCCTAACCAACAACATCCCATCACTGTTAATGGGTCGCTAGCCCAGTGACCTCGTGGCACACAACCCCTTATATCACATCCTATGCTCATATAGTAGAGGGGGAAATCAACAAGACTCTCTAGGCTTAAGCGGTTCAGTATCTATCTTGGTCGCGTAGCGCTACCTAATCCACAATCGAGGCACCTATTAAGCATCAGCGCCGCGCCGGCAAGCTCCAGGTAAGGGAATTCTTGGTGGGCACCCCCCAAAAGCCCAGCCCGATACGGCACCAAGAAGCTTTAGGCGTCGGGGCCCTGCTGGTGCAGCGGCGCTACGCCGAAGGGAGAGAATCGTGAAGGGGATCGAAATGGACGAGATAGCTCCTTGGCCTCAAGCCAGCCAACGAGCAGCGAACCGACGAGAAGACCAAGAACCGCAATGGCGATGCAAAGAGTGAGCGAGTTCTGCCGACTTTCGGTCAGAGCCTGGAAGTACCTATCCCGCTGGGCCGGATTGAGGCCCACAACTGCCCCTGGACGCCCTAGGAGGCCAGCTTCATCAGTTATGTAAGTGGTGCCATCGGAGGCGACGATAGCCGAGCGCTCCACCAAGGATGGGCCTAGAGCCCCTCCCAACCAAATAGCCAGAGTAAGGAGAAGTATACCGACGAAGAAAACGGCGAGCGCCGGCCTGAGGGCATCGAAGAGGCGCGCACGGCTGCGGCCATCCCGATTGCTTGTCTGAATACCCGCATCCACCGTGTTACCATCGATATATGTGTGCATCTCTATTCCTCCTCGCAAATCCGAACTCACGTCCCCAGCAGTCGCCGTGTTGCCTCGTCTTATAGCTGATGGCAATTCCTCCACGAGACGATCCTTGGAGACATAGGCGGCCCCAGTCCGCGAAGCCGCCGCGCGGTATCCTTGGGCATCTTCGTTCAGGAGTAAGACAACCCTAGTCCGGGGCAGCAACTGGCGCAGTCTCCTGGCGACCTCGATACCGCCGATATCAGGCATACGTACATCTAGGATGGCAACATCAGGTTGGAGTCTCACTGCATCGGCGATAACGTCACCGCCAGTGGAAGATTCTCCAACCAAGCAAAGCCCCTGATGGCAGGCCAGAACCTGGCGAACCGTCTCCCGGAGACTCAGGCTTGCCGCCCCTATCAGCACTCGCCGGCTTTCCACAGTTGTCCACATTCTTCACTCGCTAAGATTACGGCAGCGAATCCCAGTACCAGTATACAGCACAAGCAACGAAAAAAGAGACGAACCTACTCCTTCGACAGGCAAGCAACTACCCTGTCGATCGAGAGGCCCGCCTCCCGAGTTCTTCCCGGCAAGGAAGGTAACCGACAGACTGCAGCAATCACGAACGGCTTTGCATCGAGCCGGTTCCGCAGGCCATCAGCTATCTCTCGCTCCTCCAATGAGGAGGCTACTAACTCCGTCTGGGACTAAGGCTCGTAAGGGGTCCTTCCCCTCCTCTAGCCGGTTGAGCACAGACGGCTAACACCGATGCAGTTGGTATTATAATAGCGTACTAATCTTCGGATAATCTTCGGAGCCAGTTCGGGCCAGGGCGGATCACTATGGCTTGATGTATGCGAAACCTTCGCTCTGAGCCTTGGCCACGGCAATAATACCGGATGGAACGACCTTAGCAAAGTTCGGAAGTGATCTCCTGTCGATTCTGTACTCGCTCAGAGAATCGGCGCAGATTTGGAACTGGACACCAGCATCGGCAATCTGCGCAAGTGCCCTGGTCAGGTCATTCGTTCCAAGCAAGGCAAATATCGCGTGTCCATTGACCACCACGCGCACCCCCACACTAGGGTAATCGTGATTGATCGTCTCGAGATTCGAGAGCATCGCCGGCCACTGGTCGGCTCGGTCCACGTGAAACACGATCTTCAGGTCTCCCATCTTGTCCTCTCTCCTGCTTGGCATCAGTTGTCGCCGCGTTCACAGGAAATTCCGACACCCGTTGGCAGGGGAGCGAATACACCGACCAACCCGCGCCTATCAAACCGTCGATCTCGTCTCGCCCCCTTCAGACTAAATCGTGCAAGAAGCGGACCTGCAACATCCTCTGTGGCCAAAAACCTACGCCTTCAGTCATCCGATATTCGTCTTGCGGTAGGCAGCTTGCTGGTGCGAGAGCAGGGTGAAAAGTGCGACCCCGAATACCTCGGCCAAGGCTGATAGGAACCTGGTGGCGAATGCAGCAGCCGTAATAATTGGCACAGACACGAACGAAGAGCCCAGCAGCACAATGGAGGCCTCCCTCACACCGATACCCGCTGGAGCAACCACTGCCAGTAATCCCACGGCCCAGGCAAATGCGTTGGCCCCAACCATTAGGGGAAGCAAGCGCAGCGGAACTGGAGAGATCGCCAGCAGTACGAGGAACAGGCTTGCCCCAGACAAGACGTGGGAAAAGGCAAACCAGGCAAGCAGGAGAAGCACCTGGCCAAAGCTCAGGCCGACCTCGACTGGCCCGTTTCTCCTCAGAATCCGCGCTGCCATCCTCAGAAGCGGCCGCAAAACACGGGGGTGCACAGCCACGATTCCCAGTGGAATCAGAATCAGCAAATAAAGATTGCCGGCACCGGGAATACTTCCCCCGATAGCCATTCCCACCAGAAACACCCCCAGTGCACCGACAACGGACAGTATGTGCTCCAATAACGTCGATACCAGCAAGCCCTGTAGCGTAACGCCGGCCGCAGAGCCCATGTAAGTTCGCCCGGCTATGTGCCAGAACCCGCCCGGCAAGTAGCGAGCGGGCAGCGCCACCTCCCAGACGCGCATCGCCGAGACGATACTCACCTCGAAGCCCATTGTCCTCAACGTGAACGCCCATCCCGACGCCATCACGAGGTAGAATCCCACATAGAGGAAGAATCCTGCGAACAGGCACGCGTAATCCAGTTTCCACGAAACCGACGAGAAACCCTGCCAATTCCGGTAAATGTAGATTGCCCAAAACCCGATAACCGTGGCAGCGGCAAGATACTTCAGAAGGGTCTTCACGCCGTCCCGCCGTTTCGGCCACCATCAGTCAAGTATCTGCTCAATGGCGTACTCCTCTCTCGGATTGTACGTCACGTTGCGCAGCATCTCGCCTACCAGTCCAGTCGAGATAAGCTGCAGCCCCGCCACCATAAGCAGGACCGCGAGGGTCAGAAGAGGCCTGCGGCCGATGGACTCACCGCCGAGCCAGATAGCTGTAAGGTACAATCCAAGAACCAACCCTACGGCAAACACACCCACTCCAGCCGCCCCGAAGAGCCGCAAAGGGCTGCGCATGTAGGTGGTCAGAAACAGCACCTGCATAAAATCGAGAAACCCGGCCGAAAGGCGCCCAGCACCGAACTTCGAATGCCCGTGCTTGCGCGGACGATGATTCACCGGCACCTCGGTGACCTTAAAGCCCCTCCAGTTTGCCAGGAGCGGGATGAAGCGGTGCTGCTCCCCATATAGCCGCAGGTCCTCGACAACATTGCGCCGGTAGGCCTTTAGGCCACAGTTGAAATCGTGGAGATGGATTCCAGTAAAAGATCGGACAGCAAGGTTGAAAAACGAGGACGGAAGCCTCTTTGACAACGGGTCTATTCTTCTCTGCCGCCAGCCGGAGACGAGGTCGTACCCTTCGTCCAACTTCGCGCACAGATGGGATATTTCTGCCGGGTCGTCCTGGAGATCCGCGTCTATGGTCACGACGTTACGCCCCCTCGCCAGTTGGAAGCCAGCGCTGAGCGCCGCGGTCTTGCCGAAGTTTCGCCTGAATCGCACCACCTTCACCCGCGGGTCTTCGTCGTGAAGCTCTTGCAAAACGTCAAACGATCCGTCTCGGCTGCCGTCGTCCACGAAGATAATCTCGGCCTCCTGGTCTTGCATAACCAGCCGGAGCTGATCGTACAGAGGTCTGAGGCTCTCTGCCTCATCAAACACTGGCACGACGACCGACAGAGCCAGTGGCCGAAGGGAGCCACTGCCTTGTTCAAACAGCCTTTCAGCGGAACCTTGTGGAGCGTGCATAGACGACGGTCCTGAACTCGATACCACGTTTCACCCTTCGATTCTACTGGTTCACCAGCGCCATTATACTCAAGAGAGCGGAGCAAGTCCATCTGTCTCCCCGTTAGCCGTTAGCACACGGTAGCGTCAGTTTGCGGGAAGGGCGTCGAGCGTGTAGAATCTACCCGTGCTGAAGTTGATAATACTTGTTTCCATAGTCATCCTGATCGTCCTCTCGTGGACGACGCTACGTCGTCGGCTCAAGCGTGGGCTGAAAGTGGGAATCGTGCTATACGCGGTATTGATGGTCGTCCGCCTCAGCCAAGCAAAGACAGACCAGGAGACCCTGGTAAATCTGGCCATAACTCTGGGCCTTTTCGGAGCTCTGTGGCTCGCGGTCTGGGCGCTTGCAACCTGGTTACAGACTCGGAACACCTCGTAGTCTAGCACGAGAATACCTTGGCCGCAAAGAGCGCCAAGATCGCAAGGGGAATTACGAAAAGGTCTTTGCGTCCTTTGGAGTGAACGGCTACGTATCTTCATCCCAATACAGTTCAGATAAGGGAGGACAATATAGCCGCACCCCCATTTGCATTTTCCGCCGGGTGCGCGAAACCCGTGGCCTTGTCCAGGGCAGCCGACAGCAAAAGGGCGACCGGTGAGCAATCTAACGCCCCGCGCAGGCTACTCTTGATCACCTCTTAACTGAACTGCATTGATCTTCATCTTCTGGTGGCACTCCCCAGAGAGGACTGGAAAACTTACTCCGCTCCCTTCGTCTGCTTCTTACCGAGCTCCCTTTTCTTTACTGGGTACTCCTTCTTCTCGATCTCCTCATAGGCCTGGGGCGAAAACTCCGGGGCACCATGGCGTGCAGACTCACCTTCTGCCGGCCCAAGTCGGTGTAGTCTGATTCTTTTTGCCCTGGTCGACGCCGCTTTTGGGAGCGCTAGGGTCAAGACGCCATTCCCAAACCTCGCGTTGGCTTTGTCCGCATCTACATCGAAGGGCAGAGTAATGACCCGCGTGTAGGGGCCATAATGCCACTCGTGGCGCAGATAATCCTTGGTTTCTTCCAAGCTGCCCCGCATCCTACTTTGAATAGTCAGAGTGCCACCACGAACGGTTATCTCTATGTCATCGGGGTGCACGCCAGGCATCGGAGCCACTATCATCAGATCTTCATCGGTCTCGTACATGTTGATAGGGATAACCTGCCGCCCCTTAGGGCTAACCCGTCTCAACGAAGGTAAGGAGAACGCCTCCTCGAGCATCCGGCAGGCCAAATCGCGGAGCGCTGTCTCCCTTGCGCGCTTACGTCCAATCGTACTCACACCGCACCACCTCCTCGCCATTTTTCACGTTGCCGCAATCAGCAGCATTCTGCACGAATGTCGCAAGATGCGTACCAGTCATTTGACTCAGAAGCCTGTTTCACCGCCAAGAGCGCAGAGAGCGCCAAGGAATACTCTGAAACCTTTGCGTCCTAGCTACTTTTGCAGAGCTCCGCCCGCAGGCAGGTCCTGTGATTCATGAAGACTTGTGGGGTTGGCACACGTCTTGCTCTGCTCAAACAACGTGAGAGACAATGCAGTCTCACCAGAAACAATCGCCATATTGGGAGGTTCTACAGTATGCAAAGGAAAGGTGGAGAAACCGTAAGGTGCACGGTAAGCAACTGCGAGTATTGGGGACAGGGCAATTATTGCACAGCCGACCAGATCCTGATTACCGCACCTATGTCGCCGCTACCGGCAGTCGACAAACATGGAGCTGGGGCAGAGCAACTGAAACCGACGCCAATAAGAGAAGGTGAAGATACTCTTTGCTACACCTTCGAGCCCAGAAAGTCACGGTAAGTAGCCACCACTAATGTGTAGAATAATTCAGAAAGAGGAAATGGTTGCGGCGTCAGTAGATAACGAACCGATAAACTGATACTGAATTATGGGGTAATTGGGGTCTAGCCGGAAGGGGCGGTAGAACTGCCGTGACCAGTCGGGCCAACTAGCGCGCCCGGGATACTGCAAACTGCACGTTGGCGTGGCTTCGACACGCTTAACACACTAGCACACGAGCGGCGACCGGTGGTCGTTACTGCAGGCTATCGACCCTCTGCCTCCCGATGTTGGGCTTGAAATGCAACCCACGAATATTCGATCATTCCCCAGGGTAAACGGGCAAGGTGAAATGAAAGGCGCTGCCTTTGCCGAGTTCGCTCTCCACCCAGACTCTTCCACCGTGCGCTTCTACCAGCATCTTGGTAATGTAAAGGCCCAGCCCCAGTCCACCAGCCATTCGTCCTCTTTGTGGCTGGTAGAAACGCTCGAATATGAAGGGCAGGTCCTCAGCGGCTATGCCTGCGCCTCGATCTACTATGGACACAGTCACCATCTCCGCGTCGATCCTTCCGGCGCGGACCATCACCCTGGTCTCGGGAGGAGAGTACTTCAAGGCGTTGGTAAGCAAATTCATCAGTATGCGCTCTAGGCGATCCGGGTCGGCATTAACTGGCGGCAGCTTTTCCTGCATCTCCACATCGATCCTGGTTTCATCGGTTATCCCCTGGATCCGCTGCAGAAGCTCAGAGATGAAAGGGCTCAGCTCGACCGGCCGAGTTTCCAGTTGCAATTGGCCAGCCTCAAGACGCGCCGAATCCGCCAGGTCCTGAATCATCGCGTCCATCCTCTGAACCCCCTTTAGGATGGACTCAAGGATGACCTCGGCGCTGAGTAGTTCCGACCCTTTGACTCCGATCTTCTCCAGATTTCGCTGCAGAAGGCAGGCGTGCCCACGGATGATAGTTAGTGGTGCTCGCAGATCGTGCGATATGGTATGAACGTACTGCTCACGAAATTGTTCGGCCATCTTCCGCTGAGTGATATCCCGAACGTGCGACAGCACCCGCTCTTTGCCCCCGATGACCACGCGCCTCAGGTTCACTTCGACCCAGAACAGTTGGCCGGCGGTATCCCTTGCCAACCAGTCGAAGCGTTGCGGCTCTCCCCCTGCCGCTTTCCTCACCCAGCGAAGGGCGTCCTCGGGTGTATAGGGTGGCTCACCAGCATTCAGATTGCTACCATCAATAGGAGTTTCCTTCTCCATTGCCAGGCCATACATCTCCCGCCCTCTAGGGTTAACGTCGAGTATCCGCCCAGTTTCCATATCGTGCACGAAAATGCCGTCCGCGGCCCCCTCAAAGATCGTCCGGTAGTTTTCCTCCGATATCCGGAGCGCCTCTTCCGCCCTCTCACGCTCGGCGATTTCGCTTTTCAAGCGGTCGACCACGGATTCGAGTTCTGCTGTGCGCTCAGCGACGCGGCGCTCCAGGCCTTCGTTTAGCCTCCTGATTTCCTCTTCAATCTGCTTTCGCCAGGTAATATCCACCGCCTGAACCAGGTATCCCCTCAGGGTCCCGGTTTCCTTGAGGCCCAAAGGCTTAATCACAACGTCGAGGTATATCTTCCCGGATTTTGTTGTTTCGTAGAGTTTCAACGCTCTGACTTTGTCAAAATCGAAGTGGATTTCGTACCTGACCGTTTCCCCATTATGCAACCTCTCGCTAGCGCCATCCGGCAAGTTGGGATCACGAAACAGGTCGAAGCCTTTGACCACTTCAACGTCACGCACTCCAAACAAGTCCAGACATGCTCTGTTGACGTGGAGTAGACGGCCATTGGGATCATATACCTCAATTGCGATGGGGGATTCCTCGTAGATGCTCCTGAGTTGCTGATATTCAAGAACGCTTAGAAGCGCGGGGGAGTCTGCTGAGGCGAAGTCATTGTCAGAACCTGGTGGCTCTGCCACGGCGCTTCTCCTATCGACTTCAGAGATTCCAGCACTCAGGCTAACGTAGCATCGCTACAGGTGGCGCCGGCTGGGGATAAGCCCTCGTGCCACGTGGTCAGATAGGCGCTTATCCAATACAGCATTGCTGTGAGAACGAATCATTTCGTCGTGGCTGCCCCAACTGGACATTCACGGCGATGAACTTGCCAAAACAATAATACCACTTCCACGCTCCGTTGCAAAGCCCCCTGGTTGCTCCAGGGTTTTTCTTATGTTATCGCGCTGCCAGTAAGGCGCTCGATAGATCCTTCGCCGCCTTCGGTGGCGCGGAAGATGAATTCTTCTGGAGGTAGCGGCGAAGCGGCCCTCCCAGTAGAAATGACAATCCCAAGCGCCTGCAGGGAGCGAGCCAGTTGAGGAACGAAGCACCCAAGTTCACCTCGGATACCAGTAAAGCAGCCATTGCTGCCTGGTAGGTTGATAATGTGAGAAGGCCCTGGTTGCTACCGTCGCGTAGTTTTACGGTGACGAAAGAGGTGGAGCTCGAAGGCCCGTGATGGGAGGTCAGACGCGAATTCTCCGGTCAATCGTACGTCGTCAGTTGCCACCTACCGGGCTTCTGAGTAAAGCTCCTCTTTGACTGCCAGTACCTGCGAGCGGAGGTCGGCATCCGCGTCGATTTCAGCCCGCATCTTCTCGTAGCCATGCAGCACCGTTGTGTGGTCGCGACCTCCCAACTCACGGCCGATGTCTACCAGCGACAATTCGGTTTCTTCTCGCATCAGGAACATAGCGACCTGTCGCGGCAACACTATTTCCCTGGCACGTTGCTTACCCCGGATAGCGCGCACATCCACGCGGTAGTACCGTGCCACCGCTTCGATGATCTTTGCCGGGGTAATAGATCGGCGGGCCCGAACGGTCACTATGTCGTTTAGCGCTGCCTCGACGACCTCAGCAGCAAGGGGCTTGCCATTAACCTGCGCGTAGGCCACCACACGGTTGAGCGCACCCTCCAGTTCACGAATGTTGCGCTGCACCTTGCGCGCAATCAACTCGAGCACCTCATTAGGAACATGTCTGGCCTGGCCCTGCGCTTTGATCTGCAGAATAGCCATTCTAGTCTCGAAATCTGGAGGCTTGATGTCGGCAATTAGCCCCCACTCGAATCGAGAGCGCAAACGCTCCTCCAGGGTTACTATTGCTTTGGGAGGCCGGTCACTGGAAACGACTATCTGTCGGTTCGCTTCGTGCAACGTGTTAAAGGTGTGGAAAAACTCTTCCTGCGTGCTCTCTTTGCCGGCGATGAACTGAATGTCGTCGATCAGCAGCACGTCGACATTGCGGTAGCGTCCACGAAACTCATCGTTGCGGCGCTCCCTTATCGCGTTGACCATATCGTTAGTAAACGTCTCGGAGGGAACATAGACCGCCTTCAGATTGCGCTTGAGCACCTCGTGGGCTATCGCGTGCAGGAGATGGGTCTTGCCGAGGCCAACTCCGCCATAAAGAAACAGCGGATTGTAGGCGCGCGCTGGACTGTTGGCGACGGCCACCGCCGCGGCGTGAGCCAGTCGGTTCCCACTCCCAACGACAAACGCGTCGAACGTGTACTTCGGGTTCGGCTCCCAGACGTTGATCCCATTCGAGGCTCCACCCGCAGAGGACACAACGGCACTCGCTGAACCAACCTCTGCATTAGATGTGTCCAGTTCCACTTCCCCAGCCGCATCCAGGAGCGGCAGCGTCCCTAACGCTTTTCTCCGGCTGCTCGGTTGAGACACCACAACGTTAACCTCGACCGGTCGGCCTACCACTCCGCGCAGAGTCCTTTTCACCTGCTTCATCAGGCGAGCTTCGATCCATTCCTTAGCGAACGTGGTGGGTACAGCTATGACGTAACCGCCATCCGGTGAGGAGGATAGCTTAGTATTCTTTAGCCAAGTATCGTAGTTCTGAGGCGAGACCTGCAATTGAAGCTCGCCAAGAACTGCTTGCCAAATCTGTTTCGGATTCATAGTAGTTGACAGGATACCTTCTGTGTGATATGGTTGGTGGTGAGGCAGAGAATCCCCACCTTGCCGGCCGCTTCAGGCAAACAACCGGTCGGATAAATCAGCTTCCACAATAAGGATCAACTAAAAGGAAACGACCACTGGCACTGGTCGTTTTTCTCTTAAGAAGTGTTTGCTGATCGACTTCGTTTTGCTACTAGGATGCGATAGCGGCAACTTACTGCCTGCATGCAATATAGCAAAAACGACGGCTCTTATCAATAGTGAAATTGCTTTTGCGGCGCCATTCTGATATACTCGGCCCCGACCCTTGTTGCTCCTACGACAACGTTCCAGTTGGTGGGGTAAGGCTAGTGAGCAGTGATACAGGTTTGGGTACTCTGACCCCATCACGTTCCCAAAGGCGAAGAGTCCTGATTGTCTTCGTCTGCCTTGTCGTAGCAGTTGTCCTGATTGTGGGCAACGTCACTCCGGCCCAGTTACTGCGCGCTCAGACCGTCGAGCCGGTTCCTCTACGCACCATACCCAATACCGACGTCAATCCCTACGGCGCCAATTTCTTCCTGCATTGGGAACCAGAGCAGTGGAAAGTCGAGAAGACCCTGCAAATGGCCAGCGAAGCCGGCCTGGGCTGGGTGAAACAGCAATTCCCGTGGGAGGACATCGAACTCAAGAAAGGTTCGTTCTGGGATGATCGGATGAAAAAGAGCACGTGGGACAAGTACGACAATATCGTGCAAATGGCGCAGAAGTACAATATGAAGATCATTGCGCGGTTGGACCGCCCCCCTACCTGGGCACGGCAGGATAATACCCAACACGAGGCTCCCCCGGACAACCTTCAAGACTACGCCGATTTCGTGGAAGCGGTCGCACGTCGATACAGGGGGCGAATCAGCTACTACCAGATCTGGAACGAGCCCAACATCTTCCCCGAGTGGGGCAACCGCCCCATTAACCCGAAGGAGTACGTCGACCTGCTGCGTGTCGGGTACGAGGCAGTAAAGCGCGCCGACCCAAGTGCATACGTCCTGAGCGCTCCGCTGGCCCAGACTACCGAGAACTCGCGCCGAGCCATGGCCGATGTGGACTTTCTCACCGAAATGTACAAGCAAGGAGCCGCCAATTACTTCGACATCTTGTTCGCCAATGCTTACGGCTTCAGCCTCCCTCCCGACGATCCGCCAAATCCCAACGTGCTCAACTTCCAGCGAGTCCAGCTCCTGCACAATATTATGGTCGCTTACGGAGATGGCAATAAACCGGTGTGGTTCAACGAGTTTGGCTGGGATGCTCCTCCATCAGACTTCCCGCCAGATAAGCTCATATGGGGAAGGGTTGACGAGCAGCAGCAAGCGGAATACACGATTTCCGCGGTCAAGATGGCACGAAAGCAGTGGCCGTGGGCCGGCGTTTTCTGCGTGTGGTACTTCCGTCAGGACGGACACATTCTGCCAGACCGAGCAGATTACTACTTCCGCATGGTCGACGTCGGGTTTACTCCTCGACCGCTCTACAACGCGGTCAAGGCCAACGCCGCTGCGCTTGCGCAGGAACCTGCACCACCTGGAGATTACCAGGAGACTAACCCAGGACTGAAAAGCGAGGGCAAATGGCAGATACTGCAAGACCAGCGTGCTAGTGGCGGCGCGGCTCTGGTTAGCAGCACCCCTGGCGACAACGTTACCATCACCTTTCGTGGGACCAGCCTCTCACTTCTACTTCGTAAGGGACCCGCTGGCGGAACGTTATTTGTAACCGTCGACGGCCAGGGAGCCAACAACCTTCCGAAAGATAGCCAAGGCCGCTCCTACATTGACCTCTATAACCCATCCGAGCAATGGCAGACAGAAGTTACCGTTGCCAGCGACCTGCCGGACCGCGAGCATCGGGCGCGCCTGGTTGTGGCGCAAAGCCAGGGTTCTATGTCGGGAGGAGTAGCGACCTTCGGCAGCTCCGTGGTCATCGATGGGTTCTCAGTTCGCCTGGACGCCGTCCCGGTCTGGCAGAATCTGGTTCCCGTCGTAGCCGCGCTAGTCCTTGGCCTACTGGCAGTTATCTGGTGGCGTCGCAGGCCTCGCTTCCCGAGAACATCCAAGGTCAGTCTTCAGGGGAGCGAGTGAGACGAACATGTGTTGCGAAAGATGAGACTGACCCACTTGCGACGGCCTTTCAGCTTACTGGCGTGCTTAATCGCCCTGTTTGTCTCAGCTTTCTCTTTCGCGCAGCTAGTCGCGAGCTACAATCTCAACCAGCTAGGAGACCTTCCCGACACCACAGCAGACGTGTTGCCCTTCGGCATCAATGCCTCGCTCGAAAACGACGATAACTCTACTCAGATTCAGAAGCTGAATCTAATTCAGCAAGGTGGTTATTCCTGGGTACGGCAGCGCTTCCCGTGGCGTGAGATCGAGCCGACGAGGCATTACTTCGATTGGGAGAAATGGGACCACCTCGTCGATCTCTACAACCAGTATGGCCTGAAGACGGTGGCCATTTTGGACAGCCCACCCGTCTGGTCACGACAGGATAACAACTGGCCGAACCGCCCCCCAGATGACCTCGACGACTTTGGATACTTCGTCCGCTCGTTTGTCACTCATTTCCGTGGCCGGATCCCCTACATCCAGATATGGGATGAGCCCAACATTTTCCCCAACTGGGGCAACCGACCCGTTGATCCCGAGGGCTACACGAGCCTGTTGAAGGTGGCATATGAGAACGCGAAGGCGGCCGACCCGACGGTAAAGGTGCTTTCGGCGGGACTGGCACCAAACTTGGAAAAAGGTGGCCGCAACATGAGCGATCTGCTCTTTCTTAGAGAGATGTATCGGCACGGTGCAGGCAAATACTTCGACATATTGGCGGTGAAGCCTTACGGGCTCTGGACTTCACCGGAAGACAGGCGCGTAGACGATAATACGCTGAACTTCTCGCGGGCAATTCTCTTTCGCCAGATCGCTGTGCAGAATGGATTCACCGATGTCCCCGTATGGGCCGTGGAGTTCGGCTGGAACTCCCTCCCCAAAGACTGGCCGGGCCCCCCATCGATTTGGGGGGCTACGTCCGAGGAGGAGCAGGCGGCCTATACTCGCCAGGCCTACGAGCGTGCCTGGGCAGAGTGGCCTTGGATGCAGGTTATGATCCTGCAGGGAATGCTTCCCGAACGTTATCCAGACGATCCACTCTATGGCTTCTCAACGGTCGATCAGCATCTCCAGCCGCGCCCGGTGTACGACGCCGTGAGAAATCTAGCCGTCGCCCCAACGGCTGGCGTGGGATCGCACGGGCCGGATTCGCCATACGTATCCTTCGCCGGGCAATGGCGGACCGAAAGCAATGCCAGGGTTGGTGTGTCGCAAGATTCCTTCCAGATTCCATTCAGGGGAACCCGACTGGACCTGAAACTCTGGAAGACACCTCAGGGAGGAGTGATACAGGTCAGCGTGGACGGCCAACCGGTATCCAGTTCGCCCGAACTGAGCGGCGAGGGCACTCTGGACATCTACTCCGAACGCGCTCAGGAAATCACAGTCGTCGGCGCAGCGGGGTTGCCGGATGGAGAACACGTTTTGCGAGCGCAGATCGTGGGGGCGAGCGCAGGTTCGGTGGGAAAGCCAGAACTCCGATTCGGAGGGTTCATCGTTCGACGAGAAGTCAATGAACCGTGGATGGCCATATTTGGAGCCCTGTGGATAGTGTGGACTGGAGTCGCTCTTTGGGGAACTGCTCGCACGTCTTTGTCGCTCGTTCCTCTAGGGAAGAGAGCCGTGTCTGGTCTCCATTCTGCGACTCGACAGCTTACGGCGCCGCAGGCAGCCACTGGAATTGTATTCGGTTTGGTCCTACTATACTTTGGCCCCGGCCTGCCCGCGTCGGCACTCGGGCTAGCAGTTGTGGTTGCGCTCGTCTGTTATCACCTTGAAACTGGCCTGCTGTTCGTGGTCCTCTCCACGCCATTCTATATGCGGCCAAAGTCGTTCGGCAGCGTTGAGTTTTCTTTGGCCGAAATATTGATCCTCACCTGCGCGTTTGCATATGCTATCAGGTGGCTTGCCGCTCTCGAGGCGCGGCGACAAATCGAGGATAACCTGGGGGCGTGGCGCGCCCATTGGCCGGTTGTCTTCTTCCTGATGGTCGGTCTTCTCTCGCTAGTCGCATCGACAATGCTGCGAGAGAGCCTGAGAGAACTTCGCACGGTAATCATCGAGCCCATAGTCTACTACTTCCTTTTGGCAACTTCGTTGAGAGGAAAGCAGCGAGCGCTGGGGCTCGCCAATGCGCTGATTCTGGCAGGGTTTGTCATTTCTGCTGTCGGGCTGTTCCAGTATATGTTCACTGGCGATGTGATAACCGCGGAGGGAGTGAGGAGAATCAGGGGGTTCTATGGATCCCCCAATAACCTCGGTCTGTTCCTCGGGCGAGTGATCCCTATTGCCTTCAGTCTGGCCTGGCTCGGCAGCACGCATCGCCGGCGTTACCTCGTCGCTCTGGCCATGATGCTTGCAGCGCTGTTTCTGAGTTTCTCGGTGGGAGCCTGGGGCGCGGTGGCCATGTCAGCGCTGTTTGTGACCGCATTCAGGGGCCGGAAAGCGCTGGCCTGGGCCGCCGCTGGAGTTGCTACTGGGGGACTCGCCCTCGTTCCACTCCTGCAAGTTCAGCGAATCGGCTCTCATTTCAGCCTTCAACAAGGCACGACTCTTCTGAGGATAAACATTTGGCAAGCAGCGCTGAACATGGCGCGTGACAATCCAGTCCTGGGCATCGGGCTGGACAACTTCCTCTACAAGTATCCGCGCTACATGCTGCCCGACGCGTGGCGGGAGCCAAACTTATCGCATCCCCACAACCTCGTCCTCGATTTCTGGCTGAGCATGGGAAGCCTTGGCGTAGTCGTGATCCTGTGGCTGCTTTATAGCTTCTTCTCTTCGGCTACCCTTCTGTACCGGAAGCTGGACGATACTACCTCCCGTGCTTTGATCGTAGGTCTGATGGCCAGCATGGTGGATTTTGTCCTACACGGCCTAGTCGACAACTCGTATTTTGTCGTCGATTTAGCTATAATCTTCTGGGCCTCTCTGGCCACCGTTAGGATGCTCGAACGAGAAGGAGACTGAGCATGAAGACCTTGGTAACAGGTGGCGCCGGCTTTATAGGTTCCCACTTATGTCAAAGGTTGTTGGAAGACGGGCACGCGGTCACCTGCGTCGATAATCTCATCACGGGAAACCGTGAAAACGTTGCTCATTTGCTGAATGATCCGCAGTTCCAGTTTATCGAGCACGACGTTACCAAGGCGATGGACATCGAAGTCGATGCAATCTTCCACTTAGCTAGCCCGGCCAGCCCTCCCGGATACTTGCAGTTTCCAGTACAGACTGCTCTCGCGAACAGCCTGGGAACGTACAACCTTCTGGAGTTGGCAAGGCGGTATGGAGCCAAGTTCTTGCTGGCTTCCACCTCCGAGGCCTACGGCGACCCGCTGGAGCATCCTCAGCGGGAAGACTACTGGGGAAACGTGAACCCCATTGGAGTCCGCAGTTGCTATGACGAGAGCAAGCGTTTTGCAGAATCCCTGACTATAACGTTCACCCGCCACTATGGTCTTGACGCGCGTATAGTCCGGATCTTCAACACCTATGGCCCCCACTCCGACCCCAACGACGGCAGGTTGATTCCGAACTTCGTAACTCAGGCCCTCAAAGGCGAGCCCATCACAGTCTATGACACTGGGAGACAGACCCGGAGCCTTTGCTACGTCAAAGACCTGGTTGAGGGAATCATCCGGGCGATGTTCTTCGAGGGCACGAACCGGGAAGTGTTCAATCTGGGGATGCCTGACGAGCGCTCCGTTCTGGAGTATGCACAAATAATCAAACGTCTCGTTCCCTCCGATTCACCTATCAAGTTCGTGCCACCTATAAGCGAGGATGATCCAGCGAAGCGGTGTCCGGACATAACGAAGGCACGGCAGAGACTGAAGTGGGAACCCAAAGTGGGACTAGACGAGGGCCTTCAACTCACTATAGAATGGTTTCGCAAAAAGCTGAACTTGCAGGGGTAGATTGATACACGCCGAGCGAATTCATAAAGCGTGGCTAATGGGGAGCCTTAAGGGGGCCCTCGCTTCTTTCGTCCTGATTATAGCAGCGGCAATGGTGATAGCCGTTCCTTCGCTGTCTGTCTCGGCTGCTGCGATTATCGGGAGCGCAACGGTTGTCCTCTCGTTGCTGAATCCCCTGTTTGGATTGGGAGCCCTCATCCTTTCCGTCCCCTTCAGCTCGTTCGGCCAATTCACCGCAGGAGGATTCGAGGTAACCTCCACCGAGCTGATCACGGGTCTTCTCTTGTTCGTCTGGCTAGCTCGGGGCGTCCGCCAGCGACAACTGCGCATAAAGCCAGGACCTCTGGCCGTTCCCATATTGTTCTTCATCGGGCTGGTGTTAATGTCTGTGACATACAGCCCTTCTCTCGTCCTGGGTTTGAAAGAACTGCTCAAATGGCTCGAATTGCTAGCTGTTTACCTCTTCGTCGTGAATAACGTCACAAGTTCACGGCAAGTGAAGATCATCCTGGTCGTTCTGCTGGCCGCAGCTACTGCGGAAGCCGCCATTGGGTACTACCAGTTTTTCGCCCGAGTCGGGCCTGACAGCTTTAGGATCGGCAGCTTCCTTCGCGCGTACGGCACATTCGGACAGCCCAATCCCTTTGCCGGATATCTGGGATCGGTGGCCGTTCTGGCGCTTTCTCTGTGGCTAGTGCCGCTGGCGAGGCGCCAGAACGCTGCTCCCCTCTCCCTTTTGCGAAAGGACAGCACATCTCCTCGCTCTCCCTCCCTTTTCGAAAAGGAGAGTGTCAGGGTGAGAGATTGGCCAGAAGGCCCAGCGGTTTGCCCGCTCCCTCTTTCAGAGGCAGCGGGGGCAACGATCACTCGCCGCATGGGTGCTCGGAATCAGTTGCCGTCCGGCTGGCGAGCTCCGGACATCTCCTGGTGGCTGGTTCTGCTCTCCCTAGGGAGCTTCGGTTTCATCTCCATTGCCATATTCATGAGCATGTCGCGCGGAGCCTGGCTCGGCCTTGCGGCTGGAATGGCAGTAGTCGGAGCGCTGAGCAGTCGACGAACGTTGATGGCGCTCGTAGCGCTAGTGCTGCTGCTGTCACTGGTTCTGCTGGCTGGATCATTCAACGTGCTGCCGGCGCAAGTGACAGGGCGCATCACCCAGCTAACCGATTACTTCCGTCTGTTCGACGCCAGCCGTGTGCAGGCCGGCCCCGAGAACTGGGCAATGGTCGAGAGAATGGCTAACTGGCAGGCCGCCTGGGGTATGTACGAGCGCTACCCTTGGTTCGGAGTAGGGGTGGGGAATTTCGCCGTCGCGTACCCGGAATTCGCGCTGGAGCAGTGGCAAGAGCCTAAGGGACACGCCCATAACGTGTATCTCAACACCTTGGCAGAGATGGGCGTAGTCGGCCTGGGGGGATATCTGATAATGCTTGCCGCGTTTTTCTTCCACACGGGACATACCGTGTGGCGAACTCGGGCCGACCCCCAGAACCTGGCGGCGCAGGCTAATTCCTGCGACTACACCTGCAATTACAGTAGCCGCACTCTTCAGGTTACGCGTGAACCGCTTTGGCGCAGGCTTCAGCCTGCGCCAACAATGGTGGAATCCTTGTTCACCACGGAGACACGGAGCTGCGAAGCAGTCCATCACGCCTGGTTGTACGCTGCGGTGGCCATTGGAGCGCTAGGTATGCTGGCGGGAATATCCGTGCACAACCTTTTTGACAGCCTGTTCGTTCACGGAATGAACACGCACATCGCGCTAGTGCTCGGGCTTGTAGCTGTGGTCGGCCAGCTAAGTAAAGGGCAAATCAAGAACGCTCCGGCCGGGCACGTTACCTCAGCGACAGTGTCTAAAAGTCGGGGAAACGAGGCAAAGGGGGTAGGTAGAAATTACAGATCAGGCTAGTTCACTGCTCGAGTCCTATCAGAATGGTGTTGAGCAAGATACCGGTGAAGAAGAGATTGCTGGCAGCGAAGTATCCATAGGGAGGCGGTTTTTCAACATCCAAACGCTGGTGTCTTTTCTCGTGGCCTTCGCCATCATCTACTTCGCGCTGACAAAGATCAACATCGACGTGGGCCTGACGCTGCAACACATCACCAGGGCCAACGCCGGTCTCTACACGATTGCATTGGTCTCGTTCTATGCCTCGTTCGTGGTTCGGGCCTGGAGATGGAGAGTTCTTCTACGAAACGTGGGCTTCAGCAAGGAGATGGGTATTTCGATACCTTCCCTGCGAGGACTGACACAAATCATTCTGCTTTCTTGGTTTGCCAACTGCATTGTTCCCGCCAAGCTTGGAGATGCTTATCGCGGTTACCTGCTCAAGAGAAACGCGGGGGTGTCCTTCTCGAAGACTATTGGCACAGTAGTGGCCGAACGCGTTACGGATATGGTGGTCCTGTTCGTTTTAATGGTAGCCTCTGGACTGGCAGTGTTCCATGGGACCGTTCCTCAGGCGTTTGTGCCCATATTATCCGCGGGAGTAATCCTACTCGGGGTACTGGGAATCGCCCTTGTTGCGATGAGGAGTTTCGGACAAATCGTAGTTCGGTTCGTGCCCGCTAGGTTTAGGCCGATGTACGCCAGATTTGAAGAAGGCACTTTCCTCAGCTTCCAGAACCTTCCCCTGCTAGCAGGTACGACTGCTCTGGTATGGATCGCCGAAGCGGGGCGCCTCTGGTTCGTCAGCGCCGCAGTAGGAGTGCCGGGAATTGGCGTGGGACCGGTTGTCTTCCTGGCCTTAGCGTCGTCGCTGCTGACAACTCTGCCGGTGACGCCGGCAGGTCTGGGAATCGTCGAATCGGCCCTCATCACCTTACTTGTGCTGCTTGGTAACGCTGGCGCCATCCAGGGAGTCAACCAGAACGTGGCAGCATCGATTGCGGTTCTGGACCGGATAATAAGCTACTGGAGCCTCATAATCGTTGGGCTTATAGTATACTTGTTCAGTAAGAGAAGGTAGAGGCTCTTTGCGCATAGGCATAGACTATACGGCGGCAGTCAAGCAACAAGGCGGCATAGGTAGATTCGTCCGAGGACTGGTCGACGGGCTG
>Ga0315298_1002858_pt1 | contig 28309 bp, 20 predicted proteins | sample WHS_1_MG_FD_203077 | JGI IMG/M metagenome (GOLD analysis project Ga0315298, IMG submission 203077) | Extremophilic microbial mat communities from Washburn Hot Springs, YNP, Wyoming, USA - WHS_1_MG | ecosystem: Environmental > Aquatic > Thermal springs > Hot (42-90C) | place: USA: Wyoming... | reverse complement strand
AGGGTTTACAAGGAGCTCTTGAGCATACGGAACAAACTTGAAAAGCATTACAAAGATATGCTTGATCTTGAGTTCACGATTCAAGAAGGGAAGCTGTGGATGCTTCAGTGCCGTGTCGGCAAGAGAAATGGTCCTGCCGCTGTGAAGATGGCCGTTGATATGTTCAATGAGAGACTCATCAAAAAGGAAGAGGCAGTTCTTCGTGTCACACCTTCGCAACTCGATGAACTCCTTCACCCGATAGTTGATCCAGCTGCTGAAAAGGAAACAAAACCAATTGTCAAGGGATTACCAGCTGGTCCTGGTGGCGCAACTGGGCAGATTGTCTTCACAGCAGCTGATGCTGTTGCCTGGGCAAAAGAAGGGAAAAAGGTAATTCTCGTTCGTGAAGAAACCAATCCAGAAGATATCGAAGGGATGAGAGCTGCCGAGGCAATTTTAACAGCTCGCGGTGGAATGACGAGTCATGCTGCCTTAGTTGCGAGAGGTTGGGGAAAGTGCTGTATAGTTGGTGCCTCCGCAGTAAAAATTGACATGAACTCGAGGTCCTTTACTGTTGATGGACAGATCTTCAAGGAAGGTGATTGGCTCACTTTAAACGGTACAAAGGGATACGTTTACTCAGGAAAACTACCGATGATGAAAGCAGCCGAGGAGAATCCCGACTTTAATGCTTTTATGAAGATTTGTGATATGGTGCGTTCGCTTGGGGTACGCACAAATGCTGATACACCAGAAGATGCCACTCGTGCAAGGTCATTTGGTGCAGAGGGAATTGGACTTTTTAGAACTGAGCATATGTTCTATGGTAAAGGTTCGGAAGTCCCCTTGTTCAAATTGAGAAAGATGATTGTCTCGAAGAATGAATCTGAGAGGCGCGCAGCTCTTGACGAGCTTTTCCCTCATGTCAAAGAGGACATAAAGGGAACACTGCAGGCAATGGACGGACTCCCCGTGACAATCCGTACTCTGGATCCACCCTTGCATGAGTTCGTTCCTCGCAATCCAGATGAACGTGCAAAGCTCGCTTCTTCTCTTGGAATTTCTGTTGATGAACTCAATTCAAGAGCAGAAGACCTCCATGAGAACAATCCAATGATGGGACATAGGGGGGTCAGGCTCGGGATTACTTATCCAGAAGTAACTGAAATGCAAGTAAGAGCAATTTTCGAGGCTGCTGCTGAACTTTTGCAGGAGGGTAAAAAGCCTTATCCTGAGATTATGATTCCGGTTGTTGGCACTGTTGAGGAACTCAAGCATCAGGAAGCAATCATTACAAAGGTGTATGGTGAAGTTCTTGCTAAATATAATCTAAAGCGCATTCCATACCTGGTTGGGACGATGATTGAGGTGCCTCGTGCAGCTTTAACAGCAGACAAAATTGCTTCTGTTGCTCAATTCTTCTCATTTGGTACAAACGACCTGACTCAAATGGGATTTGGTTTCTCTCGAGATGATATTGGTGCTTTTCTTTCTGATTACATAAATAAGAAAATTCTTCCTGAAGACCCGTTCCAGGTTATTGACAGGGATGGAATTGGGCAATTGATGAAGATTGCTGTTGAAAAAGGGAGAGCAACTCGACCCGATCTCAAGATTGGAATATGTGGCGAACATGGAGGTGAACCCTCTTCTGTGGAGTTCTGTCATATGATTGGACTGAACTATGTAAGCTGTTCGCCATTTAGAGTTCCTATTGCTCGATTAGCTGCTGCACAAGCTGCAGTGAAATATCCTGTAAAATCAGTAGCTGCCAGGAAGCCTGCTGGAAAGAAAAGCAAATCGAGAAGATAAACTTAGCAATTTGTAAAGTTGCGGGGGAGTACACTTACAATGTACTCCCGCCGCAACTTATCTTTGGTAACAAAAGGTGAATTTAGATTCAAATAGTTTGAACAGGGGATGAGAAATTGATGAAGTTAACCGACTTTAAATACAGCGTACCAAGAAACTTGATTGCCAAGCATCCTGCTCAGCCGAGGGATCATTCAAGGTTGATGGTCCTTGATAGGAAGACCGAGGAAATTCGCGACCTGCTGTTTTACCAGATTGTAGATTATTTTCAAAAGGGTGACTGCCTGGTAATCAACGAGACAAAGGTATTTCCAGCGCGGCTGATTGGAAAGAAGGAGAAGACAAATGCAAGAATTGAAGTATTGCTCCTGCGCGAACTAAACCATGACGAGGGGATATGGGATGTCATTGTTGAACCAGCTCGAAAGGTGAGGATAGGGAATAAGATTTACTTCGACGATGATCGAATTTATGCAGAGGTGATTGACAACACGACGAGTCGGGGGAGGACGATTAAGTTCAATTACAAGGGGGATATTTACAAAATTCTCGAGAAAATTGGACAGATGCCGCTGCCTCATTACATTAAGAGAGAGCCAACTGAACAGGATAAGGAAGATTACCAGACTGTTTACGCAAAGACTGTAGGGGCGGTTGCAGCGCCCACGGCGGGTCTGCATTTTACCAGACGACTCCTCAACAAGCTCGAAGAAAAGGGAGTGAAAATCGTACCGTTAATACTTCATATTGGAATAGGTACATTTCGTCCTGTCGAAGTGGAGGACCTGACGAAGCACAGAATGGATTCAGAATATTACGAGATAAGCCCTGAAGCCGCAAAAATTATAAATGATACAATTGATTCTAAAAAGAGTGTATTTGCAGTTGGCACATCTGTAGTTCGGGTCCTCGAGACCTGTATTACAACAGATAATCATGTGAAGGCAAGTCGGGGATGGACTGACAAGTTTATATACCCACCGTTCGATTTTAAGGTTGTCGATCATCTAATTACAAACTTTCATCTTCCTGAAACGACCTTAATAATGCTTGTGAGTGCATTTGCTGGACATGAATTCCTGATGCGGGCATACAAAAAAGCGATAAAAGATGGCTATCGTTTTTATAGTTACGGGGACGCAATGCTCATACTATGAAGGGGAATGTTGGTGTCATCATCGCTGCAGCTGGATCAGGAAGACGATTAGGCGGTTTACACAAACCATTAATTGAGGTTGGTGGGAAGCCAATAATATTTCAGGTTGCTTCCCTATTTGCGACGTTACCAAATGCAACTGTAATTTGTATTGTCTGTCAAAAGTCCGATAGCGAAATAATTCGAAAGTCAATTCAGAATATATCATTTGGCGGTAAATGGGAAATTGTAGAAGGCGGAGAAGAGAGAGCGTATTCTGTAAGGAATGGCTTCAGAGCAATCCGTATGTTCCTGAAAGATGACGATTATGTCTGCATACACGATGCAGCACGCCCTCTTTTGCATATAGAAGATTTGAAGAAGGTCATTGAAGAAGCAGATCTTTACGGGGGATCGTTTCTCGCTGCACCTGTAAAGGATACATTGAAGAAGAGCGATGGTAATGGATTTTCTGTTGAGACAATCAAAAGGGATGATGTCTTTGCAGCGCAGACTCCTCAGGTCTTTCGCGTTGAACTAATGGATAAGGCTTACAGTAAAGTCAATGATCTCAGAAATATAACAGATGAAGTAATGCTGATGGAATCCCTTGGAATTAGAGTCAAAATCGTTCCAGCCCGCCATCCTAATTTCAAGATTACTACTGAAGAAGATGTAGAGCTCCTGCGCAAAATTACTTCTTGATATATCGTGCTCTAAGGAAATCGGAAGGAAGTACCTCAATATTTTTTCTAAGCATTGTTCCAAACTTTTGCCCGAGTCTGTTGGCAAAAACATCCCTGGGATCAGCAGATGAATCGAGCTTTAAAGCCACTTCTCCCGTTTCTACTGCATTTCCCAAAAAGTCAGGTATGAATTTCGTACCTGTCATATAGGCTAAATAAGCTGATCCAAAAAAATGAGTTAACTTGTCACTATCACCCCATTTGTCGTGGGGCGAATCCTCGAAAATGTACCTGGGAATACGGGAAATTCTCTTTTCTGCATCAATTGAATCCTCTGAAGGGAGGGGGAGCTTTATCATTCCAATCAATGGGAAAGTTGGTTTTATGTCGGTTCTGTTCAACACTGCTACTGACGCGCAAAATAGAGCTGTTCCAATATCGCCTTCAGAAAGATGAAGTGCCATAATGTAAATCGAGTCGACATTTGCCAACTCTGTCTGGATCTGGAAACTTGGCGGGGGAATATCGTTTTCTATGTATGCCCTGAGCTGGCTTGTGACTGTGACAAAGCGTGGAACGAAAAGTCGCTGAAAAATGCTTTGTGAAAGTGCAATTTGACCGAATGGGGTAAGGATGAAGGAGATTAAGAAAACCGTGATTTTCTTCAAGTCTGAATTACGCCAACGTTGAATTTTTGAGTGATTGGATTTGAATTTGCAATTTCAATTGTTTTAGAAATGAGTCGTCTCGTTTCCAGCGGTGAAATGATGTCATCTATCCAGAGGCGTGCGGCAGCATAAAGAGGCTCGGTTTGCATGTCGTAGCGAGTTTTTATCTCTTCCAGAAGCTTTCTCTGTTCTTCTGGAGTAATGTTTCTTCCATCGCGTTCCATTTGCTGAAGGCGGATATTCAAGAGTGTCTGACTCGCCTGGTCGCCACCCATGACCGCAATCCTTGCGGTGTGCCAGCCAAAAATGAAGCGAGGATCGTAAGCCTTTCCACACATGGCATAATTTCCAGCTCCAAAAGAATTTCCAACAATAAATGTGATTTTTGGAACAGTCGAGTTGGCTACCGCATTGACCATCTTTGCTCCATCCTTTATAATTCCTCCGCGTTCTGCTCTGGTACCGACCATAAAACCTGTGACATCTTGAAAGAATACGAGAGGAATCCTCTTCTGGTTACAGTTCATGATAAAACGGGCAGCTTTATCCGCACTGTCAGAATATATCACACCACCAATTTGCATCTCTTGTGTGTTGTCTGGCCTTTTTGCGCGTGTGATCATGCGCTGGTTGGCAACCACTCCGACCGCCCAGCCGTCAACGCGTCCATAGCCACATATTATGGTCTTCCCGTAATTAGCCTTATATTCGTCAAGCTCGCTTCCATCGAGTATGCGGGCAAGTATTTCGTACATATCGTATGGTTTTGTTCGGTCTGACGGCAATATGCCAAGGATCTCGCCTTGATCAAAAGCAGGTGGACGTGAATTTATTCTGTCGAATCCAGCCTGGTTTGTATGACCAATCTTTGAAATCAGGTCTCTAATTAGGTCAATAGCTTCCTCATCCGACTTTACCTTATAATCAGTTATTCCTGAAATTGATGAATGTGTTTCAGCACCTCCGAGAGTTTCGGTGTCTGTATCTTCTCCAATTGCTGCTTTGACCAGATGAGGACCAGCAAGGAAAACGCTTCCTGTTCCTTCGACTATTATTGATTCGTCGCTCATTATTGGTAAATATGCACCCCCTGCAACACACGGTCCCATCACCGCTGCAATTTGTGGAATCCCCATAGAGCTCATTATTGCATTATTGTAGAAAATTCTCCCAAAATGTTCTTTGTCGGGGAAAATTTCATCTTGCATTGGCAGGAACACTCCTGCGGAGTCGACCAGGTAGACAATTGGGAGTCTGTTTTCTATTGCAATTTCTTGAGCCCTGAGATTTTTTTTAATTGTCATTGGGAAGTACGATCCAGCTTTGACTGTCGAATCATTTGCGACTATGACGACGTTTCTTCCGTGGATCTGTCCAATTCCTGTGACTATCCCTGCAGAGGGAGCACCGCCACTTTCTTCGTAAAGGCCATGAGCTGCATATGCTCCTAATTCAATAAACTGGCTGCCCTTATCAATCAGCTTTGCTACCCGCTCACGCGCCAGCATCTTCCCCCTTTTCTTCTGTCGACTGGCCGATTCCTCACCGCCGCCCTTTTCAATTTCAGTCAGGAGAGCTTTGAGCTTTCTCAACTGATTCTTATGGAAGTCCTCGTTCTTGAGAAACTGAATGTCTTTCTTAATCTGGCTGCCAATTGATTTCATTTTCTTCCTCGTTTTTGAATTTAACCAGTTCAGGCCTTAAGTACCGTTCCTCCCCGGCCTAATTTTTTCATTCGAGTGAATTGGCGGTGAAGACTTTGAAAGGTTATTAAATTTGAACAGGAATTTCAAGTGAATGGACGAGTATTTTGTGAACATATTTATTTGTAGGAACTGATCAGGGTGTTTTTCGCACTTCTAATGAGGGTGCGAGTTGGAATCAAGTTAATAATGGAATTCCTTCCACACGTGTCAATTCTCTTGCTGTAATTGACACTGTTCTTTTTGCTGGGACAAATGTTGGTACTTTCAGGACTACTAATAATGGAAATAATTGGACTTCTAATGGATTGTCAGATACTGCAGTAACTTCGATATTGAACTTTGGAAATTCATTATTTGCTGGAACTGCATTTGGTATTTTTAAGAATGTACCGCCAGATACTACCTGGATGCGAGTCGGTTTTGTAGATACAGTCGTATATTCTCTTTCCCTGGTTTCATTGAACTTCCCACACTCTCAGTCCCTGCAAAAAGATTGGTGCCTGAAGCGACAAGGCACATTACGGTCCCGCCGTAAGGTCCGTTGGTTTGCATCCATTGAGCATGTAACGGATTAATTGAAGCTAACATGAATGAAAAGATCAATAGCTTAAGTCTGCTTGGTGCTTCGCTTTGTAAGATAGTTTTCATTTTTGTGCTTTCCTTTATTGTTCTTCTGGTTCTGTATTTTGCCGTTGGTGTACCTTTTTGTTGATATATTTGTTATGTGTTTTTACAACGTTAAGGTACGCCAGTTTTATTCTCGAGACTGTTGTCCAAACCTCTACAACATATGAAAATAAATTGACGAGTTTTTCAACACATATGACAATAGGAAGGTTCCTGGAAATCCTTTTATAGCCCGATGAGATTAACACAGGGTGCAATAATTAATTAAAATTTGAATTTCCTTCGATTCACGCCTAAATTAAGAGCAAGAATATGACAGGAAGAGAACTTCTCGAGATTTTAAAAGATAGAATACTTGTTTTCGATGGCGCTACAGGAACTAATCTTCAGCTGCAAAACCTTACTGCCGAAGATTTTGGTGGTGAAAGTTTCGTTGGTTGCAACGAATACCTGAATATCACAAGGCCAGACGCTCCAGAAAAGGTTCACCGAAGTTTCCTCGAAGTTGGCGTTGATGTCATCGAAACCAACTCTTTTGGAGCAACATCAATAGTGCTGAACGAATATGGGTTGGCTGATCGCGCTTATGAAATCAACAAACGTGCTGCTGAAATCGCCAGAAAAGTTGCTGATGAATTTTCAACATCTGGCAGGAGAAGATTTGTAGCTGGATCAATGGGTCCTACTACAAAACTCCCATCCCTGGGCCACATCGAATTCGATGAAATGAAGAAAGCCTATTCTGTGCAAGTAAATGGACTCCTTGATGGTGGAGCAGACCTTCTCATCGTGGAAACATGCCAGGATCTCCTCCAGACCAAGTCGGCACTTGCTGCAATGTATGAGGTGTTCCTGCAAAGGGGTGAGGATACTGCAGTCATCGTCTCGATTACAATAGAATCTATGGGTACGATGCTGATGGGCACTGAAATTTCTGCCGCCTTGACAACAATTGAGCCGTATGACATTGTAACTGTCTTTGGGATGAACTGCGCTACTGGACCAAAGGAAATGGAAGAAAATGTAAGATACTTGTGCGAGAACTCTCCAAAGCCGGTATTTGTAATGCCAAATGCTGGTATTCCAGAAAACATAGGTGGCAAGGCTTGCTACCGCCTCACTCCAGATGAGCTCGAGTACTGGATGAAAAGATTTGTTTCAGAATTTGGTGTGAATGTCATTGGAGGGTGCTGCGGGACGACACCAGATCATATTTCCAGACTTGTGAAAATTGCTTCTGAGATCAAGCCAAAGGAAAGGAGTTTTTCCTTTACTCCATCTGTGTCTTCTCTATATTCATCAGCCCCTCTTCACATTGACCCGCCACCTGTGATTGTCGGTGAGCGTTGCAATGCAAATGGCTCTAAGAAGTTCAGGGATCTTCTTCTTTCTGATGATTATGATGGAATGGTATCGCTTGCCAGGGAACAAATAAAGGAGGGGGCGCATATCCTTGACCTGTGCGTTGCTTATGTCGGACGGGACGAGGTCCGGGATATGAGGGAAGTGATGCGGAGATTCAATACTCAGGTATCGCTTCCTTTGATGATCGATTCAACCGAGTACAGGGTTATAGAGGAGGCGTTAAAGCTGTATGGCGGAAGAGCAATAGTTAACTCGATAAACCTGGAAGATGGGGAAGAAAGAATCAAGAAAGTCCTTCCGTTGTGTAAAAAATATGGTGCTGCTGTAGTTGCCCTGACGATCGATGAAAGCGGTATGGCAAAGACACGCGAAAAGAAATTTGAGATTGCTCAGCGTATCCGTGACCTTTCAATAAACAAATACGGAATGCGTGATCAGGATTTGATTTTCGACACGCTCACATTTACGCTCGGGTCGGGTGATGAGGAATTTCGAAAGGCAGCAATTGAGTCACTCGAAGCAATCAAGATGATCAAAAAGGCTTTTCCAGATGTACATACGTTGTTGGGTGTTTCAAACATATCCTTTGGATTGACTCCAGTTGCCAGAAATGCATTGAACTCAGTGTTCCTGCACTATGCAATCGAGGCTGGACTCGATATGGCAATTGTAAATGCTCAAAAGATAATGCCCCTTTACAAAATAGATGAGAGAGGACGTGAGTTGTGCAGACAGCTAATTTTCGATGAGAGAAAGTTTGAGGTCGTAGGGGAATGAATATGGCGGAAATGAAATGTGTATATGATCCGCTTGTTGAACTAATGAATTATTACTCTGGAAGTAAATTTGAATCGAAAGACAAAGATACAAAGGAGTCCCTGACGATTGAGGACAAACTCAAGAGGAGAATTGTCGACGGAGATAGGATTGGCCTTGATGACGATTTAAAGAAGGCACTGGAAAAGTATTCTGCACTCCAAATTATAAACGAGATTCTTCTTGATGGAATGAAGGTTGTAGGTGAACTTTTTGGAAGCGGACAGATGCAACTGCCGTTCGTATTGCAGTCTGCAGAAACTATGAAAGCTGCTGTAAATTTTCTTGAACGCTTCATGGAGAAAGTCGAAGGGTCTGAAAAGGGTGTGATGGTCCTTGCAACCGTCAAGGGCGATGTTCATGACATTGGAAAGAATCTTGTAGATATTATCTTGACGAACAATGGTTACAAGGTAATAAATCTAGGAATTAAAGTACCAATTGAGCAAATAATTGAGGCTGCTGAGAAACATAAGGCAGATGCAATTGGCATGAGCGGCCTATTGGTTAAGTCGACCGTTGTAATGAAGGAAAATCTTGAACAAATGAGGGAACGGGGATACAAGATTCCTGTTGTTCTTGGCGGTGCTGCACTTACCCGACGATATGTCGAAAATGACTTGAGGAGCGTTTATTATGGAACGGTAGAGTATGCTAACGACGCATTTGATGGGTTGCGTTTTATGGAGAAGATTACTTCATCATCTCAACAAGTCGATGCAGAAAGAGAGGTTAGTTCAAACGCGGTCTCGCTCGATAATAAACCTAAAGGCAAATTCCATAGTATAAATGGGTCAAAGTATTCACAAGTTGAAATCCCTGCTGTCTTAATGACGAGTAATGTGAGTCGGGAAGTTCCCGTGCCAACACCTCCATTTTATGGGAGTACAACAGTTACAGACATTAAGCTCGAGACAATCTGGAGGTATTTGAACGAAGTTGCCCTAATTAGAGGACAGTGGCAGGTTTCGAGAAAAGGGAAGACAGAGGAGGAATATAAAAGGATTCTTCAAGAAGAAGTTTATCCTGTTCTCGATGAATTAAAGCTAAAGGTAAAAAGAGAACGGATCTTCAAGCCAAAAGTGGTCTACGGGTATTTTCCCTGTCAGTCAGATGGGAACGATTTGATAATTTATAAACCGCAAAATGAGACTGAACTTTACAGGAAGTGGATGACAATTTCTCCTCAGAAAATCGAGAGAGATCAGCTGGTTGAATGGGTGAGATTTCATTTCCCAAGGCAAACCAGCGATAGATTCCTCTGTATATCGGATTTCTTTAAGTCGGTCGACTCCGGTCAGCTTGATGTTGTTGCTTTGCAAGCCGTTACCATTGGCGGCGAGGCATCTGATTATACGAAAAAGCTCTTTGAATCCAATCGATATCTTGAGTATTTGTATTTACATGGACTTAGCGTGGAAAGCGCAGAGGCACTTGCTGAATACTGGCATAAGGTTGTCAGGGAGGAACTGGGGATTGCTGGAAAGGATTCTCCAGAAATCAAGCGCTTATTTTCTCAGGGATATCAAGGATCTCGTTATTCCTTCGGGTATCCAGCGTGTCCTAATTTAGAAGATCAAGTGAAGCTTTTTGAAATTCTGCGTCCAGAGCGTATTGGTATGACCCTGACTGAAGAGTACCAGCTTGTGCCCGAGCAGAGCACCACTGCTGTCATTGTTCATCATCCAGAAGCAAAGTATTTTAATATTAAATAGGGCAAAATGCTAAGGACTCTCTTCATAAAAAACTTCGCTCTCATTGATCAGCTGGATCTGGAGTTTGGGCCAGGTCTGAACATAATAACAGGCGAAACAGGAGCAGGTAAGTCTATAATCATCGATGCGTTAAGTCTGGTGTTAGGGGAACGTGCATCTACAGACATGATTCGTTCAGGTGCCGACAAGTCTGTTGTTGAAGCTGTTTTCAATATTGCGGGAAACAAGCGTGTGAAAGATCTCCTGAAAGATATGTCTATTGATTCAGAAGACGAAATTATTGTTCGAAGAGAGGTAAACAACAGGGGTCAGAGTCGGGGCTTTGTAAATGACACTCCAGTTCCAATCATTCAGCTGAAATCTCTCGGGGATATGCTTATTGATTTACATGGTCAGCACGAGCATCAGTCTTTGCTCAGGTCTGAAACGCACATTGATTTAATCGATGATTTTGGCGGACTTGATGGTCTGATTAAGAGTTTCCGTGAAAAGTATTCTGAACTTTCCAGCTTGATTGACAGCTTAAGTGAGTTGATCTCACGTCGAGATTCGTTGAATGAAAAGAAGGAGCTTTACTCTTTTCAAATAAAAGAGATCGATTTGGTCGATCCACAGCCAGGAGAGCTGGAGAAACTCGAATCCGAATTGAAAATCTTGCAAAATGCAGAAAGACTATATGAAGCTACAACAAGACTTTATCAAATGTTGTATGAAACTGATTCGTCCGTTCATGATCAGCTAGTGATTGCAAGGAATCAACTTGAGGATTTGTCAGAAATCGACCCCTCCTTTGCGGAATTGAAAGATGAAACGGAAACGGCCAGGGCAATTGTGGATGAGATTACTCATTCACTCCAAAATTACAGCAGTCGGATCGAATTCGACCCACAGCGCCTCGAGGAGATTAGGGACCGAATTGGTGCTCTTACGATGCTTCAAAAAAAGTATGGTGGATCAATCGAAGCTGTAATCTCATATCGTCAGAAAATTGGGAGGGAGTTTGAGCTGGCTGAGAATTTCGACGATGAAATTTCCAGACTTAAGTCTAATGTGGATGCAAAAAGGAGGGACCTTTCTGAAATTGCTGAAAGATTGTCAATGAAACGAAGGGAGGTTGCGGAACATGTTTCAGCAAGTATTACAGATATACTTGCAGATATAGGAATAGAAAAGGCAAAATTTGAAATTAACATCCAAAACGTAGTTTACAAGAATGCCAATCCAGAAATGAAACCCCTTGTAAAGCTTGGCAACGATTTTTACGAAACCGATGTCAAGGGATTCGACAAAGTTGAGTTTTATGTTTCCACGAATGTTGGTGAACAGCCTAAGCCGCTTGCCAGGATTGTTTCTGGTGGAGAAGTTTCGAGGATTATGCTTGCGCTGAAAACAATTCTGGCTAAGAGCGATCGTCTCCCTGTTCTTGTGTTCGACGAAATTGATACAGGCATAAGTGGTAGAATTGCGGCAAAGGTAGGAAAATCTTTAAAAAATTTGTCCAGCTTTCATCAAATAATTGCTATAACGCATCTTCCGCAAATTGCGGGGAAAGCTGACAAGCATTTTCTGGTTGAAAAGGGGATTAAGGGGAAGAGAGCTGTAACAAGGGTGAGGTGTCTTTCAGAAGACGAGCGTATTCAGGAAGTCGCTCGACTTTTGAGTGGCGATGACATTACAAGGGCTGGCATTGAGGGGGCAAAAGAATTAATAGGATTGAAATGAATCAAGATTTGTACATTTATAACACTTTATCACGGAGTAAGGAGAAATTCGTTCCACTACTCCCGGGCCATGTTGGAATTTATGTTTGTGGACCAACTGTGTACAATCATTCACACGTTGGACATGCTAAAAGTTACGTTTCATTTGACGTAATTGTCAGGTTTCTCAGGTTCCTTGGTTACAGGGTCAAATATGTCCAGAATATTACCGATGTCGGTCATCTGACCGACGATGCTGATTCAGGAGAAGATAAAATTGAGAAACAGGCTCGCCTGGATAAAGTGGATCCAATGGAAATCGTCGAAAAGTATATGCGCAGCTATTTCGAGGATATGGATAGGCTGGGGGTTGTTAGACCCGATATTTCTCCAAGAGCTGCTGGACATGTAATTGAACAAATAGAGTTTATAAAGAAATTAATTGAAAAGGGATTTGCTTATGAGGTGGATGGGAATGTTTATTTTGACGTTTCCAGGTTTCGGGAATACGGCAAACTTTCTGGTAAGAAGCTGGAGGATTTGCAGTCGGGCGTTCGAATCGACGTGAGAAGTGACAAGAAAAATCCTGTTGACTTTGCATTGTGGAAAAGGGCTGAAGCTGGACACATTATGAAATGGCCTTCACCGTGGGGAGAAGGTTATCCTGGCTGGCATATAGAATGCTCAACAATGAGTATGAAATATCTTGGTGAAACGTTTGATATACATGGTGGTGGGATAGAAAATCAGTTTCCTCATCATGAATGCGAAATAGCTCAAAGCGAAGCTCTTACAGGAAAACAGTTTGTGAGATACTGGATGCACAACAATATGGTCACTGTCAATGGAACAAAGATGAGCAAGTCGTTAGGGAATTTTGTGACACTGAAGGACGCCTTTAGAAAATACGACCCTGTTGTACTCAGGTTTTTCATACTGCAAAGTCATTATAGAAGTCCACTCGACTACTCCGAAGAGGCTATTGATTCAGCCGCAAAGGGATTCGAGCGTTTAAGAAATACTATAAGTGAACTTAAAAAATTTGTAAAGAATGATAAGAGTGCGAAAGAGGCATGGGAAGAAAGTGGATATCCAGAGAATTTACCTGTTGATCCTGTCAACCTTCGCAAGTACTATGACCAATGGCTTGAAGCAATGCTGGATGATTTCAATACGCCTCTGGCTATTGGTGTGATTTTCGAGTTGTTAAGAGAAGTCAACAGCATCATTCATTCTTCAAATGGATTTTCCGAAGAAACTGGATCAGCTGTTTATTATTTTCTATACAGACTATTGGGGGATGTACTGGGTATAATGCCCCCCATCTTTCCTGAGACAAATTTCAAGCTTCAAAGAGGGCGAGGACTTCTGGAACGTATAATGCCTCCCAACTTTCATGAGGCAAGGATTGAGGAACCGAGAAAGCCTGATAAGGTTAGCGTAGTCCTGCTTCCCGATAATCGAATAGATAAACTGACTCAGCTCCTCAAGTCTTTGACGAGTGAAGGTCAGATTTCCATTAATAACCTGATTGACGTAGTGATTGAGCTTCTTAACTCTTTGAGTAAAGGTCAAATTGCGAGTGATAGCCTAATGGATATGTTGATTGAACTTCTCGTGTCTTTGAGAAGTGAAGCGAGGATGAGGAAGGATTTTGAGCTTGCAGATCGTATCAGGTCTGGACTGAAGGAAATTGGCGTTATTTTAGAGGATACGAAGGATGGGACAGTTTATAAGATAAAAGTTTAATAAATAAAGATGTGGAATTTGGTCGAACATCGATTTTCATAAGGATCTTTTAATTGGTACAAGATGCGATTAAATTGAAAAAGATGTTGGCAATTTTGTCGACTCGAAACTTACTAATAAGGATTGGCATTAATTGATATCTTCGTTTGTGCCTGTGAAAATAATTAGTGGTGGATTTGTTGTTGGTGAAGACAACAAAGGAATAACAGGCTTTAACAATCTGGTGCTGAAAGGGGATCTCATCATTGAAGTTTCAAAGGACATAGCCCATCTTTTGAGAAAATATCCCTCTGGATCGATAATAGATGCTGAAGGGAAAGTCATAATGCCTGCTTTTTTTAATGCACATTACCATCCCGAAGGGGTTATAGCCCGCAACTTCGAATCAGCACTCCCTATTTCGCAATGGAGAAGTGATGTTCACCATAAGTATGAAATGGTTCTTAACTCTCAAGATGAAAATTTTTACGAAAAGATGTATCGCACCGCTTTTTGTGGATCTGTTCAAAATGGGGTTGGTGGATTAGCTTTTGGATTGATTGGCAATGAGGCTGGAGTTCGCGGAATGTATTCAGCTCTAAAGGGCGTAGGATTAGTTGCAGCAGCTTTTGCATCGAATGACCAGCAGGCGGGGATCTTGAAGAAGATAGTGGAGAGAGATTTTAAGCGCGGGTGTAGCTTACCATTTCAAAAGGATATGACCCTTTTTGGCTTGAGTGCAGTCGCAAGAACAGTTACTGAAGGAACTGAATGGATATCTGCACATGTCGATGAGACGCCTGAGGACGTGTCCTCAACGAGTACCAGCTTTGGCAAAGGGATGATATACCTGATGCAAAAGAGCAATTTGCTCGGACCGCGTACTATACTTGTTGGGCTTGAGAACTCATCTTTTCAACAGTTAAAGTTGGCTGCATCAAATGGGTCAAAAGCTGTCATCATTCCAATCAGACACAACTTGCAATCTTTCAAGAGGGTAAAAGATGCATTTGTTAAATATGCAGTTGGCTCTGACTGGAAATCGCCTGGATTGTTTAACCAAATGAAGGCTTTACTATCATTCGATGTGTCGCCATCAGAAGCACTTGCAGCGTGCACGAAAAACGGGGCTGACATTTTCAACCTTTCTTCGAGAATTGGGGCGATAGAGCCAGGTATGTCGGCTACCTTAACGTTTATTAACTCGAGGAAATTTTCCACAAGATTTTTTGGTAAAGGCAATAATGATGATATATTGAGGATAATTATAGAAGATTTTGACGACTCAGATGTGACTGATTTGATGATTAATGGAGAGTTTGTATATAAGGACAGAAAGATTTTGTTTTATGACATTGAGGAACTGATTAAAGACCGTAATCAATTGACTGAAAAAGCTTTCGAAGCTTTTAATGAACCTAAAGCTATAGAGCCAGCCGAAGAATACAAACATGGTGCAGTACCTCCAGTCTTACGGGAAGACTCGTCAGATTCAATTGAATCTGAAAAGAGCTTGCAGAAATCGGGCAATATAAAGAAGACATTTGGTGATGAAGACATATAAGAGGAGAATGAGATGAAATTAAGTTCCTTTTTGCTATTACTTCTAATCTCCACATCTTCACTTGCTGGGGAAGTTACTGGAAGTGCAGGAACAGGCGCGCAGGTTGAACCCCGTTATTTGGTAGATATGCCAACAGCAGGTATTTTGAAAAACGGAATGGTAGCAATGGGGGTTCAGTTTTATGAAATGAGCGGTATGCTTGTTTCGCTTGAAGCAGGGGCATTCAACAGGCTGACATTTGGTTTAAGTTATGGTGGTACCAACATCATTGGGTCTGGCACCCCGGATTGGAACAGGTACCCGGGGGTAAATATCAGGTTCAGGGTACTTGATGAAACTGAGGCTTCACCTGCTATTGCGGTTGGATTCGATTCGCAGGGGAAAGATAGATATTTGACAGACTTGAACAGATACACTTTTAAGTCCCCAGGATTTTTTGCTTCTGCTTCGAAGTATTTCACTATGTTAGGTTATCTTGGACTGCATGGTGGGGTGAACTATTCACTCGAAAATGGAGATGGAAATAAGAATATAAACTTTTATGTCGGAGCAGATAAGTCGTTCGGGAGGGATATTTCACTTTTATTTGAATATAACTTTGGGATAAATGACAACCAGGGCGACAGCTCTAAAAAAGGACTCGGTTTTATCAATGCTGGGGTAAGGTGGAGCATTGGTGGGGGATTTACGCTGGAGTTTGATTACAAAAATATCCTTAACTTGAAGAAGACAACCGATGGGAGTCTTCGTGTTGTCAGGCTTGAGTATGTGCAAGCAATGTGAAAACAGAGTTAAAAATTTTTAATAGTGCTTCTGGAACTTGCATTACATAGATGCGTTAATGAAATTAGTGCAAGGGAACGGTGATGGTTGCATTAGTTTTGATATCGTTTATGATTGCAAATGGTCACGGCGGTGATACGCTTACCACAAGAAAAATGGTGAATAATTATTACATTTTCTACAATCCACCAGCAATAATAGTTCCACCGCCAGTTTACCCGGTTCCTTGCGTTGTGCCTGTACCGCTGGTGATTTATCGATACCCAGTTCCGCATTTAGTTGCTCCAAAGCCGGGCGGTCTTCGTCAACGGGTTGATATCCCAGGGCATTTTTCACGAGGAGTTAAGCCAAAAGTGTACAATGCTCGTCAAATAAGAGCGAGGTGATATATGAAAAAGGTTTTTTCAATAGCAATTGCAGGGTTGTTCGCAATAGGGTTGGCAGGATGCTATACACAGTTTGCAACAACACAGGGGGATTATTCAAATAGTGGATACGGTTACAACTACGGATATGATACGACCAACACTGGAATAACAAATAACTATTATTACTATGGCAATCAGTGGCCAGGTTCCACATTTGGATTTGGTTTTAACTACTTTACACCTGGTCAATGGTGGTGGAACAGTGATTGGGCATGGATGTATGGCTGGAGTGGTTGGTATCCGTCCTGGTATTATGATCCGTTTGCTTACTATTATTATCCCTATGCAGGACCTGTATATGGGTACGGGTACGGTTACTATTCTCCCTACTATTATTCTCCTTATTATTATTACCCGTACTATTACTATTACGGTAGTCAAAATGTTGCGCCTGGAAGAGTAAGAAATTTTGGCGATACAAGAGGGAGAGACAACAGTGGATATGGGACACCTCAGACTGTCCCGACGTCACAGCCTGGAGCGTACAGTAACTCGGGTTCCGGTGTTGGTGCCTCTTCATCATCAGCCAACACGCGTCAGGGTTCGGGATCTACTGAAAGAACAAGAGTTCAAAGCAGTTCACCAACTCAATCTTCTTCACCTTCTCCATCATCTCAGCCGAGGGAGAGAACAAGGGTAAACAGTACACCCCCTCCAGAACAGCAGCCCCAGCAAGCTCCTGAATCGGCACCGCCACCGCGCGTACGGGATTCAGGTTCGACGAGGGATGGAGGTGGAGATGGACGGGTGAGAAAATACGAAAGTTCGAATAATTACTATTATTATCACATGAGAAGTTTCGCACAGCCAGGCCCTCAAGAGTACCCGCTTCATGTTACCAATTTTCCACGTGAGAGGAGAATGGAGCAGAACTATTATGCCCCTGTAAACCAGTTCATGGAAAGGGAAATTGCACCTTCCTGGAATTCTCCACGCTCTATAGGTATGCAGGCACCAGCTTCTCATGAGAGCAGCGAAGGTTCTGGGAGCGGAGGAAGGACGCGCCACTGAAAGTTTGGTAGGGATGTCTTTAATTTAAGTACCACGCTCTTCGTTTATTCGAGCAGCGGGACAAGAAGAAAAATATCAAAGGGTCACAATTTAGGAATGGATCGTTATATGAGAAAAACTGTGATTTTGGCAACTGGATTCTTTTCAATTTTATTATCCTCACTAAATGCACTTGCTCAGTTTCCCGAGGATGCTCTAAGACTTGGAAAAAATAGTTATGGTGTCAGCGCCAGGTCTGCTGCAATGGGAAATGCGATGACAGGATATGCAGTTGGGTTTGATGCTGTTTATTTCAATCCAGCTGGTCTGGTACAGTCAAGGCAAAATGAATTTACAACAGGCATAAATTTCCTCGGTTACAACAATGATGCGGTTTACTTTGGGAACGGGACATCCCTTTCAAGTTCACAAACTAATTTGACCAACCTTGGGATTGTTTATCCTTTTGCAGTTGTTCGGGGTAGCTTTGTAATTGCATTTGGATACGACAGGGCAGCAGATTTTAACTCTGCTCTTGGTTTTGATGGTTTCAATCCATATAGCTCAATCATACCATCACTTTACAACAGTAATGTCAATTACGACATACCTTTCAATGTTGGACTCGAGGACACGCTGGGGAATATTATAGTTACAAAGCAGGTTGGACAAAAAGGAACCGTCTACCAATCGGGTGGATTAAACAACTGGCTGGTGGCAGGGGGAGTGGACATTGCAGAAGACTTTTCATTGGGCGTTACAATTAATTTGATAAGTGGGAGTTATCAGTATACGAGAGAATATACCGAGACTGATCCGCTTGGTATTTATCGAGGGCAGCTCTCTGATTTGAGTGGGGCTGTGGGTTTTGGGAGTTTTCACCTTTCAGATCAGGTGAATCAAGACCTGAGCGGATGGAACGCAAAGGTTGGCTTTATGTATAGAGCAGTAGCATTTGATGGTAGAACTTATGCCAGGATTGGTATTGCAATTCAAACACCATCTTTTATAACCGTTGACGAAAAGTTTTCTGATAAGGGAACGGCAAATTTCCTTTCAGGTACAACTGTAAGTTACCAACCGCCAGACGGAAACAACCGCTATAATGTTACCACTCCCTTTAAATTCAGCTTTGGTGTATCTGGTGGACCAAAGCAGGTAACTTTTGCTGGAGATTTAGAATATATTGACTGGACTCAGCTTCAGTTTAGCAATTCTAATTTACCGGCCGACTTCATTACGAAACTCAACAATCAAATAAAACAGGAATACAGGAGTACTTTAAATCTGCGGGCTGGTGTGGAAATTGCGCTTGCTGACCAGCTATACTCCGACCTTGTGCCGTTTGTGAGAGCTGGAGGATCTTTCTATCCTTCCCCTTATGTTGGTGATTCATCTGATCGGGCACAAAAGTATGTCAGCGTTGGCGTTGGCTTCCTAATACATCATAACATTAATATAGACTTGACATATCAACGGGGTTGGTGGAATGCTGTGCACACTCAGTATGACAGCTATAGCAGTACAACTGAAAAGGTTGTGAATAGTAACGTTTTACTTGGTTTTCGATATAACTTTTGAGGTGAGAACATGAAAAACACTATCTTCATAACTGGCTTAATGTTCATTTTGCATTTTGCCGGGATGTCATTTGCTCAGTCTCTTGTCCCTGTTTCAGGAAGGAGTGATGTGGTATATCCAGCGTTGACAGGTAGAATGCTAAATTCAGGTCATTCTGGTTTACAGGAAACTGGTTTCCAGGCTGTCCAGCGATCTACTGAGCTGTCCGACAACTCCCCAGTTCTTTTTGGTGCAACCTCCCTTGGTGTTTTCACTCAGGGGGAGATCCCATTGCACAATAACAGGTATTACATCAAACTTTCGGTTATTGACGTAGATAATGGCTTGCTGTATAATGGTACACCCTTTGGAACCGCCAGTTTGCGTACACTCCTTGTTCCCGCTCAAATAGGGACTCACGTTCCGATATTGAGGGAACGACTTGGAGAGTTCGAATATGTACTGTCTGGTGATGCGTCCGCTGGTGTGCTGCTTGGATGGGCATTTCCAACGGACGGAACCTTTTTTGGGTATTCCATGCCTAACTCCCGCTTTGCATCGGGAGCTTCAGCTTATATGGGAATTGGGAACACAGTCAAGGTCAGCAGGTTTGTCGGTCTCTACCTCAATGGCGGAGTCTCGTACTTTAATTTGTTCTCGCACTTTGTGTTGCCTCAATCGCAGTATATCGTTCCGAGTGTTTCTGTAGGATTTTACTTCGGGCTTGGAGCAATGTGATTGTGAGAGGGGGTTAATAAAGAACTGGGGTAGGATATACAGGAGTTAAAATTCTCTTTCAATTTCCTGTTGGGCTTTGTTAAATTACTCGAGTGAAACGCCTGCGCTTAATTATAGCTGTGATTTCTCTTGTGCTCATTATTCTAATTGTGAGCGCTGTGTTGTTTCTAAAAAGTGTTGGGACGTCATCTCTGCCACAGGAAAGTGGTAAGGAGATTATATCCGGGATTGGCACAACTGTAAAGATTGAAAGAGATAGCAGTGGGGTACCTTATATTTATGCTATGTCCGATTCAGATGCTTATTTTGCACTTGGCTTTGTACATGCTCAGGACAGGCTTTTTCAAATGGAGATGTACCGCAGACTTGGAGAAGGGAGGCTTTCAGAGATATTTGGTCCGAGTACAGTTGATATAGACAGGCTATTTAGGACTTTGCGATTCAATGAAATGGCAGAAAGCTTGCTTGTATCGATTTCACCCGAAAGTCGAAACATTCTTCATTGGTATTCTCGCGGTGTCAACGCGTATCTCAAATCTGCAAAGGCACTCCCTGTTGAGTTTGCCTTTTTGAAGTTTCAACCTGAGAAGTGGCGACCTTTAGATTGTGTTGTAGTTGCCCGACTGATGGCGTGGGAACTAAATCTTTCATGGTGGGCCAAGCCTGTGTTTGGTGAGATTTATTCGAAATTTGGTGAAAAGACTGCATCCGTTTTGATTCCGGATTTTAATGGTCAGGCAGCCGCAGGTATCGATCATAACAAAAATACAATTAGCAAGGCGGGGTTAATGGGGCATCGATTGAATAATGAACAACTCTTAAAGATGTCAGTGAATCAACTGGACGGGTTCTTTTCGGCCAATGTTCATGCTTATGAATTTCTCTTCGGTTCAAGATCAATTGGTGGGATTGGAAGCAATAACTGGGTTGTTTCAGGTAGGAAAACTAACACCAGTTCAGCAATACTGTGCAATGACCCCCACCTTGCCTTTAGTGAGCCAATGAAATGGTATATGGCTGTAATTCACACACCCGATATGGATGTAATGGGGGTTACGTTGTCCGGAGCACCTGGAATAATAATAGGTAGAAATAGAGATATTGCCTGGGGTATGACGAACGTAATGGCTGACGATGCAGACTTCCTGGTTGAACGGGTCGATTCTGTCGACAACAATTTTTATTGGTATGACGGGAAGAGGCTTCCTTTTGATGTTAAGACAGATACAGTTTTCGTAAGAGATAGTGAAAGAGTGGTATTTCAAAAGAAATTGACAGTTCACGGCCCTGTTGTATCTGGTGTGATTAACAGTTCCTATGGTCTAACTGCAGTGGGGAAATTGCCCGGGAATCCCGGTGAAGTTGTAACAATGAAGTGGAGTGCTTATTTCCCAAGCGATGAAGTTAAGGCAATACACCTTTTGGGCATTGCACGAACGTTTCATGATTTTACAAATGCATTGCAATTTTTTGGAGCCCCTGCTCAAAATTTCGTATATGCGGATGTAAAGGGAAACATCGGTTACAAAGCAGCCGGGAATATTCCTTTAAGGAGATATCTACATCCATTTCTTCCGCAGGATGGTTCGAATACCAATTATTCATGGAGTACATTTATCCCATATGATGAACTGCCAACGGGTTATAATCCCGACTCGGGATTCATAGCAACTGCAAATAACAGGACAGTAAATAATTATCCTTATTATATCACTAATCTTTATGAGCCGTCGTCCCGAATTGAAAGAATAAACTCTTTCATTAAGAGTCACGAGCCAATGTCGGTTGAGCTATGCAGGGAACTACAGGACGATTATTACTCGCCTTTCTTTGTCAGTTTAAATGCACGATTGATTAAGTCGTGCGACAGTCTCAGGTACCTGCCCGCGGAACTTGTTTATTTGAGGAACTTTGATGGGTTTATTGGACCTAAAAGCACAGCTGCATCGATATTGAATGTTTTTTTTGTGAAATTTCTTAGAGAAGTCTTTGTCCCTGTTTTGGGTGAAGATCTTTATAAAAAGTACTCACTTCTGAGTAATATCCCGACAAGAGTAATTGAAGGGATAATTAAAGATCCAACAAGACTGTCGTATTTGTACAATACACAAAATGGAGACTCCCTTCTATCCTTTAAGATGGTGAACTCACTCAGGGAGTCACTCAGGTTTTTGAGAGACCATTTTGGGCCCCATCCCTCGAGGTGGCAATGGGGCAAACTGCATGAATTAGAGTTGAAGCATTTTCTCAGCAAGAATTCACTAATTAGGCGGTTGTACAACCTTGGCCCCTTTGAAAGGGGTGGATCAAACACAACAGTTAACAATGGTGAATACTCGCTTACGAATCCTTTTGAAATGATAATCGGTCCTTCCATGAGGATGATCGTTGTTATGAATGAACAGGGGATGTATTTGAGTTTTCCTGGCGGGGAGAGCGGACAATTATTGAGTCCCCACTATCGCGATATGCTGCACGATTATTTGAGTGGAAAAGTCAAATATTTTCCGTTGGATCTTGAAGAAAATCATGCTGAAAACATATTAAAACTGGTGCCAGAAAAATGAAGTTGACGAGAGAAGAAATCAAAGTATTAGCGGAGGCTAGGCGCGTAGCGGTACTGACGGGTTCCGGGATATCAGCAGAGAGTGGGATACCGACATTTCGGGGAGAAAACGGTATATGGACAAAATTGAATCCAGAAGAACTGGCGAATTTTAACGCTTTCTTGAAAAACCCTGAACTTGTTTCAGCCTGGTACAGCCATCGTCGTGAGATAATAAGGGAATCGAAACCCAATGCAGCGCACTTAGCCCTTGCTGAACTTGAAGGAATGTATGAGGATTTTACATTGATTACTCAAAACATAGATAATTTACATCAGCGCGCGGGCTCCAGAAACGTTTGTGAACTCCACGGGAATATTGAACGCAATTACTGTATAAACTGTGGGACGAGGTACGATGGTGAAGATTTCGAGGAAAATGATTCATTCCATTGTCGGAAATGCGGCGGGTTGATCAGGCCTGATATTGTCTGGTTTGGTGAGATGCTTCCACATCATGAGTGGGAAAAATCAGAACAAGCGGCGGGAAGGTCTGATGTAATGTATGTCATAGGTACCTCTGCAGTGGTTTATCCTGCAGCCCAGCTGCCACTCATTGCAAAGCGTAATGGATCATTTATAGTGGAAATAAACATCGAACCAACTCCAGTTTCTGAATATGCTGATATTTCGATTTATGAATCTTCTGCAAGTGCAATGCCTGAACTTTTGAAGCTGATAAAGGAGTATAAGAGAGTTGAAGAGGTATAATCAACGCAGGACCAAGATAATTTGTACACTTGGCCCTTCTACAGATAGCAAGGACAGAATTAGAGAATTGATTAATGCTGGGGCAAATGTTTTCAGGCTTAATTTTTCTCATGGAAATCATGAAGAGCACGGCAGACATATTTCGATTATTAGAGACCTTGAAAGAGAGTTTGGACGCAGATTTGCAATTATTCAAGACCTCCAGGGGCCAAAGATCAGGGTAGGCGAACTCTCTGAGGGAGTTGAACTTGTCAATGGCGGAAAGGTAATTCTTACTACGGATCAGGTGATTGGTACAGGGAACACAATACCTGTTACTTATCCGGAACTCCCTTCTGATGTCAAAATTGGTGACAGGATTTTGATGGATGATGGGCTGATCGAGTTAAAGGTCACTTCAAAGAGTCGAACAGAAGTCGAATGTGTCGTTACCAATGGGGGAGTTCTCCTTTCTCACAAAGGAATAAATTTGCCTGGCGTTCCAATCAGTATACCATCATTGACCGAGAAGGACATTGAAGATTTGAAATTTGGCGTGTCTGAAGGTGTCGACTACATTGCTCTTTCTTTTGTAAGGAAAACTGAAGACGTTCTTCAGCTAAGAGAGGTTTTAAGAAAGCTTAATGGGAATCAGGCCATTATTTCAAAGATCGAGAAGCCAGAAGCTCTGAAAGAAATCGATGAGATAATAAAAGCGAGTGACGCTGTAATGGTTGCTCGAGGTGATCTTGGTGTTGAAGTACCAATTGAAGATGTCCCAATTCTTCAAAAGATGATAATAAAAAAGTGCAATGAATATGGTAGGCCGGTAATTACTGCGACGCAGATGCTGGACTCTATGATGCGGGAGCCGCGCCCAACTCGCGCTGAGGCTACCGATGTTGCTAATGCAGTGTTTGATGGGACGGATGCTGTAATGTTGAGCGGGGAGACATCAGCAGGAAGTTTTCCTGTGGAGTCGGTAAAAATTATGGACTTGATAATAAGGCGATCAGAGCCAAGGTTGATAGAGCTCGATAGGAAGTTGGAGTTTAAAAAGGTTCGGAAGGATTTTACAGATTCCATTGCAGACGCTGCATGTGAGCTGTCAGAACACCTTGGTGCCTCGATCATTGTTTCTATTTCGATTACAGGAACTACAGCCCGTGCGCTTTCGAAGCACAGGCCTCAAGCATCGATATTTGCATTGACCGACAATGTCGATGTTGTAAGAAAACTTACACTTGTATGGGGAGTAGAGCCGGTCGAAGTAGAGTATATTTCGAACACCGATGAAATGTTAACTCGAATCAGCGGGCTTTTAAAGAGCGCTGGTATTGCATCGGCGGGTGATGTGTTTGTCTTGACTGCAGGGACGCCTTTAATGGCAAGGGGAACGACAAATACTCTTCGTATAGAGAAGGTAAGTTAAATATTTTGCCTGGAAACTTACTTCTTTGTAAATGACAATGCTTCGATGCCGATCAATGGCATCAGCACAAATGGCGTTTGCAGAGATAGACAAAATAAAATTATAACCAGGACACCAGTTAGTGTCCTGGCTATCTTTTCAAAATGCAAAATTAAACATTATTCGCGGTTCGACTCTCTTTTGTACTGAGTACGTACCGTTTTCAGGTATAAATGTCCAATAGTAGTTCATTCCGACAGTCATAAACGGATATGGTTTATAGCCAAGAAAGGCGTAGAGGAGGGAATGATCGTCGAGCTTGAACAAATCTCCAAAATTCTTTACTCTTGTTCTATCGTAACCAGCACTAAACACAACGGTAGGGATGACATTTGGAAATCTCGTTTCGAGGTGCATAAGTCCGCCAGTTGAATCATTATCAAGCCCTCTATAAAATCCTACGATCTTAAAGTTTTGCATCAATGCCACTATAAGTTGTCCATACCATCCGTTTGATCCCTTTGTGCTGTCAAGAAGTGCTGCTTTGCTTACAAATGGTGATGCTGCTGGCGTATATCGTTCCAGTTCATAAAATTGGTCGAAATATTCAGGGATGAACTTATCTCCGAGGAACTGTCTTTCTACTTTAACCGAGGCGGTAACAAGTCCAAGGCTATTGAAATCGGCTTTCAAGCCTGCTGCAGACCCGTGTCCAAAATTGACAATCTTAGCGTAGTCATAATAAAGATCGAGATCGATAAATGGAATCCGAAGCAATGGCAGACCTGCGTCGAACCCAAATTCTCCTATCTTGTCTGTTGTCTTCGTTACAATGTAGGTATGGTCATGAGTTACCGCCAGTACTCCCGAGTTTGGATTTTGGTCTGTCACATAGGTTAATCCAACTTCAAACCCGCCAATGACAGGAGTGCTCGCCAGGGTCGTAAATTTTAGAGGTCTGACATAACCTCTTCCTCCAATCACCCCCGCCTGTTGGAAATCACCATAAACTGTTTCGAAACCAAACTCGTTAAAATCGATGTCAAACTCCGCACCTATTCGCCTGTCGTCCAGACTTGGACTGTTGTTATAGAAAGACATTATGAATCCATGTCCAAGTGTCGCCATATCGAGCCCCCCAACGCGGATATAGAGCGGGTCATGCTTATGCCCCCAGCGAACATATCGTATAATCTTCCTGTAGGCTCCATTTGACCAATCTACCTTCCTGATCGTGCCGTCCTGGCTACTTATTCTCAGATTTAAATCGAGTCCTACCCCAAACTTTCCAAATGAAAGATCTGGCATAAGCGTCAGTGTGTAATACGGGACTGTCTTCCCATTTTCAGTTATCCATGAGACCCCCATACCACCGGTTACTGCATTGGCTCCCTCGTTACTGTAAAACTGCATCCCGCCAAGTTGTGCCAGTGCGTTGTACGAGAGAAATATAAAGAAAGAAAGCGTGGATATAATTTTATTCATCTTTGCCTCCAGTTTTATCCAAATAAGATTTTACAAATAAACAAAGCTCCAAGCATTCCTACAGCGTCGGCAATGAGTCCAGCTGCCACGGCATGCCTTGTCTTTGTCACTCCAATAGCTCCAAAATATACAGCAATTACATAAAAAGTTGTCTCACTGCTCCCATACATTGTCGACACTAAGATTCCGGTGAACGAGTCTGGCCCGTATTTCTTCATAATTTCCGACATTAATCCAAGCGATCCACTACCGCTTAAAGGACGTAAGAAGGCCATTGGCAATGCTTCGGGAGGCATTCCTATCAATTTAGCGAGAGGAGAAATGAGGGAGACGAAGATGTCCATTGCTCCACTTGCTCTAAAGATGCCTATTCCAACAAGCATTGCCACAAGATATGGAATGATTTTTACCGCTACATCGAACCCACCTTTAGCGCCCTGTATAAAACTTTCGTATACAGGCACCTTTTTCCTTGCTGCGTAAGCTACAAACATTATAACAATTGCAGGAATTGCAAGAATCGATATTAATTCAAGGATATCTTTAATCATTTTGCTGTATCCTCTTCTTCTTTGAGTTGGTAGGCTTTTAATCGCTGAAGCAATTTTGCTGATAACACACCGGCAATTGTTGCCAGTCCCGCACCAAAGAATGATGTCATGAGGATAATAGTTGGTTCTCTCGACCCAAGGGCAGCTCTAACTGCAATTGCTGTTGCAGGTATGATGGTTAGTCCGGCAGTATTTATTGCAAGAAAAACAATCATAGCATTTGATGCTGTACCTTTATGCTTATTCAATTTATTCAGCTCATCCATTGCTTTGAGCCCCAGAGGGGTTGCTGCGTTGTTCAGGCCAAGCATGTTCGCTGCAATGTTCATAATCATTGCTCCAATAGCAGGATGGTCTGGGGGTATTTCAGGAAACAATATTGTCATGACAGGCTTTAAAGTCCTTGCGATAATTTGTACTAATCCGCTATCCTCCGCCAGCTTCATTATCCCCAGCCAAAATGCCATTACCCCTATCAGTCCAATGGCAATTGTTACAGCTGTCGAGCTGTAACTTATAACCGAATCAATCACTGCGCGTGTCTTTACTAAAGAGGTAGTTGGCAAAAGGAGGAATAAGTTTTGGTTGGTTTGACCTGTGACTGATGCTTGCAAAAGGTTCTCGTTTCCTGCTGCTTTAGCGATGGTCTTCCAGATTGAAGGAGATTGGTCGTTAATTGTTATGCTCAGTCTATCGGAATCGCGTAAAGCCGTTAGATGGAATGTGTCGGGGGATTCGATTTTGGTGCCATAAAAGTGCTCGAAATAATCCTTTGAAATGCTTACGATCCCTTTTCCATTTGCAGGTCCGTTGTACTGGACTTCAATTTGATCTCCATTGCGATATTTGTTTGTAGCTGCATCATAAATATCAGTTCCTACAGCGGTAAGGATGCCGATTATCACCAGTCCAAGCCACACGTAGTTGAGCATGGCATTTCTCCTTTTAAAATAGTTTTGTTAATATAAAGCCATTTTGATATGGCTTTCAAGAATTTATTCTACTTGCTTCTCGGAAATTAAAGGTAATCTTAACTCTGGCTTGATGATGTTTCATAATTGGGTGAGTAGATAGATGAAAGACAGGTGCTTAAGCACGATTTGTGCTGGCAAAGTAATTCTTGTCCTCTTTCCTTTCAAAATCGTTAACCAGGAGACAATATTTGTTGTGTTCCTTCTGCCTGTCTCATTTATAATAGAATTTTGCAGTTTGCAGATGTTTTGCTCCGGGAATATTATTCCCATCGGGATGGATGGCCATTTAACTCTGTGGAGATGTCATCTTTTGCTTTTGGACCACGTAAAATCAAGAAGATTCTGGGGAGCTGTCAAGTGAATTTCTCCCATCGTTGGAGATGGCATTTCAACTCTTTGCATCAAAGCTCAGCAAGGCATTTGCTAAGATTGATTCCATTTTCTCTTGTGCAGTGATTGTTTTATTGACCTCCTGAATTGAAACTAACCCCAGCAAACATAGTCCTACCAGGCATCGGGTACCCGTAGATGGTCTGGTAACTGACGTTCAATAGATTTTCTACGGTGAGCGAGATGTGTATATGATGTGC
>Ga0315298_1002856_pt1 | contig 28314 bp, 22 predicted proteins | sample WHS_1_MG_FD_203077 | JGI IMG/M metagenome (GOLD analysis project Ga0315298, IMG submission 203077) | Extremophilic microbial mat communities from Washburn Hot Springs, YNP, Wyoming, USA - WHS_1_MG | ecosystem: Environmental > Aquatic > Thermal springs > Hot (42-90C) | place: USA: Wyoming... | reverse complement strand
TTTGCGCAGAAGCGCTGATTATCCGAACACCTGATATGGCGTATTTGCAATTGGCTCATACGCCCGATGAAGCAGTTTCTATGCTGGTTGAGTCACTGCAACGAACAGGTGGTGAGCGCCTTGGATAAGTCGCACTCTTTTGGTTTTGTAGATGTAGCTTTATTGACCATGGTGGTCATCTGGGGCGTCAACTTTACGGTGGTCAAAACTGCGTTGCATGAGATGACGCCTATGGCTTTCAATGCCCTCCGCTTTGCTGGGGCTTCCGTGCTCACCCTATTCCTCGCCTGGTTAATAGAGCACGACTTGGCAATCCCACGCCGTGATTGGGGACTGGTGTTGCTCTTGAGCGTTATTGGCAATTTGGTGTACCAAATCTTGTTCATCAATGGTCTGGCTCGCACTAGAGCGAGCAACACCTCGCTCATCCTGTCCACTTCGCCTATTTTCGTGGCACTTGTGAGCACTATTACCAAAGCGGAAAAACTCTCGAGCCGGAATTGGGCAGGCATTTTGCTTTCTTTCCTTGGCATTTTTCTCCTCATCACCGGTTCGAATAACGGGGTAGCTATTGACAATCAGACTTTGCAGGGGAATCTGTTGGTGCTTTGTGCGACCATCAGTTGGGCAACGTATACGGTATTTTTAAAGCGTCTCCTACAGCGCCATTCCGTGTTAAAAGCAACGGCTTGGATTATGGCTGCGACCACGCCCCTATTGATCCTGGTAGCGCTTCCCGATTTCCTCACTCAGGACTGGCATGCCGTTTCTTATGGAAGCTGGCTAGGGTTGTTCTACTCATCGGTTCTCGCTATCGGCATTGGTTATGTGATCTGGAATACAGGGGTACAACGAGTAGGCAGCGTACGTACTGCCGTCTATTCTTATTTTACCCCGGTGATTTCCGTCATGGTGGCTTGGATTTTCCTCGGTGAGAACATGCACGCCTTGCAGGCGCTGGGAGCGGTGGGGATTTTCCTTGGTGTATGGTTGGGCCGTAGTCGGCCTACAGAGTGAGAACGAACGATGGTCCGACTCCGTTTGGGAAGGTTGTTTGGTCACAGGGCGGAAATGCCCCTTGGTTTCCAGGAGGTGTATTGGCGCAGTCAGGCGTTGAAAAAGGACATGGCTTTTGTACTATACCTGCCTGCCAGCTATGAGCAACAGAACGCGAAGCGCTATCCGGTGCTGTACCTGCTGCATGGCTCAGGACACAACCGTCACTCGGTGCTGCGCGAAGTGCAGCCGCAGCAGTGCATGTCCGAGCTTGGCGAGGCTTTGCTTGTCATCCCAGATGGCGAGCAAGGATGGTGGCTGGACAGCCCGGTATTGCCGGCTTCTTCCTATGGCCAATATGTGCTGGAGTTGGTTAGGTTTGTTGACCAGCGTTATCGCACTATTGCTGGCCGTGGCGCGCGCGGTATCTGTGGGTTCAGCATGGGAGGCTATGGGGCAATGCTTCTTGCCAGCCAATACCCCGAATGGTTTGGCTCAGCCTCTTCGCTATTAGGACCTTTGGATATCGCACAGCTTTTCCCAGAGCATTACCGCCTTGTTCAGTTGCTAGGCACTGATCTGGCGGTTTGGCAGCAATATAACCCAGCGCAGAGGGCGAGGTACCTGGCAGGCATAGCACTCTGGTTCTGCACGGCGGAGGAAGCTTTTGATCGCCCGCAGAACGATGCCTTCGCCACCGCATTGCGATCTTTGGGAGTCCCGTTTGAGTACCATGTCTATGCAGGTAGACATGATACAGCTTTTGTCCGTGAGCATCTCCGCGAGCATTTTGGATTTCATCGGCGCTCGTTTGAACAGGATATTAGGGATCAAATAGGGGTGAATGACACATGGGGATGAACTTGAAGCAAATGGCAGCAGCCAGGGCTGTTGAGATGGTGAGGAGTGGAATGGTGCTAGGCTTGGGTACTGGGTCTACCGCGCGCTATGCGGTGGAGATGATTGGCGAACGGCTGCGCGATGGCAGGCTCCATGATATTGTTGGCGTGCCCACATCCACGGCAACGGAGAGAATTGCCAAGGAGGTGGGAATTCCGCTTACCACTCTGTGCGAACACCCCGTGATTGACCTCACTATTGATGGAGCGGATGAGGTAGACCCCCGTCTGGTTTTGATCAAGGGGTTAGGCGGGGCGCTTGTGCGTGAGAAGATCGTGGCGCGTGCTTCACGCCAGGTGGTGATCATCGTGGATGACTCCAAGCTCGTGCAAGTGCTGGGCAGCAAGGCGCCTTTGCCCGTCGAGGTGATTCCTTTCGGGTGGGGTACTTATCTGCACCAACTCAGGAGCTTTGGCTGCGAACCTGTGCTGCGCATGAGCGGCGCTGAGCCTTACATCTCTGATGGAGGGAATTATATTGTCGATTGCCACTTTAAGCGGATCGAAGACCCGGCCAGACTGGAATGCGCGCTCAACTGCATCCCTGGTGTGGTGGACAATGGCTTGTTCGTTGGTCTAGCGTCACTGGTTATTGTCGCCTCAGAGGCGGGTATACGTGAACTGAGGCCTGATATATAGTGCGTGTTCAAGCGCAGATATTATTTGACAGTAAAAGTGTTCTGTGCAACAATAGCCCCAGCAGATAGGTTTCAATATGCACCCATGCTCAGGATACAAAGGGTCGGGACAATGGTTTTCACAAGCCCAATCTCGAGGATGAGGAGGGCGTATGCAGAAGGTAATTCTCGATGGCGAGAGCCTTACGATAGAGACAGTGGTTGAGGTTGCCAGAGCGTGGCAGCATCCAGAAACGGTTCAGATTGAACTAGCCCCTGCGGCCGTGGAACGGGTTCATGCTGGACGAGAATTGGTGGAGCGCCTCGTCGCCGGTCAAGAAGTGGTCTATGGCGTCACTACCGGGTTTGGTGCTTTCAAGGATCGCGTTATTGCAGCGGGCCAAACGGCACAATTGCAACGCAATCTGTTGATGAGCCACACGGTAGGTGTGGGCCCACCGCTGCCTGAAGCCACAGTGCGCGCGATGATGCTGATTCGCGCCAATACACTAGCCAAAGGCTATTCCGGGATCCGCTTGGAGACCTTGCAGGCATTGCTGGACTTGCTGAATCGCGGTGTGCATCCCGTTGTCCCTGCGCAAGGCTCTGTTGGGGCTAGCGGGGATCTGGCGCCCTTGGCACATATGGCGGTGGTGTTGATTGGCTTGGGCGAAGCCATATACCGAGGTGAGCGCTTGAGCGCTGCGGAAGCCCTAAAACGAAGCGGGCTGAAACCCATTGCTTTGGAAGCCAAGGAAGGTGTAGCTCTGTTGAATGGGACAAGCCTGATGACGGCCATTGGCTGCTTAGCCTGTGACCGGGCTTTGAGATTGTTGCAGACCGCCGATGTTGCCGCTGCCATGAGCCTGGAAGCGCTTCATGGCACGCTGCGAGCCTTTGACGCGCGTCTACATGCCCTGCGCCCCCATCCTGGCCAGGTAGCTTGTGCTGCGCATATGAGGGCATTGCTCGAAGGGAGCGAGTTCGTACGGGCTGACGATGAGACCAATGTGCAAGATGCTTACACATTACGCTGTGTCCCACAGGTGCACGGTGCTGTGCGCGATGTTGTGGCCCATATACAATCTGTCCTAGCCATTGAATTGAACGCGGCTACGGATAATCCGTTGCTTTTCCGCGAAGGAGAAGCGGCTATCGCCCTTTCGGGAGGAAACTTTCATGGGGAGCCAGTGGCGCTGGCGATGGATTATCTAGGCCTAGCCTTGACAGACCTGGGCAATATGTCCGAGCGGCGCATTGCGCGCCTGCTGGATCCAGCGAGCAATGGCGGCGTGTTGCCTCCATTTCTGACCGAACAAGGTGGGCTCAATTCTGGCTTTATGATGCTGCAATACACAGCGGCTGCCTTGACCTCGGAGAACAAAGTGCTGGCACATCCAGCCAGCGCTGATTCGATTCCTACTTCCGCCAATGCCGAAGATCACGTGAGCATGGGCGTGACAGCGGCACGCAAAGCAGAGCTGATCGTTGAGCATGTAGAAACAATTATTGCCTTGGAGTTGTTGTGCGCTGCACAGGGCGTTGATTTCAGAAGGCGGAAACAACCTGCGCTACACTTAGGGCGTGGCACAGAAGCAGCATATAGGGCAATCCGCGCCCGAGTGCCTTTTATTGCCACTGACGAGGTCATGTATCCGCATATCGAGAGCATAAAGCAGTTGGTGTATGAGGGATGGATTGCCACAGTAGCAGAGCAAACCAGTCAACAGAGCACACCATGACAATGAATGCACAATTTGGTTTCGTTGTAGAGAAATCTGACCCCGCTAGCCGCGCTCGCGCTGGCGTGTTGACCACACCTCATGGCGCTATCCCTACGCCTGTTTTTGCCCCTGTAGGCACCCAGGCTACGGTCAAGACCCTAACCCCCGATGAGTTGAAGGAAATGGGCACAACGCTTATTCTGGCCAATACGTACCATCTCTACCTCCGGCCAGGGGCGGATGTGATTGCTCGCCTTGGTGGTTTGCATCGCTTTATGGGCTGGTTTGGGCCCATCCTTACTGATAGCGGTGGATTCCAAGTATTCAGTTTGGAGACTTTGCGCAAGGTCAGCGATGACGGGGTCGTTTTCCGCTCTCACATTGACGGCTCTGAACACTTTTTCTCACCTGAGAAAGCGATACAGGTGCAAGAAAAACTGGGTGCCGATATCATCATGGCTCTGGACGAATGCCCAGATCCAATGGATTATGAGTATAACAAGGCAGCTTTGCAGCGTACCCATCGCTGGGCTGAGCGCTGCTTACGCGCTCATACTCGGCCAGATCAGACACTGTTTGGCATTGTGCAGGGCGGCATTTTCCCTGATCTGCGCCAAGAGAGTGTGGAGTTTCTAAGTTCTCTTGGGTTTGCCGGTTATGGTATTGGCGGCCTGAGCGTGGGGGAACCGAAGGAAAAGACATGGGAGACGCTCGATTTTACCGTGCCGCTTTTGCCGGAGGACAAGCCGCGCTATCTGATGGGCGTTGGCTCACCGGAGGACCTATTCGAAGGCGTGGAAAGGGGCATTGACATCTTTGATTGTGCGCTCCCCACCCGGTTGGCACGCAACGGGGCGTTGTTTACCTCCCGCGGACGCATTAATCTGCGCAAGGCTGAGTTCGCGGAAAAGGATCAGCCTATCGAAGAAGGCTGCGGTTGCTATACCTGTCAGCATTTTTCACTAGCCTACCTACATCACCTGTATAAGGCTGGCGAAATCCTAGGGTTGCGTTTGAATACCATTCATAACCTCTATTTCCTGCTTGACTTGATGCGGCGCATGCGACAGGCGATCCTGGAGGGTAAATTCGCTGCCTTGAAAGCCAGTTTTCTAGCGCACTATGTACCGGTGATGGACGAGGAGGGACAGAGGAGAGAGGAGTTGGCACGCCGGCGGGGGAGGGCTGTTGATTGAGAATCTCGCCATTGATAAGTTTTCTGGTGCTCTTAGCGCTGAAGCGCTCACGACAAGCTTCGGATTTTCCTCTTTTCTCCATATGACATCATCTGTGAGAGGAATGGTACGGTGGATATTTTTCAAGCAATGATCCTTGGCTTGGTCCAAGGAGCGACAGAGTTTATTCCTGTTAGCAGTTCAGCCCATCTGGTGCTGGTGCCTTGGCTGTTCCAATGGCCCAATCCAGGCTTGGCTTTTGACACAGTCCTGCACCTGGGTACACTGCTAGCTGTGCTCACTGTTTTCTGGCGCGATTTGCTGGCATTGGCTGTTGCTTGGTGGCACAGTGTGATCAAGGTACTCTTTGGTCATTCTGGGCGAGGCAAGGAATCCCCGTCGCGTCTCTCTGGGATACTGAGCACAGCCAAGCAGGGCACCAGGGAGATTTTACTAGGACATGAACCAGATGTCGCGCAAGCCCGGCTAGCCTGGTGGATTATCCTGGGCACCGTGCCAGCAGCACTCATGGGGTGGCTGTGGGAAGAGCGCTTCGAGGCTCTTTTCCACAGCCCTGTGCATGTTTCGGTGTTGCTTTTGGTAACCGGCATTTGGCTGATGCTTGCTGAACGCTTTGGACGCAAGGAGCACTCGGCAGAGGACATGCGTTGGTGGCAAGCACTGTTAGTTGGCATTGCCCAAGGATGCGCCATTGCGCCTGGCATCTCCCGTTCCGGTGCGACCATTGGCGCAGGGTTGTTACTGGGATTGCGGCGCGAGGCTGCGACGCGCTTTTCTTTTCTGCTCGCAACTCCCATTATCTTTGGTGCAGGATTGCTGCAGGTGAAGCGGTTGCTCGCATTGCCGAATTTAGATGCGACTTTGCTGCCGTTAGCGGTGGGTTTCCTGGGGGCGTTCCTCAGCGGCTATATTTGCATCCGTTTCTTGCTGGGCTTTGTCAGACAACGTGGTGTACAGGTTTTTGCTGCTTACTGCTGGCTGCTCGGCGTTGCTACTCTTGTCATCTATCTGCTCCGATGATATGCCCTGGTTTGTGTGATCGGCTATGCCCGCAAAATTCTCTGCTATCCTGTTCCTAATCGTGCTTTCCCTCGCTGTGGCTTTGATTGGCTCTTGCGGCCAACCTCCGCCCACCCCGCACGGTCCCATTCTGCTGCACCTGGCAGGGTCAACTTCTATGCAGCCGTTGCTGCACGATTTAGCTGCTGCCTACTCTGAGCGGCATAAATATGTGGGTTTTGATTTCAGTGCGGTAGGGTCAGCAGCGGGCATAGAGCTACTGCGACGGGGGAATGCAGATTTAGCACTTGTTTCTCGTCGGTTGCTTCCTGAAGAAGAATACGATAGCCAGACAGGCAAACGCTTGCTGGCTTACACCGTGATTGCCCAGGATGGCATTGCTATCGTAGTGAATGAGAAAAATCCCTTGCGCTCCCTCACCATGTACCAGGTGCGCAAGATTTTTGAGGGGCAAATCCTCACCTGGGCAGAACTAGGTAGCCCAGCAGGGGATATACAGGTCATCAGCCGTGAAGATGGTTCCGCTACACGCGATGTATTTGAAGAGCTCGTCATGCGCGGCCGCCGCGTGACCACGACTGCACTGATCATGCCCAGCAGCGAGGCGGTGCGTGACTATATAACGGCACACGAAGGAGCGATTGGTTACCTTTCCCTGGGTTACTTGAGCCCAGGCATCGCTGCTTTGGCCATAGACAATGTGCTGCCCAGTCGGGAAACTGTGGAAAATGGCTCTTATCCGCTCACACGGCCATTTTTGCTGGTCAGTTTGCCAGACGCTAAGGCACAAATCATTGCCTTCATGCAATTTGCGCGCAGCCCGGCTGGTCAGGCCATCGTGCGGCGAGCCTATGGTGGGGTCAGAACGGGCGGCGCGCGGTAGCTTCAAGCCAAGTTCATTTGTGGTATAATGCGTATGGAAATAAAACCACTTGAGTCGTTTGTGGAGGGATTGAGCATGACATTCATTCGCACTTTGCTGCGCGACATTGCTCCAGAGGAGCTGGGGATCACCTCGAGCCATGAGCATCTGGTTTGCCGACCCCCGTATTGGGTGGAGAAAGGCGAGGACGATCTCATCCTCGATGACCCTGAGAAATCCTTGCAGGATGTCCTAGATTTCAAAGCAGCGGGCGGTACGGCAATCGTTGATGCTACGTGCATTGATTATGGCCGAGATATTGCCGCGGTCGCCGAAATTGCAAAGAAGTCAGGTATCCACATTATTGCCACGGCCGGGCTCAATAAGGGATTTCTGTGGTCAGCGAAGATACCTGGTACTGGAAAAACCTTCGCTGAGTGGATTGATCAAACAAGCGAAGAAGACCTAGCAAAGTTATTCATCGCAGAGGTCGAGGATGGCATCGAGGGCACAGGCTACCGCGCCGGTCAGATCAAGTTCGGCACTGGCTATAACAGTATCTCTGCTCTCGAAGAGAAGGTACTGCGAGCGGTAGCAAAAGCACATCTCGCCACGGGGGCGCCACTTCATGCCCATACGGAGAACGGCACTATGGCACTGGAACAAGCGGAACTCTTGCTCCAGACAGGGGTAAATCTAGCGCGGGTCAGTTTTGGACACATGGATCGCAATCCCGATCCGTACATCCATCGGAAACTCGCAGAGAAAGGCGCTTTTCTCTGTTTCGATGGGCTAGGCAAGGTGAAGTATTATCCTGAGTCCACACGCATTGCTTGCATTCTGGAGCTCGTCAGACAAGGGCATGAGGATCAGATCCTCCTCGGGTGCGATACAGCGCGCAAATCCTACTTCCGTTCCTATGGCTATGGCCTTGGGTTGGACTGGATGTTGCGGAAATGGGTGCCCCGCTTTATTGAAGAAGCCACCGAGGCGGGTTTTGATGGAAAGCGGCTGGTAGAGAAATTCCTCATCGAAAATCCGCGACGCTTCCTAGCCTTTGGAGAGACAGAACCATGAGTATACCACATGCCGAACAACTGACTGGAGAAGAATTCCGCCAAGCATTACAGCAAAGTAGGATAGCCATTTTGCCCATTGGGGCAATCGAGTTCCATGGGCCGCATCTCCCCACAGGGACAGATAACTTCCTGGCGGTGAAGATGGCAGAGGAAGTTGCGAAGCGTACTGGTGGAGTGCTGCTTCCGCTGCTGCCTTATGGACAAGTGTGGGGTTTGGAACACTTTCCCGGTTCGCTGAATGTCTCCAATGAGACGCTGACGGCCCTGCTCTTTGAGATTGGGGTCAGCCTACACCGGCAAGGCGCAGTCATTTTTGCCATCATCAATGGCCATTTGGGCAATATGACTGCTATTCAGGCAGCGGCGAGGCGCCTTTTCTCCATCGAGGGCTTTATCACCTATGCTTTCTCCTATCCTGGGTTAGCAGAGACGGCTTCGCGAATATGCGCATCTCGCCCTCTGCCTGGAGGTTATTTCCATGCCGATGAGATCGAGACTTCGTTGCTTCTTTATGCACAGCCTGAACTTGTGCATATGGAACGGGCAATCCGTGATGAGCCACAATTACCTCCAGATTTTGGGAGCCGTCCGGTGCGTTGGGAGGAAATCACCAAGACGGGAGTGCTCGGAGATGCGACAGTGGCTACCCGTGAGAAAGGCGAGGCGCTCTTTCAGGCATTGGTGAGCCGCGTTGTGGAAATTCTGGAATATGGCCGCAGCCGGTACTTGGCAAAGTAATGCCATCTTTGCCAAGTGGTGCTCTCTGAATGAAACAATATAGGGCGGTGTTGCTCTCCAGCAAACCGCCCTATATTGATGCGCTGCACCCTTGCAGCGATGATCACCCGGGGACAGAAGAGGTTATCTGCCCAGGATGCGCGAGACCACAGCGATCAGCAAGGGCCAAATCACATAGTCGGTATCGGATGCCCAGCTGAAGAAATCGCCGATGGCGAAGCCGATGAATGGCCACATGGCTGCCTGCCCAAGCCCCATCAGGGCGCCGGCGACCACTCCTCCTAAAATGGCGCCAGGGATGCCCCAATACTTATTCCCGTACACAGCAGCGGTTGCGCCATGGAACCAAGCGGACATGGTCGGGGCAAAGATGAAGTAGGGATACTTGAAGCCGGCAAAGAGAATGGACACCACCATCATGGACAGCATCCCGATCAGGCCGCCATAAGCCATCGAGACTTGGCCATAGGGGAAGAACAACGGGCAATCCAGGGCGGGGATGGCGCCAGGGACGATCTTCTCAGCGATGCCTTTAAAGGACGGAATGAGCTCAGCAATGATCATGCGCACACCCACCATCAAGATGGCAAAGCCAGCGGCGAAGGTCAGAGCCTGGAGGATCACCCAAATAGCGGGGTCCTTACCGGCAGCAGTGGCCTTTTCCGTGACGAAGGGCACATTCGCTAATGCCATAAGGATGTAGATGATGAGGAACGTGGCTGCCATCATCAGCATGGGTTCGCGCAGCCACCCAAGTGCTTTGGGGAACTGGATCTCCTCCATGCTCCTTGCTTTTTTGGTACCATTCGCTGAGAATAGCCGCGCCAGCAGAGAAGTGACCAGCACGGGAATCGAGGACGAGTGCCCCAGCACAAAACCAGCGTTCTCGTTCACGAAGAGGTCAAATTTGCTGGTGTACCATGGCTGCAAGGTCTGATAGAGCCCCACGAACACGCTGGTCACAATGAGCAAGGCAGCCCCTTCCAGTCCCAAAAGGTACCGGAATGCTGAGACAAAGATCACGGCGTTCCAGAAGATCAGGTGGCCGGTCAGGTAGATGTATTTGAGTTTGGTGATGCGGGCCAGGAATACGTTGATGAGGAATGCAAAGAGCATGACCAGGCCGATTTGGGTGCCGAATTCGGCGATGATTTTGCTGGTACCAATGTCAATCTTGAGCGGTGGCAAGCCCAGTGTCTTCCCCGCGAGGTCTCCTAGAGGGAGCAAGGCTTGCACCATCAGGTTCACACCACTACTGAGGATCAAGAGGCCAAGGGCAGTCCTGAGTGTTCCTGCAATGGTTCTCTCGACCCGTTCACGCAAGATGAGGAAGCCAGCCATAGCAATGATGCCAAGGAACAACGCCGGCTCTTGCATAAACTTTTGGAGAAAACTTACAATCGCCATATTCGCCTCCTTTCAATGAATTGTTTTTCGGTCTTTCTGGCTCACCGCGGTGAGCCAACAATCGGATATGCCCTTATATGCTGAGTTTCTTTGAAGCATCACCTCCTTTCATTGCTTTGGGATGTGATCACCTGTTGCAAATACGAACGCACTTGTTCGGGAGTCTGCTTTTGCACGATTACGCGCGCTACATCCTCGACGTTTTGCAACAGGGTGGCTAATTGTCGTAGAAATTCAAGATGGGATTCCTTATCCGGTGTGGCAAAGGACAAAACAAGATACACCGGGTCATTGTGGGAACCAAATTCCACTCCTTGTTTCACGACAAGGAGGGATAAGCCAAAACTTTTCGCCCCATCCTCCGGACGGGCATGGGGAATAGCAATCCCTGGCGCGATAGCGATATAGGGACCCAGTTCCTGACATACGGCGATCATTTTATCGGCATATTCTGGGTTGGCAATGCCATGCTTCACCAGCATTTGCCCTCCCATCTTGACTGCCTCTTGCCACGAGGAGACAGTATCTACCAGTTGAATCCGATCTCCCAATGCGCTGAGAAAATCCAACCCCATGCTATGATTGCTCCAGGCGCTTTACGGCATTGAGAAGTTTTTCTCGGATTTCAGGTAGATTGCCATAATTGGTTATCTCAACAATCTCTTTCACTCTGGGATTTCGCCGCACCAGTTCTACCAGGTCTTGGGCAGTTACCACGATGTCTGCGGAAACAGCCTGCGCAATAGAAGCATCGGCAGTCTCGACAATGGCATCCACTTTGGCTTTTTTGAGGATGTCATCAACCGTCATTTTGAGAAAAAGAGCTGTACCGGTTCCCAAACCACAGGCAGCAACGATTTTTAGCGGGGTGTTCCTTGCCATGAGAACCTCCTTGAAAGGTGGTTAAATGCGTGTTGTACAATTACTATAATCAGAAACTGGTGAAAATGCAAATTTTGAACCGATTGCTAAACTCTCTCCTCTACGAAATGATAACACCCTATGTGGGCTTAAGATAGCAAACGTTACTCTACAAACTCGCCGATGATCGTTTTGCCTATCAGTTCTTCTGGGCTCATTGTTTTGGCACGCTCCATCGTCACGCAGTTCTCCTTCAGTGCTCGCAACATGCCAACGGGGGTAGGGTTTTCGTTGCGACGGCCATATTGGGTGGGACAGGTGCTGAGCACTTCGATAAACGAAAAGCCCGTGTGCTGTAGGGCTTTCTTGATAGAAGCAATCAAAGGCCGCACATGCCAGACGGAGTAGCGAGCGACATAGGTTGCCCCTGCTGCCGCGACTAGGCGCGCCAGGTCGAAAGGCGGCTCAGGGTTGCCGGCTGGTGTAGTTTGGGTGCGCGCTCCGCGTGGGGTGGTAGGCGTAACCTGACCGCCGGTCATGCCGTAGATGAGGTTGTTCGCACAAATCACCGTGATGTCCACATTGCGCCGTGCGGCATGGATGAGGTGGTTGCCCCCAATGGAAGCGATGTCGCCATCGCCGCCGATGACGACGACGTTGAGTTGGGGGTTGAACAGCTTTGCTCCGGTGGCAAAGGCCACCGGGCGGCCATGGGTTACGTGCAGCGTATCGGTGTTATAATGTGGGCTAGGTATCCAACCAGCGCAGCCAATGCCGGAGACAAAGAGCATCTGCGAAAAGTCCAATTCCAATTCATCTATGGCGCGCAGGATAGCTCCCAGTAGGATGCCATGCCCGCACCCGGCACAGAATGGGGTAGGGAACGTCCGTGGGCGGATGTATTTTACAATGGAAGCAGTGGTCCCTCTCTTCATCGTTCCTGTTCCTTCCCCTCCAGAGCGTGCTTTTTGTCAGAACGCAGGGCACGCTGTATCGCAGCCCAGATTTCGGGTGCGGTGATGACCTCGCCATCGGTGCGGTGGTAGCCAATGGCATGCGGCACAACGCGCTGTACTTCACGCAGCATTTGGCCACGGTTCATCTCAGGCACGATCACTCGGTAAGCCTGTGCTCCGAGTTCTCTGACGGCATCTTCTGGGAAGGGCCACAGGGTGGTCAGTCGCAACAGCCCGGCTCTGATTCCCGCTTCCCGCGCCAATCGGACTGCACCCAAGGCGCTGCGCGCAGTAAAGCCATAGGCTACTAGCAGCACATCCAGGTTGCTCTCCTCGCAGTAATGCCTATGTGTCCGTTGGATCTCCTCGCGATGGTTCAAGATTTTGTTGGCCAGCCGCTCCACCAACTGTTGCTGTGCCTGGGGGCTCGAGGTACGGCGGTACCCCCACGCATCGTGGGTAGAGCCGGTAACGAGCAGTTTCGCTCCTTCGCCACAGGCGGGCATGGGAGGCACTTCTGCTTCACCGAAGGGTGGCCGTGAGGGGTCCTTCCAGCGTTGGTAAATGGGCGTCTCGGCTGGTACTGCCATGTTCTCACGCAAGTGGCCCACGCCCTCGTCCATTAACAAGATAACCGGCACACGAAAGCGGTCAGCGAGATTGAAGGCGCGGATAGCTTCGTCATACGCTTCTTGCACGGACCACGGTGAGAGGACAATGATCTCATAATCGCCATGCGCACCCCAACGGGCTTGCATGACATCGCCTTGGGCGGGACGGGTAGCCTGCCCAGTGCCGGGGCCAGCGCGCTGCACATCCACTACCACGCAAGGCGTTTCGGTGATAATGGCATAGCCGATGTTCTCCAGCATCAGGCTGAAGCCTGGCCCAGAGGTGGCGGTCATTGCCCGTGCTCCAGCCCAGGACGCGCCGAGCACAGAAGCGATAGAGCCGATCTCGTCTTCCATTTGAATAAAAACTCGGCCGGGCAACTGTGCAAAACGCCGGCAGATATGCTCCATGATCTCACTGGCTGGAGTAATAGGATATCCCGCGTAGTAATTGCATCCTGCCGCGATGGCTCCTTCGGCACAGGCCTCATCGCCCTGCATAAAGTAGCGCCCAGGCCTTAATAGGCTAGGCACCTTCGTCCACTGACGCCTTTCCAGTAGCCCTTCTTGTTCCTTCAAAGCCTGGTCCATTTCCTATGTCCTGTTAGATCTTGCACCCTTCACTCTTTACTCGTTACTCCTCACTCCTCACTCTGCCCTTCTTCTACCATAATCGCCAGGTCTGGGCACAACAGTTCGCACTGGCGGCATGCCGTGCAATCCTCTGGCCTAGCTACCAGGATGGGGTGGAATCCGCGCAGGAAAACACTCTTCTCTATTTCCAAAACTGCCCTTGGGCACACTTCGACGCAAATGTGGCACCCCTTGCACCAATCGGTGTTCACTGTGATCTTCGGCATATACCCGTTGTCCTATCCATCAGCCTCTGTTAGCCGTCGTGATTGTACTCCTGGGAGAGAGCAAAAGCAAAACGGGAGTAGCGCAATGGCCCTGACTTCTCGAATTCTTTCAACCCTATCGCTTTCAGTCCGCATTTTGCAAATTTGCAATTTTTGAGTATTATATAGCAGTTAAGTTTATCCTCTGTCGCCTTGTGCGCGCGAAAGGAGAAAAAATGCACAATCTATGTGCGTCTAGCGTCTCGTGACCGACGAGCGAAAGCGCGCTTGGCCTATGCCTCCTCTTGTCATGCTTCCCCCTGTAGCCATGTGTGCAATATCGCTTACCTTCATTAGACCATACCGCTAGCTCAACTGCTGCAGATGGAAACATGCGTATCACTTGGTACGTGATGAGCAGCGGCGGAGGGCACGCCAGCTCGACCAACTATACGCTGGACAGCACTATGGGCCAGCCGCTGGCTTGGCTAACAGCCCTGACTACCGGCTGGGTAGTGGCGTCTGGTACGTTCTGGGCGTGCCTCAGATAACCATATGAAACGTTTTTTGCCCACCGTGCTGAAACGCCATCCATAGAACGATGCTTCGCTGAGCCATACGAATTCAGCGAGGTATATTTCCTTAGCGAAGGGAGCGAACATGAACCATCATCATTCAGCGAGCAAGATGGATCGCCGCCGTTTCTTGACTATCTTGGGTGCCGCCCTGGCCTGGCTGGCTGCTGGTTGCGGTCGACGGCGCTTACAGACTCCCACTCCTATCCCTCCGGCTGCCGCGCCGCCCAGCGCAACGGCAATTCTACCTACGTGGACTCCACTTCCCCCGCCCACTCCTGCACCAAAACCCACTTTCACTCTGTCACCTACTGCTACGCCTGTTTCAGTGCCTATAGCCCCTACTGCCAGCCTGGAAGGGCCTGCGGACATGGCCCTGATCAACGGTAAGGTGATTACGGTAAACTCCACTGATGCCATCGTCCAGGCAGTCACGATCAAGAATGGCCTGATCCAGGCTGTGGGCACCACGGATGAACTCCGCTCGCGAATCGGCGCATCCACTCAAGTCGTGGACCTGCAGGGCAAGGCTGTCACGCCGGGCTTGATTGACCCACACAATCACCTTCAAGTAATGGGTTTGATGGGCACCTATTTCCTGCCTTTCCTGCCACCTGAGGTGAAAACGATGCAGGATTTCCAGAAGAAATTGGCCGAGGTTGCAGCCAAAACGCCCAAGGGAGAGTGGATCAAGGGCTACTATCTGGTTGTGGCGGAAGGAAGGGTTCCGAACCGCCAGGACCTGGACCCCGTCTCGCCCGAGCATCCGGTATGGATCATGCAGCAGGGCGGGCACTTTGGAGCGGCCAACAGCCTGGCGCTGAAGATCGCTGGTATCACTGCCCAAACTCCCAACCCTACCGGTGGTATCATTGAGCGGGATGCCAGCGGCGAACCGACTGGAGTGTTCTATAACCACCGCGCCATGGATCTGTTGCGGCGGTATATCCCCCCATGGACCCCTGAAATGACACGGGAAAACATTATCTCAACGCAGGCCCTTTTTGCCGCCTGCGGGGTGACCAGCTTCCAGGACAACAACGTACGTGGCACGGACACCATCGGCCTTTACCTAGACGCTGGCAAACAGGGAAAGATGCTCTTGCGCAGCGCGGTCTACTACACGCTGGAATGGCCGCAGGACCTCAATCGGGCGCTTAAAGAACTCGAGCATTATGCAGATCCATTTATGCGTTTGGCTGGTTTCAAATTCCTGATTGACGGCCAGGCTCCTACTGCCTATTGCCACGAACCGCACAACGGAATCAGTTGGAACACCTCCACGTGGGATCCACAAAGCTTTAAGAATGCTGTGCGCGCCCTGCACGACACGGGCTTGCAGATTTGCGTGCATTGCGCCGGTGATGCCGCGACAGACCTGACCCTAGACGCATACGAAGAAGCGATGAATGCCAACCCACGCCCTGATCCGCGCCATCGCATCGAACATGCGGTCATTACCACGCCAGAAGCAACACGGCGGATCAAGGACCTGGGCGTGGTCGTCAGCACCCAACCGCAGTTCATCCGTCTAGGAGGAGACGCTTATGCAAGGCTGTTCGGCGAAGAACGCATGCTACGCACGATTGTGACGCGCGAGTGGCTGGATAACGGCGTGCATCTCGCGCTTGGATCCGATGCCCCCACTACTCCCTGGTACACGCCACAGGTGACCTTGTGGGGGGCAATGACGCGGGTCAGCTACTCGGGCAAAGTCATTGGTGCGGAGCAACGCCTGACCATCCAGGAGGCGTTGCGCGCGCACACCATGGGCGCTGCCTACGCCGCCCATGAGGAGACCATCAAGGGTTCCATTGAGGTGGGCAAACTGGCCGACCTGGCAGTTTGGGCTGAGGATCCCTATAGCGCACCCTTGCAACGTTTGCCATCTATCCCGATCGCCATGACCATTGTCGGTGGCAAGGTGGTATATCAGGCTTAGCTTCTATCTCAACGGCAGAACGCCGAAGAAAAATAGGTATCTCTGCGGTCTCTTTCCGCGTTGGGTTTGTTAGACACTATGGTGCAAGAAGCGCACGGCAGAGATCGGAGTGAGGTCCCGGCTCAGGGCTTGCATAGCCCTATGTACTATTGCACTGGCTTTGGTCAGGAGGAGGATAGGATGAAACGCAATGGGCTAGTACCTGCTATGTTGATCGTGATCCTCTTGGTTAACACTTTATCCATCGGCAGCAGCCAGGCCGAGGAGCCGCTGCACGCCGTCAGTGGAGCGCCACCTATCTTCACGCTCATCATGGAGGACGTGCGTGACCCCGTACGCGCCGGAGAAGAGATTGAGTACGCCATTGCCGGGTCGGCGGGCAATATCCCGGCCGGGAATTTCCTCAAGGTTGAGGACACGATCCCCAACCGGGCGAGCTTTGTCTCCGCCTCCGATAACGGTGACTTTGACGGGGATCGCACAGTCACCTGGTATATCAACGAGAGCGGGGACTTCTCCTTCGCGTTCAGCTTCACCGTGCGGGTTCATACTGGTGTTGAAGACGGCGATCAACTCCGCAACCAGGCTGTGCTATGGTATAGTGTAGATGGAGCCGTGTGGCAGAACGTGGCAGAGGATACCGAGTACACGACCATTCTGCACCCCACGCCCACAGTCACCCGTACCCCAACGCGCACACCCACCCGCACACTGACCAGGACCCCTACGCATGCACCTACTCGTACACCGACCCGGACCCCTACGTGCACTCCTACCAGCATTCCCGGCGATGCCTACGAACCCGATGACACCTGTGCTCAGGCACGCACGTTCACCGTGAATGGTCCAGCACAAACACATACTCTCCACACCATGTCCGACACTGACTGGGTTAAATTCACTGCCACTGTGGGCACCCGTTACACCATCGAGACGAGCAACTTGGGAGCGGAGACGGACACCATGCTGTACCTTTACCGGTCCGACTGTAGCACGCAGATCGCCAACGACGACGATGGGGGAGTTGACTCCGCTTCGCGCATCGTGTGGGACGCCGATGCTTCTGGCACATTCTACGTCAAGGTAGGGGCCACTTTCTATGTCTTTGGTGCCCCCAACAACTACGACCTGAGCATCACAGGCAGCGTCGTCCCTACCGCTACCTCTACCCCCACCCGTACGCGGACCCCCACACGCACGCCGACACCTACTGTTGCCCCTGATGCGTATGAGCCTGATGACACCTGCGGCCTGGGACGCGCCATCACGGTGAACGGACCCGCTCAGACTCACAATTTTCATGTCGTGTCAGATGTAGACTGGGTCAAGTTTACTACCCTCATAGGCAACCGCTACATCATCGAGACGAGCAACCTGGGGCACGATGCTGACACCGTGATCTGCCTCTACCGCCCTGATTGCAGCACGCAGATCGCTTGTGATGACGAGAGCGGCGTCGGCCGGGCCTCGCGCATCGAATGGGAAGCTGATACCGCTGGGATCTTTGCGGTCAAAATCTACCCGTGGTCATCTGGCAACACCGGAGCCACCAGCAACTATGATATAAGCGTCGGTGCTGTTGCGCTCCCGACCCAGACCGCGACAGATACAAGCATACCGACGCGCACCAAGACGCCGACACGCACCAGCACCCACACACCGACCCGCACAGCCACGAGCATACCGACAAGCACGTCCACGCGCACACCCACCAGCACGCCAACGGGCACACCCACGCGCACGTCCACCATCACACGCACCCCGACCAGAACGTTAACGCCTACCATCACTCCTACGGGAACGTTTCTGCCTCCCCCCACGCCGACCGCTACGCGCACACCAACCAGAACACCTACGCCCACGGTCAGCCCTACGGGAACATTGCCACCTACCCACACTCCGAGCATCACACCGATGCCCTCGCGCACAGCGACGGCAACGCTCACTCCCACGCGCACAGAAACGCCCGAACCTACATACACGCAGACAGCAACCAAGACGACCACTCCGCAGCCCACATACACGCGCACCCCACGCAGCACGGCAACCCCAGTGCCCACTGAGACCCCGCCTCCCACAGAGACGGCCATCCCGGAACCCACGGTCACGCCTACGCGCACCAAGCGGCCAACCAGGACACCAACTCATACACCGACTTCCGTGCCCCCGGAACTCACCCACACGCCGACTGGAACACCAACGCGCTGGCCCACGCCCACTTGTACGCCAACGGCCACGCCAGGATGTTATCAACTTCTGCGCAACGGCGGCTTTGAATCAGGGGTCTCTTTCTGGCAAGCGGGGGTAACGGGCACGGGAGTGGCTCAGGCCACGCAAGCCGATAGGCACAGCGGTGCCAACAGCGCCTTGCTTGGCCAGCCCACTGCCGCCCAGACCATCACCAACGCCTGGGTGCGCCAGTTCTTCTTCCTGCCGGCTGACGCCACCAACACCAACCTCACCTTTTGGTATCGGGTGAGCAGTAATGATGGCGATGTCACGCGGGACTGGTTCGCTGCCTACCTTGTGGACACCCTCGGCCAGCAATCGCACCAGATCGTGAAAGCCGTCAGCACCACGGGTTGGGTGCAGGCCAGCTACAGCCTGAGCGATTTCGTCGGGCAGCCCCTGGGCCTGATGTTCTCCGTACACAACGACGGCCAGGTCGGCAACACGTGGGCCTATGTAGACGACGTGGCTCTCTGTGTGTACACAGCAGCGCCACCTATCGCCGCACCACCAGCCGACATTTGCTGGAAAGCAGGCGACTATGCGGACTACGCCCCCCATGGCCTGCCCGATTTTGGCCAGCAACAGAGCAACTGGGTAGTACCAGGCACTACGCAGTGGTCGCACGACGGGCCGGCAGCCTTGGCCAACTCCCTGTGGTGGTTTGACTCGCAGAACGAAATGGACGCCGTCGCCCCGCCGGACACTTCCGACCACTATCCACTGGTGCAAGCCTACGGTGCTTGGGACGACCACGCGGCGGTGAACGTCCGGCCGTTCATCACCGACCTGGCCAACCGCTTGCAGACCAACGTGGGCAAGGCGGGCACGGCACCAGAAACCATGGCCAGTGCGCTGCTCACCTACCTGGCCAGCAAAGGCCTGGCAGACGACTATCAGGTTACCCTGCGTCCCAACCCCAGCTTGGACTGGGTGAGCGACCGCATCCTGGCCGGCAACGATGTCATCCTGCTGCTCGGCTTCTGGGAACTGCAACCTGCTGGCTGGCGCCGCCTGGGTGGCCACTACGTCACCGTGGCTGGCGTTTCCTGTCCTGATGCCACCGAGGAATGGATCGCTTTCAGTGACCCGTTCTTCGACCGCGCGGAATTGGGCTGGACGGGGCGTGTCCTGCCCTCCGGCTCGCACGGGCATACGGGTGCAGTCACCGACACGGTACATAACGACGCAGCCTACCTCTCCCATGACCTCTACCGTATCGCCCGTACTGCCACGAACTGGGGGCCATTGGGGTACGCTCGCTACTATCAGGACATAGACAACTTCTTCGGCCTCAACTTCGCTGCCGAGCAGGAGGCCGCGCGTGCCGGAGCCTACCGCAACGGAACCATCGTCACCGTGGCGGATCAAGCCCTGGTCTTGGCGCCGCGGTTGGAGGGGGTGACGCTGCGCTTCGCCCCAGCGACGAGCCACGTGCGCACGGGCCAAGTGTTCGGGGTAGATCTGGAAGTCTTAGCTGGCACGCAGAATGTGGATGCCGTCAGGGCCTGCGTGGATTTTGACCCGGCCGTGTTGCAGGTGGTAGACGAGGCAGGGAACCTGGCCGGGCAGATCACGCCTGGCACAGCTCTGCCCACCGCGACCACCAACAACGTGAACAACGCCACCGGTCAAATCAACTTTGTCGCCAGCGGCAACCCTGTCAGCGGTTCGCTGCAGTTGGCCACGGTTCGCTTCAAAGCCATTACCACGGCTGAGAGCAGCCTGCTGACCTGGAGCACGACGGCGCCCCGCCAAAGCGATGTCAGCTCGGGCGGCACCTCGGTCCTGGACACCCGCCAGGATGGAACGGTAGTGGTTGGGCCAGGTGCTTCCGTGGTCGGCCAGGCTACGCTACAGGGCCGTCCAACGCCCCCGCATCCCTCCTGGAGTGTGCCGTTGCTGCTGACCTTGTCGCGCTCCAGCGAGCCTGGCCCCGCCTACCTCCTCGGCGTGTCCACCGATGCCACGGGGCGCTTCGTCTCCGCCAGCGCTATCGCCCCTGGTGTCTATCGCGTCCAACTCAAAGGGCTGCACACTCTGCGCAACTTGCGGCCAGGGACGACCCTGACAGCAGGAAACAATGCTTTGAACATGGAAACCCTGCTGGAAGGGGACGCTAACAACGACAACCAAGTGCGTGGCCAAGACATCTCTCTGCTGACTGCGGCCTATGGCAAAGCGCAAGGCCAGCCGGGCTTCGACCCCCGCGCCGATTTTAACGAGGACGATGTCATCAACGATGACGACACGGACCTGCTGCGGGCCAACCTGGGTCGCCGAGGCGATATCCTGGTCACGGCTGGGGCACTCGCTGTGAACGAGGAACTGTTTGTGGAAAGCCAATCGCTGAGCGCTGGCGACGTAAGCCTGCGTATCGTGCCTGCCCAGACGGTGGCCACCTTGGGGCAGGTCGTCACCCTGGAGGTCAAGGCGGAAGCAGGGAGCCAGCAAGTTGACGTAGCTGAGCTGCACCTGGACTACGACCGCACGGTGCTGCAGATCGTGGATGCTGCCGGCCTGCCGGCTACGCAAATCGAGGCAGGAGCGACCCTACCGACAGTTTTCCTCAACAACGTGAACTCGGCCTATGGCTGGATTGACTTCGTGGCGGCCAGCCTGGGTGGGCCACCAGCGAGTGGCCCATTCACCATTGCCTGGCTACGGGTGAAGGTTCTCCAGAGCCAATCCACCTGGGTGCGCTTCAGTTTCTCAGCTTTGCGGACAACCGACTTGACCTATCGTGGTGCATCTGTGCTGGGCAGCGTCGAGGCGGCGCAGGTGCAGGCTGCTGCTCAGCGCTTTCTCTATCTACCAGTGATGATAAAGAGGCACTAGCAGGAATCCTCCCGCAGGCTGTGGAAACCATGCAGCTCGATGCGGTCGGGGAAAAGTCTACGGGAAGGTTGATGCCATTGGCGCTTGTTCTGTATAGCCTAACACTATAAGGAGGGAGGATGGATAAGTCATTCTTGCTGTTGAAGCGCAAACTACTAGCCTTTCTTGTCGCTGCCTTTAGCTTTACAGCGCTTGTATTCTTGAGCGCATGGGTTTTGCCGCTGAAGGACTATGCCGACGCCACTTTCCTCGGCCATGACCTCTACGACAACGCTGGAGACCGCGTCGCCATCATCGGGGATGTCAACGGGGATGGGCTGGATGATTTCCTGATCGGCTCGTCTGGAGGCCGCGCGCTTGGTGCACAGCGTGGAATGGCGTATTTATTCCTTGGCCGAGCGACTGCCTCCTGGGGGGCTGGGTTTGACCTGGCACAGGCGGACGCTTCATTCTGCGGCGAACAAGCCTCCAGCATCGCTGGCCATGATGTCTCGGCAGCCGGAGATGTCAATGGAGATGGTTTCGACGATTTCCTGATCGGAGCATTCCACTACACCGCCCCCGGCAACGTGACCGAGACAGGCAAGGTCTATCTGTTGCTCGGGCGTCGGGCAGCGGATTGGGGGCGCGAGTTCAACCTAGCCAGCGCCGACGCTTCCTTCGTTGGGGAGGCGCCGTATGATCAGCTTGGCGGAGACGTCGATGCCGCAGGGGATGTCAACGGCGATGGCTATGACGACTTTATTATTGGCGCCAACCGCAACGACGCCCGCGGCCTCACGGACAGTGGCAAGGCTTGCCTCTTCTTGGGGCGCGCTGCAGCCAATTGGGGTCAGAATGTGCCGGTGACTGGCGCCGACGCTAGCTTTGTCGGCGAGGCAGCGTCTGACTGCGCGGGCATTGCCGTGGGTGGCGCTGGGGATGTCAATGGTGATGGCTACGACGACTTGATCATCGGCGCCTACGGCAACGACGCCGCTGGGAGCAACTCTGGCAAGGCCTACCTGATCCTCGGGCGGGCAAATGCTAATTGGGGCAGGGATTTCAACTTGTCCGGAGCTGACGCCATCTTTGTCGGTGAGCGCAGCACCTCATACGCCGGATGCGCCGTCGCGGGCGTTGGCGACATGAATGGGGACGGGCTGGATGACCTGGTCATCGGCGCGTGTTATGATAGCGAGACTAGCACCTACGCCGGGCAATCCTACTTGATCCTTGGACGAGCAAGTGCCAATTGGGGGCGCTCCTTCAGTCTGGCCAATGCCGATGCTTCCTACCGTGGTGCGCATGCGGGCGACGAATCGGGGAGCGCCCTGGCTGGCGCGGGTGATGTCAACGGCGATGGGTACGCCGACTGGCTACTTGGTGCCCACCGCTTTGAAGCTACAGCCGATATGACGGATACCGGACGGGCGTACCTTGTGCTGGGCAGGGCTGCCGGCTGGGCCAGGGACACCGACCTGTCCCTGGCGGATGGAGCGACCGATATCTTTGTCTTTGATGGCGAGGCTCGTGGCGATCAGGCAGGCACGTCCGTCGCCGGAGGCGGCGACGTCAATGGCGATGGCCTGGCTGACCTGCTTTTCGGCGCTCCCTATAACGACGAGAACGGCAGCAGTGCCGGAAAGGCTTACCTCGTCCTGGGACGCGGTCTAACACTGTCCAAGACTGCCAGCACGGCCTTCGTACTCCCTGGGCAGCGCATCACCTACACCATGCACTATGCCAACACCAATTTCTGGACCGTGGAAGGGGTGCGCATCGTTGACCGCATTCCCGAGGGAACCTTCTACATTGGCTGTGCCGGGGGCATCACCTGCACCCGACAGGGTTCCCTGGTCACGTGGGTAGTTGGCAACGTTATCTCGCAGACATCGGGCTCGGTGCGCATGGTGGTCTCTGTCCCGCTCACGACATCTGTAGGGACGGTCATCACCAACACTGCCTGGATAACGGCCCCGAGCCGGCTCAGACCACTCTTCAGCGAAGCCCTGACCACGGTCGGTGTGCAGCCATCAACACCCACTCCCACAGCCACTGCATTGCGCACACCTACAAGTACAGCCACTCCCACAGCCACTGCATCGCGCACACCTAGCCGTACAGCCACGTCCTTGCCGCAGGTGACAGCGACGCCAACACGGACAGGCATTCCTGGGGTGGTGCAGCGCATCTACCTGCCTATCGTGCTCAAGAATGCCCCTACTGCGGCGCAGCCTACACCTGCGACGACACAACAGCCGTCGCCTACGGCGACCGCTACGTTGGCTACTCTGGAACACCGCTACAGCGACGACAGCGCCGAATCATATCAATCAGCCGGTGTCGGACAGGGCTTTGCCACTTTCTTCCCCTCTGTGCCGGCGAACTGGCGTCTGGTGCGTGCCCGCTACTACTTGCGCAACCCAGCGCCGATCCAAATCCATATCTGGGACCACAACAAGGTGGACCGCTTCGCCCCCTTCACCGCCTATCCAGGCACGGATGGTTGGTTTGAGGTAGACCTGATGGGCCTGGGGCTCTATACCACCGCCGACGACTTTTACGTCGGCTTCACCTACCTAGAGGGCTACCGCCCTGACATTGGCGTGGACACAACCTACCCCCGTGGCTACAGCTACGAGGTAGACGGGGCTTATTTCGAGCTCAGGGCTAGCCTGGAGTACATGATCGGAATCGTCGTGGGGCAGTAGTGCTCTGGCCCGTGGGGACTTCGGGAGTCCTGGTCACTTGTGCAGTTTCTTGCGGAATTGCTCCGTCAAGGCAGGGACGATCTGGAACAGATCGCCGACAATGCCATAGTTCGCCACGCTGAAAATAGGCGCCTCAGGGTCTTTATTGATGGCGACAATGATCTTGGCGGTGCCCATGCCTGCCAGGTGTTGTACCGCCCCCGAAATGCCGCACGCAATGTACAGGTCAGGGCGCACGGTGCGTCCGGTCTGGCCGACCTGGTGGGCGTAGGGAATCCAGCCGGCGTCTACAGCTGCACGCGAAGCACCAACTGCTCCTCCGAGCACTTCCGCCAGTTCGCGCAGAGGCTCGAATCCCTCTGGTCCACCCACGCCACGCCCACCGGAGACGATGATCTTGGCATCAGCCAGGTTGACCTCGCCTTGCTGCCGGATAAAGTCAACCACTTTGGTGGCAATCTGGTCTTCGCTCAAGTTGGGCTTAATGGGGATGATCTGTCCCTGGCGGTTCTCATCAGGGACGGGCATCTCGAAGACACGGTGGCGCACGGTTGCCATCTGTGGCCGGTAGTTCGGGCAGATGATGGTGGCCATGATGTTGCCGCCGAATGCCGGACGGGTTTGCCGCAGCAGATTGGTTTCTGGGTCGATATCGAGCCCGGTGCAATCAGCAGTCAGGCCGGTGTACAGTTCGGTAGCTACGGACCCCGCCAAGTCACGGCCACGCGAACTAGCGCCCAAAATAAAGATCTCGGGCTTGTACTGGCGAACTAGTTCGACCAATACATTGGCATAAGGCTGGGTGCGGTATACAGCCAGGGTAGGGTCATCTACCCAGAAAACGCGATCAGCGCCATAGGCGATAGCCTGTTTGGCAATATGTCCCACGTTGTGGCCCAGGACACAGGCGGTCAGGATGGTGCCCCGTTGGTTGGCCAATTCGCGGCCTTTGCCCACCATTTCCCAGGAAATGCTGCAGGCTTCGCCCTGAAACTGCTCGACCCAGACCCAGACTCCCTGGTAGGCTTTCAGATCCTCTGCGGCTGCTTCTGGGCGCTCAGGCAGGCTCAGTGCGTTCACCGGGCAGACATCCAGACAAGCGCCACAAGCAGTGCATTTGTCATCTACGGTAGCGATGTTGTCTACCAGGGAGAGAGCCCCAAAGGGACAGACACTGACGCAGGCTCCACACCCGGTGCATTCTTCTTTGTTGATTTCCAAGAGCGGCATGATGTCCTCCTAGATGACTTTTTCGGCGAGAAGTTTGTCGGCAAGGATGCTTGCTGCTTCATCAACGCTATCTGCCTGGATGATTTCCACCTTGCCTTCGCGTTTGGGTGGGTTAAAGACGCGCACGACTTGCGTGGGACTGCCCTTCAGACCGAACTTGCTGCTATCAGCACCTGGCAAATCAGCCGCACCCCAGACTGGAATCTGCATTCTCGTGGCGCGGCGGATGCCAAGGAAGGTGGGATAGCGTGGTTGGTTGATGTCCTTGACCACAGTAAGCAGGGCAGGTAATTTGGTTTCTACTACCTCTCGTCCTTCCTCTAGCAGGCGTTCTACCACGATGGTGCGCGATTCTGGATCTAGATGGCGGATCTTGAAGACGTAGGTGAGCTGAGAGATGCCAAGCTGACGGGCGATTCCTGGGCCTACTTGTCCTGTGTCACCGTCAATGGCTTGTTTGCCACAGAGGATGAGATCGAATTCGCCGAGTTTTTTGATCGCCTGGGAGAGCGTATACGCCGTAGCCCAGGTGTCTGAACCGGCAAAAGCTTTGTCGGACAGCAGAATGGCTTCATCAGCGCCCATGGCCACCGCCTCCTTGAGTGCTTCCATTGCCTGCGGCGGGCCCATGGAGATGACCGTTACTTTGCCGCCAAATTTCTCTTTCAGGCGCAATCCTTCTTCAATAGCGTAGGTGTCAAAGGGGTTAATAATGCTGGGCACACCTTCGCGGATGAGCGTGCCCGTCTCCGGATTGATCTTGACCTCCGTTGTATCCGGCACTTGTTTGATGCACACGATGATATTCAAAGTCGCGACCTCCTTGTCTGTGAATTGTGAAATAAAGCACTATAGGCAAGCACAATTATAATACTGAGTGTGTTTACACACAAGCGCAAGGTAGACATCGGGTGTAGTATGATGAAACAGGGGTTTCACCCCTCGCTCTGCCACTCCACCGGGTCGTAGGCGGGCAGTTCGCAGCGCAGCGGCTTGTCTTGACGGTAGCCAAGGGCATACTGTGCCTGGATGAGTTGGTGGATTTCGCGGCTGCCTTCGTAGATGACGGCTCCTTTGGAGTTGCGCAGGTAGCGCTCGACGTCGTATTCGTCGGAATAGCCGTAGGCGCCATGGATTTGCACAGCATCTGCCGCGGAATCAAAGGCAGCATCGCAGTTGATCCACTTGGCTAGCGAGGTCTCGCGCGTGTTGCGGATGCCCTGGTTCTTCAGCCAGCCTGCGTAGTAAACCAGCCATCGCCCGGCATCTCGGCGTGCCACCATCTTGGCGATCATCTGCTGCACCAGTTGATGCTGGCCAATGGGCACACCAAAGGCATGGCGCTCGTTGGCATAGCGCACAGATGCTTCCAGACAGGCTTCAATCAGCCCTACTGCTCCTGCTGCCACCGTATAGCGGCCACCGTCCAAGGCGCTCATGGCGATCTTGAATCCCTCGCCTTCTTGGCCCAGCAAGTTCTCCGCAGGCACAATGCAATCGGTCAGGGTGATGCTGCCCGTATTGCCCGCGCGCACCCCCAACTTGCCGTGGATAGTTCCCGTCTTGACTCCAGGGAAACTGCGCTCGACAATGAAAGCAGACATGCCGCTGTGATCGCGCTTTTTCTTTTTCTCCATGTCTGTCCAGGCGATGATTAAAAAGTGATCCGCTACATCAGCCAGCGAGATCCACATTTTCTCGCCGTTGAGCACATAATGGTCGCCTTCTTTGCGCGCGGTTGTCTGTATGCCGACCGCATCTGAGCCGGCATTGGGTTCAGTCAGCGCGTAGGTGGCGATTTTCTGCCCCATTGCCTGCGGCACCAGGTATTTCTGCTTCTGCTCCTCCGTGCCCCATTGTAGCAGGCTCAGGCTATTCAAGCCGATGTGCACGGACAGGACTACACGCGCTGAGGTGTCTACGCGTTCCAGCTCTTCACAGGCGATGGCGAGGGAGATGTAATCCATGCCAGCCCCACCGTATTTGACCGGGATGCAAATGCCGAGGATGCCTTGCTGTCCCATCTTAGTCAGTATGTCGCGGCTGTACTGGTGTTTGCGGTCGAGTTCCTTGATGTAAGGTGCAATTTCCTTTTCCGCGAATTCGCGTACCATCTTGCGCACCATTTGGTGCTCTTCGGTCAGTGCAAAGTCCATTTCCTCCTCCTTTGGCAATTTTCCTGCTTTGGCTTGATTTTGTCCCCTTCTGGTTCAGGCGACAGCCAATTATACCACACCTCTGACCGGAGTGCAGATTGTAGGACGGTCATTTTGGCAGCGCTGCACAAAGGCGGGTATAATAACGCTTGACAGCGATGCATGAGACAGCATGTGCAGGAGGTGAAAGGATGAACGAGCTGCTGGAAGGCATTACTTGGCTTGGACATGCCAGCTTCAAGATCAAAGCGCCAGAAGGAGTGATTTATATTGACCCCTGGAAACTCCGCAGTGCCGAACCGGCTGACCTGATCCTGATTACGCATGAGCATTATGACCACTTTTCGGCGGAGGACGTGCAAAAGATACGCAAGCCTGACACTACCATTATTACTACGGCAAGCGTCGCGGCGCAGTTAAAGGGCGACGTAAAGACAGTGAAAGCGGGCGATACGCTAACGGTCAAGGGGGTGAAGATCGAGGTTGTGCCTGCCTATAACCCCGCCAAGCAATTCCATCCCAAACAAGCGGGTGGGGTGGGCTATATCATCACCGCAGGGGGGCGGCGCATTTACCACGCGGGTGATACGGATGCCATCCCAGAGATGAACCAGGTCAAAGCCGATGTGGTGCTCTTGCCGGTGGGCGGAAAATACACCATGACCGCGGCGGAGGCGGCAAAGGTAGCCAATGCCATCAAGCCGGCAGTGGCGGTACCCATGCATTGGGGCGATATTGTTGGCTCGCGTGCTGACGCCGAGGCTTTCCGCGCCCAATGCCAGGTGCCAGTGGAGATCATTACGCCGGAAAAGTGATGAGTGATGAGTAACGAGTGACGAGTGATGA
>Ga0315298_1002855_pt1 | contig 28315 bp, 32 predicted proteins | sample WHS_1_MG_FD_203077 | JGI IMG/M metagenome (GOLD analysis project Ga0315298, IMG submission 203077) | Extremophilic microbial mat communities from Washburn Hot Springs, YNP, Wyoming, USA - WHS_1_MG | ecosystem: Environmental > Aquatic > Thermal springs > Hot (42-90C) | place: USA: Wyoming... | reverse complement strand
ACTCACCGGACGGCGCCGGGCGGACCACTGAACGCTACTATCTCTTCCCACCGGGCATAGAAGGCCGACCATCCAGTTGGGGAAGGCGCCAAGATAAGGAAGGCTCGGCGTTAGGGTATGCCAGTCGGCGAACTCCTTTGCGAAACCTGCGGTCCATTCGAGTCCTGGCGCGACGTGTGTGAGATGAGCAGCCCGATGGAGTGTCGCGCCCGTGGGGTCGCAGCAAACGCGTCTATCATCCGCCCAGATGGAGAGCGATTGTTGAGGCCCTTGCTGAGGTTGTCGTGCTATGTTGAAAGATATGGCGAGTATCCCCGTGGAAACGGACCGCTTAAGATGGGCCGCAAAGCATCCACTTCGGGCACAAGGAGCATGTTGATGGTACCCGGAAAGAGTTCACACAGACCGCCGGTGGTAGTCTTGAGGCCGATGCTGTAAAATAAGCAACACGCAACCAACTACCGGTCTGAGCATGGGTAGCTAGTAGTGATGGGAACCGGCTGAAGCCTCGACTCTATGACGAAGCCGCGGCTAGCCGGCCGGATCAGTCGGTCTTGGCTGATGGTGGACAGTCATCAGATGGTGGAATACAGTCTCAGAAGGTGCAGGAGTGGAAATCAAGGCAGAAACGGAAGCAAGAGAAACAGTGTTGAAGGGACCTCCCGCCAGCGCAGAGGTGCGAGAAGCGTGGTGGTTTGGTTTAGACCGCAAGTGGTGGGTCCTCGGCGCCGTCGGCGTGGGCACCTTCATGTCAGCATTGGACGGCTCAGTGGTGAACACTATCGTGCCGGTGATCATGCGCTACTTTGCCATCGACTTGGCCACAGTGGAGTGGGTCATGATGGTCTATCTGCTCACCGTGAGTGGTCTACTGCTCACCTTCGGCCGGCTTGGAGATACGCTCGGTCACAAGCAGGTCTACATCTTGGGCTTTGGCATCTTCGTCGTCGGATCGGCGTTCTGCGGGCTCGCCCCCACGGCCACGGTGCTGATCCTTATGCGTTGTTTACAAGCAATAGGCGCCGCCATGCTCTTCTCGAATGCTCCAGCGATCCTCACCCTCGCGTTTCCAGCGCGGCAGCGCGGTCAGGCATTGGGGATGCAGGGTACGATGACCTATCTCGGACTAACGGTCGGTCCCACACTCGGTGGTTTTCTTACCGACCAAATCGGCTGGCGGTCCATCTTCTTCATTAACATTCCTATTGGCATTGTCGCTAGCCTGCTGGCTTACACCGCCATCCGCCACATGCGACCGCCGGCCCACGGGGAACGCTTTGACCCGCTGGGGGCTGTCACCTTCTTGGCCGGCCTAACCATGCTCTTACTCGCACTTTCCCATGGTCAGAATTGGGGCTGGCTATCGGGCCCCGTGGTTGGCTTGATCGCCACCTCTATCGTGCTGCTGGGCATCTTCGTGGTGGTTGAGCGTCGGATCGATCAACCCATGCTTGACTTGAGCCTGTTTCGCAATCGCATTTTCAGTACGGCAACACTCAGTGCTTTGCTCAACTTCGTCTGCGTGTACGCGGTGACCTTCTTGATGCCCTTCTACCTGATCCAATATCGGGGCTTTAGCCCCGGGCACGCCGGGCTCCTGCTTTCTACCCAGGCGCTGATAATGGCAATCGTTGCGCCATTGAGCGGCTCACTCTCTGATCGCACGGGGGCGAAACTGCCCTCATCCCTAGGTATGGTTATTCTCACCTTGGGGCTAGTCTCGCTAGGGACCCTTGGGGCCACGGCTAGCAGCGCCGAGATCACCGTCAGGCTGATGACCATCGGTCTGGGCGCGGGGATCTTCGTTTCGCCGAACAGCAGCGCGCTAATGGGCGCGGCGCCCAAGCAACGCCAAGGGGTGGCCTCGGCGGTTCTCGCCGCGGCGAGAAATGTTGGTATGGTGCTGGGCATCGCCTTTGCCGGGGCCGTATTCGCCGTCACGTTGGCATCGCACGGCGGCAGCATCGGCCCGAGCGCTGGCTTCTTGCCGTCCTTCCGCGACACCTACTTCATCGTCGCGGCCTTCGGCGCCGCAGGCACGTTGACCTCGCTAGCCAGGGGCAAGCAAGTCCAAACCCAGCCGGCTGGCGGATCCCCAAAGCCGAGACAGTAGGCCGCTGCCGGGGGAGATCCCATAAGGCAGACCCTAACGACCGCCAATCCGGAAATCAGGCCCCGTCATTCCGGCGAAAGCTGGAATGACGAAATGGCCGGCGGCAGGATAGGACCATGCAATACGAAAGACAGGGTATGAATTCCACAACACGCATCACATGCTCCGCACCCGCTCGATCAATCCCTGTTGAGTCGCCAATACCTGACGCGCCTTTTCGACGGTGCAGGCCACGAACTCCAAGTGAGTCACCCCGGGAAAGGACTGGGCGACTAGAGATATGTCGGCACTGATCACCGTCGCGATTTTGGGATACCCGCCCACCGTCTGACGATCGGCCATAAGGATGATCGGTTGGCCGCCGGCAGGAACCTGAACGGAACCGAGCGCCACGCCATCGGAGACGAACTCCCGCCGGTCGCCTAAAGTCAGGGGTCGACCCTCTAAACGGCAACCCATCCGGTCAGAACTGGCGCTCACGAGATAACGCGTTCGTAGGAACGTGCTGACGGCTTCTGGCGTAAACCAGTCGTCTTGGGGACCGAGGACGGCCCGCACAACCATCGCCTCCTCATACTTTGGCACGTGCTCATGGGAAAGGCACTTTCCGAGGTGCCGCCCAAAATCGGAAATGGCTGCACCTAATGGCAAGACATCGCCCGCCTGAAGTGCGCGTCCCTTCCAGCCGCCAAATCCCCCACGCAGGTAAGTCGACTTCGACCCAAGGATGATTGGCACGTCGAAACCACCGGCTACGGCGAGATAGGCTCGGCATCCGCTGCGGCGCCAGCCAAAGTGGAGGACTGCCCCCCGGCGCACAAGGACCGCTTCCCACATCGGCACGCTCTGGCCGTTCAGCTTAGGGTCGAGGTCCGCTCCGGTGACGGCCACGACACGCTCGTCTTGAAAACGGAGGCTTGGGCCTCCGATAGTCATTTCCAGCGCAGCCTCTCCCAGATCGTTCCCCACGAGGGCGTTGGCCAAGCGCAGCGCCAAAGGGTCCATCGCCCCGCTCACCGGCACGCCGAAGCGCTGATACCCACGTCTGCCAGTGTCTTGCACGGTAGTGAGCAACCCCGGCTCGATCACCTCAAGCGAGGCGGTCATCGGTTCCCTCCAAGAGGCACAGCCTGGCATACTCCGCTGCACTTACCGCACGGAACCGGACCCGATCTCCGGGTTGAAGCAACGAGGGAGGGTCACGCTGCAAGTCGAAAAGTCGTAGCGGGCAACGTCCGATGAGACGCCACCCCCCCCGCAATGGATAAGGGGTAAATACCAGTCTGCGAGCCGGCAATGCCAACCGAGCCGGCAGGAACGGCGTCCCGGGGCGCGGGTAGTCGCGGTGCCACGATTTGCAGAGGCAACGGGCCCAGATAGGGAAAACCCGGGGCAAAGCCGATCATGAACACGCGGTACGTGCTGCCGGAATGCAGTCGGATCACCTCTTCTGGGCTCAACCCATTGTACGAAGCAACAAACTCGAGATCTGGGCCAAACTCTCCGCCGTAAATCATCGGGATCTCAATGACCGGCCGTCCCTCTTCGCTAAGTACGAATGGCGTGACCAGTTCCTGGGCGACGACCGCGGCGATAGTCTGATGAGAGGTGACCAGTGGATCGAAGTGAACGGCAAGCGAGCTATAGGCTGGAACAAGCTCTAGCAGACCGGCGATGCCGCCAGCCATGAGCCGTCGGGCGAGCTCATGAACCCCCTGGTTAATGGCATCGTCGACCACCTGTCCGAACTCCACAGTTAGGGCATTGTCGCCGAGCGTGAGAAAACGAACAGAGTTGCTGCTCGGCGCCCAGCGCGCTCTAACGCCCACTACGAACCGCCTCCTCCATTGTCCCGAAGGTTCGTAGTCGGCGTTCTAGTAGCACCAGTACGCCCAAGCACTGCAGTGCTCATCGCAGGCCGGCTCCTTCGTCGCCGGATGTCTCAGATACGGCGCCCATGCCGAATTCAACGGCGGCCAAAAGGCGAGACAGAGATTCCTGCTTCCGCGAAGGCTGCTCTAAGACCCGCAGCCAGCCGAGGAGCACCGGCTGTATCGCCGTGCACGCAGATCGTATCGACTCGCATCGCAATGTCTTCGCCGTCGCAGGCCTCGACCTTCCCTTCACGCACCATGCGCAGCGCGCGCGTCACGACCAGCGCATGATCATGAATTACCGCACCCGGCAAGTGGCGAGCAACTAGCGATCCATCGGGATTATAGGCGCGATCCGCGAAGCCTTCAAAGGCGACCCGCAGTCCGCGCTCCTGGGCCGCGTCGGCCGCGGCCGAGTTCGGGAAGCAAACCACAATCAACTGCGAATCGAAGCGATTTACTGCTTTGGCAATGGCCGCGGCTACTCGACCGTCCGCGGCGGCTACATTGTAGAGGGCGCCGTGGGGCTTCACGTGTGCCAGGGTCGCGCCACGGGCCCGGACAAAGGCGTAGAGTGCGCCAAGCTGGTAGAGAACGTTTGTCTCCACTTCATCAGCTGACAACTGCATTACCCGGCGACCGAATCCCGCAAGGTCTGGAAAGCCTGGATGAGCACCGATCGCCACGCCATGTTGCAGTGCCAGATCCACCGTTCGCTCCATTACCAGCGGGTCACCCGCGTGCAAACCACAAGCGATATTTGCCGATGTGATGTAAGGCATGATCTCTTCGTCGGACCCGAGGCGGTAGGCCCCGAAGCTCTCACCGAGGTCAGAGTTGAGGTCAATCGTGCGATAGGTTAGTTGCATGTTAGTACAGTATGTGGTATAACCCTCATGCGGCTAGCGACGAGGCTATCGCTCTCGGGTTATGAAAACCAACCAAGAGCCTATCACAAGACCCATCGCTGTAGGGCGGGGACTCGTCCTTTCGGTTCGGGTAAGCTAATCATAGGAGAAAGGAAGGCCGGTGTCAAACGAGTATACCGAACTGATCACCAATAGCGAATTCAACCAGAATCAGATGGAAGAAGTGACGATGCTGTCATCGCTCGACCTAATGACCGTTTCGGCTCATATGCTCGACCACTTCCAGTTGCTCGACCTCGGCAATCAGAACCAGCGACACGACTACGCTGTGGATTTCGAGGCCGCTGAGGCCGAAACCCTCAAGGAAGTATACAACTTCGCCTTGAAACACGTGAAAATGGGCATGGCGATCGACAAGACCGAGTTGCCGGCCAGTGCCGCGATCACTATCGTCGAACAAGGTGAGCCATCGACAGTCCAGTCAATCGCCGCCCGCGGCCCCATGAATCAGGTGCTCGTCAAAGCCAGGCTATCAGACGCCCATCTAACGACGGTGCACAAGGCACTCGTGCATTTCGTTTCCAACCACAGCCGGACTGTGGACAATGACTCCCAACGGCGCTTAGAGGCAACGGCGCAATTCTTAGAGGACAACTACCCGTTTCTCGTCAGCGACTGGGGAAAGATCCGGAGGAAGATCTGATTGGTTATCCGTTGTCGGTTATCCGCTATTGGGGCACAAGGTCGGCTTGGTGGAGGAAAAGTACCTACATCAAGGGACAGAGCAGCCCCCGGGTAACCGACAAGCATTAACGGATAGCTACTCGGGAGCTTTGCCCAGCACATTTCCGCAAATGGAGAGGGCAAGTACCATGAGTAAGGCTGTTGCGCCTAGTGCCATACCCGTCCAAGTGGCCGAACGACAGAAGATCCTGAGGTTCAGTCCCAACGTCTTCTTCCTTGGCCTCGTCAGCTTTTTCACTGATATTAGCAGTGAAATGACGTTAACGGTCCTGCCGTTGTTCCTTGCCAATGTCCTTGGCGTGGCCACGCCGATTATTGGTTTGATCGAGGGTGCCGCCGATAGTACGGCAACGATCTTGAAGATTTTCAGCGGCTGGTTCAGCGATTACCTGGGGAAACGTAAGGCGATTGCGATTTGGGGCTACGGCCTCTCCAGTGTAGCGAAACCGCTCCTGTACTTCGCCGCGGCTGCTGGCTGGGGGCTGGTGCTGGTAGTACGCGTAGCTGATAGAGTAGGCAAGGGCGTCCGTACAGCACCGCGGGACGCCCTGGTCGCCGACTCGACAGCGCCCAAGGAGCTGGGCCGGTCCTTTGGCTTCCACCGAGCGATGGATACTGGCGGCGCGGTGTTGGGACTCGGCATCGCCGCGATAATCGCCTATCTGGCAGAAAGCGGTGGGATGGAACTCACCCGCGAGACCTTCCAGGCGCTGGTTCTGGCCAGCATCATACCAGCCTTCGCCGGGGTCCTAGTGATCGCCCTCTTCGTCAAGGAGATCAAACCTCGTCAGGCAGCACTGTCGGCCCCTGGAGCAGGAGCGACAGCGGCCAAGCCCAGCCCCCCTTCTTTGACACTCAGGGGCTTCGACGTCCGCTTCAAGGTGTTTCTCATTATCATCGTGCTCTTCACTTTGGGAAACAGCAGCGATGCTTTCCTCATTCTTAGGGCCCAGAATCTCGGCCTCTCCGTAGTGCAGATCCTGATTATGCTGGTGATGTTTAACCTGATCTACACTGCCATCTCCCTACCATCTGGCATTCTATCCGATCGCTTTGGTCGGAAAATGGTCATCGTCCTCGGTTGGGTAGTCTATGCCCTGATCTATCTGGGCTTCGGCTCGGCGACTGGAGCATGGGAGGTCTGGACCCTGTACGTTCTCTACGGCCTTTACTACGGATCAGTCGAAGGGGTAAGCCGGGCCTTCGTCGCCGACGTCGTTCCTTCGGCGCAGCGTGGCACGGCCTACGGCGTGTACAATGCCGCCGTCGGCATCTCTGCCTTGCCGGCCAGCCTGATCGCAGGTTTCCTCTGGCAGGCGTTCAATCCGGGGGCGCCGTTCTACTTCGGTGCCGTTCTGGCCGGCCTGTCAGCGATCCTGTTGGTCGTGCTAGTGCAAGAGAACCGTCAGGCGCAGACGGCGAGCGCTTAGCATGTCGTCCTATCTTGCAGGCGGTATCCAAGAGTGCAGCCTTCCCGCCTTGGGCGGGCTTCCAGGCTAGAGCCTCCATTCCTATATGCTTCGTCGCCACCTGGACGCCAAGGAGGCACCATGAGACACTTCATTGCTGGCGAGATCGCCCAGTTTGCGCGGTTGGACTTCGATGCCGGCGAGTCTGCTTGGACGAGTAAGGGTTCTCTGGTAGCCCATTCCAGCGAGGTGCAATGGACCCTCCGCGTTCCCGGCGGCCTAGGTGGTGCCGTACGCCGCTCCTTTGCCGGTCAAGGCATCTCGCTGATCTGCATGGAGGCCCGACATGCCGGCGAGTATGTGCTTCTCGCTGCCAACGCTCCGGGCCACATCGTCGAGTGGGACCTTGCCGATGGGCCCGTAGTCACTACCCGCGGGTCTTTCCTGGCCGCTTGGGGCCGGCAGGTGGACATCACGGTTACTGTGGCACGCCGGGCCGGGGCCGCCTTCTTCGGTGGGGCCGGCCTCTTCCTGCAGCGCATCTCGGGAAGTGGCACAGTACTGATCCACGGTAGCGGCGACTTCTATGAGCGGCGTCTGGCCGAAGGCGAGCAGATGCTCGTCAGCACCGGCAATTTGGCCGCCTTTGCCGATGGCGTGGACTACAACATTCAGGATGTTGGTGGCTGTCGCAAGATGCTATTTGACGGCGAGGGCCTTTTCTTGACGCAACTCACCGGTCCAGGTCGGGTGCTGCTCCAGACTCTGAAGTGGGAACACGGCAAGATCTCTGCGAAAGCGGACTAAGAGGCTATCGCAGAACGTAGCGCGGGGGCTTGCCTCACCCGCACGCCAGTAGGAGACAAGCCCTGCGCTATGAGAAATCGGCCTCGAGATAGCGACTGAGTGAAACCATGACACTGCGAAGAAAAACCCTGTTGACCGTGGGTCTGTTGCTCGCGGCGCTGGTCGTGGCACTTTACGCCACCACCTCGGCAGTCTTCTGGCATGGCTTCGGAGAGATGGAGCGAGAAAGGGCCAGCAGGAACCTCGACCGGGTCATGAGCGCCTTGTCCGACGATCTCAAAGAACTCGACGCGGCGGCTGGCAACTGGGCTTCATGGGGCGAGGCCGATGGCTTCATGGACGAACCAAACAGCCAGCGCATCGGCACGATGCTCAGCGATAGGGCACTCGTCACTTTCGGCATCAATGTGGTCCTCCTCGTAGACCACACGGGTGCAGTGGTTTTCCAGAGGGCTGTCGACTTGGAGAGCGGCACGGCTGCGCCGGTGCCGTTGGACTTACTCGAGTCGATCTCTGCCGGGAGTCTCCTGCCGCACGATTCTGACCCCAGCGCCGGCCGGACTGGGATCATTCTCCTGGCCCAAGGTCCCCTGCTGGTAGCCTCGCGACCGATCGTGGCCGCCGAGGGACAAGGCTTCGCTCGGGCATCTCTGATCGTAGGTCGCTACCTAGATGAAGGCAAGCTCCGGGAGCTTGCCTCGCGGACGTCCGTCTCCTTCACGGTCCGACGGCTGGACGCCGGCAGCCTGCCCACTGATTTCCAGGCTGCTCGTCCTTCTCTGACGAACAGCAATTCGGTGGTCTTTCGGGAACTGGGAGAAGAAACCCTAAGCGGCTACTCTCTACTTCCCGATATTGCCGGAAAGCCGTCGCTGATGCTGCGGGTGGACACCGAAAGAGACATTTACAGGCAGGGCCAAGATAGTATGCGCTCCCTGCTAATCGGTCTTCTGGCCGGCGGGCTGGCATTTGGCGGCGCCATCTTACTCTTGCTGGAGAAGTCGGTTCTGTCCCGGTTGTCGCGTCTTAGCTCCAATGTCATGCGCCTTGGCGCCGGCGGCGACGTCTCTGCCCGCGTGTCCGTCTCCGGGCGAGACGAGCTATCGAGGTTGGGCTATGCCATCAACGGCATGCTGGCGGCGCTGGAGCGGTCTCGCCGCGAGCACGAAGAAGATGAAGAACGCTACCATGCCGTGGTAGAGCAGTCTCCCATCGGGGTTGCTCTCTTCGACCCTAAGAGTGGGTGCCTTTTGGAGGCAAACCCAGCTTCTCATCGGTTGTTCGGCTACACCGCCGAGGAAGCCGAGGGTTTGAGCTTCCTCCAGTTCATACCCGGCGATCCAGAGGAGGTTCGACGCCGGACGTCCGACGTCATTACCGGCGCACTCCCTTTCAACCGGGAACTACAGCTTCGCCGCAAGGACGGAACACTGGTCGATGCCGAGATCCGAGGCACGATAATCTCTTACCGAGGCAAGAAAGTCATCTGCGTCACTACCCACGACATTACCGACCGCAAGCAGGCCGAGGAGGCTCTCCGAAGAGCGCACGAGGAACTGGAGACGCGGGTGGCGGTGCGCACTAGAGAGCTTACCATGGCGAATGATCACTTGGCAAATGAGATTGCCGAACGGGCGCGGATGGAAGAGGGCCTTCGCTTCCTCGTGGAAGCCAGCAAATCGCTTGCTTCTTCGCTCGACTATGGCACTACGCTACAAGGCATCACTCGCCTGGCCGTTCCTACACTCGCGGACATCTGCCTGATCTATGCCGTCGAGGATGATCTACTGCAACTCGTGGCTGTGGCAGCAGCCAATCCAGCGAATGAGAAGCTCCTGCGTGAGATGCGCCTTCGCTACCCCATGGAGGTGCATTCAGATTCTCTTTCGGCGAAGGTATTCCGCACAAGGAAAGCAGAGTTTGTTGCCGAAGTGCCAGATTCGTATTTGCAGTCTGTAGCCCAAGACGCCGAGCACCTAGAGATGCTGCGTCGCTTGGGATATGCTTCCCGTGTGACGTTGCCCTTGGTGGCGCGGGGTAGGAGTTGGGGGACCATTTCCTTTATCATGGCCGAATCAGGTCGGCGCTACACCACGGCGGCGCTCTCCCTAGCCGAAGAGGCAGCGGCACTGGCGGCCCTGGCGATGGACAACGCGCGTTTGTACCAAGAAGCGCAGGAAGCGATCAACGCCCGCGACGAATTCCTTTCGGTGGCTGCTCATGAATTGAAAACTCCCATGACCAGCCTCCGAGGCTTTGCCCAATTGACGATGCGCCAGCTGGACCGAGCGGGGGCCTTGGATCCGGCGCGGACAAGGCAGGCGCTGCAGGTGATCGACCAGCAGTCCAAGAAGCTGGCCAGCTTGGTCGAACAATTGCTCGACGTCTCCCGAATTGAAGGCGGCACATTGCCGCTCGACAGGCAAGTTACGGATGTCACTCGTCTGGTCAGAGAGACAGCGGCCAACATTCAGGCGACCAGTAGTAGGCACACCATTGTCGTTGTCGCGCCATCGCCGATCGTTGCCTGGGTGGATCCCCTCCGCTTGGAGCAGGTGGTCACGAACTTGATCGACAATGCCGTTAAGTACAGTCCGGACGGGGGCAGTGTCGATGTCGAGGTAACGATAACCGATACTGAGACCTTCTCTCTCACGGTGCGGGATCATGGGATCGGTGTACCCCCCGAGCATCGCCCGTACATCTTCGATCGCTTCTACCGAGCCCATGCGAACCAGTACTATGGAGGCATGGGCTTGGGGCTGTACATTACCAGCCAGATCGTCCACCTACACGGAGGACGGATTGAGGCCGAGTTCCCGGCCGATGGCGGAACGCGCTTCGTAGTGCGGCTGCCGTTCGGTGACGGAATCAATCCCGTTGCCGGTGAAGGGGAGTGATATGAGTCCCGAGGCACGAGTGCTGGTTGTGGACGACGACGAGAGTATCCGAGAGTACGTCGACATGGCTCTATCCGAAGAGGGCTACGAGGTGATTACCGCCCCTCACGGGGCAGCGGCACTTGACGCCATCGCCCAGTCCCCGCCAGATCTGATCCTGCTGGATATGCGGATGCCCGTTATGGATGGACGGGAATTCTCACAGGCCTACCGACGGACAGCCGACGTTCCGGCGCCAATCGTGGTCCTTACGGCATCGCGCGATGTCAGCAGCAGCGCCAACGAAATCCGGGCCGATGGCGCCGTCGCCAAGCCTTTCGACCTTGACGAGCTACTGGAGACTGTACGGGTTCACTGTCGCCGTAAGTAGGCTCGTAGCGGCCCATGTTCACGGCCGTGTGCTATAATACCGGGCATGAGGATCGTTTGCGTAGGGACCTTTGCCCTTTTCCCCAAGGCCACGGTTTCGACACGGACCCTGCCGCTGGCCCAAGCACTGGCGAAGAGAGGCCACGAAGTGTCCGTGATCGTGCCGCCGTGGGATAACCCCTCTCAATCTGGGAAGAGGCTGCTCATCGGCAATGTGCCGGTAGTCAATGTCCGCGTGCCGAAGCGTGTTCCTTTTCTCTGGCACCTCGCCATCACAGTCAGGCTGCTAAGCGAGATCAACAAGAGCCGGCCGGAGATTGTGCACATTTTCAAGCCCAAAGCCCACGGCGGCCTGGCCGCAATGGCCATTAGGCTCGGCCGGTGTGCCAGGCTGGTAGTCGACACTGACGACTGGGAAGGGAAAGGCGGGTGGAACGAGGTGGCGCCCTACAACCCCTGGCAAAAGGCCTTCTTTGCTTTTCAAGAGCAGTGGCTACTGCGCCACGCCAACGCTGTAACCGCTGCCAGCAGTGAGTTAACCCGCATCGCTGCCTCCCTGCGGCAGAACCCCGCCTGCGTATTCTATGTCCCGAATTGCCTTTCGCCTGAGATCCTTGAGAGGAGGGGAGATGGTGCGGCAATACGCCAACGCCTCGGTCTGGGCGCTGGCCCGGTAGTCCTGCTATTCACGCGCTTCTTCGAGTTTCAGCGCGAGCGAGTAGTCCGGGTTCTGGCAAAGGTGCTCACTGCTGTACCGCAAGCATGGCTGCTGGTGGTAGGACGAGGACTATACGGCGAAGAAGAAGACTTCGCCGCCCTCTGCCGGACCGCCGGGATTGCCGAGCGCGTGTCTTGTCCTGGTTGGGCCGAGCCGGGGGAGATTGGCGCATACTTTGCGGCATCGGACCTTGCAATTTACCCGCTTGACGACACTCTACTCAACCGTACCAAGTGCCCGATGAAACTTCTCGAGATCCTCGGCTTTGGTCTGCCCGTAGTCGCCGACGACGTCGGTCAAGCCAAGGAGTACATAGAGAACGGCCAGACTGGCTATCTCGTCGCTCCAGATGATGAAGAAGGCTTTGCCGGGCGGGTGATCGCGCTCTTGCGCGATTCGGACCTACGGCAGCGCCTCGGGTCACGCGCAAGGGAGCGGATCACGACCGACTACACCTGGGAGCGGTGGGTGGGGAAGGTCGAGGAGGCCTATTCTTGCGGCGCTTGATCTTCAGTTGGCTGCCTCCAGTGATCTGGATGGGTGTCATATTCTGGTTCTCCCATCAGTCCACGCTTCCCACAGTCGCCGAGCCCGACGTCCAGTACCTGATCAGCAAGGCTGCTCACCTCACCGAATATGCCATTCTCGCTGTCCTGTTGCTGCGAGCATCGTACCGCTCGCTGGGGGATAGACACTCCCCATCCGTCGCCTTCTATCTGGCGTTCGGCGCCGCGGTCGTCTATGCCGCCTCCGACGAATTCCATCAGAGCTTCACGCCGGGCCGTCATCCTTCGATCGTCGACGTGGTAATTGATGGCGGCGGGGCTGTCGCCGGGCTGATTCTCACTGGCGTCCTCGTGACCCGCTCTCGGGTAGGAATGCTGCTGATCGGCGCGCTGGTCGGGGAACGGCTTCAGGAAACAGAACGGAGCGAGTGAATGGTCCCCTGTCGGTTCGGTTTCCGGCCGATCTACCCTCACCCTAACACTCTCCCTTAAAGGGAGAGTGTTAGGGTGAGGAGCGAATGTTCCCACCGGCGACGCGTCATCGGCACCGACAGCATTGATCACCCAAGCTCAACCGTACCGCTCTTACCACCTTTCTTACTGGCGAGGTGGATGTCGGTAATGCGCATGCCCTTGTCTACGGCCTTGCACATATCATAGATCGTGAGGGCGCTGACGGACGCGGCAGTGAGGGCCTCCATTTCCGCGCCGGTCTTGCCCGTGGTGGAAGCCTTTGCCGTGATCTCGACCGCTCCAGCGGCTTCGTCAAAGGCGAAACTCACCGCTACATTGGTAAGCACTAAGGGATGGCACATGGGAATGAGCGATGAGGTTCGTTTCGCAGCCATGATCCCGGCGACCTGCGCCACAGTCAGGACATCTCCCTTCGGCGCGCCGCCCTGCTGGATGAGCCGCAACGTGTCTGGCTTCATGAGCACGCGGCCACGGGCGATAGCCTCTCGTCGGGTATCCGGCTTGTCGGATATGTCCACCATGCGGGCGCGTCCGGTTTCATCCACGTGCGATAGGTCCAAAGCCTTCAATCAACCTCCGATCTGACCCATGAGGCGCAAGTGAGGGACAACGTTTTCGGCGAGACCATGCCGCTCGGGCTTCGCCCTAATGGCCTCGCTAATCAGTACTCGGAGATCTTCTTCGCTGGCACCCAGCCGAAGTGGCCCGCGCAGGTCTACTTCTCGATCGCTCAGCAGACATGGTCGCAGCCGGCCGTCGGCGGTGAGACGCAGGCGGTTGCAGTGAAAGCAGAAGTGCTCGCTGATCGGGCTGATGAAGCCAATGGTGCCAGCCGCGCCGCGCAGGCGATAGTAACGTGCCGGTCCATTGCCGGGCACGGTATGCTCTGGCTCCAGCTTGCCCAAACCCTCGATTAACCTCTGTACCTCGCCCACGGACAGGAAATCGTCACCGAGGCCCAACTCGGTCTTCAGCGCCGCTTGGCATTCACCGATGGGCATGAACTCAATAAACCGCACATGCCATGGCAAATCCAGCGTGCGCCGGGCGAAATCGACCACTTCGTCGTCATTCACGCCCCGCATCACCACTACATTGATCTTCACCGGGGCCAACCCCGCGGCCTGCGCCGCGTCGATCCCCGCTAGCACGGAGGAAAGAGAACCGCGGCGCGTGACCCGAGTAAAGCGCTCTTCGCGAAGGGTATCCAGGCTGATGTTAACCCGGTGGAGGCCGGCGTCGCGCAGCCGAGCCGCATTCCCAGTAAGCAGCACGCCGTTGGTGGTAAGAGAGATGTCGTCAATCCCAGGTACACCAGCGAGCATGCGGACGAAGTCGACTATGTCAGCACGGACCAGAGGCTCGCCACCGGTGATACGCACCTTGGTGATGCCGAGGGACGTCGCAGCGCGCACAATGGTGATGATTTCCTCGTACCGTAGGATCTCCTCCCGCCGGAACGGCACGACCCCTTCCGCAGGCATACAATAGACACAGCGTAGGTTGCACCGGTCGGTGATCGAAACACGTAGGTAATTGATTGGCCGGTTATAGGAATCCGAGATACAGCCGATGATGCACCTCTGATAACGGACAATGGATAACGTTTTGCCGCTTTAGCCGCTGTTGCAGCCTTGAGCCGTAGGCCAGTGCTCTAGTAACTCCTTGGCCTTGGCTATGGCCCGGCTCCGATGACTAATCCGGTTTTTCTCTTCCGGCGCCAGCTCAGCCATGGTCTTCCCAAACCCCGGCAGGAAGAATACCGGGTCGTAGCCGAACCCGTGTGAGCCCTTTGGCTCGGAAGCAATTAACCCTTCGCAAACGCCTTCGCAGAGCTCCAGACGTCCATGAGGCTCGGCTAGAGCAATTACGCAGCGGAAACGTGCTGTACGGCGCGCAGCCGGCACGCCAGCCAGGCGCTGCAACAACAATGCGTTGCGCTCCTCATCTGTGGCCTCCTCCCCCGCATAACGTGCCGAAAGTACGCCCGGTGCTCCGGCGAGGGCATCAACCTCGAGGCCAGAATCGTCCGCCAGCGTCAACAGTCCCGTCCGGTCTGCCCAGTAGCGGGCCTTGAGGCTAGCATTCTCCTCAAAGGTCTGGCCGCTCTCTTCTACCTCTGTATCAAGGCCCTGCTCGGCAAGGTCGGTTATCTCGCAAGGCATTTCAGAGAGCATCGCGCGGCATTCACGCACCTTAGCCCTGTTTCTTGTAGCAAGTAGCAGGCGAATCACAGCAGGTTCATTATAGGGGACCGGTGATGTGGCGTCAATGAGAAGGGGTGGCCTCGACATTTGGCTGAGTCGAAAGGCTTGGTGCCGCAGCTTTGACGCGGGCGACTTCGCGTTGCTCTTCCAACAGGGCAATGAAGGTATCCACGACCACCGGGTCGAATTGAGTCCCTCGGCCGAGGCGAAGCTGGGCGATAGCCATATCCTCGGTCATGGCCCGCCGGTACGGTCGGTCAGAGGTCATTGCCTGAAAAGCATCCGCCACTCCGATGATCCGTGCGCCTAAGGGTATCTCCTCGCCCCGGAGGCCCAAAGGGTAGCCCCTTCCGTCGAACCATTCCTGGTGGCACAAGACGTAGGCCTTGCCCTTGCCATAGACGGAGAGCTTGCTCACGATCTCGGCGCCGATGCGTGGGTGGTGCTGCATCTCCTTGATCTCGTCGTGGTCCAGCTTGCCAGGCTTCTGGAGAATGCGATCGGGAATGCCCACCTTCCCGAGGTCATGGATGTGGGCTGCGGACACGATAGTGGAGATCTCTGCGAGCGGAAGCCCCATCCGCTTGGCGATGGCCTCGGCATAGTCGGCCACTTCCTGAGAATGGCGGTAAGTGTAGGTATCCCGTTTGTCGACACTATCGGCAAGGATCTCGATGGTCTGCATCGTCTGCTCGCGGACAATCTGCGACTTCCGCACTGCATAGGCACCCGCGACCGAGGGCAGCGTCAGAAACAACGTGCCCACCGGCCCGAACTGACGGTAGGCAATAGCGGCCAAGAAGCCGATGGGGATAGTCGTGGCGAACTGAAGCAGGCACTCGCGGAAATTCTCCATCCACACGTCCCACACCTTCGCTCGGCGAGTGAGGCTAATGATCACTGATACAAGCGACGTGTTGACGAGAATGCTGGCCGAGCCATAGATGATGATCGCGCAGACATTTCGAACCGACCCGAGAGGCTCGCTTGCGCCTTCATACACGGCGAAGTAGAGCAGACCAGGGATCCCGGCGTACAGCGCGGCGGCACCGCCGTTAAAAAGGGCTTTGTACCAGGACTTTCCCAAGCGGAGGTCGCTGATTCCAGCACTAAGCAGAGCGGCCGACGCGGCCCAGCCGGGGCCAAATAGCACTGTGAAAGTGAAGTGGACGGCCGTGGCAACGCTGACACTGACGCCGAATTGCAGCCGGAACCGGTAGAGGTCGCCGAGGAAGAGGACGACACCAAAGAACGCAATACCGATGAGGTCAAGGTTGCTCCCGCCAGTCTTCCAGATCAGTAGGCCGGCGAACAGAGCACCCCCCAACCCTACCAGCCAGATGAAAACCCTGGCTCCAACCGGGAGCTCCTGCATCGGTAGCACCTATATCAGACGGCCTTGGTCGCCACTGGCGAGCTGCCCCCCCAAAGCGCCAACAGAAACGCCCGCGTTTTCTGCAAGCAGGCAGGCTATCACAGGCGTATCGTATCATATGGTTTTCGATTTTTCAAGCGTAACGCGTAACCGATTCAGGCTAGCCTTAGACTCCACACAAACCGGGCCCGGTGGTCTAGAAGACCTAGGCTCGCAGTCCTAGTCCCAGAAGAACCCTGCCCCCGCGGCGAGGAGAATGCCGCCAGCGATCGCAGCAGTGTAGATAGCCTTTAGGTAGATGCTCGCTAGTCTTTTCTTCATTATTAAGGATAGCTCCTTTCGTTCGTTTTTGTTTGCGAAGCAACCACCCCACATCCCCTCCCGCAGCTTAAGCGGTAGATCACAGAGGGACTAGTCCCACTTCATGGCATCACCTCCAAGAGCCCGCAACAGCCCCGCAAGAGATTCCCGGTAAGAGCCGAGGTTTCGGTCCTGCGAAGAACTTGCTTCAGGTAGACGATCACGCTTTCCCATAGTATAACGCCTGCCTGATTCCCTGTCAAGACTTTTGGGGGAGGCCAGGTGGTCTAGGCCTAGTACTTTCGGGGCAGCCCATAGGCGAGGAATGGGAAACATGGGTACTGAACGGGAACGAATGGGTACTAGTACCGGGGCCCAGGACCAAGTTGTTCAGGGCGACTTTACCTGTCTGGTCTCGCCGTCGTTTATGCCAGACCGAGCCGCGCCCTGTGGTCGTGATTCCAATGCAGGCTGGAATCCAGACCTGACCCTGGGCCCCTTCCCTGCAAGGGGGGAAAGGTCTGTCATTCCGGCACAAGCGAGAACGACGCCTCGGTGAGGCGATATAGGGCCAAACCGATTTCGCTTTCGTCGGCGTCTATGCTATAATCAAGGCAAGTGTCCCATGGGACAATACGGGGATAATGAATGATTCTAACTAGCCTTCTAAGCGACCCACGCTTGCTCTTCTCCTTCATCATCGCCATGATCATTGGGATCACCGTCCACGAGTTTAGCCACGCGCTGCTGGCGCACCAGCTTGGGGATAAGACATCACAGGCTCTCGGCCGGCTTTCGCTTAACCCGCTCGCGCACCTCGATCCCATTGGGACGCTGATGCTGCTGATCGCCGGCTTCGGCTGGGGAAAACCGGTTCCGGTCAATCCCTATTCTCTGCGATATGGCGCCAAGGCCGGGATGATGATCGTTTCTCTGGCTGGGCCGTTGTCCAACCTGGTTACCGCATTCGTATTTGCCTTGCCCCTACGTCTAGACATGGTTCAAGAATCTACTCTCGGCGGCCAGGGAGTCAACATCTTTACTCTGCTCTATTTCATCGTGAATATCAACTTGATCCTGTGTGTGTTCAACCTATTGCCGCTGGCACCTCTCGACGGCTTCAAGGTAGCGGTGGGCATCTTACCACGAAACATGGCCGCAGCGTACGCGCAGACAGAGCGATATGGGATGATGATTCTCTTGGGTATTCTGTTCTTGGATTATCTTCTGCCGGTACACATCCTGTCCGGCATTCTTAGCCCGCCTCTACGACTGCTCGGTGCACTTGTCGGACTCCCATGATCACGGCTACCATTGCCCGCGCCGTCTACCGGGTCAAGCAGTTCTGGTGGGCTGTGCGAGCCGAAGTACCGTCAGAGGACTGGAGGGAGGCCGAGGAGAGATTGAGCCAAGAGGAGCTGGTGCTCTTCGAGAGCATGGATGCGGCGGCGCAGCGGCATAGCCTCGAGGTCTACCGGGCTCTGCTAGCTGGGGGCTGCGACGACAACGACGCCTTAAAGGCGGCCCTGCTCCACGACGTGGGCAAGAGAAAGCCGGGACTCTTTTACCGTACGGCGACGGTCCTACTGACGGCCCTGTTCTCCAAGAGCATCGAACGGCTGGCCGCCCCGAAGCCAGGGTCATGGCGGTACGGTTTCTACACCTACGCGCACCATGCGGAGATTGGCGCGGAGATGCTGGCCGCCGCTGGCTCCGAACCCCGCGTGGTGCATCTAGTGAGGGCTCACCACTCGGCGCCTGGCACCGACCGGTGGCTCAGCGTCTTGCAAGCCGCGGATGAGAAGAATTGATGATTTCGCTAGGAGGATATGATGGCGCGGATCAGTATTATCGGACTAGGATTGATCGGAACCTCCATGGGATTAGGACTTAAGAAGGCCAACCTAAAGGACGTGGAGATCGTCGGACACGACCGGGAGCCGGAAGCTGCCAGTAAGGCGCGCAAGCGCGGTGCACTCGACAAAGTGGAGTGGAACCTCTTCAAGACCATCGAAGGGGCCAGCATAGTGATCCTCGCCATCCCTGTGCAAGCGGTGAAAGAGGTGCTGACGACCATCGGGCCAGCGCTCCCGATCAACTGCCTAGTGACGGATACTGCTAGCACAAAGGCGATGGTGATGCAGTGGGCCGGGGAAATCCTGCCCGAAACCGTGAACTTCGTTGGGGGGCATCCGATGGCCGGCAAGGAAGCCTCGGGGCCAGAAGCGGCAGATGCCGACCTCTTTCGAGGTAGTACCTACTGCGTCGTTCCATCGCCCCGAGCATCGCGCGAGGCCGTACAAACCGTGATGAGTATCGCGGACCTGCTGGGGGCCAAGCCTTTCTTCGTCGATGCCGTCGAGCATGACGGTTTCGTCGCCGCGATTAGCCACTTGCCGATTGTCCTCTCTAGTGCCCTGGTCTCCTCGACGATGGGGAGTGCCTCCTGGCGCGAGATGGGACGCCTGGCATCCTCAGGCTTTCGCGATGTGTCGCGCCTCGCTTCTGGTGATCCGGTCATGCACCGCGATATCTGTGTAACAAACAGAGAGAGCATCCTTCGTTGGATCGATATCTACATCGAGGAACTCAAACGCTACAAAGAACTCATCACGGGCGATGAAAAGGCTTTGGAAGGGGAGTATGCGCGGGTGCGAGACGCTCGGGACCGCTGGATCTATCGGCCCAAGGACGCAGATTACGAAGGCTATATGCCCGAGATTCCCAGCGCCAGGGAGAGCCTCACGTCCATGTTTCTCGGGCGTCGTTTCGCTCGCCTCGACAGCCCGTCGAAAGACGATAAGGGACATGGCAAGAGCAAGAAATGATGTCGGAAGCAAGAGTTGTCTCATCTCCTAAACGGTTGGCCGGTGTGCTTGATGTGCCTGGCGACAAATCCTTGTCGCATCGGGCGCTGTTACTCAACGCCATGGCCGAAGGCGTCGCCAGTGTGACCAACCTACTGTGGGGCGCCGACTGCCTGTCGACGATTGCCTGCTTGAAACGACTGGGCGTGAACATCGAGGAGAGTCAGGAAGACGGGAATCAAGGAAGCGAACGCACTCCGCCAACGCTGACCGTCAGAGGCGTGGGGGCAAAAGGCTTCGCCGAACCGGCTGACGTGCTGGATGCGGGTAACAGTGGCACCACGATGCGTCTTCTCACCGGTATTCTCGCCGGCCAGCCTTTTCTCTCGATCCTCACTGGCGACGCTTCACTCCGGAGCCGGCCCATGGCTAGGGTGATCATGCCGCTACGAATGATGGGGGCGCAGATCTGGGGTCGCGGTGGTGACACGCTGGCGCCGCTGGCCATCCGTGGCAGTGTGCTAACTGGCATAGAGTACGAGTTGCCGGTCGCTAGTGCCCAGCTTAAGTCGGCCCTGTTGCTTGCCGGCCTGCGAGCCCGCGGTCGCACCACCGTGATCGAACCTGGGCCTTCGCGAGACCACACCGAGCGCATGCTGAAGGCGATGGGGGCCGAGATCGAGATCGAAGGCCGTCGGATCACGCTGTCTCCTCTAGCTCGCCCCCTTCACTGCGTCGACTTCAGCATCCCCGGCGACATGAGCTCGGCAGCATTCTGGCTCGTGGCCGGGACGATTCATCCTCAAGCCCACTTATCACTTCGCAACGTCGGCGTCAACCCTACGCGCACGGGTATCCTTGACGCCCTATACGCCATGGGAGCAAATATTAGTCTTCAGCACGAGCGTTTGGTCGGCGGAGAGCCTGTTGCCGACATCGTCGTGGCATCCAGCCCTCTCAGAGGTACCGAGATCAGCGGGGACCTTGTCCCGCGACTTCTGGACGAGGTGCCGGTGCTCGCGGTGGCGGCGAGCATGGCGGACGGTGTGACTACGATCCGCGACGCTACCGAACTGCGCGTCAAAGAGTCGGACCGCCTTGCTGGCATCGCGGCTGGACTGACCAGCCTAGGCGTGACCGTAGAAGAGCTTCACGATGGTCTGATCATCCACGGTTCCCGGAAGCTAAGGGGCGCGCGGTGTGCCACTCACCACGACCATCGGCTGGCGATGGCTTTTGCCATTGCAGGTCTCGTAGCCTCAGGCCAGACTATCATCGACGACGCCGCCTGCGTCGACATTTCCTACCCCGCCTTCTGGAGTGATCTAGATCAAATATGCGACCCATCAGCCGCACTATAGTCTACCACTCACGCGCTCCCCAAGTTGGCTCGAATTGATCCTTCCCTATACAGGCTGTATAATGGCAGCACGCTTTGCCGAGTGGTGACCGTGGCAAGACTTCGCACGGCGACGTCTCGCGATGCAATTGCGCGGGGGCTTGCTCCCCGCAATGCTAGCGGGGTCTACTCCGGCAGAGAACCCGGAAAAGTCCCCGGGCTACGCTACGGATGGTAAGTCCATGGCTCTTGTCGGGAATACCAAGGATTTCAACCTCGTTCAACTCCTGACCCTGGTCCACCGTGGGCGGAAGACCGGGTGCCTGGAGATTCGAACCAAGGAGGCCTCCGCCCGCGTATACTTCCGCGATGGTAAGCTGGTCTGCGCCGAGCGCTCCGATCACCAGTTGAGCTTCGCCGAGGCACTAGTCAAGGCCGGACGCCTCACGCAAGAAGTACACAAGCAGGTGATCACAGACTACGGCCCGAAAACCGACAAAGGGCTCGTTCTACTGCTCGAAGACCAGGGTTACCTGGCCAGAGAGTCCGCTCTTGACGTGGCGTGCGGCCAAGCCATCGAGGTCATGCAATTCCTCTTCACCTTAGCAGATGCCGATTTCCGCTTTGACCAGGGGTTACCTGCCCCCGAAGAGAAGATTCCAGTGGCAATCGGCCTGGAGGGTGTGATCATCGAGGGCAGCCGGCAGATGGAGGAATGGGAAGTTCTGCAAGAGCAGATTCCCGACCTGCGGATGATCGTCAGATTTGCGGATCAACAGGCTGAGCGCATGAACAACGTACAGTTGACTGGGGACGAGTGGAAGATCATCACCCAGATCGACGGCCGGAGCGATGTGGCAACCATCGCTGAGCTCAATGGCATTAACGAGTTCCGAATACGGAAGATCATCTTTGGCCTTATGTCTGCCGGGCTGGTCCGGCTGGAGAGACCATCGCTAGTGGCAGCTACCCCGAGAGCGCAGAGTGACGTACGCAGCCAACCGAAGAATGCGCCAACTAAGATATCACAGCGAAACGTGGTAATGCGTATCATCAACAGGATCAGGGGCATCTGATGCAAATCGTGAAGATGGTCGTTACTGGGGGATTTGCCGCCGGTAAGACCCAGTTCATTAAGACCATCAGCGAAATAGATGTGGTTTCTACCGAGCGCAAGGCGACTGACGAAGGGTCTAGGCTGAAGCGTGACACCACAGTCGCAATGGACTTTGGGCGCATCACCATCGACGACGATATGGTGCTTCATCTCTTCGGCACACCCGGTCAGAAGCGCTTCGATTTCATGTGGGAGATCCTCTCGGAAGGCATGCTCGGCTTGGTGGTACTAGTCGATTCGTGTCGGCCCGAAATGTTTCGCGAGACTACCCACATGATCAACACCTTTCTCTCCTACCGGCCGGTTTCATTTGTGGTCGCGGCAACCAAACAAGATTTGGCCAACGCCTGGCCGCCTGAGGACATCAAGATCGCGCTCAATTTGGACGACGACGTCAAAGTGCTCCCCTGTGTCGCTCTGGACAAGGAGAGCGTCAAAGCCGTGCTTCTGGAGTTGCTGTATACGGTGCTGGACAGGCTGGACAAAGAAGAATAGGGTTATCTGTCATCATCCGTTATCGGTTATCTGTTTCGCAGTGAGATACCTATCGCTCGAGCATTCCGGGGGCCGATGGCCTGCCACTGGCTTCCACTGGGGCCTGCTGCCAATAAATCGATAACCATTAGCGGATGACTGCCCGAGGAGCGTGAGCGATCACATCGCGGTTTGAACTGCTGACCAAGCTCCTATACCAGATGCATGCCGAGGCACCGGACATCGAGGCCTCGGCTCTGGTGAGTGCTGAGGGCCTGCTCATAGCTTCGGCAATGCCTCCGCATGTTGACGCGGAGGTCGTGGGCGCAATGTCGGCAGCCATGGTCGGCATGGGTGACCGCATTGGCGATGAACTCGACCGTGGCGATCTAGTACAGGTGTTTGTACGCTGCAAGGGCGGATCGGTGATCCTGATCCGCGTCGGAGACGAGGCGGTGTTGACCGCGCTAGCCAAAGCGGATGCGCAATTGGGCTTGGTTTTCGTGACCATGCGCGGCACGGCCTCGAGCTTGCTCTCACTTTTGGATAGCTGCATAGAAAGGGATAGTTGAACACAGAACTGCTTCACTTGGGATTCGGAAACGTCCTCGCCATTAACAGGGTCGTGGCGATCGTCTCTCCTGATTCGGCACCCATCAAGCGGATGGTACAAGAAGGAAAGGCGAAGGGTATGTATGTGGACATGACGAATGGCCGCCGGACCAAGGCCGTGGTGGTCCTCGACAGTGGGCACATTGTGCTGGCGGCGATCACGCCGGAGACCATCGCCAGTAGGCTGAAGGTAAGTAGAGCGGCCTCTGCCGAAAGAAGCGCCGAAAGTGAGCCCGAAGGTGGATAGTTGGTTTTTCAAGCCCCCCACCCTCTTGATCGTCCTCTCCGGGCCATCGGGTGTGGGCAAAGACGCTGTCCTATCCCGAATGAAGGAGCGAGGAGTCTCATTACACTATACGGTAACGGTGACTACCCGCCCCAAACGGGAAAAAGAGGTAGACGGCCGCGACTACTACTTTCTAACACGAGATCGCTTTGAGCAGATGCTGGCATCCGGAGAGCTATTGGAGCATGCCAGCGTCTATGGAAATTGCTACGGGGTGCCACGGGAACAGGTGAGAATGGCGCTTGCCGCTGGCCGCGACGTGATAATCAAAGCCGATGTCCAAGGTGCGGCTACGATCAAGAAGCTGGTTCCCGATGCAGTCTTCGTCTTCCTCGCCCCTCCATCCGTCGAAGAACTGGCCAAGAGGCTCAGACTCCGCAAAACCGAGACAGACGAGGCCTTCCGCCTGCGCCTAGAAACGGCCAAGCGGGAGATGGAAGCTCTGCCTATGTTCGACTACGTGGTAATCAACGAGAACGGCAAGCTCGACGCCGCCGTGGAGAAGATCATCGCCATTATCACGGCCGAGAAGTGCCGCGTGACACCCCGTACCATCGTCGTCTAGGAGAGATCAGGCCGCGGGCTTGGCTATCACGACAAGCCGGTGAGTGTATACCCAATTCGGCACGCAGGTGATCATGGTGAGCGTCTGATCAGGGGTAGGGTCCATCACGCTCACCTCGGAGGGAAGGACTACCCTCTTGCTCTTCACTTCATAGTCGTATTGAGCGCCATCGGTGTAGACGGTGACCAAGGCGCCGATGGCGATGTCCGGAAGACGCGCGAAAACGTTTCCCTCGTTGCGCAACGGGCTGCTGATATGTCCCGACAGTACCATATTCCCCACTTCGCCGGGATTTGCCGTGCCTTTGTGATGACCGACGGCATGGTCCGGGGTCTCCCAAACCAGTTCCCCGTTCTCCAGCTTGGTCCCTAGCTCCACGACCTTGGCATCTACGCCGATGGATGAAATAACGATGCGAGTTGCAGGTGGCATCGGACTAGAGGGCTTGGCAGCAATGGGCTCGGTGCCAGGAAGAAGGGAGGCTGGCTCCTCGGCTGGCGTGATCGTCGGCTTGAACGAAGGAGTGCCTTCCGCAGTGGGCAATGAACTGATGATTTCGCCCACCTGCAGACTCTGCAGTCGCGACTGGGCATACGCCGAGTAGGCATAGTACCCTGCAACGAGCAGCAGGAGAACAGCACCGGTGCCAATGAGGATGTTGGACAGATGCTTCAGGAAGTCCCTCCCACAACGAGATCTGGTAGCTGTTGACTATCTCGATCTTAACCCCAATTTGTCGCCTGGTCAAACGAGAAAGATGCGAACCGACAGCCGACCTGCGTTTGCGACGACTCCGCGCTGATCACTGATGACTAGCAAATCATCACGTCTGGGGTGGGGCCTCGCGATCGGCGGCTGGGGGTAGGGCAAGTAGAGTATTTGTTGTCTGCTCGGGATGGGGCAAAGGCGGGGCCGGCCGGCTGGGTATTGTGCCGAAGCGAGTGAGCACGACGGAGCCTAGGCCAGGCAAGATTATGATCCAGATGAAGAACCAACCAAGGCACCCGGAGACAACGTTGAGGGGCACGACGACCAGGAGGATCAGAGAAAGACCGAAAAGCAGAGTCACAATGCTTGACACTGGATGTAAATCCAGCGTCTCGCAGACTCTGCGTCCCACGACCCATCCCACGGCCATCAAGCCAAAGAGAGAGGCGACGAAGAAAGCAGGCCAAAGCACCAGCACCGCCGGAATGCCGATAATGGTAATCGCTAACAACGGGGTAAGCGCAACCAGCAGCACAGACGTGAGGAGGCCCAGTCCGCTACTTTGTAGGAACGCCGCCTCGATGGTGTCGCCAACAGTTCTTAAGGGGCTCGGGAAGAGAACCATAGCACCCACACCTAGGCCGAGGATCACGAGAGCCAGGAATACGCCGCGGACAAAGGCGATCACCAGACCAGCAAACGCGCTCGGGCCATCGTAGCCGGTCCACGGAAAGTAGGCGAGCGGTGCGGTCCATGGGAAGCGGAAGCCTCGGTCAAAAGGAGAGTTGAAGACCGTGCCAGTTACGTTGGCACCTTCCGCTTTGGTAACCCTTCCGCCTATCGCCACGACGTCTTTACCCACTAGGGCGGTGGAAGCAAGGTCAACGTTGCCGCCGGTGCTCATCGCGTTGCCGCCCACCCGCCCAGTGATGATGATGTTACCGCCGAAAGCTACCACATCTCCCACCACTTCGCCCCGGACATCCACGTTGCCGCCGAAATCGACTAGGTTCCCATCGACCCTGTCGCCAAGCTCGACGATCACGTCGTGCCCAAAGACCACCTGGTCCTTGCCACCGTCCGCGTATGCGGGGGTGGCGGCAAGGAACAGTAGCAGGGCGAAGCAGATTGCAGCAAGCATCCTCCTCATGATCTTGCTCCCGTGAATATCGTCAAGCACTGGGACATGACCACCGCCTCATTAGTCGCACCCAGCAGATCAACAGTAATGCCGCCAGGCTTGAAGACCCTACCAGGCTCAACCAGCCCATCTGATTGTCCAAGGCTAAGAGCGTCGACCGCAGGGCGTTGCATAGAACACCGCCCATCGATCCCGCCACGCTGAAGAAGTCGTTGAGGCTCGCGGCGAGCGCCGGATGGGTAAGTACGGGCCAAAGCCAGAAAGCGAAGAGGGCGAAGATCAGAACAAGAGAGGCAGCAGAAACGAGGGAAAGCCCTAGGCCAGCAAACAGAAACCGGCGGGCAGATCGGCCGGCCGTTTCTCCGACCTTCGCTGGTTTGATCTGGGACATCACCCGTTGGGCAAAACCGATGGGGGGCACGATCGGCGGTGCTTCGGAGAAGAGCGAGTGAAAGTCGCGTAGAGAATTCCATAGTTCCCGACAGGCCGGGCATTCTCGCATATGGTCTTCGGCCAGTTCCCTTTCCTCATCGGAAAGGGAACCGTCGAGCCACTGTGAAAGTGCTCCGCCGGTGGTTTCACAAGGCGATTGCTCTGGCATCCCGCTAGTCTTCCCCTTTCCTCTTCTCATCATAAACTACGAATGAGGCTGCCAAGAGGTTACAGTGCCTACTCAATCCACTTGTGCTGGAGCTGATCCAGAAAGCCGTCTTGCTCCAATGCTTGCAGAGCGTTGTTGATTTCACCCAGAAGAAGAACGTCCTTCTTCCGCACGGCGACAACGTAGGGTTCGAAAGTCAGAAACTCGGGGTTGATCACCAGACGGGGTTCTGGCTTGACCCTTTCGACGGCCGAAAGGAAATCAGTGACCACGACAGACAACTCGTGCCGCAGCAGCGCTTCCACAGCACCGTCTAGGGTGTCGAAAGAGCGTACCGTCACACTTCGGTCGGCCTTCGCCTGCCGCAGCGCCTCTTCCTCGCCGGCAGACCCCAGCTCCACCCCCACTGTCTGGCCATGCAGGGAAATGCCCTGCCGCGCCGAGTCGTCCTTCCGTCTGATCAGCACCTGTCCGGCATTGAAGTAGTGATGAGAGTAGGACACTTGGCGTGTCAGCTCAGGGTAGGGCGGAATGCCCGAGATGATGGCATCGTACCGTTTGACCAGCAGGCCGTCGAAGATCGCCCCGACGTCGACGTAGACGAACCGCACCTCTACGCCCAGTCTCTGGCCGATCTCCTTCGCTAGGTCGACGTCGAAGCCAACTACCTCCTGTGTGCCGGCGTCAATGTTGGCAAACGGGGGATAGCTGGGATCGATGCCCACTAGCATCTTCCCCGATCTGACCACTTCGGAGACGGTCGGCCCGGCACTCTGCAGTCTTGTGGTGCTGCCATAGAGAGGCATCAGCAATACGACGATAGCGACAAGAGTGGCCTTTTTGAACGCGGCCAGAATGCTGGAAGCAGCAGAGGGTTTAGAATCGAGTCTAGGCATAGACGTCGTGCGGGCCCGACCTAAACAGTCGCGACCGGCACTTGCGCTTCTGACATCTGCTCGTTGCCAGTGAGGGGGAAGGTGAGAATGATCTTGGTGCCCTGACCGGGTTTCGGAACGATCTCAAAGGTTCCGCCCTGTAGCTCGGCGCGCTCGCGCATATTCAGAAGCCCGAAACTACCTCTTTTCTCGTAATCCCTCTCCACGGCGCCGAGATCGAATCCCTTGCCATCATCCTTCACAGTGACGACGAACTTACGAGGGCGCCACGAGAAATCGATCCAGGCATTTCGGGCATTGGCATGCTTCTTGATGTTGCTGATTGCTTCCTGCAAGATGGTGAAGACCGTCGTCTCGAAATCCACGCCCATACGCGCGATGGTGCCATGTGTCGTGAGGTGAATGGCCAGTGTATCGGTCTGCTTCATGCGGTCCACGTAGGACTGCATGGTTGGCACGAGCCCCTGCGATTCGAGCATCAGCGGTCGTAGCTCGAAGAGAAGATTCCGCACATTGCGGGTAGCGCGGACCGCCAGGTTCTTGAGCGCGTCCAGCTCACTGGGCACCCTTTCCGGCTCGCGCTCGAGCAGTTTCTTGATCACGTCCACGTCCATTGCCAGGGCAGAGAGATCCTGCGCCGGGCCGTCGTGAAGGTCGCGGGCCAGCTTCTTCCGCAAGACCTCCTGCACGCTCACCAGCTTGTTACGTTCTTCGCAGAGGGACTGATAGAGACGGGCATTGTCGATGGCGATGGCCGCCTGGCTGGCCAGGGCGGACAACCAGTTGAGGTCGTCCCGGTTGAAAAGCCCATCGACTTTGTTCAGCACTTCCAATACGCCAATGGTCTTGCCCTTGACCACGAGAGGAACGCAAATCACCGAGGTGACCTTGAACTGTATGGCATCCTCAATATCTTGAAAGTGACGAGGGTCCTTGCTTGCATCATTGACGATCGTTGGCCGCCCGTGGGTAGCCACCCAGCCGACGATTCCCTGGCCAATCTTCATGCGCGTCTTGTGCAAGAGTGCGCTCTTCTCGCCCTTGACGACCTCAAACACTAGCTCCCGCCGCGCTTCGTCGACCAGGAGAAGGCTGCTCGCTGTA
>Ga0315298_1002854_pt1:12500-28318 | contig 28318 bp, 22 predicted proteins | sample WHS_1_MG_FD_203077 | JGI IMG/M metagenome (GOLD analysis project Ga0315298, IMG submission 203077) | Extremophilic microbial mat communities from Washburn Hot Springs, YNP, Wyoming, USA - WHS_1_MG | ecosystem: Environmental > Aquatic > Thermal springs > Hot (42-90C) | place: USA... | reverse complement strand
TATAATTATGATACCATAATATCACTTTTGAAATGGATTGAGATGTGTTAAGGATTTAAAATATTATAGACAATGGCAGGTAACAGTTTACTGATAAAACAAGTTTCCGAAGACAATTTGAGGAAATTTTTGATTTACCTTCTATCCGCTATTATATGCCTCAAAAGTCAATGCTGGAAACTATAGCAGTTTTCGGTTTGGCAGTAATCATTTCTTCATCGATTATTTCTGAATTCATATTATTCTATCTCGGTGACTGAAACATAAATCTAGTTTATCTGGAAAGACTCTAAATCCTGTACCGTGGTCATGTGGTCTCCCATCTGGATATTGCCCAATCCTTATGTCTACAATAATTACGCCATCTTTTAATAATTGAACAAAATTGTAAAAGTCAAATCCGCTCAATAACCATGCTTCATTGTACCAAAACTCTTCATTTGAACCTTTGCCTCTCGATTCTGCCTTTACATACAACAGCTTTGGAAGTTTTCTTTCAAAAGAATTTTTTAATGTTTCTTTGTCCCAATAAGCGACAATTTCATTACTTGTTGTGATGAGATTTATTCTATCTACTTCAATACTGATTTTGAATCCATGTCTTCCTTTTATGGTATTGAAATCTATAGCATTTACCGTAGTCTCTAATCTTTTTGTCCCTGGTTTCTTTGTAGAGGAATATCCAAATTTTTCAAGTAGTAGAGAATTGGCTCTCGGTGGAAGAGGTGATTTTGTAAATAGCGTAAGCATGCTTGATGCATTTTTTCTTGCTGATTTTAGTTCAATCATTGCGGCATTGGGGCCAGGTATGTTATTTTCTGTGATTCCCAAAAGGTCTTCTAATGTCTTTCCTATACCTGTATTCCCAGCCCTATGGGTTTTTATCCATCCCATCTCCCTTATTTTCTTTAGTTTTTCTATCAATTCATTGTATCCTTTCATAATGGGGGTCTCCAAAAATCAAGTACATATTCAAAAGTTGTGCTAAGAGTTATGTAGTTGCTGGGCCAGCCATAAATACCCACCTTGTTTACTAAATTTCTTTTATCCCAGATGATAATATTCCTAAGTTCATAACCTGCCTTTTCCATAGCCTCTATAATATAACTATGCGTTGGATAACGACGATTGTTTTCCCATAAGTCATTAATATTAATTACACAATGAGCTTTTGGTTTCAAAAGTGGCAATATTCCTTTATAAATTTCGGCAAGTGCATCTACATATTCCCTAAGTCTCATCGTGCCAAGGTCTCTTGGATTATCTGAATATTGCTGAATCTTCTTATAGTATTTGTTCTCCCTAAGGTCACTTCTTAAACTTTTATTCAGTCTTTCATGATTTAACATATTGGCGTAAGGAGGCGAAGTAACACATAATGCAACCGTTTTTTCATTGAGATATTTTGGAATATTAATTGCGTCATCGCAAATTGCAATTTGCTTAGTATTCTCCGTAAAAAGAGACATACTTGATTCTGCAAGTCTTTTATTTGCAAAATCTATATATTTTTGGTTAAGGTCAAATCCTACTGCATTTCTTCCTAAATCCCGTGCCGCAATAAGCGTGGTTCCAATACCTACAAACGGATCTAATACTAACTCCCCTTTATGAGTAAAAAGTTCTATGCATTTTTTAGGCAAGGCAATTGGAAATACAGCTGGATGTATATCTTTATCTCTGATGTCTCTCCCCTCATAATATAGTTCCCAAATAGCAACCTGACCTTTTACCCATTCTTTTGGAGTAAGACAGTTTATATGAGTATCAGGACAAGAACAAGTCTTTTTATATCCTATGTCTAATTTCATACTGATATTTTTATTTATAGTTTCAGTATTCATATTTTTTATCCTCCGCCAAGCCGAAATTCCATCAAACTTTTTTGGTGAACCTTTTTAGATATCCCGATTTTGGCTGATATACCAGAAAATACTTCACTACCAATTTTTGTCACTTCCAACCCTCTTTTTAATTTAGTCCATCATTTCCAACCACTTCAAGGTCAGAAAAGAAAAGGCAATAATACTTCTGGCTGCTCATTTCCTTTTCTAACCCCGATTTTGTAAAAATTATTTCCATCGCCGCATTTTAGCTCGTTTTTCCTATCCCTTAACCACTATATTTACAAGTTTGCCTTTGACGGGGATGATTTTGAGGATTTCTTTTCCATCTATCCACTGCTTTACCTTTTCGTCATCAAGAGCTATTTTCGTAACTTCTTCATCGCTTAGCCCTTGAGGAATCATAATTTTTGAGCGGACTTTGCCGTTTATCTGCACAACAAGCTCAATCATCTGTTCAAGGGCAAGTTCCTCATCATACTCTGGCCATGGCTCATTGAGAATAAAGCCTTTTTCACCAATTGCCTGCCATAGTTCCTCTGCAATATGAGGAGCAAAGGGACTTAAAAGTATAAGAAATTTTTTCAAAGCGAATTTAAAAACTTTGCGTTCTTCATCAGTTTTAGGCTCAAAGTGATAGACTTCATTGACAAACTCCATTAGCCTTGCAATAGCTGTGTTAAACTGATATTCCTTTTCTATGTCAAGGGTTACCCTTTTTATTGTTCTGTGAATCAGACTAAGGATTGAAATTGAAGGAGATTCCTCGCCTTTCTTTAGTTCGGCTCGGAATGACAAAACAGAAGGCTCAAGAATTTCTCCTTCTATATCTTTCAGCCATTTATGATGTTTATAAATCAAAGAGTAAACTCTTTTTAAGAATCTGTGCGCACCTTCAACTCCCTGTGAAGACCATTCAAGGTCTTTTTCAGGTGGTGCTGCAAAAAGGGAAAAAACCCTCACTGTATCTGCTCCGTAAGTTTCTATCATTTCATCAGGGTCAACAATATTTTTCTTAGACTTTGACATCTTTTCAACTCTTCCAATCTGTACATCTCTTCCACAGTGAATACATTTACCATCCTTTACTTCCTTTGGAAAGAGCCAATCATGCTCAGGACAACGATAACTTTCCATGCAAACCATTCCCTGAGTAAGAAGTCTCTGAAAGGGTTCATCAAAGGGAACTATCCCTAAATCACTGAGCACCTTTGTAAAAAATCGTGCATAAAGAAGGTGTAACACTGCATGCTCAATTCCACCAATGTACTGGTCAACAGGCATCCAGTATTTTATTTTCTCTTTATGAAAAGCCTCTTCATCATGAAGAGAGCAGTATCTTATAAAATACCAAGAGGAGTCAACAAAGGTATCCATTGTATCTGTTTCTCTCCGAGCATCACCTCCACATTTTGGACATTTTGTTTTGTAAAATTCTTCAGCATATTTAAGGGGAGACTCACCCTTCCCTGTTAAGCTTACACTTTCAGGAAGTATTACTGGCAGGTCTTCCTCAGGCACTGGAACTATGCCACATTTTTCGCAATAAATTATTGGAATAGGAGTGCCCCAGTAACGCTGTCTTGAGATTCCCCAGTCTCTGAGCCTGTAATTGACAGTCTTTTTACCAAAACCTTTTTCTTCAATGTAATCAGCAACAGCTTTTTTGCCTTCTGCTGAAGGAAGCCCTGAAAAGGCTCCTGAATTGACCATTATCCCTTCGTCTTCGTATGCCTCTTTAAGAGGCTCGGGGAGTTCTTTATTTTTAGGCTTTATAACAACTTTTATTGGTATCCCGTATCTTACAGCAAATTCAAAATCCCTCTGGTCATGGGCTGGAACACTCATTATAGCACCTGTTCCGTATTCCATTAAAACAAAATTGGCAATCCATATTGGGACTCTCTCTCCATTAAGAGGATTTATTGCATATTTGCCTGTGAAGACTCCTTCTTTAATTTCTGGTTCACGCTGAAGTAATCTTATTTTTTTAAGTGCAGATTTGTCATCACAGAGTTTCTCTGCAAAAGGATGTTCTGGTGAGATACACATGAAGGTTACACCAAATATTGTATCTGGTCTTGTTGTAAAAATTCTTAAAGTTGAATCCATTCCTTCAATTGGAAAATCAACCTCAACTCCTTCACTTTTTCCAATCCAATTTCGCTGCATTGTAAGAACCTTTTCAGGCCAGCCGGTAAGTTTATCACAATCCTGCAGTAACTCCTCTGCATAGGCTGTTATTTTCAAAAACCATTGCTCAAGCTCCTTTTGTTCAACCTGACTTTCACATCTCCAGCAAGCACCATCAATTACCTGTTCATTGGCAAGCACTGTCCCACAGGAAGGACACCAGTTAACAAAGGATGATTTTCTATAAGCAAGCCCCTTTTCATAAAGTTTTAAAAATATCCATTGATTCCATCTGTAGTATTCCGGAGCGCAGGTTGTAACCTCACGCCTCCAGTCATAACTTAAGCCAAGTCTTATTAGCTGTTTTTTCATGTAATCAATGTTTTCATAAGTCCATTTTGCAGGATGAACTCCGTGTTTTATAGCAGCATTTTCTGCAGGAAGTCCAAAGGCATCCCATCCCATAGGATGAAGCACATTGAAGCCTCTCATTCTTTTATACCTTGCAATAACATCACCAATTGCATAGTTACGCACATGTCCCATGTGAATTCTTCCGCTTGGATAGGGAAACATTTCAAGGCAGTAAAATTTCTTTTTCCCTTGCTCTTCATTGACTTCAAAAAGCGAAGCTTTTTCCTGATGCGAAGCCGAAAGTGTCAAAAGGCTTATTTTAAACCATTCATTCTGCCATTTTGTCTCTATATCATTAAAATCATAATTCTGGTGCATAATGCCTCCCAAGTGAATTATTTGCAGTATTATATAGAGAAAAATGGCAAAAATTCAAACTCTTATGGAGATTTGTATGCCAAAAATCATTATTAATCCCAAAACAATCAAACATGATCCTACAAAATAATTAATCAGTTTAAAAATCTTCATAAACTTTCTTATATAATGTATGACTGTATCAATCAATAAAGATGAGATTAAGAAAGGAATTGCTATACCCATTGAATACATCCCGAGCATCTTTATTCCTTCAAAAACGTTTCCACTCAAACTTGAATAAATAAGAATGGTTCCAAGTATTGGACCAATACATGGTGACCATCCCGCAGCAAACCCTATACCAACAAAAAATGCTCCAAGTGGAGACCATATTTTACCAATTTTTATGTTCCAACCGATATTTCTCAAAAAAAACCCTGATTTTATTATGCCCATCAGAAGTAAACCAAATAATACTAATATTGTTCCACCAATGACTCTCAATTGAGCCTGAAAATCAATAAAAAAACTTCCTATAAATGAACTTCCAGCTCCCAGAGCAAGATATACTGTTGAAAAACCAGCAATAAATATTAGAGTATAAAGTAAAACACGAATTTTTGAACCTTTCTTATTAATCTCTGCAAGTGAAAGCCCTGAGAATAAAGAAATATATACTGGTAATAATGGAAGAATACATGGAGAAAAAAAACTTAAAAGTCCACCTATAAAAGAAGCAGTAAGTGTTATCTCATTCATCTACCACACTCAGAGGGGTCTCCCTTTATTTTGTCAATAGCATGAGGAATGGCATCCATTATTGCTTCAAGAGATTCTTTTACAGCCTTCGGACTCCCTGGAAGATTTATAATTAGAGTTTTACCCCTGATACCTGCAACAGCTCTTGAAAGAATGGCAGTCTTTGTTTTCTTATATCCTTCCCATCGCATAGCCTCTGCAATACCAGGGACTTCTTTTTCAATAACTTCACGGGTTGCATCAGGAGTAACATCTCTTGGATGTAGTCCTGTCCCACCATTTGTAAGAATTAAATCAGCTTTTGGTGTTGCCTCCAGGATTGACTGTTTAATTATTTCTTTTTCATCAGGAACAATTTTGTAAGAAACAATATCTGCCCAGGAAGAAATCATTTCTTCAATAACTTTTCCGCTTAAGTCTTCTCTTTCACCCTTTGAACCTTTGTCTGAAACAGTTATTATGGCAACCTTATATTTCATAGAATATTTATGATTTCTCCTGTTTTAATTTTTCCACCCTTTAAAACTCTTGCAAAAACTCCTTCACGAGGCATAACACAGTCTCCTACAATTTTAAAGATTTCACATTTACTGTGGCATTTTTTACCATGTTGAGTGATTTCTAAAATACAATCTCCAATCTGTATCTTTGTTCCTAAAGGAAGACTTAAAAGATCAATACCTTCAGTGGTTATATTTTCAGCAAAATCTCCATAATGTAGGGACATTCCTTTTTCTTTCATTTTTTCAATGCTCTCAACAGCAAGTAGACTTATTTGTCTGTGCCAATGGGAACCCGCGTGTGCATCTCCTTCAATGCCATAGTTTTCAATCACATAGGCTTCTTCAATAGGTATCTTTGTTGTCCCCTTGTTTTCACTAATGTTTATTGAAATAACTTTACCTGTCATGTCCTATTATAAAATCATCCTTAAGGAATAAGCAAAATTGGTTTTGTTGAATTTTTTATAACACTCTCTGCAACACTTCCAATGATAACTGACTCCGCATATGACCTTCCCTTAAAGCCAACTACAATCAGGTCATTCTCTTTAATCTTTTTTAACACTTCTTCAGATGGAATACCTGAAAGCACTTCATACTTTAAATTTTTATCTAACTTCAATAACTTTTCTTCAGCCTCTTCTTTAAGATATCCAACATATTTTTTTATCTGTTCAGGTTCTTCAATTATTCCTTTCACCTTATGCTCAGGAACAACATGAACTACAAGCAGATCTGCATTGCATCTTATAGCAACATCTTTTGCTAAACTGAAAGCTCTGAGCGAATTTTCTGAAAAATCAACAGGACATAATATTTTGCTTATTTTTATTCTTTCTGGATTAATATCTAAAAAATCCTCTCCCTTTATCACAAGCACAGGTATTTTTAATCCTTTAAGAATTCTCTCTGAAGTTGAAGGTCTTGTAACATATGTTTTAAAGCCAATTATTGCTAAACTATTTTCTTCTTTAATCACTTCTCTTATACTTTCAATCAGCCTGCCAAATACAACTTCAATTCCAACATCTAAAGAAAATACGGTGAGTCTGTCTGCCAGTTCCTTTAATCTGTCTTTAATTTTGTTCTTTTCCTTATTAATATATGGCATCAAATAGGCTGGAGGTGTTAAATTGTATTCCATTATATGAAAAAGAAATATATTTTTACACTCCATAATCTTTGACGACCAGATAGTGTAGGAAAGAATAGCATTCACAGACCTTTTAAAATCTATTGCAACAAATATTTTTTCTATCTTTATCATTTTTTTACAGGTTTTCCAATTTTTTCTTCCACAGACCTAACCTTTGCCTCAATTCTTCCTTTAGCACCTTTTCTATCATCAATTTTGATATCAATAACAACTCTTTCTACTTCTTCCATTAAAGCATCTCTACATTTTTTAAGAAGATTCATCACCTCATCCCATTCTCCTTCAATAATTGTTCCCATTGCATGAAGTTTATAGGGTAAACCACTATCATCAACTATTTTAACAATCTTTGCCACATACTTACTAACACTTACTCCAACACCTAATGGCACCATGCTGAACTGTGCTAACATTTTATGTCCCTCCTTCAGAAACTTTTAGAATATTAACATAAATTGAAAATTTTCAAAAATCTTTTTATGATTTGACTTTTATTATCACAGTGTTCTAATATTTTTTGTTATGGAACTTACAGTAATTGACCTTATAAAACAAACTGGTTTCGTTGCTAAGTCTGTTCTATTGATTCTTCTTTTCTTTTCAGTATTTTCCTGGGCTGTTATATTTTATAAATGGAAGGTTTTCAAAAATATGAAGAAACAAAATCATAAATTCTTTGAAGTGTTTTTAAATTCCAATGGCGCGAAAGAATTATTCTCTTCTGCTAAAAGATTTGAGCTGAGCCCTCTCGCATCCCTTTACAGGGGAATTTTTGCCGAAGTGCACGGAAAAAATCCATCAAATCTGGAAGCTATTATAAGAAAATATTCTTCTGATGAAGCCAACAGAGTTGAAAGCTATCTTGGTTTTCTTGCAACAACAGGCTCAACTACACCATTCATAGGTCTATTTGGCACTGTATGGGGAATCATGGATGCATTCAGAGCTATAGGAGTAAAAGGTTCTGCTTCTCTTGCAACTGTTGCACCCGGAATTGCAGAGGCTTTAATAACCACAGCAGCAGGACTGTTTGCTGCCATCCCCGCAGTAATTGCTTACAATTATTTTACATCTCAGGCAAACAAAATAATAAATGAAGTAGAAGACTTCTCAGAAACTCTCATAAAGTATCCATGGCAGGATTAATGCCTCGTAGAAGATCATCAATAGCTGATATAAATGTGACTCCACTTGTTGATGTAATGCTTGTATTGCTTATTATTTTTATGATTACCGCACCTCTTCTGAAACAGGGAATTGATGTGGCTCTGCCAAAGGCAAAAGGCAAAAGCCTTGAAGAAACAGAAAAAATTAACATTGTTATAACGAAGGAAGGAAAAATTTTCCTGAACGATAGAATAATTCTTCTTGATGATTTACCGGGCTTGCTTTCCTCTTTTAAAGAAGCCAATGTTACAGTTCTCTTAAGAGCTGATAAGGATGTTCCCTATGGACTTGTGGCTGAAGTAATGGGAGAGATAAAAGCTTCCGGAATAGAAAGAATAGGAATGGTAACAGAGCCAAAAGAACCTAAATGACTGGTAAAATTTATCATTCCCTTTTTTTATCAATCTTTTTTCACGGTGTGTTTGTTCTTTTTCTGATATTTGGAATAAGAAATTCAATATATGACTTTAAAAATCCCACATATGTGACATTAATTCAGGAAAAAGGGAATTCATCTACAATACCTACAGGAATTCAGGATAAAAATGAAATAAAGGAGTCTGAAGAAGCTGAACAAAAAAAGGAAATTCCTAAAAAAATCTCTAAGATATCAAAAAGTGATGTGAAGCTCCTTCAGGAAAGACTTGCAGCACTTCAGGCTAAAAAAAGGATTCTTGAAAAAGCAGGGGGAGGTGCTCTTGAGGTAACAGGTCAAAAAAATATAAAGGGAGAAGATGTGGGTTATCTCGCAACCATTTCAGGATTGATAAGACAGAACTGGAACATACCGGACACAGTACCCAAAAATCTTGAAGCAATTGTTTCAGTTAGAATTCTTTATAATGGTCAGATTATAATTGAAGGCTTTGAGAAAAATTCTGGAAATGCTTTATTTGACTCCTCTGTAATTAAAGCTATAAGAAATTCTTCGCCTCTTCCACCTCCAAAAAATGAACTTCGGGTTGGATTAAGATTTAGACCATGAATAAAAGGTTAAATAACAAATTCATTATATATATAACTTTCACGCTTAGTATTATCCATTTAAGCCTTCTTAGTCCAGTATTTGCTGAAAAAATTTATCTTGATATCACTCAACCAGGTATAAAGAAACTTACAATCGCTCTGGAGGGATTTGAGAAAGTTCCTGTTGTTTGCAGTACAATAAAAGAAGACCTTGAATTCACAGAATATTTCAGAGTTTATGGACCATTTCCATACAAGGGTGAAAAATTTGAACCATCACTATGGAAAGCCTCCGATGTTGAGATTGTTGTTAGAGGTGATACAGGAACAAAAATTTCAATTAAGATTTTTACAGTAACAACAGATGCGCCCATTTTCATTAAAGAATATCATCTGCAAAACAATGAATATACAGGGCACCTGATATCTTCTGATTTATACAAATTTCTTACAGGCAGGGATTCTCCATTTTTCAATCGCTTTGTTTTCTTAAGAAAATTTAAAAACTCAACAGGTATTTTTGTAAGCAACTGGAATGGTAAAAATATTCATGATACAGGGATAAGAAGAGAAATCATTTCAAGAGCTGTTTTAAAAGGAAATAAAATATTTTATTCTTCCCTTCAGAGCAGACTCTGGCATATAGAAGTATTTGACCTTTCAACAAAAACAAACAGGGAAATCATAAAAAGCTGGGCATTGCTTCAGCTTGGAGATATAATTAATGATTCACAATTTATATATCTTGAAAATGACGGAGAATTATCAGAAATTAAAATAAGTAATTTATCAGGAAAGACTAAAACAATATCATCATCCCGATGGATTGACTCATCTCCAAGATACTCTTATTCTCAAATATTTTTTGTTTCAAACAGAGCTGGCTCACCCCAGATTTATCAGATGAGAGAAGGAACTGGAACAAGAAGAATAACATTTCAGGGTAGATACAATACTGAGCCTGCTTTAAGTCCTGATGGTGGCAAACTTGCTTTTTCATCTCTCACAGCTGAATTTCAGATTTATATTTTTGATTTAATTTCAGGAACTCAGACTCAAGTGACAAAAGAAGGTAATAATGAACAGCCCTCATTCTGTCCTGATGGGCATTTTTTAACAATCATGTCAGATAGAAGGGGAAAAAAAGAAGTTTTTCTCATAAGCTCTGATGGAGTAGTGCAAAAGCCTTTGACACAAGGATATCTTCCACACTGTAGCAGATAATGGTTAGCTCAGGAATAGACAGATTTGAAAAATGCTTACCTAAAAGATTTCATGGTTTAAAAGCTGGATTACTCATTCATCCAGCATCAGTAAACAAAAAACTTATTCATACAAAAGATATCTTACTTGAAAGTAAAAAAATCAAAGTCACAGCTTTTTTTGGCCCACAGCATGGGATTTTCGGAAATACTCAGGACAATATGATTGAGTGGGAAGGATTTATAGATAGGGCAACAGGGCTTCCAGTTTATAGTCTCTACGGAAAAACAAGAAAGCCTGCACCTGAGATGCTCAATGATATTGATGTTTTCATAATTGATCTTCAGGATGTGGGTACTCGTTACTACACTTTTATCTGGACAATGGCTTTGTGCATGAAAGCATGTGAAGAAAGAGGTATCTCTGTAATTGTACTTGATAGAGTAAATCCAATCGGAGGGAGCTTAATAGAAGGACCGGTTCTCAAAAATGAGTTCTCATCTTTTGTGGGACTTCACCCCTTACCAGTAAGGCATGGAATGACCATTGGAGAGATTGCATTGTATTTTAAAAATAAATTTTATCAGAATCTTGACCTTAAAGTGATATCCCTTAAAGGATGGAGACGTTCTCAATGGTTTGATCACACAGGACTTTTATGGGTAATGCCTTCTCCTAATATGCCAACACTTGAAACAGCCACTGTTTACCCGGGTATGTGTCTCATTGAAGGAACAATTCTGAGTGAAGGAAGAGGAACAACCAGACCCTTTGAGATTTTCGGTGCACCTTTTATTGAGCCTGAAAAATTAGTAAGAAGACTCAGGGATTTCAAACTCAAGGGTGTTTTTTTCAGACCTCTTTACTTTACACCAACATTCAATAAATTTTCAGGTGAACTCTGTGGTGGAGCTCAGATACATGTTACTGACAGAGAAAAATTCAAACCATTCAAAACCACTGTTGCTATACTTCTTGCTTTAAGGGATCTTTACCCTGATATTAATCTCTGGAAAAATCCACCATATGAGTATGAGTTTAAAAAACTACCATTTGACATTCTTGCAGGCTCTGACAGATTGAGAAAAGAAATTGAACAAGGCAAAACACTGAAAGACATTGAGTCATGGTGGAATAGTGAGGTTTCAGCTTTTGAAAAAATAAGAAATAGATATCTTCTTTATGATTAAGGGCTTTATTCTTGCTGCTGGTTTTTCAAAGAGATTAAGACCGATAACAGAACATATACCAAAACCTCTTTTACCCATTACTGGAGAGGTTCTTCTTGATTACATCTTCAATTTTCTCAGATCCTCAGGAGTTGACGAAATCGGGATAAATCTCCATTACAAAGCAGATGAGATAGAGTCATATATTAAAAAAAATAAATTCTTCTTTAAAATTTTTCACGAAAAGGAAATCCTTGATACAGGTGGTGCACTTTATAATGCAAGGGATTTTCTTAAAGACGACAATTTTATAGTTCACAATGCTGATATTTACTGGGATGGTAATATCAAAGATGCACTTGACTGGCACATAAATTCAGGTAACGCAATTACTCTCATAGTTCATAACCATCCTCCAGACAATAAACTTATTGTTGACAGCAATGGAAATCTATTGGGAATTTCTCTCAAACATTCAGCCTTTAAGCCACATTCTGTTGCTTTTACAGGTGCTGCAGTATACAACTCTCAGGTGCTTGAGCTTCTACCAGAAGGTTCTTCGTCTGTGATTGATATGTGGGTGAAGGCTATTAATAAAGGTTTAAAAGTTAAAGTATTCTATGCAAAATATAGCTTCTGGTTTGATATAGGAACTCCTGTTGAATATACACGTGCTGTTTTTGACAAATTAAAAAGGCATTTCACTTCCATATATGTCCATCCAACTTCATCTGGTTGCGAACTGATAGATACTGACGGCAATATAGTGATTGAAAGAGATGTAAAAATTAAAAAACCTCTCAAGGGAAAAAATTTAATAATTTTACCAGAAACAGAGTTATCACTGAATAATGAGCGGATTTCTGACTGCATTATCATTAAGGATTTTTTCATCCCTGTTACAGGATGGCAAAAAAGGCAAGAAAATTTAACTGCAGGAGGCTCAACAAGAAGATATTTCAGGAAACAAAACAAGATTTTCTGCGAGTGGGAAAAAGTATCAGATGAATTTGAAAAAACAGTGTATATTGGAAAATTCCTGAGAAAAAATGGATTCCCTGTTCCTGAAATTATTAATGTAAACAGAAATAAAAAATTGATAGTTTTTGAAGATCTTGGGAACTTAACCCTTTATAGCTGGCTTCAGTGCAGAAGAAAAGATGAAGAGATTATAGAAATTTATAAAAAAATAATTGAAAATATTGTTAATCTCCACTGGAAAATCTCTTTGGAAGCATCTGGAATGCCCATCCCAGAGTTTGATTATAAATACCTAAGATGGGAAAGTGAATACTTTCTCAAGGAGTGTGTGGTAGAAGTATTTAAAGTTAAGCCACCAGACTTGGAAGAAGAGCTTAATCTTATCGCAGAAAAGCTTTCCAGATCAAAAAAAGTCCTTCTACACAGAGACCTTCAGAGTCAGAATATAATCCTTAATAAAGGTATGGTCTATATTATTGACTATCAGAGTGCAAGATTGGGGCCCGCAGGATATGATGTGGCATCGCTTCTCTGGGATCCGTATTTTAATTTAAAAAAAGGAATGAGGCAAAGGCTTGTTAAATTTTACATTGAAAGAGCTTCAGCTTTTAATATCAGGCCCAAAATCTTCATTGAGGAACTCTCACTCTGCAGACTTCAGAGACATATGCAGGCACTTGGTGCATACGGATTTTTGTCTCTTAAAAAAGGAAAGAAAAATTTCCTTAAATTTATCCCGTCAGCATTGGATTTGCTTCAACAGGACATTGAAGACTGCTATATAGAACTTCCCAGACTAAAAGAACTTGTCCTTAAGCTCAAAAATCTTGTTGACAAGGGCTTTTGAGGAAATTTCCTCATAGTCTAAAAGTTCTTCAGGTGTTCCACTTTTTGGAGTTTTTGTGCAAGCAAGACTATAAATTCTTTCAGAACCTACTTCTGATTTAACAGCCTCTCCAATGCCACCTGCAGGATAATGGTCTTCAACAGTTATGATTGCCTTTGTTTCTGAAAGAGCATTCTTTAGAGTTTCTACATCCAGAGGTTTTATACTGTATAAATCTATAACTCTGATAAAAATTCCTCTGCTTTTAAGTTCCTCACTGGCTTTTAATGCTTCATGAAGTGTTATTCCTGCTCCAGCAACTGTGAATAAATCTTTTTCAGACTTTCTGATTACCTTAGAGCCACCTATTGGAAATTCCTCATCATAGCTGTAAATAACAGGTGTTGCTGAACGGGTTGTACGTATATAAACAATTCCTTTGTATTTAGCCGCCTGTTTCACAAGTTTTTCTGTAGACACAGCATCACTTGGATATAAAACTACACTGTTTAAAATGCTTCGCATCATTGCAATGTCTTCAAGCCCCATCTGACTCGGACCATCCTGCCCAATTGAAACACCTGCATGAGAACCTACAAATTTAATATTTGTCTCACTGTACTGTGCCATTCTTATGTGGTCAAAAGCACGCGTAAGAAAAGCTGCAAATGTTGAAACAAATGGAATTTTCCCTCTTAATGCAAGTCCCACAGCCATTCCAACCATATTCTGTTCAGCAACAAAACATTCAAAAAATCTCTGAGGATAATATTTCTTAAATATCTCTGAATATGTGGAATTGCTGACCTCTGCATCAAGAGCTACAATATCTGGAAACTCAGGAAAAATTTTTATCAGAGCCTCACCATAGGCACGCCTTGTTGCAATCATCTCTCCCACAGAATAGCTTTTTTTGAAATCCTCCATTTTTAAAGACTCTATTTCAGGTTTAAGGTTCTTTGGCTTGTCTATTGAACCTTTGACAAATTTTATTTCTCCAAGCTCCTTTATCGCTTTTTTGTATTCATCTTCATTAAGCGGGACTCCATGTCTTCCCTCTTTATCCTCAAGAAAGGAAATACCTTTACCTTTGATTGTTCTGGCAATTATCATTACAGGTATTTCACTTTTTAAAGCTTCTTCATAAGCTCTGAAAATTTCATCAAAATCATGACCATTAATGCATATTGTTTTCCATCCAAAAGCTGAAATTCTTTTTGCATATGCAGATAAATCCCATCCATACATTGTTTCTCCACGCTGACCGAGCCTGTTAACATCTATTATTCCAATAAGGTTATTAAGTTTATAATATGCAGCAAGCTGAATAGCTTCCCACACCGAGCCTTCTGCCATCTCGCTGTCACCAAGAAGAACAAAAACTTTGTATGGAAGTCTATCAAGATATTTCCCGTTAATTGCCATTCCAACACCTATTGAAAGTCCCTGACCAAGAGAGCCTGTTGCTGCTTCAGAGTATGGAAAAGCTCTTACAGGGTGGCCTTCAAGCGGGGAGCCAAATTTTCTTAAAGTTAAAAGATCTTCTTCAGTAAGTTTTCCCGCTACTGTCCAGAGAGAATAAAGTAGCGGTGCTGCGTGTCCCTTTGAAAATATGAGTCTATCATTATTTGGATTATCAGGATTATCCGCATCAAAATGAAAAAAGCCTCCAAAAAGGAGACTTACCATTAACTCCACTGCTGAAAGACAGGTTGTGGGATGACCCGAACCTGCCTGAGTTGTTGAGGCTAAAATATAGTATCTTACAACTCTTGATATCTCCTTCAGATTATTCACTTTTTATTTTCTACTGTGTCACTGATAAGCATCTTTAGAAGTCTCATTCTGCTTGGATGTTTAAGCTTTCTTAATGCTTTAGTTTCTATCTGACGAACTCTTTCACGGGTAATGGATAAATATCTTCCAACCTCCTCAAGTGTATGATCCCTGTCTTCACCGATTCCAAATCTCATTTTTATAACTTTTTCTTCTTTTGGAGTTAATGTTTTAAGAATTCTTTGTATGTGTTCACTTAATTCAGCTCTTTCAGCTTCAAATACAGGGGAAGGTGAAACCTTATCTCCTATAAAGTCTTCAAGCTCTGTGTCTTCGTCTCCAATCGGAGTCTGTAGCCCTATTGGATCCTGAATTGCCCTGAAAACTTCTTCCACTTTTCTAACAGGCACACCGAGTTTATCTGCGATCTCTTCATTGCTTGGCTCTCTTCCAAGTTGTTGAGTAAGTTCACGAGATGCTTTAGTAACTCTGTTATAAAACTCCATCATATGCACTGGCACTCTTATTGTTTTTGTCTGGTCAATCAGAGCTCTCGTTATAGCCTGCCTTATCCACCATGTAGCATAAGTTGAAAATTTAAATCCCTTTTCATATTTGAAT
>Ga0315298_1002854_pt1:0-5000 | contig 28318 bp, 22 predicted proteins | sample WHS_1_MG_FD_203077 | JGI IMG/M metagenome (GOLD analysis project Ga0315298, IMG submission 203077) | Extremophilic microbial mat communities from Washburn Hot Springs, YNP, Wyoming, USA - WHS_1_MG | ecosystem: Environmental > Aquatic > Thermal springs > Hot (42-90C) | place: USA: Wyoming... | reverse complement strand
CTTTAACTGTTCATCCTTATGAACTTCAATATACACTTCCTCTCCTGATTTCCCAACTTTCACTGGTTGTCTGATAATCATTACCTCAGTACCTATTGGAACCATATCAAAAAGTTTGGGAATATCCTCAGGATAAAGTCTTATGCATCCGTGTGTAACTTTTCTACCAACAGCCCATGGTCTATTTGTCCCATGAATTAAGTAACTTAAATTAGAGAGCCTCATTGCATGAGTTCCCAATGGATTTTCAGAACCTGGAGGAACAACTGCTGGAAGTTCCGGTCTTTCCTGTCTTATTGATTCAGGGACATACCATGGAGGATTAACAACTTTATGAGAAATCTTATATTTACCCATTGGTGTTTCAACGCCATCATCACCTATCCCTATAGGATAAGTAACCACAAATTGCTTTTTACCTTTTTTGTAGAAATAGTAAAGCCTCATTTCAGAAAGATTTATGATAATTCCCTGAAAGTTATTTGGTTTATCAGGGATAATCCAGAAAGTTGGGATAATTGCAACTTTATTTTCTCCCGGAACAAATGGATCTAATTGGGGGTTTGCATCTACAATTTCATTATAACCCAAATCATATAAACGAGCTATTTCTATAAGTGATTCATTTTTCTTTATAATATGTTTTTTTAATGCCCCTATAATTTCAGTATTGCTTGAAAGAGGAAAGCTTTCTCCATATAAAATGTCCAAATAAAATATTAAATTTAAAAAAAATATTAAACTAACCCACTTCTTCATTTGTTTTGAATTAAGAATAGATTTCATAAAAATAACGGTCCCAACGGGATTTGAACCCGTGCTTTAGCCTTGAGAGGGCTACGTCCTTGACCTGCCTAGACGATGGGACCATATTTTAATAAATTAAACTGGGGAGAGAGGATTCGAACCCCTACAAGCAGATCCAGAGTCTGCCGTCCTGCCGTTAGACGACTCCCCAAAACCCTTTAAATGTATATCACAAAAACATTTAAATTGTCAAACAGAGTTTAACTTATTTGTGGTTACAATATAAAAATCTCACATATATGGTAAAATGATAATAATGAAATTTTTGCAGGAGAAGAAAATGTATATTTTTATAAGTTTTATCATTGTTTTGTTTTTACTTAGTCCTGCCTTTGCTTTAAAATGTGACAAATGCCACAGGAATGATAAATCTCTTGATAAAATTTTTCTGGAAAGAGGAGTAAAAAATAAAGAAGAACTACTTTATAAACTAAAAAATGGTCAGAAAGCAAAGTTACATCAACACCTTACAGATGAAGAAATTAATGAGGCTGTCAAACAAATGAACTTAAAATAATTCTATACGAAATCAAGCCAGTGAATATATCTTTGATTTTTACCTTTTACAATATCAAAAAAAATAGTTTGTATCTTTTCTGTAATTGGAGCACGATTCCCACTGCCAATAATCCTTCCATCAACCTCTATTATAGGCGTTATCTCAGCAGCTGTTCCTGTAAAAAATGCCTCATCTGAAATATAAAGCTCGTCTCTGGTAAATCTTTCCTCTTTAACTTCAATTCCTAAATCCTTTGCAATTGTGATTACTGTATCTCTTGTTATTCCTTCAAGTATTGAAGTCAATGGTGTAGTTTTTAAAATACCCCTGCGAACTATAAAAATATTTTCTCCGCTTCCTTCAGATATATATCCTTCTGTATCAAGCAATATTGCTTCATCGTATCCACATGAAATTGCTTCCATCTTTGCAAGCTGACTGTTAACATAGTAACCTGAAATTTTGCCCCTTGACATGTTTGAATTAACATGATTCCGAATAAAAGAAGAGATTTTAACTCTTATTCCCTTATGTAAACTTTCTTCACCAAGATATGCACCCCACCTCCAGACAGCAATTGCTACATGAACAGGATTGTTTTTAGGATAAACTCCCATATTTCCGTAACCAATAAAAACAATAGGTCTTATATAGCAGGAATCTAATTTATTAACCCTTATAGTCTCCTTTATTGCTTCTGCTATTTCTTGTTCAGTAAATGGAATCTTTATTGTAAAAATATGGGCGGACTTAAAAAGTCTTTCAATATGCTCTTTTAATCTGAAAACAGCTGAGCCTTGATCAGTTCTGTAACATCTTATCCCTTCAAATACAGCTAATCCATAGTGAAGAGAATGAGTAAGAACATGAATTTTTGCCTCATCCCAGTCAATAAACTTACCATCCATCCATATTTTTTGTGTTTTATTAACCATAAAAGGTATTTAACAATATCACAGATTCTAAAGTCAAGTAATAACTCCTTTATGCAATAAGTTTTTCCACAAAATAAAATTTCTCCAGATAGAAAGTTTTAAAGGTAATACCCCAGTATGATTTGCTGTAAATGAAAATTTTTGATATACTTAATAAAAACTTAAACAGGAGGGAGATAGATGTCTCTGATTTTATGGTTTAATCAAATAGGTATTAAGGATATTCCTGTGGTAGGTGGTAAAAACGCATCTCTTGGAGAAATGCTGAGAAACTTAACTCCGAAGGGAATTAATATTCCTGACGGATTTGCGGTCACAGCAGAAGCATATAAATATTTTATAAGGTCAAATGACTTATGGACACCTATCCAAAAAATTCTTTCTGAACTTGATAAATCCAACGTATCAGATTTAAAAAGAAAAGGTAAGAAAATAAGAACTTTAATCCTTAATGGGAAAATGCCAAAGGATCTTGAAGAAGCAATTATTAAGGCATATTCTGAAATGGAAGAAAAATATAGCAAAAATGTTGATGTTGCTGTTCGTTCATCTGCAACTGCTGAGGATCTGCCAGATGCTTCATTTGCTGGACAACAGGAAACATATTTAAATATACAAGGAAGTAAAAGAGTAGTAAATGCAGTTAAAAGTTGTTTTGCCTCACTTTTTACAGATAGGGCAATATCTTACAGGATAGATAAAGGATTTGACCATTTTTCTGTTTATCTTTCTGCAGCTGTTCAGAAAATGATTCGTTCAGACAGAGCTTCATCGGGAGTGATGTTCACAATTGATACAGAAACCGGATTCAAAAATGTTGTATATATAACAGGTTCATGGGGGCTTGGAGAGTATGTTGTTCAAGGAAAGGTAAATCCTGATGAGTTTTATGTTTTTAAACCAACACTGAACAAAGGATTCAAATCTATTATTTCAAAAAAGCTGGGATTAAAACAACAAAAACTTGTTTATGGAAATAGCCCTTCAAAACCAACAAAGGGAATAAGAACGCCTCTCCAGGAAAGACAGCAGTTCATTTTAAATGATGAAGAAATTCTAAAACTTGCCAGATGGGGAATTCTAATAGAGGAGCATTATGGTAAACCAATGGATATAGAATGGGCAAAGGACGGAGACGGAGTAACTGTAGGCACTGGTGAGCTTTTCATTGTGCAAGCAAGGCCTGAAACTGTCCATTCATTAAAGAGAGAAAACTTCTACGAAGTTTATCAGCTAAGAGATGATGGAAAGGTTATATGCACAGGACTTGCAGTGGGAAATAAAATAGGGCAGGGGAAAGCGTGCATAATAAAAGAATCTTCAGAAATCCATCTTTTTAAACCAGGACAGGTTCTTGTTACAGACATGACAGACCCTGACTGGGAACCAATAATGAAAACTGCTGGTGCAATTGTTACAAATCGTGGTGGAAGGACATGTCATGCTGCTATTGTCTCACGTGAGCTTGGAATTCCATGTATTGTTGGAACAGGCAATGCAACCGAGATTATAAAATCAGAGCAGGAAATTACTATAGATTGCTCCAGAGGTGAAGAAGGTCGGGTTCTTGAAGGAATAATTCCATATGAAGTAAAAAGAATGGATCTCGCAACTTTGCCAAAGACAAAAACAAAAATAATGATGAATGTAGGAATTCCTGAACAGGCATTTCTTCAAGGGCAGATCCCAAATGATGGTGTAGGTCTCGCAAGAATTGAATTTGTAATAAGCTCACACATAGGAGTGCATCCTCTGGCATTGATTGAATATCAAAAATTAAAAGAAAAGGCAAAGGAAGACCCAAAAATTGCAAAAATTGTTAAAAAAATTGATAAAAAAACACCAGTGTATGATTATAAGCCAGATTTTTATATTGATAAACTTGCTCAGGGTATTGCTATGATAGGTGCAGCATTTTATCCAAATGATGTTATCGTGAGATTTTCTGACTTTAAGACAAATGAGTATGCGAATCTGATCGGTGGCAAGCTTTATGAGCCTGTTGAGTCAAATCCAATGATCGGATGGAGGGGTGCAAGCAGATATTATGATCCAAAATTTGAGCCAGCCTTTGCTCTTGAATGTCTGGCAATTAAAAAGGTGAGAGATGAAATGGGACTTAAAAATATTAAAGTCATGGTTCCTTTCTGCAGAACGGTTGAAGAGGGAAAGAAAGTCATTGAAGTAATGAACAAATACGGACTTAAACAGGCTGAAGGGGGTCTTGAAGTATATGTAATGTGTGAAATTCCAAGTAATGTAATTTTGGCGGAAGAGTTTGCAAAGATTTTTGATGGATTTTCAATAGGCTCAAATGATTTAACTCAGCTCACTCTGGGACTTGACCGTGACAGCGCACTTGTTTCACATATTTATGATGAAAGAAATGAAGCTGTAAAAAGGCTTGTAAGAAAAGTTATTGAAATTGCTGGGAAATATGGAAGAAAAATAGGCATATGTGGTCAGGCACCGAGTGATTTCCCTGAATTTGCAGAGTTCCTTGTTGAATGTGGCATTGACTCCATAAGCCTCATCCCTGATACAGTGCTTAAGACAAGGATTATTATTGCCGAAAAGGAAAAACAGATGGGAATTACTTAATGCAGGAAGCTATAGACTATCACACCAAAAGCGGGCATTCTGAAAAAGTTTAAGCCATGGGGATGCTTTTAATTTTTTCCATTTTTCTGGTATCCATGGCCACTGCCACAGCAGGAATGCTCTTTCTGGATGGGGCATCATTGCAAGATGTCTTCCAT